>MKWU01004135.1_pt1 | contig 17684 bp, 18 predicted proteins | sample 809101 | NCBI WGS metagenome assembly MKWU01 (sample SAMN05860141, study PRJNA318959) | sponge metagenome | host: Aplysina aerophoba | place: Slovenia: Piran, Adriatic Sea, Gulf of Piran | collected 2013-05-07
ACGCCCTACATGGGCGCCGCGTGGACCGACGACGGTGCCCAGAGCTACCGGCTCGGGGCTCGCTGGAACGTCACGCCTCGGGCGACGCTGGAGATTGAGGGAACCCACAGGGACGCCGGCGGCGAAGGTGGCCCGGTGGACGCCATTGCGCTGCGCACGCGATGGCGCTGGTAGCGCAGCGTCGGCGCCTGAACGGCCATCCATCGAACCGGCAACCGCGAAGCCGCCAGGCGACTGGCGCGCCTCCAGTCAGCTCGTGACACTTGGGGCAGGGACAATTGTCTGCGTCGCGCGCTTGCAGGTACGTCAGATATCCTCTTGTCGAATCAGGATAGAACCGTTCTCTTCATACGCATTGCTTTCGATGAGTTTCCTTGCCGCGTCTCGAATCAGCTCCCGGTTCTTCAAGACCGACTGCATCGGCTCCGATGCCGACGCACGAAATCTCTTCTCGAGAACCTCCATCGAGATTCTGCACAGCACGCGTTTTCCGCCAACCTGAGCCGCTATCGTCGCGACCTTGGTCAGCGGATTCCAGGACTCGAGCGGCGGGAACGAAATGTCGCTGTCGTCCGTCTGTTGCGTTCGATGACCAGTCAATTTCACGGCGCTCCCTGATTCGGTTGATACCATCGCGGACCACCTCGGGCTTGCACGGACGGGCGACTGTCTCCGGTGCTCGGGGGATTCGCCGCCACGAGCTCTGTCGAAGGCGCAGCAGGGGCAACAACGCAACCCTGGGCCGCAGAGCGGCCTGTCCGAAGACATTGCATCAGTAGCGTCTGCTGCCGCATCTATCGCCGCCGCCTCTGCCTCCGCGCCCGCGAGGCTTCTCCTTGGTGATGTTGACGACCACATTGCGTCCGTTCCGTGGCCTGCCGTTCATTGCCAAGGCGCTCTCTGCGTCTTTCTGCGCAGAGAATCTGACGATTGCGAGGCCGCGGGACTGGCCCGTATCTCGATTCACGACCAGTCGAACCTCGTCGAGACTGCCGTACGGCGAAAAGAGCGCCTCGACGTCGCCCTCGGTTGCCGAGAAGGCGAGGTTCCCCACGCATAGCCTGTTTTGCTGCACTTGATGTCTCCAGATGAAACGAGCTCGAGTGACCGTCTCGCGAAGCCTGACGACCCGGCGGAGGTCCTCGCTTGCGTCGAACAGTGGGACTTCCCTCGGGGACCGAACGGCTGATGGAGCTACTCTCCCCGGCGGTGGCGGCTGGGCGGCGCTGGGGCTGGCACCGGAAACAGTGAGTCATTGACTTGCACAAGCATACGCTCCGGCGCCGCCGGTGGGTGAATTTTGGGCACTCAGCGCTCGGACCGCGGTTTTGAACAGGTAGACCACCTCCCAGGCAGCTATCCCTCGAACTCCAGACTGAGCAGTACACCTGAGAGATCCCCACGATTTCATGTGTAACTGGCCTGTTGGATTACGAGAAGCTTGAGGCGTTTCAGCGCATCGAACAACTCCGCGAACCTGACTTTGAATCGATGGTTTCGCCACAGCTCTTGACCGAGGGACACCGTCGAGAGAACGGGTCGACGCCGTTCGGTGTTGACCTGGAAGTGTCGGACCCAATGGCGCTCGGCAGCGGCGAGACCCAGCAGCCACAGAATCAACGTGGCGAGCGCAGCGATGGGCAGCAGGGCTTCGAGACGCTCGGGGCGTTCGGTGCGCGCGTAGCGCAGTGCGAATCCGAAGCGGTGGCTCTTGAGGTCGCGAATGGTCTCCTCGATCTGCATGCGTTGGGCGTAGATGCGCTTGATTCGGATGCCGGCGCCACGGTGATATGGAAGCCGCCATATCCCAAGTGTCCCAGATATCGAGCGTTGGAACCGTAGACTCGCCCACTGACTCTACCGGTCGAGAGTGCGCATCCGACCATTTCCAAGGGGCGTGATCCAGACCTCCTTCCGCCCCGGAAACCGGGTCTTGGTTGTTGCGCACCAATTGCAGCCGATAGACAAGCTCATGCAGCAATCGACCCACCGTCGTCGTACTCACCTTCCGTGCGCGCCTCCTCGAGGATCCACTCCCTGAAAGCGGCCACGTTGGGCTGATCCGCCGATTCGTCCGGGCAGGTGAGGTAGTAGGCGAACTCCGCCGGCACGTCGACATCGAACGGGCGCACGAGCCGACCGGACGCGATTTCGTCGCCGGCCAGCACCGAGCGCGCGAGGGCAACGCCCTGTCCGGCAATCGCGGCGCGCAGCAACATGCTCGAATCGGTGACGGTGATGCCGCGCTCGGCGTCCACGCCTTCCACACCCGCGGCGAGCAGCCAGGTGCTCCACTCCAGGGTCGCTTCGTCGTGCAGGAGCGTGTGGTGAGTCAGATCGGCAGGGTCGCGCAGGGGCACCGGCCCTTCCAGCAACTGCGGGCTGCACACCGGATAGAACTCTTCGCGCATCAACCGGTCTGCGCGAAGTCCCGGGTAGCTTCCGCATCCGTAACGTATCCCGAGGTCCACGTCGCCGCGCCGGAAGTCGGTGAGTGCCGCAGTCGGGTGAATTCGCAAATCCACGTCCGGGCAGCGCTGGTGGAAGCGTCCGAGACGCGGCACCAGCCACCCGGCCGCAAACGAGGGCAGGACGGAGACCGTCAGCCGAGCCCGGCCGTGATGCTGGCGGAGCCGGTGCGTCGCGCGCTGAATGGCCTCGAACGCGTCGGTAAGCGGCGGCAGGTAGAGCTGGCCGGCGTCGGTCAGCAACAGGGTGCGGTTGAGGCGGCGAAAGAGCTTCAGCCCGAGGTATTTCTCCAGGCTCTTCACCTGGTGGCTGACGGCGGCCTGCGTGACACTCAGCTCGTGCCCCGCCTTGGTGAAGCTGAGGTGCCGGCCCGCTGCCTCGAACGACCGCAGAGCAGTCAGCGGAGGAATCCGTCGGGGCATCTTTCATCTCCAACTCAACTAATGCGAAGCTGGTGAAAATTTCGTTTGTTCAACCAGCACGCATTTCATATCTTTCTTCTCACGAAATCAAGTAAAACCAACAAGATGCTTACGTTAAGCCATAACTCGAGAATGGAGGATTGATACATAAACCATACTAAGGAGAAATCGAGATGATAAATATCAATTCACATGCCATGGACCGGCCCCTCCGCGCACGGGCCGACGCTTCCGCCACACTGCGTGGCACCATCCGAGGAGCGCTGAGCACCCTGCGGATCTGGCGCCGGCGCGCCCGCACCCGGCGCCAGATGCTGACCCTCAACGACCACCTGCTCGCCGACATCGGGCTGAGCCGGTCCGATCTGGCCCGTGAGGCGAGCAAGCCCTTCTGGCAGGCGTGATGCACGGGGCGCATGCGACACGTCGCAACCAGCCGGGGGGGGGGTCACAATGACCACCGCTGTCATCTGGCCCACGATAATCGTCGACCGGATAACGGCCCCGATGCGGAACTGCGATGTCGTGCCGCTCGGGTTCGAGCCATTTCCGACTCTTCGACATCTGCGGTGCCTGCCGGCATCGCCGTCTGCGACGCGCCGAGCCGGTCCTCCCCCCGGTCGGGGTGTCGTTTCGGGAGCGGGATGCAAAGGCTGGCTCGCTCGCACCTCACGCTACGCCTTCAAATTCGACGGATCGGACGACCCCGTTGAATGGCCCGGTTGGCCAATTGCCGCGCGCGATGCCCGGCACCGCACCGGTACGAGGACCTCCACTGCGCTTCGGCGCATGTTGAACTACTCCGAATTCACCGGAGATCGGTTGCCGCAAGCCTCGCTGCCGCCAAGATGGATCACGGGATCGGCTGTCTCTTGGGTTTCCGATATCACCGACGGTGCGCCATACCAGTCCCGTCGCCCGATTCCGCGCTAGTGTCGGACCGAAGGCATCCTGCTTCCGAGGCGTTGGGGGCAACAGCATCAGCCGTAGTCCAGTAGGGGGCATTATCCTGATCCGAGTTTTCGACGAGCTTCCTGACCGAACCGTTTGCACACGACAGAGGGACCATGGACAAGGCGCAGAAAGTCAAGGGGAAGGAGTTCAAGGACCTGCATTTGGCAGAAGGGATATTCGTGATGCCGAACGCGTGGAACGCCGGCAGCGCCTGCATGCTCGAATCAGCCGGCTTCCCCGCGGTGGGTACTACCAGCGCGGGAATCGCGTTCTGCCTGGGGCTACCGGACTACGCGGGAGCGCTTACCCGGGAAGCGGCGTTGGAGGAGACCCGTCGGATTGCCCGCGCGGTTCGGGTACCGGTCAGCGTGGACGCCGAGAACGGCTATGGACACACTCCGGAGGTGGTGGCCGAAACCATCCGCCGGGTGGCGCACACCGGTGCGGTCGGCGCGAGCATCGAAGACTATGCCGCCGCCTATGGCACAGGTGACCTCTATGATCGTGTCCTGGCGGTGGAGAGAATCGAGGCGGCGGCGACGACGGCCGCCTCCCTGCCGTTTCCCTTTACCCTGACCGCAAGGACCGAGTGTTATCTCGTCGGGCACCCGAACCCGTTTGGGGAATCGGTGGCGAGGGCCACCTTCTATCGGGAGGCGGGCGCGGACTGCCTCTATGTGCCTGGAATTGCCGACGCAGAGACCATCGGTCGATTGGTGAAGGAGGTCGGCGCCCCGGTCAATGTAGTCATGGGTCTTGCCGGTACCCCAATGAGTGTCAGGCAGCTCGAGGACTTGGGGGTCAAGCGAGTGAGTATCGGCGGGTCGCTCGCCCGCGCCACCTTCGGACTCATCCGCCGAGCGGCCACCGAGATCCGTGATGACGGCACCTTTGGCTACGCCGAGGAGCAGGTTCCGGACGCCGAGCTCTCCCAGTTCTTCGCCGCCCGACAGGATCCAACCGGCTCGTGACCGAGTTTCGCGCAACGTGCGGTAGGGACCGGGGCGTAGCCGAGGCGATCATGATCGCCCACCCTGCCAGCAGCTTTGCAATTGGACGACGAACGGGGCAGGGACGATCTCACCCGCGACCGCTACGGATTGGCACCACGGCTGACCAGCAAATCGCGCGCCGGACCGCCGGATCCCCAAGAAACAGAGCAAAATCGGGAATCCCCGACTTCGGGAGATCTCTGTCCTCGTTCCTCTGCAGTGGCTCTCCACCGCTACCGGTACCGATTACCGAGTGACAGAACCTCGCCATAGTGCTCGTACCTGCGCCCGGGCATGAGTTCGACTGCTTTCGGAATGCTCACCGTGGAACCCGCTACGTCGATCTACGGTCCGTCGGCGTCGCAGCGCGCCCCTTTCGGGGCTGGAGAACCCTCGGTCAGAAGAACCAGGCTCAAGAGGTGACACGCGCCGAGTGGACAGCCCGTAGTGCGCGGCGCAAACTGAACCTCGAACTGGCAGAAGGCACGCCGGGAGTTACCGGCCCAACGATTGCGGTCACCAATTCAGATATGAGAAGGAGAGACCCATGACAGGAGTTCGGCGAACTCTCGCACTCGCAGCACTCATTTTGGTCTTGCCCTGGGCGATGTCCGTGCGCGCGGAGTATGTGCAGCTCACTCCCGACCTCACGATCCACTACGAAACCGCAGGCGACGGCGAGACTGCGATCGTCTTCATTCCCGGGTGGACCATGACGACGGAAGTCTTCGAGCACCAGTTGAAGCACTTCGAAGGATCCAGCCGGTTCAAGGCGCTCGCCTACGATCCGCGGGGACAGGGATACTCGTCGAAGACGGTGGAGGGCCACACGTACCAGCAGCACGGGCGTGATTTGGCAGCCCTTCTCGAAGCGCTCGGACTCGAGCGGGTCATCCTTGCAGGCTGGTCCTACGGCGTCACGGAACAGCTCGCTTACCTGAATCAGTTCGGCACGGAGCGAATCGTCGGCATGGTCATGATCGACACCGGCCCCGACGTCGCCGGCGCCAGCTACGACGAGTGGGTCTGGTACCTCAACGACGACAATGACGGCTATTCGAGGTGGTTCACCGAAGGGATCAACGAAGACCGGCAGAACGTCATCGTGGAGTTCGCGAAGTGGATGCTCGAGGATCCCTCGCCGGAGAACATCGCCTGGGTTGCCGGCATGTCCAATCTGACCTCCGGGACCGTGGCCTCGGTGCTCAACGCCACTGGGTTCTACCTGGACTATTCGGCCGATCTGGCCGCGCTCGAGGGAAAGATGCCACTGCTCTACGTCGTGCGCGAAGACTGGCAGGCACCGGCCGAAACATGGATCAAGGCCAATACGCCCGGCGCGCAGACGGCCTTTCTCGGAAAGCACCTCATGTTCTGGGAGCGCCCCGAGGAGTTCAACGCGATCCTCGACGCTTACCTGGCGCAGTTCTAGCGACCGCCCCGGTATGGACGCGTGCATCGATCGAGGCGCGGAGCGAACGAGACGATTCGCGGGGTAGCGCGAGCTCGTAGCGGCCCGATGCCCGGCGGACCTCGACTTACGCGCGCGATGGACCGGCTCAGGAAGGATCTGCGCGAGCACGGATTCGGAATGTTCGAGGGCGCGCTCGACCCGGAGACGACGGCCCGAATTCGCGAGAGGGTGCTCGAGCAAGGCGCGGCCGAGCGGCGCATCGGCCACGGCACCAGGAACCTTTCGGTCGAGCCGGACGACGACGTCAACCAGTGGGTGGCCTTTCTTCCCAACAAGGGCAAAGTGTTCCGCGCGCTCATCAACAATGCCCGGGCGCTGGAGACGGTGCGCTTCATCCTGGGCGAGCACGCAATCCTCTCGGAGTTCTCGGCGCACGTGACCTCGCCGGGCAACCGGGAAATGCCCCTGCATATCGACCAGTGGTTCATGCCGCACCCGGTCGATCCGAACGAAGACTACCCTCGCGCAAGCGACGTCAGTCGGAGCGCGCAGAAGTGCGGCGACCCGGTCACGGCCCGCCATCCGATCAATCCGCCGGTGGTATGCAACGTGATGTTCGCGATCACCGACTTCACCATCGAGAACGGCGCAACCCGCCTGGTGCCCGGCAGCCACCGTTCGGGTCTGCACCCCGCGCCGAACACGGACTACGACGTTTTCCATGCCGAGGCGCCCGCCGGCAGCTTCATCGTGTGGGAGGGCCGTACCTGGCACGCGGCGAGCCTCAACACGGGGGATGCCCCACGGGTAGGCATCACGACCTACTGGACCGCGCCCTTCATCCGCCAGTTGCTCAACTTCCCCTACGGCCTGCGGCCCGAAGTCGCGGACGACCTCACCGAGCACGAACGCGCGCTGATGGGGTTCAAGGCGTGGGAGACCTACGGCACGAGCGACGAGTTCGGCGCGGTGTGGGCCCGCCCCGGCAAGGACAACACGGGCGAGTTGCGGTAGTCGCTACGTCTCCGTTCGGTCATCTTTCCCAAGGGCCTGAAGAGGGCGGCGCTGATCGACGGACCGACCGCGGTAACGTGAATCGCGGGAAACATTGTCGGAGGCCTTATACGGACACACCCCAGGCGGCGCAACGGCCACCTGCCTCCGACCGGACCGGTGCAGCACGAACGCCACGAGGCTTGAAATCCCATGAGCACGACCATCAACCGCAGGATCACCCTCGCCGCGCGCCCGCAGGGCGCTCCGAAGCCGGACGACTTCGCGACCGTCGACGACGCGGTGTCGGCGCCGGGCGACGGCGAGATGCTCCTGCGCACCGTCTACCTCTCGCTCGACCCGTACATGCGCGGGCGCATGAACGACGTGAAGTCCTACGTGCCACCGGTCCAGCTCGGCGACACGATGGAGGGCGGCGCGGTCAGCGTGGTCGAGGAGTCGCGGCATCCGAAGTTCTCCGCCGGCGACATCGTGTTCGGATACACCGGCTGGCAGCGGTACGCCATCTCGAACGGCAAGGGGATGCGCACCGTCGACCCGTCGATCGCGCCGATCTCGACCGCTCTCGGCATCCTCGGGATGCCGGGCCTCACCGGCTACGTCGGGCTCCTCGACCTCGGACAGCCGCAGGAGGGGGAGACCGTGGTGGTCTCCGCCGCCACCGGTGCGGTCGGATCGCTCGTCGGACAGATCGCGAAGCTCAAGGGGTGCCGGGTGGTCGGCGTGGCGGGGGCGGAGGCGAAGTGCCGCTACGCGCTCGACACGCTGGGGCTCGACGCCTGCGTGAGCCACCGCGACTCAGACCTCGCCGGGGCGCTGAAGGAAGCCTGCCCGGACGGCATCGACGTCTACTACGAGAACGTCGGCGGCAAGGTCTTCGACGCCGTCATCGGGTTGATGAACGTGCACGGGCGCATCCCCGTGTGCGGCAGCATCGCGCACTACAACGACACCGGGCCGCCGCCGGGGCCGGACCGCCTGGCCGGAGCGATGCGCATCATCCTCACCCGGCGTCTGACCGTGCGCGGATTCATCATCTTCGACCACCATCACCGGATCCCCGACTTCACGCGGGACGTGTCGAAGTGGCTGCGCGATGGCAGGATCGTCTACCGGGAAGACGTCGTCGACGGAATCGACAACGCGGTCGAAGCGTTCCTCGGTCTGCTTCGGGGCGAGAACTTCGGCAAGCTGGTCGTGAAGGTGTCCGACGACCCCACCGGCGGCGGCTGACCGGGCGCGGTGACCGCCCGCAACATTCACTCACCCACGGCTGCGGACGCCGATCGGTGATGAATTCGGGCGAGTGACCCGGATCCGCAGCTCGCCGCATTGGCGACGGGTCGAGGCAGCAATCGACACGGAAGCAACGAGCCAGGGAGGAGCGCCACCCCATGCCCGACAAGCACCGGATTCTCTGCACCCGCCGCATGCCGTCCAACGTCGAGGCGCGGCTCGCGCGCGACTACGACGCGACGCTCAACCCCGAGGACCGCATCCACTGCGCGGACAGCCTCCTGGCGGCCAGCGAGGGCCAGGACGGGCTCTTCTGCGCCGGCGGCGATCCGCTGACCGCCGGGGTCATCGAACGGCTCCCCGAAAGCGTCCGGATTCTCGCCACCTACTCCGTCGGCTACGAGCACATTGCGGTCGAGGCGGCGAAGGCGCGGGGCATCGTCGTCGCCAACACGCCGGACGTCCTCAACGACGCCACCGCCGACGTCGCCATCCTTTGCCTGCTCGGGGCGGCCCGGCGCGGCGCCGAGGGCGACCGGATGGTGCGGGCCGGCGAGTGGGTAGGCTGGCACTCCACCATGATGCTCGGCGTACACGTGACCGGGAAGCGCCTCGGCATCTTCGGGATGGGCCGTATCGGGCGCGCGGTGGCGCGGCGCGCCCGCGGCTTCGACATGGAGATCCACTACCACAACCGCAGCCGCCTCGCGCCGGCGCTCGAGGACGACGCGGTCTGGCACGACACCCCGGAGTCACTGCTCGCGGCGAGCGACTTCCTGTCGATCAACGCCCCCTCGACGCCGGAGACGCGCGGATTCCTCGACGCCGGGCGCATCGCGCTCCTGCCCGACGGCGCGGTGGTGGTCAACACCGCCCGCGGAGACCTCGTCGATGACGATGCGCTCATCGTCGCCCTGCGATCGGGCAAGGTGGCGGCGGCCGGCCTCGACGTCTTCGCGGGCGAGCCGAACCTCGACCCCCGCTACCGGGAGCTCGACAACACGTTCCTGCTCCCCCACCTCGGCAGCGCGAGCTGCGAGACGCGCGACGCGATGGGGTACTGCTGCCTGGACAACCTCGACGCGTTCTTCGCGGGCCGTCCGTGCCCGAACGCGCTGTGAGGGCCGCGCCGCGGGGCTTCGGGCCGAAGATGGAACACACGCGCGGCGCGGCGCGCCGCACCTTGCGCCACCGCGGACGATTCACGGCAGGACTACGAACGAGGCGACGGCATCGACATGAGCGCATGGATTCGCATGATCCCACCCGAGGAGGCCGCCGGCCGCCTCGCGGAGCTGTACGAGCGGGTGAAGTCCCCGCACGGTACCGTGGACAACGTGATGCGGGCACACTCGCTGCGGCCCGAGACGCTCGAAGGCCACGTGGTGCTCTACCGCAGCGTGCTGCACAACGAGGCGAACACGCTCCCGTTCTGGTTCCTCGAGGCGGTCGCGACGTACGTGAGCCTCACCAACCGCTGCCACTACTCGACCACCCATCACTCCGCGAACATGCGGCGGCTCGTCGGCGACGAGCTGCGGGCGGAGACGATGTACGCGGCGCTCGCGTGCGGGCATCCGGAGGTCGCGTTCGAGGGCAAGGAGCTCGCGCTGCTGGAGTACGCGCGCAAGCTCACCGCGGACGTCGGCGCGATGTGCGAGGCGGACGTCGAGCGCCTGCGCGAAGCCGGCGCCGACGACGGAGAGATCCTGGAGGTCAACCAGGTGTGCGCGTACTTCAACTACTCCAACCGCCTCCTGAACGGGCTGGGGGTGACCACGAAGGGCGACGTGGTGGGGTACTACAAGCGCACGGACACCGGCGGGTGAATCCGCACGCGGCACCCTGCCGCCTCCGGATCGGGACCCGCGTTCCGGCGACGCGAGGTACCTCCAGCGAGTCCGTCACGGGTGACCCTGCAATCCATGATACGCCGTACGTCGCTCGGGACTTTCGGCGACGGAACGTCGTGCACTCGTCTTGAATCCGGAGCGGAGACATGCGCTGGACGCGATTCGAACGTGAGGGAATCCCGGGCTACGGAATCGTCGAGGACGAGCACGTCGAAGCGATCGACGGCACGCCGTTCGGCGAATGGCGCCGGACCGGCGAGCGCCACCCCGTCGCCGGCATCACCTGGCTCCCGCCGGTCGTTCCGCCCACGTTCTACTGCGTCGGGCTGAACTACGCCGAGCACATCGTGATGGAGGCGAAGCTGCGCGGCGTCGAGCCCGTGCTGCCGGCGAAGCCGGACGTGGGCTACCGCGCGCCGAGCGCCCTCGTCGGTCATCGCGCCCCCATCGTCCTTCCTCCGGACGCGACCGATCGAGTGGAGTACGAGGGCGAGCTGGCATGCGTCGTCGGCCGCACCGCGAAGCACCTCACGCGGGACGACGCCCTCGACTGCCTGCTCGGGTTCACCATCGGGAACGACGTGAGCGAGCGCTCGTGGCAGGCGGAGGACCGGACGCTGTGGCGGGCGAAGAATGCCGACACGTTCAAGCCGATGGGCCCGTGGGTCGAGACCAACTTCGACCTTGACGCCGCCATGACCCGCGTGCGCGTGAACGGCCGGCAGGTCGCGGAGTTCCGCACCAACGCGATGATCTTCGGGGTGGTCGACTACCTTGTCGAGATCTCCCGGTACATCACGCTGCACCCCGGCGACGTGCTCTGGATGGGCACCGAGGGGCACGCCGATCCAATCGGCGCCGGCGACACCGTGGACATCGAGATCACGGGCATCGGCACCCTCAGCAATCCCGTGATCGCCGGCACCGGCACGCGCGGGTAGCCACCCGGCCGGCTGCGTGGATCCTCTCCGTCCGGTCCGATGCACCGCCGCGGACTCAAAAGCCTCCTCTCCGCATACCGCGACCGATGGCCGCAGGAATCGGAGACCGTCGCGCGCTTCGACGCCTTCATCGACTCGCACCCCGACTGCTTCCACCGTTCCTGCCGGATCGGCCACATCACGGGCTCGGCGTGGATCGTGAACACGACGGGCGACCGCGTGCTCCTCGTGCACCACCGCAAGCTCGGGCGCTGGCTGCAGCCCGGGGGCCACTGCGACGGAGACCCCGATGCCCTCGCGGTCGCGTTGCGGGAAGCGCGCGAGGAGTCGGGGCTCGACGTGCGGGCGCTCGACGGTGCCATCTTCGACATCGACGTGCACGCGATTCCCGCCCGTGACCGCGATCCCGCCCACTTCCACTTCGACGTACGCTTCCTCGTTCAGGCCGAGCATGATCGATTCACGGTCAGCGAGGAATCGCACGCACTCGCGTGGGTCCCGGCGCAAGGACTCGGCGCCCTGACCGACGAGGAATCGGTCCTGCGCATGGCGCGCAAGTGGCTCGCGCGTCGGGACGGCGGCGACGAGTAGGCCGTCGGCTACGGCTCCCCATTCGCGGGCCACGCGCAGTTGCCGGTCAGGAGCGGGCAGGGTGGTTCGTCCTCTGCGATCTCGGGAAGCGCCCCGCGCACCACATCGACGCCGATGTCATCCGTTCCAGACGCCGCACCTGCGCGCGTCCGTCGATCGGCAGGTTCACCGGCACCATGTGCTTGTCGATGCCGAGCTCCCGCGCGCTCATGCCCAGCGCCAGTCCCACCACCTGCGGCAGATGAAGAATCGGCATGTCCAGCGTCTCGCCCAGGTCGCGCGACGTCTCGCTCTGGAAGGTATCCAGGACCGTGTGGTGCGCCACCGGCGGGCATTTGCGGTTGCCCCAGGCACCGGTCAATTCACGGGGGGCTTCGTGCTTCCACCCGGCTGCCAGTTGGCGACGAGGATGCCTGTGACGACGCCGGCGAGGCCGAGAAGGAAGGCCGTCGTGATCGCTTCCGAGAGCAGCAAGGCGCCGAGGAACGTCGCAGTTATCGGGTTCAGCACCACGAAGACGGCGCTGCGCGTCGGCGTGGACCGCTGCAGGGCCCAGATCCACAGGAAATAGCCGAGCGATCCGGAGAACACTCCGAGAAACGCGACCGCCCACCAGCGCGCCGGCGACAGGTCGGGAACGGCGGCGAACCCGCCTTCCCACGCCGCAAAGGGGATGAGAAAGACGGCGCCTGCGAGCATGGACCATGCCGCTACCGTGAGGGCGGGGTACTTCCTCAGCCAGGGCGCGAAGAGGACGAAGTTGATCGCCAGCAGCAGCGTCGCGGTGCCCGCCAGCATCTCTCCGACCCAGGCATCGTCCGCGTCGGCGCCGAGCGCGGCCCTGTCCCCCAGGGCCAGGGCCACACCCCCGAAGGCGAGCGCGGCGCCGAGTGTCTTCAGTCCCGTCAGCGCCTCCAGGCGAAGCACTGCGGCGACGACCATGGCCGCCAGCGGTATGACCCCGAATACCACCGCGCCGCGCGACGCCGGGATATGCACCATTCCGGCGCCGAATATCCATGGAAACAGGCCGAAGAAGGCAGCACCGAGGAGGCAGACGGGAACGACGTCACGGCGCTCGAGGCGCGCGCGGCGGCTGAACAGGAGGCAGGGCAGTATGGTGACCGCAGCAATGGCGAAGCGGTAGAACGCCAGGGTCGCAGGCTCCCACTCCGTCACCACGAACCGTATCGCTACCACTCCCATGCCGGTGAACACGGCCGACGCGGCGGCGGCCACCATGGGCGCTGCTTCGAAACCGGCGCGCATGGTGCGTTACCCGTTCTCCTCATGCCCGCCGGTGACGGCCGCGCGATCGTCCCACCCGCGGTCTCTTCGCGGGACCGAGAGCCCGCGGGCAATTTCAGGAATCGCGCGGATCGTTTTGCAACCGCGCCGGGTCGATGTCGGAACGCCGCAGCCCCAGCGCGAGAAGATCGTCCGGCACGTCCCCGCCGGTGGCGAGCGACGCGATGGTCCGGGCCACGGCCGGCGAGGTCTGGATGCCGTAGCCGCCCTGCCCGGCGACCCAGTAGAAGCCCTCCAGGTTCGCGTCCGGCCCGATGACGAGTGAGTGGTCACTCACGAAGCTGCGAAGCCCGGCCCAGCGGCTGACGACTCGGTTCACTTCCAGAGTCGTCGCCTTCCCGAGTCGATCGGCGGCGATCGCGATGTCCAGGTCTTCCGGCTGCGCATCGCACGGGGGCGACGGGGTCTCGTCGGCCGGCGAGCACATCAGGCGGCCGGCGTCGGGCTTGAAGAACAGCTCCTCGTCGACGTCGATGCCGAGTGGCCACGCATCGCTCCCCGAACCGGCCGGCGGGTCGAAGGTGAAGACGGTCCGCCGCTTCGGAACCAGTCCGATCGGCTGAGCGCCGGCGAGCCGGGCAACCTCGTCGCACCAGGCGCCCGCGGCGTTGACGACGACCTTCGCCGCGAAGTTGCCGTTGCGGGTGCTCGCCTCCCAGCGTGCACGCCGGTAGTCGAGCGACTCCACCCCGGCGTCGAGCACGATCCGGACGCCGCTCCGTCGCGCGCCCCGGAGGAAACCCTGGTGCAGCGCGTTCACGTCGATGTCCATCGAGTCCGGCTCCAGCATCGCGCCGGCGACGTAGTCGATGCGCATCGCCGGGACGAGCTCGCACACCTCCTTCGCGTCGATCAGGGCGACCTCGGGGGTCAGCGCGCTGACCGTGGCATGCAGCGCGTGCAGTGCGTCGAGCTGATCGTCGCGCGCGAAGAACATCGCGGCGCGCGGAGAGAGCAGCGGCGTGTCGCCAAATCCGCCGGGAGGAGCCTCGAAGAACGGACGCCCGCCGCGGGTCAGGCAGCGGGTGCTCAGGTTCCCGTAGGACTCGAGGAACTGCGCGGCGGAGCGTCCGGTGGTGTGGTATCCGGCCGACGTCTCGCGCTCCACCACCACTACCGAGCCGTGCCCGGCGAGCGCCCAGGCGGCCGACGCGCCCGCAATCCCCGCACCGACGACGAGAAAGTCGCACTCGGTCATGGAAAGTCGGACTACAACGCCGCGAGAAACTCTTCCTGACTGCGGTGGCACTCGATGTTGTGCCCGCCGCCGAGATCCCGAATGGGCGGTGTCTCCCGATCGCAGGTACCTTCGATCGAGAGCGGGCAGCGATCGAAGAACGGGCACCCGACGTCGGTCAGCGTGACCACCCGGTCGATGCCCGCCTGCGCCTCCTGGGTCGCCATCGTCTCTTCCAGCCAGCCGAGGCGCAGCTCCGGCACCGAGGAGATCAGCAGCCGGGTGTAGGGGTGATAGGGGGGCGAAAGCACCTGGTCGGTCTTCCCCTGCTCGACGACCCGTCCCGCGTAGAGCACGACGATCTCGTCCGCGAACGAAGCGATGGTGGACAGATCGTGGCTGATGAACACGAACGACACCCCGGTCTGCTTGCGCAGCCGCTTGAGCAGCTCGATCACGTTGGCCCCGACGATGGTGTCGAGCGCCGAGATGACCTCGTCGCAGAGCAGCACCTCCGGGGAGGCGGCGAGCGCCCGCGCGAGGTTGACCCGTTGCTTCTGTCCGCCGGAGAGCTCTTCGGGGTAACGCCCGGCGAACTCGGCGGGAAGCTCCACCATGTGGAGCAGCTCGCCGATGCGCCTTCTCTTCTCCTCGCCCTTCAGACCCAGATAGAACTCGATCGGGCGGCCGAGAATGTGATCGATCCTCTGGCGCGGGTTGAGCGCGGTGTCCGCCATCTGGAACACGAACTGCACCTTCTGGAGTTCCGAGCGGGCGCGGTCGCGCAGGCTGGGCTCGAGCCGTTCTCCATCGAGCAGCACCTCCCCCTCGCCAGCCGGCAGCAGGCCCGACATGACCCGGGCGAGGGTGGACTTGCCGCACCCGGACTCGCCGATGACGCCCACCGTGTGACCGCGCAGCACGGACACGTTGATGTCGCGGAGCACCTTGATCGCCGCCTTGCCCCTGCCATAGCCGGCGGTGACGTCCTTCACCTCCAGCGCGGGTGATTCACGCTCGTGCTCGTCCAGCGTCTCGTCGCCCTGACCGGCCGCCGGAGGGGGACGAACCGCGGCCATCAGCCGCCGCGTGTAGTCGTGCGAGGGACTGTTGATGATCCGGTCGGCGGTGCCCTTCTCCTGAATGTCGCCCGCGTAGAGCACCACGATGTGATCCGCGATCTGGGCCACCACGGAGAGGTCATGGGTGACGTAGACCGCGGCCGCCCCTTCCTTCTGAATGACCGACTTGAACGCCTTGAGCACTTCGATCTGGGTGGTGACGTCAAGCGCGGTGGTCGGCTCGTCGAGGATCAGCAGGTCCGGGTTGCCGCACAGCGCCATGGCGGCCATCAGCCGCTGCAACTGGCCGCCGGAGACCTGGTGCGGGTAGCGTCTGCCCAGGCGATCGGGATCGGGAAGCTCCAGGGCCCGATAGAGCTCCTCGGCGCGGCGATCGGCCTGCTCGCGAGTCATCTGGCCGTGCAGCACCGGGGATTCGGTGACCTGCTCCCCGATGGTCAGCGAGGGGTTGAAGGTGGCGGCGGCGCTCTGCGCCAGGTAGGCGACGCGCTGCCCGCGAAGATCGCGCTTCTCCTCCGGCGGCATGGAGATGACGTCTCGCCCGTCCAGCCTGACCTCGCCGCTGGTGAACTCGAGGCCCGGTTTCGAGTACCCCAGCGCGGAAAGCGCGATGGTGGTCTTGCCCGATCCCGACTCGCCGATCAGCGCGACCACCTCCCCGCGCTCGACCTTGAAGCTCACGCCCTTGACGATGGGAGTCAGGCCACCGTCGTCCTTGCGCGCATCGATGGTCAGGCGGTCGACTTCGAGCAGCGCGGGCATCAGATCATTCTCTTGGCGAGCTTGCCGCCGGCGTGGGCGGAGACGTCGTCCACGATCATGTTGATGGCAATCGTCAGCGTGGCGATCGCGACCGCCGGCACCAGCGGCGCGATGGAGCCGTAGGGAAGCCCGGCCAGACTCTCCCGCACCATGCTGCCCCAGTCGGACTGCGGCGGCTGGACCCCCAGGCCGAGAAAGCTCAGGCTCGATATGAACAGGATGATGTAGACGAACCGCAGCCCGAAGTCGGTGGCCATGGGCATGGCCACGTTGGGCAGGATCTCGCGGGTGATGATCCACCACAGGCCCTCGCCGCGTACCCGGGCGGCCTCGACGAAGTCGCTGACCATGACGTCGAGCCCGAGCGACCGCGCAATCCGGAACACGCTCGCCGCGTAGATGAGTCCGGTCAGCATGATCAGGATCGGAATGGTGCTGCCGATGGCCGCGATCATGACCAGCGCCAGCATGATGCTGGGTATCGAGAGGATGGCGTCGTTGAGCCGGCTCAGCACCGAATCGAGCACCATCCCTCCGACCGCCGCCGCGATGCCGAGCGTCACCCCCACGAGGTAGGCCAGCAGGGTGGAGACCAGCGAGATGCCGATGGTGGTGCGCGCGCCGTACAGCGTGCGCGAGAGCGTGTCGCGCCCGAGATAGTCGGTGCCGAGCCACGCCACCTTGCTCGGGGGCTGGAAGTCGGTCGCGGGGTAGGGATCGTCGCTGCCCGGCACGATGAACAGGGCCTCGTCGAGGATGTCCGCCTCGTGGTAGGGCGAGATGGACGGGCCGACGAACACGATGACCATCCAGAACACGATCACGCAGACCCCGATCTTTCCGGGCCAGGAGAGCTGCATCCGGCGCCGGGGCGGCGCATCGGGCAGCTCCTCGAACTGTGTGGCGCCGCTGGTCGATTGGATCGGGTCCGCCATGTCGCGCCCTCTACTTGGGGTGCCGCAGCCTGGGGTTCGACAGGATGGACGCCATGTCCGCGATGAAGATCAGGATGATGTAGGTGAAGCAGAAAATCATGGCGCACGCCTGCACGAGCGGAAGGTCGCGGGTCTGCACCGCGTCGATCATCAGCTTGGCGAGCCCCGGATAGGAGAAGATCGTCTCGACGATGACCACCCCGCTCACCAGGTAGGCCAGGTTCAGGGCGATCACGTTGACGATCGGCCCGATCGCATTGAACAGCGCATGGCGCAGGATGATCCGCTTGCGCGGGACCCCCTTGAGAATCGCCATCTCGATGTAAGGCGAGCTCATGACGTTGAGCACCGTGGCACGGGTCATGCGCATGATCTGCGACGACGCCACGATGACCAGTGTCAGGGCCGGCATCGCCAGCGCCTTGGCGAGCTTCCAGCCGGTCTCGTTCCCGCTCAGGTAGGCGGTCGCGGGCAGCCAGCCGAGGTGTACCGCCACCACCAGCACCAGGAACGTGGCGACGAGGAACTCCGGCA
>MKWU01004136.1_pt1 | contig 17679 bp, 19 predicted proteins | sample 809101 | NCBI WGS metagenome assembly MKWU01 (sample SAMN05860141, study PRJNA318959) | sponge metagenome | host: Aplysina aerophoba | place: Slovenia: Piran, Adriatic Sea, Gulf of Piran | collected 2013-05-07
TGTGACCATAGACTGGCGCTTTCGCTCTCAGGATGCTCGCGTCAAACTCAACCGCGTCTATCCCAAGCCAAAGCTATGAACTTCAAAAACATCCAACGTGTCATCATCAACTGGACTTGGTACTAGTCTATTGTATTCATCAGCATACGTCCAAGAATGACTGATAAATAGATTGTATCTCGCCAATTGAATACTCCTTAACTCCTTGACAGAGTCTTATTCTAAGTGTTACATCGGATTACGTAGATTCTCCGACCTCTCTATCAAGTGTGATAGGATTCAACCGGAAAGTCAAGTGCATCCTAAATATTTCTAATCGCTACATTAACAGTTAACCTCAGCATATACGTAGGACACGAGTTCATAGTGCATCAGTGTATATCACAGTGCTTACGAAGTCCTTCAAGGCTACTGTGGATCACTGCTGTTTCTCTCCATCTTGACTTGCCTATTTTGGCTAAGCTAAGTTTCATGAGGACCTACATACCTAAATTGGAGGCCGGGCGCGCTGGAGTGGACCCCACAGTTAGGACAGCGAATGGGCCAAGTTAAGAGAGACTCTCTCTCTCCCACTGGGTCTGAGCTTGGCACACTATAAGGAGATACCATGCTCTTTACCAACGGTCGAGATTTCTTCAGCGATACTATCCAAGAAGCGATTCGAATCAGGGCTTCTCTATGCCTATTCAGCCATCAAGTGGACCCAGATGAGACTCCGGACAACAGCGGAGAAATCACGCCGACACGTTTGATGTGGAACCACTTTGCAGCAATGCACAACTCTAATTGGGCAGTCCATCAATGCACACTCGATTTGAGCGAGGAAATTGAGGGTCACGTGCCGATAGCATCGGCCCTAACCTATGTCCTGCACCTTCTGGACTTCATAGAAGAAAAATCTTCTCTCACGCCCATTGCCCAAATGGGAATGAATGAAGCGATTGAAGCGACGCTACGGGCACAGGCGGCATTTGAGATGCTGGCAGGAAGTTGGCAAACCATCCGACAAATCTTCAGACAGAATGGAGAAGAACACAAACGCAATTCGTCGCATAAAGCTGCACGGTCCGCAAGCGTAGCGGCGTCCTGCTGGAGGGTGCTGTATGAGGCATTGTTGCTGGAACGTGCCAATGGGTCAAGCTTCGAATGTCAGAACCTAACAGAAGACCAATGCCCGCGAGATACTTATCAATTGGCTCCCCAGGAGCAAGCCATCTTGGATCAATGGTCTAAAGAAGGACAAGAACCGTGCCAATACACTTTAATGGCGGACATGGGAACGAATTCGTTCCTCCTCGGCTGCTACATCGTGCGGGCATGGTTGGAAAGTGCACCGGAAAATACAGCACATGTTCTTGTCCCCCCTATTTGCTTCATAGACGAAATTGAAAAGATGGTCCGTGCCACAGCACAAATCTCGCAACAAGACCCGAAATTGGTTGTTCAATACATCGACGTCACACAACCAATTGCCACTGACGGAATGGTTTGGTTGTTGCAAACGGATTATGCTGAGACACTGGTACAACCGTTTCTAGATTTCTACAAAGCGAATCCACCGAAGCGTCTGCTGGTGTCGCATGAACCTACGGGTCAATGGATAGATCCACCCGCTGGCGTGATGGAACTATTGCGTCACAATTCACCAGCGCCGCTCTACTGGGACGTAATACCAGCGGCGGGGAAGGGACAGCAGCGTTTTAAGGATCTGAGGCATAACAAATGGTATGACAGCTTGGTAACACTGTTCCATCGACATAGCCCCGTTTCCGATCATTACCTGGTGTGTATGTATCTGTCTATTCTTTCGTCGGAAACGATGAGTCATGATGAATTACCTAACGACTTCTGGACCAATGGGAAGGTTGGCCAGTATATGAGAACTATCCGTCGGCGTGAGCGGAAGGGAATGGTCGTGCAAGATCTGTTGGATAGTTTGAAGAAACACCCTGAGGATTTTCGAGGTCACTTTAGCAACATCATGTTCGAATTGGTGCATAACGGGATATTGAGGGTACCCGACTATGCGGAGGCAACTGACCTACCCGAGAAAGCGCAAAGATTTAGAGATGCTGTCCTGCCGATAGCAACCAGACTACTTGAGGAGGAAGGCCTGGTGCACCCTTAGCCAGAATCCACCGATAGACGTCGTGATGAGAGTCGCAGGGAGGCAAAGGGGATCCAAGGGAGAGTGACTGGGCCATTGGGAGAGATGAGGTGATCGGCGGGCGGTCTTCAGAAGCCCCACAGAGCCTCTAGAGCCGTCTGCGGGAGATGTAGAGTGAGACGGCGAACCGAGCGAGTGAGCCGTCCGGCGAGGGAGAAAGAGCGTCGTCTGAGGGTCTTGGTCACGGAGGCTCGTCCTTCCAGTCCGATGCGGACCGTGCATCGAACTAGGTTGGTGGCGATCGCCTGCGCGCGCAACCAGGCGGCGTTGGCGGCAAAGCGCCCTCAGGGGCAGATGGTTCAGCCCAACACCGTACTTCAAGTCGCGGATGGCGTTCTCCACCTAGGCGAGGCGGCGGTGATCAGCCTCAAGTTCCAGGATGGCGCCCTCTCGGTCCGTAATTAAGGCATGATAGCTGTCGCTGGTAAACAGCGCTAGTTGGGAGCCGGCGTGGACCTGACCCTTCGGACGATGAGACGCACCCGCGAGGTGACAGGCTCACCCCCAAAGGGAATATAGGTTGTCTCGGGAACGTCTGCTGCGTCCTCCATCCAGTAGGGTATGGGCGTCCAGTCCCCTTCGGGTATGACCTCTATCAGATCGCGCAGACTCCTGTGCTGGCGGACGGTGATGGAGAATCGGACTTCGTTGCTGCGGCAGACGATGACGATGTCGTGGGTGTAGAAACCGCTGTCGGCCGCACTGTGAGTTGTCCCGTGGCACCGGCGTGGCGACCCCGTCCCACTGTCTCACGCAAGAAGTGTGCCGCGCCCCGGGTGGTGTTATCCCGGCCCCGTCGCAACCGGGCCATCAGTACGTCTTCTGTTCCGGCGGCAACGGGTGATATCCACGCTGACCGGTGTAGTTGTGATGACTGCAGACGCCGAAATTAGAATGGTCGAAATCGTGTCGTTGTGCAGCGACACGAAAACGCACCAAAGAAGCTTGGCGTTGACAACTACTTTCGGCGTGTGGTGGTCAGGGCAGTCGCGCGGCGTTCTGGAGGGCTCGGTATCAAGCCTTACTGTAAAGCCTCAGGGTCTGAAGTTATTGAGGCGCACAATATCTCCTGACGGTAAGCCGCGTGCAACTTTGTTGCCCCAGAGTCCAGTAGCTGTCGTTCGTAGACTTAGCTCTCTAAGCCTCACCGCCTGCCCAATCCAAACGGCCACCGAGTTGGCTTCCTGACGGAGGAATTGAGGAACTCCTCGAGCTCCCCGTGGTCCAGAACTATCTGGTCCGACACGCTCGACGCGTCATCTATCACCCAGTTCGGTATGTCCTCGCGAAGGTCGCGCAGCGAGCGAGTGTCCACCCCTATCAGCACGTGCCTGCCTGACAGCGTCCACTGACCGGTCGGAGGATGACGCTCCTTCGTGTATCTGTCCGCGCTCAGCAGTCCCAGCAGCACCTTCTCGGAGCGCTCATACGCCCTGCTCTGCACGCCACTGAGCGTAACGGGCTCAAGCCACGCCGGAGCCGTATTTCCCTCCGGCAGGTTGCGCTCAAACAGCCGGCACAGCAGATTCGACGACATCTGAAGCACATCCACGTTCCTGTATGCGTCCTCGGGCATCGTCTCCAGTATGATGGACATGTCCTTCAGATACTGCCGGTAAAATGACGTGGACAGCGTGTCCTGTATCCTGGACACCGACGCCTGCAGCCTCTCCCGCGCCGCGGGCCTGTTGCCCGGGAGCGACGTCTGCGTGTATATCATCATGCTGCGCTTGATTATCTCGGGCTTGAAACGCCTCGTGTCGAAGTTCATCAATAGCGCGATGCACGGATATTCGTCGCCGTGCGAGATCTCTCCGTCCTTCACGACCTCGTCGGCATACTGGCGGAACCGGTTGTTCGAGACGTCGTCGAAGACGACGGGGTGCCTCCTGAATTCCTGCCTCAGGCCCCTGACCCGGGAGGGCGTGAACAGGTTGTTGGGCACGAAGCCCTTCTTGCCGTAACCGAACATAGAGATCATCAGCGTGTTCGTCAGGCTGCTCTTGCCGCAGTCGCTGCGTCCGTACAGTATGGCGAACATCGGCTGCTGGAACTCCAGGCCCTGCCGGATGTTGGCGTTTCTCAGGTCGCACATGAACGGAGCGAAGTATATCCAGGACATAAACCCGAAGTAGTCGCGCTGCAGCCTGTCCACGTCGCCAACGAAGTCATCCCGGTAGTTGCTGAAGAACTCCAGAAGCAGTTGAGCATCCCGCCTTACGTCCTCAGTCTTCACATCGAGGTTCAGCTCGCTTCCTTGCAGTGTGAATGTCCCACGCCTGTTGTATGACAGTGATGGCAGGGCAGCGCTTTCGTCTTCCTCCTCCGGGCGCGCCACGGGCATGCGCCTTGCCTGCCTGACCACAGCGGGAGTGATCGGAACGTTCGGAGAGCCGTTTCTACCGCGCTCCAGGTCCGGCATTGCCGCCCGCTGCACATTGGGGACGTTGTTGACGTTGACCAGGATGTTGGCTGATCCGTACTCCGCCTCCTGCTCCGTCTCGGGCGGCACGTACATCGTGACTTCGCACCCCGTTGCCTCGACCTCCTTGAATATGGGCGCCTCGTCCACCGGCATCACGCCCGCGACAGCCGGCTTGTCCCTTACCGCCATACTGCTGACCGAAGTAGCCAGCACGTCTTCATACTGTCCGCGATAGTGCTCCCACGCCACATCGTCGTTGTCATAGACGATGAGCGTCTCCGCCTGGCGACCGGAGAAGGCAGTTTCGGACAGGTTCGCGGAACCGACTACAACTCTCCGCATCCCGTCACGCTCGAGCAGATATATCTTGGCGTGCGCGATCGCGTCCTTCACGACGAAGAATCGCGCCCTGCCGTCGGCGACGCGGTCGTGAAGTATCTCCCTTCGTTCAGGGCTCACACCGGCTATGGCGACGAAACCCCTGCTGAGGCGCTCGTCTATCTGCTGCTGAAAGTGGATGATCTGGCGCGGCTCACGTCCCAGTATGCCGCCATGCCCGAAGATGCACTCGAAACTCTCATACTCATAATCGCGCAGCAGGCCCATAATCATCGGAATGCTCGCGCTGTAGGTCAACGCCCGCATCGAAGTGAAACCGCCGAAGAGGCTGTCGCGGTCGAAGACTCCGGTGTCCTCCGAACGAGCATACAGCACGCTCAGAAGCGGACTCTTCGTCTTCGAGTCGGGATCGTCGAGAAGCAGACTGCGCTGCGTCATCTTGCCGTTGTCAGGATTCATCATGGCTAATGTCCCATTGGGTGAATTTGGACGGATTTTATCATGGTGTCAGGCCGAGTCCGCCAGGCAGCCCATAGCCGCCGAGTTTCAGCATAATGCAGCAGCCTCGATCTGCATCAGCACTCCCCTGCTCTCGGCCCATTCCGGAGGAACCTGGACAATCATGTCGTCGCAGTGCTGCAACCAGCTTGCGTCGTATTCACGCCGGCACTCGTCTTCCTCGTAAACAGAGCCGTGGCCTAGAAGCGTCCGTGCGTAGGAAAGCGGACAGAACACTCGCGGTCAATATCGGAGACCTCAGCGAAATACTTGGTGTCAACCCTCGGACGGGAATTCCGACCCGGCTTCAACGCGTGTCTGAAAGCCGCTGCCAGATACGCTAGTCGCGGTTGGGATGGTGACTGCATCTTCCTGCTCCCTGAAGCTGTTCAAATGCAACGGCGGCCCAGGTAGCAGTGACGATTCTGGAGATCAACCCTGGTTGAGTCAGCTCCCCGGACCCCACTGAGGGACGGGACAGCGCACCTTGAAGGGCGACAGACAGACCACCTTCGGCCTATATGTGAAGACTTTCTCCGACGATTCCGCGAAGAGGGACCTCGCAGGTTCGCGTCAGATCTGGGCCTCCGCGGCCGGTCAACAGGAAGACAGCGGAGTTGGACCCATGCCCAACCACCCCCGGACCTCAGCTCTTCAACTCTCTCATCCTCGCAAATGTATCAAAACTTAATGCCCACTGAAGGCAACCTTCCTTGATCAGATACCCAATGTAAACGTCAACCAATTTGCCGGCCTGTTACTTGATCGCACTTATAGACGGCGGTGCTAATTCGCCACAATATCCGCCGAAGCCCATCCCCCCGAAAGTACCTCAGCCTGCTCAAGCACGGTCTGTGTCGCCTTCTCCTGCTTATCTGGTGGATAGCCGTGCCTTCTCAGCAGGCGGCGAACCAGACGCCGCAGGTTGGCGCGCGCGTCTTCACGAAGCGTCCAGTCTATGGTTACATTATTACGCACGGTCTTCACGAGTTCGCGGGCGATGTCTCTGAGAGTCTCGTCTCCAAGAACCTGAACGGCACTGTCATTGGTTTCTAGCGCGTCGTAGAATGCCAATTCGTCATCAGATAGCCCAAGCTTCTCCCCGCGCTCACCTGCCTCGCGCAACTCACGAGCTATCTGAATCAGCTCTTCGATGACCTGAGCAGCCTCGATTGACCTGTTCTCGTAGCGACGGAGTGTCTGCTCCAGCAATTCAACAAAGGAGCGAGCCTGCACCACATTCTTGCTTCTGCGAATAGAGAGTTCCCCTCTGATCAGTTTCTGGAGCAACTCTACCGCAAGATTCCGGTGCGGCATGTCCTGCACGTCGGCAAGAAATTCGTCGGACAGGATAGAGATGTCCGGCCTTTTCAGACCAGCGGCAGCGAATATATCAACCACCTCCTCGGACGCAACTGCGCGTGACACTATCTGCCGCACGGCACTGTCGAGTTCTTCGTCGGAACGGCTATCTCCCTGCGCGCGCTTTACTAGGACCGCCTGTACAGCCTGAAAAAACGCAAGGTCATCGCGTATTCTCATTGCCTCCTTATGAGGCACGGCCAGGGCAAATGCTCTCGAAAGATCCCTCGCGGCAGATACGAATCGGTCTTTGCCATTATTCTGCGCGAGTATGTGCTCCTGTGCCGCTGGAAGGAGCAGCAGGCGTTCCTGTCCCCCAAGTTCCCAGCTGGACCTGTCAAAGCTGTGGAATAGCCCGCGGCACACCTCGTATTTCTCCAGCATCACCTCAACTGCTTCATCTTGGTTAAGTACGGGGCGACCTTCGCCTCCATTCTCTGTATAGTTATTGACTGCCTCTCTAAGTTCGTTCGCTACGCCTAAGTAATCCACCACGAAACCGCCATCCTTGTCCTTGAACACTCGGTTGACACGAGCGATTGCCTGCATAAGGCCGTGCCCGCGCATCGGCTTGTCCAGGTACATCGTGTGCAGGCTCGGCGCGTCGAATCCCGTGAGCCACATATCGCGCACCAGTACTAGCTGCAAGGAATCGTTGGCATTTCGGAAACGCTTTGCAAGGTCTTCGCGTCTGGGTTTGTTGCGAATATGGGGCTGCCAGTCAACAGGATCAGTCGCTGAGCCGGTCATAATGACCTTGATGTTACCTTCAGCGTCATTTTCGCTTGCCCAGTTCGGTCGAAGGCTGGCTAGCTCGCGGTATAGCTCGACGCAGATGCGGCGGCTCATGCATACAATCATGGCCTTCCCTTCGAGCGCGTCGAGGCGGTTCTCAAAGTGCTCGACTATATCCTGCGCGATCAGTTTAAGCCGTTTCTCTGCGCCAACCAGAGCCTCCATCTGCGCCCACTTGTTCTTGAGTCTTTCCTGGCGTTCAATCTCCTCGCCTTCGGTTGCCTCCTCGAAGTCTGCGTCGATGGTTGGGCGTTCGTCCTCGTCCAGCGATAGTTTCGCTAGACGACTCTCGTAGTAGATTGGCACGGTTGCACGGTCGTTCACTGACCGTTGGATGTCGTAGATGCTGATGTACTCACCAAACACGGCGCGCGTGTTGGCGTCCCTCAGCTCTATGGGCGTGCCGGTAAAGCCCACGAAAGACGCGTTGGGTAGCGCTTCCCGCATATGGTAGGCGTAGCCATCGATGAAATCGTACTGGCTTCGATGTGCTTCATCAGCTATGACTACGATATTGCGGCGATCCGACAGCTTAGGATGAGAGTCGCCTTTATCGTCCGGGAAGAACTTCTGGATGGTGGTGAACACGACTCCGCCGGAAGTTACGGACAGTTTGCTTCTGAGGTCGGCACGGCTCTCGGCTTGTGTGGGCGGCTGACGCAGCACCTCCTGGCAGCGGGAGAATGTGCCGAAGAGTTGGTCGTCGAGGTCGTTGCGGTCCGTCAGGACGACGATAGTCGGGTTCTCCATGGTGGGATGTCGAACTATCGCGCCTGAATAGAACGCCATTGTCAGGCTCTTGCCGGCTCCCTGCGTGTGCCAAATTACTCCGATGCGCCTGTCTCCGGGAGCACCACCCGCTCTGCGGCCAGACTCATACCGCCCTTCCGTCTCTCCAATCCGACTGTCAGTACGCTGAAGTTCAGCCGCCCTCAGTGTCTCTTCGACAGCCACACGCACGGCATGAAACTGGTGATAGCCTGCCATCTTCTTTTCAGGAGCGCCGCCATCGTTCTCGAAGACGACGAAGTCACGAACGAGTGGAATCAGGTTGTCGGGCGGACATACGCCGTAAAGCATCACCTGAAGCTCAAGCGAGTTAGCGTCTGCCAAGCCCTCGCCAGATATGGTTCGCCAGGGCTTGAACCACTCGCGCCCTGCCGTGAGCGTGCCCATCCGCGCCTGCAAGCCGTCCGACACCATCAGCAGTTCGTTGAACGAAAATAGCGTCGGCAGTTCCGATTTGTATGTCTGGAGCTGATTGAACGCCGTCCAGATTGTGGCGTCCTCGTCGGCAGCGTTCTTCAGCTCGATGATGCCGAGCGGCAGGCCATTCACGAACAGAATGATGTCCGGACGTCGTCGTTTGCCGTCTTCCACGACGGTGAACTGATTGACCGCGATGAAGTGATTTGAAGAGGGATAATCGAAATCGATGACCTGTACCTGCGCGCCGCGAATCCTGTCCTCGAAATCCCTGTACTCGACAGTCACGCCATCAACCAGCATGCGATGGAACGCTCGGTTGCGGGTTTCGAGCGTAGCGCCCTGTGGCAGCGTCAGCTTGCGAAAGGCCTCTTCTAGCACGTCTTCAGGCAAATCTGGATTGAGGCGGGAGAGAGCATCTCTTAGCCGACGATACAAGATTACATCGTTAAACGACTCACGCTCTGCGGCTGAACTCGCAGCGTGAGTAATGTCCGTTCCGCTGGCAATTTGCCAGCCTAGACTCTCCAACCACGCCAGTGCCGCACTTTCTACTAGAGATTCGCTAATGTCTGCCGACTTCATACTTCCTCTTCGGAGTCTGACTCTCGGCTTTGAAACTCAGCACGCGAAATGCGGTAAGTTTCCGGTTCAAGTTCCAATAAGATTTCGCTGGCCCAGAACTCGGATTCGAAAATGGTTACATTCCCATAAAGCTGATCCACATATTCGTCGAATTCAGAGTCCCGTACGGTTTGAGACTCCGCAGGAGATCCAGCCTCTAGATTTCTTGAATGGACGTTGTAAAGAAAACCAACGATGGTGTCTGCGGCTTGTGCAGCCAATATTGCATGAACAGTCTCCATTTCCGGTCGAGGACCGTCAGTTCCGTGCGAGACTGTTCCCAGATTGTTTCTCAACTGGGCTAATCCTTGAATGGTTGATAGAAGACCATTAAGAGTCTGTTCGATACTCTGTCGGACTGCAGTCTGTTGACTTTCCTGTGACGGCAACATAGGTAGATTCTGGCGCACTCTACGATAAATGGAAGGAAGATCTTCGCTATAATCATAATGAACGTCCCGTTCGGTTAGGATTCGACGACACGCACTCTCGACGAGCGCTTTAGCCAGTTCAAATGCCATTCCAGGGTCCTCAAGGATGGCTCTTTCGATATTGTCTACGTTTCTTTCTATATGATCGAGCCCTAGGGACATTGCGGCTCGACAGCCGTCCATGGCGAACCGATATTCAGGTCGCTCTAACATCTGCAACCTTCGCCAACGTTGGGGTTCTCTACATCATTCACTCGCATCTTCCCCGACACCAACTCCGGCAACAGCGTATCACGCAGGTTGGCGAGTATTTTGCTCTCTTCCTCCGATCTGTACATCTGACTGAAAAGTTTGATTGCTTGAGTGTTAAATGCGGCGATTATTCCGGCAGGCGGCACAAGTTGCTTGTTCATATAGGCGAGATTTCTGTTAAGGCCCGGAACCGCAGAGTCTGCGGCTACAGACGGCAGATTCTGTTCCCTGAGAGCATAGTGCAAGAAGAAAAGACTAAGCCCTTCGTTCTTGGATTTCACGTAAAAGGTAGTGTCGATGGGATAGAAAGGAGTGTGGCTCCAAGTGACAATACCAGGGGTTCCTTTTCGGCCAACGATCACGCCTGGACCGTCGGCCAAGGCTTCGTCGTGCCAGCCAACTCGCCCATTTGAGCCATATACCGGGGTTTTGCCGCCTCGCCTATCGGCGGCTTTCAGTGCCTTTCCATAAGCCAATTCGATAAGTTCTCCCAGCGGCTTAACCCCCCACCCATCGGGTGCATCCCCCAGCTCCGACGGCACGAGCCGCTCCGGGAACAGGTCGTACAGCTCCGCCGACATCCCAGGCAGTGCCTCACCACGATGCCAGTGCCCTTCCATCTTGGCGCGCACCGGCTCGAATTCCACGAACCACGACTTGAACAACGCCCGCGCCATCCCCTCCAGCGTGGCGTTCATGCGTCGGTTCAGCTCAATCTTGTCGTCCAGCGCGCCTAGGATTTGGGCGATGCGGTGCTGTTCAGATATGTGTGGAACTGCTGTCGGTATCGATGACAGTATAGTTTGATTGAGCAAGGGCTGTCCGGACCCAGCTCTCCAGTCATTCAAGCCAAGTGTTTGCAAAAGATAAAACAGGAACCTCGAGTTATGTCCATCAATCGCGCTGGCACGTATGGCATTGTCAGTTACCCAACAAACTATCTCGCTATATTGCAACGAACCACAATAACTTCCTACCCGTCCGATGATGATCGTATTTCTATCCGAATTGGTTTCACTAGAAAAACCGATGATGCCGTTTGAGCCATAGACAGGGTATGGAAAATTTGGAGAGCGTTCGGGGCTAGATTTGCCGTTAGAAAACGACAAAATCTGTCCAAGATTTACTTTGCGCCAACCACTCCGCATAGTTTTCTACTCCACGGCTGCGCCCTTATCAAGCGAGGGTTCTTGAAGCAGCGCTTCGGCAGGTATGCCAAGCCTTCTGTAGAACGCTCTTGCCATCGGCATCGTTATGTCTTGCCGACGCGACAACACTGCATTGACCTCTGCCGGGCTGCCTATGCACGGAACCAGGTCCTCGGGAGTGAGTCCTTGCTCTTCCATACGAATCTCAATTGACGATATGGGGTCCGGGAACTCAATAGGGTAATGCTTGTCCTCGAAGTACTCGACCAGGTCTAGCAGTACGCCAAGCTCGTCATCATCCGCGCTTCCGGGTTCCGCATCGAAAATCTCTTCCATGCGCGCCAACGCTGCATCCAAATCTTCGTCAGTTCTTATTGGCTTTATGCTGCTCATAGTCCTACCTGTTCGACATCTATACGGTCATAGTCGGCGTGTGTTCCTATCCATTTCACATATACCGCGCGCCAACGGTAGTTAATCCATGCGACCAATCGAAATCGGTTCCCCCTGATGTTGAATATGACGCGGTTGCCGCCTACAAAACTCGCGTCCGGGAATCTCTCCCTGATCTGAGCAGGCTCAGACCAATCCGCTTGTACAACGGTACCGTACCAGATGGACAACGCTTGTTTCGAGTCATGATGACGCTCCCAGAATTCCCGCAGTATTCGCTTGGAATAAACTCGCACGGCAACCCTACATTCCTGTCATCTGAAATATCGTATATGCTATCTCGTCAGCGGGCAACCACGAGGCTGGCATCCCTGCACATCAACCATTAAACCCTAGTTTCTCCAGGTTCTCAGCGATGGCGGCGTCCAGCCTTGCGGCTTCCGCCTGCTGCTCGCGCCACTCGGCGGCAAGATTCGCCATCTTTTCCTCGAAAGGCTCGCCGTCGTCCTCCTGCGCCTTCGCGCCCACATAGCGGCCCGGCGTCAGCATGTAGTCGTGCGAGCGTATCTCATCCAGCGCGGTGCTCTTGCAGAATCCGGCTACATCCTCGTATTCATCCCGCCCTTCGCGCCACGCGTGGTATGTGTTGGCAATCCTGCCTATCTCCTCCTCCGACAGCTCTCGGTGCGTTCTGTCAACGAGGCTGCCCATGTCGCGCGCATCAATGAAGAGCGTCTCACGGCGGCGGTCTCTGAAACTGCCATTGCGCCTGTTTCGCGCCAGAAACCACAAGCAAACGGGAATCTGCGTTGACCTGAAGAGCTGGCCCGGCAATGCAACCATGCAGTCAACCAGGTCGCCTTCCAGTAGGTTCTTGCGTATCTCTCCCTCGTTCGACTGAGCCGACGACATGGAGCCGTTGGCGAGTACGAATCCGGCTGTGCCGCTCGGCGACAGGTGATGCACCATATGCTGCACCCAGGCGAAGTTAGCGTTTCCAGCCGGCGGCGTGCCGTACTGCCAGCGCAGGTCGTCTCGCAGTCTGTCACCACCCCAGTCCGAGACATTGAACGGCGGGTTGGCGAGGATGAAGTCCGCCTTCAGATCTGGATGCCGGTCGTTATGGAAGGTGTCACCGTGCTCAATCTGCCCCTCGATGCCCCGTATTGCGAGGTTCATCTTGGCGAGCCGCCACGTCGTGTGGTTGGACTCCTGCCCATAGATGGAGATGTCGGCTCTCGTTCTGCCGCCGTTCCCATTACCGCTGCGGTGAGAGCGTATGAACTCCATTGACTGCACGAACATTCCGGATGAGCCGCAGCAGGGATCGTAAACACGCCCGTTGAAAGGTTGCAGCATCTCCACGAGGAGTCGCACGACGCCGCGCGGCGTGTAGAATTCGCCTCCTCTGCGTCCTTCTGCAAGCGCGAATTGACTCAGGAAATACTCATAGACACGCCCCAGCACATCCTGAGCGCGGGCTTCGGCGTCGCCGACTTTGATGTCGCTGATAAGGTCGATAACCTGCCCGAGCCGCGTCTGGTCGAGAGCCTGACGCGCGTATTCCTTGGGCAGGACATCCCTGAGAACGGGGTTGTCCCGCTCAATTGCAATCATCGCGTCGTCCACAAGGCGTCCAATGGCGGGTTGACGGGCATTGTTTTGCAGATTAGCCCATCGCGCTTCACGCGGCACCCAGAATATGCCGTCGGCGCGGTATTCGTCAGGGTGTTCGGGGTCGGCGCCTTCGCTCTCCACCAATCCTTCGAGGCGCGTGTGAGCTTCCTCGAACGCGTCGGAGATGTATTTCAGGAATATGAGACCGAGGACGACGTGCTTGTACTCCGAGGCGTCCATGCTGCCGCGCAGCGCGTCAGCCGTCCGCCAAAGCTGTGCCTCGTAGTTCGCGGTGTCGCTGGTGGGTGCGGGCTGCGTCGTCGCCCTCTGTCGCGTCGTCATTGAGTCGGTCTCCACGGCTGTAACGGATTGGCGCTAATGATAGCATAAGCCGTAGCTGCTTCCTGATAGGGCACACTTTGCCGGACTTGACTCCTTTGCCATCTCCCAGTCTCACAAGCTACCGCCCAAGGGAACGCTTAGCCTCATTTCGCCCCAGATTCGGGCACCTACCATTCCAAAGAATTATACGAAAAGACTATTTACAAATAGATCTCCGTGGGAGACCCCGGGTCAATCTCCACGGCGTTGAGCGTCATATACCTAGCCGTTCACCGCCTCAGACTTACATTACAAGAGGCGAATTGCAAAGGAATGTTTCATAGCACGGCCAAAATACGTCAAGTAAATTGCAATTATAGGACTGAATCACCATAGCCTCGACTTGTGCCTCCAGACCGCGCCATCACGTTGGTGCTTCTTCAGGCCGGCGGCTACTCCACCAATTGGCCAGTGGCAGAGTATGTGCATTGCCTGGTGAAGTAGGCAATTGGCTGGGTTTGGAATACCTCCAAAGTAAACATGGCGGCGGACTTCGGAATCTCGAGGCGAGCGGGCGAATGTAGATATGGTCGAAGCGGATCCGGTTGTTACCAGGGACAAACGTCTTATCCTGCGGTAAGTCGCCAACGTGTATCAGCACTTCATCTAGTCTGCGGCTCTTTATCATCGAAGAGCAATGGACACTTCACCTGTGCCGAGAGCTATTTCGGCACAGGAATGGATGAGCTGGTCATGACGCCCCACTTCGAAGTCCAGGGACAGGCAGTCGAGCAGCGACGCGGGTGAATCGCCGCTGTTGCCTCGTCTCAGGATGCTGGGAATCCAGTTCATAGAGCCTATCGGTCAGGTTATGTCCGTCCGTCCAATGCCCAATAAGCTACAGAAAGACCCCGGAGTTCACAAGGGGCGGAGACTATCGACAGCTTCAGTTACCGTGCAGCAACTTCACTTCGTACGTCGACGGATCAGCGACCGAAACGGGGATGTGAAGCTGTCTGACATACCTGGTCTCCAAGGTCACGCCGACACTGTCTTGCCAGCCGTACAGTTCGAGAATTCGCAGATCGTCGCAACTCGACAGCATCTGAAGTCCAAGGGCGTACCAGGCACTGTTCGGGATGGCATCCTCATCAAGCGAAGCGCCAAAAGATAGCGGTGAGAAGACGAGCGCGTGTTGGCGGATCAGATATCCGCAGTACCTGTTGACACTTTCGAACCTGATTTGCCGTACTGAACGGTCCGGATGCTCCAGAGGTGCGGCCAGGTAGATGAGAGGGCCGTCGAATTTCTCGAAGTCGTCAAGGGCGTCTGCAGGTAGGAAATTGGGCAGGGGAATTGTGGTCATTGCTAATGCTTTCAATTAAGCCGAGGCATGCGATGGGACGTTCACTTCCAGCGACGACTCCGCCAGCATGAGCCGATTCCCGCCCCATAGCAGGCAGACCGTTCCGCGCCAACTCTATTCTTTACCCCTTAACTGTTGTTCCGCCCATCCTGAACATCGTCGCTCCACACTCACCACACTTGCCCCGAGTCGCCAATCGTCCGTTCTTCAACGTGACTTCCTCCGGTTCCTGCATCTCCCGGTGCGCTCGGCACTTCATACAGTATCCGCTCATCCTGAACTCCTTTCTCACTTAGTCATCATCAATGTTCCAGGTGATGTGCCCTGTCCAGAAAGACTGTTTGCATCTGTCACGCCTGACAGACGCAGCCAATCATCTCCGGCATCCGTCACTGTGCCGGCATAGTTGACGCTGTACACCCTGTTTCGTTTGGTGAGCTCGACTGCGGTCTGTTCGCGCTGAGTCACGTGGAACCGATCCCCCGCTACGAAGGACGCCGACATACCTGTGGAGGTATTCCTCACTTCGGCGGACCAGTCCCGAGTCTTTGTATCTTGATGGAGAGACGATTACTCCGACAAGTGGTGAGCCAACTCGTGCCCCACCAGATGGTTACGGAAATGCCTGGAGCGCTGCTCTTCGTGGACAAGCGGCAGCCTGTGTGTTGCCGCCACAACACACAGGTAATTGTCGTTGACAGGGACCGCCTAGATTACTCTCGCCCAGTCAAAGTCTTTCGACCTGCTGGGTTGTTGAGGCTGTCTCTCGTCTTCGATAATGCTTACGCAGAGCGTTCCACTCTCCTCTTTAGTCAACCGCAGCCAGCACGACAGAGGCGGAGGTCCATCCTCTTTATCGTCCCACACCATCTTGAAATTGACCACCAACCCGTCGTAAAGCGCAAATCCACGGTACTGCGCAAACAGAAAGACCTCGCTCATCATCTCCTTGCCGACTTCGAGCCTGTTCAAAATGTTGCAGTCACGTGCGGGTCGCACGCTGAATATCGCTGCTATCTCGGCTTCGATCTGCTCCATCTCCGTAACTGCCATCGGATAGCTCCTTCGCTCCTTATGCCTATAGTCTTTTCATTCAAGACCTGTCCCGAGACATTTTCAAGCCAGTATCCACATCGGTTTGAGCCAATACGTATTTCCACGGTGGCCGCCAAGGTTCAATGCGTCCCATCCTTGCCACGAACTCCCCGCTCAGTTCAGGGATGCGCCACGCCTTGCTCCTCCGGGGCTTGAGTCAGTTTTTTCAAGCCCCGACGCACCGTCTACCTCGCTATGCTCTATACATAGCCCAATTCCTCAGCCTTGTCCTCAGGCAGCATCAGCATCCAGTGGGTATTACCCTCGGGAGGGTCGCTCCGCTCTATAGCTACAAGGTGCGCTTCGGCTATTCGGTTGTCGATCCGGCCTTCGCCGGCCATGAGCAGCGCCAGAAGCATTCGAGCGGCAGCCTCAAGTGACTCTTATCGTTGATCTGGCGAATTGTTGCGTGCCGGATTGTGTCAGCCCCGGCCGATTCGTCTTAGATTCAGCCGGCATCCCCGACTTTCTCGATCACCGACCTCGCCGCCATGCACGGGTTGCACCCACAAGAGGGCGCGTGCTGTTTCGGGTGCCAGTTGCGGACCTCGAAATACGCCGTCTCCTTTCCTGCGGTGTAACCATCGCCGTAGGCGTCACACCGGACACATGACAGCTCCTGACAGGCGGCGTAGTCGTGAGTGAAATCGGCGGGACCGTCCGTTAGATCAGATAGCCCTGAATCGCCAGCTCCGATGCCCATCGTCTCGGCGTATGCCTCTGCAAGTCGCCGGTTGTCGTCTCTGCTCGTCATCGCATCTCCCTTCTCTAACGCCCGATCCGTCTCCTTCAGCAATAGATGGCGTCCTGCCCGAGCATGGCCGGTGTCCCTTTCAATGCCACTTGTGGCGACTGCCCCACCGTGCTATGACTTCGATCTCATCAGATGGCAGTCCGCATCCCGTCAGTTGGTCGTCAGTGCTTCCGGCTTCCCCTATCCAGCAGGCCGCCCTGCATACCCGTATCCTGCCTGGTCGTGACATCTCGTACATCCTGGGCCGGAGGAGCAGGCTCGACGTAGTTCTCACTGTACAATCTGAGCCGTTGAACTACCTCGACGGCGTGCTGCTCGTGGGCCTCGATGTGAGAGTAGGCAGCTTCGAGGAATGCAGATGATGCCTGCGCCGGAGTGTTCACGGTCTCGACTGACCAATCACACTGAAGGCAGGAGATCGTCAGTTGTGATTCGACCGGTCGTGCCATTGCGCCACCTCGTAAGAAGTCTTGACAGTGAGTTTATTCCGTCCGGAGCGAATGCGAAAGGGGCAAGCACCGGTAGCACGAAGTTGCGACCTGCTGTACACTCTAGCCATCCCATCTAGCTGGAGAATAACATGACGGAATGGCCCCTACAAGATGCCAAGAACAAGTTCAGCGCCCTGGTGAACGCTGCGCTCGCGGGCGAACCGCAGCAAGTTACCCGCCGTGGAGAGCCTGCCGTGATAGTTCTGTCGGTAGACGAGTACGAGCGACTGCGCCGGCTTGAAAAAGCTGACGCCCCGACACTGGGCGGGCTGCTTCTTGAGATCCCGCAGGATGATCTGGACTTCGAGCGGATGTCGATTCCCGCCCGGCCCATGGACCTCTGATGTTTCTCATAGATACCGATGTGCTGTCGGCCCTACGCAGACGTGACCGCA
>MKWU01004137.1_pt1 | contig 17677 bp, 14 predicted proteins | sample 809101 | NCBI WGS metagenome assembly MKWU01 (sample SAMN05860141, study PRJNA318959) | sponge metagenome | host: Aplysina aerophoba | place: Slovenia: Piran, Adriatic Sea, Gulf of Piran | collected 2013-05-07
CAGCGCGCCGCCTCTGCCCTTTTTCAACCTCTCACTCTCCAAGGGCGAGCGCTTTATCAACAGCGCCAACGTCGTCGTCGAAGGCACCCTACTCTACAGTCACAGCGAGCGCTTTGCCTTCAACGAGGAGCGCGACGTGATGATCGATCTCGACGACGAACTAGTCCAAGTCCTCCGCATCGAAGCCACCCGCGAAATGACCGGTGCGCCCGCACTCGCCGAAATCCAAATCAAAGCCTTTGGCGACAATATCGCCTTTGACCTGATTGCCAAAGGCGGCACCGTCGATGTCGAGGCGGCCATCGTCGCCGTGGCCGGCATCCCCTCCGTCATGTTCGACGGCGATCTCTCGACCATGTGGCGCGTCAACCCCCTCGCCAAAGGCTCCAGCGGCGGCAGCGAGACCTTCGGCGACTACCGCATCGATCTAGGGGCTACCTACTGGATTGATTCGATCTGGCTCTTGGGCGAGCCGCTGGGCATTCCGCCGCGGCTGCGGCAGTCCTACGCCAACTTCCTCTCCTACAAGCTACAGTACTCCGACGGATCGCTGGCACCCGACGGATCGCTGGCCTGGCAGGCGTTGGCCTCCATTCCTCCCGACCCCCGCAACTTCTTCGATGTGCGCAATTTTCGCCACGATGTTCCCCTAATCGCCGCCCGCTACCTGCGTTTGATTTATCCTACTAGCCAAGGCGGCAACATCATTGGCGGCGGCCTGTCGGGCAGCGCTTTTGACAGCACCGGCCGCTTGGACGGCCTAGGGCTAGTCAGCGAGTTCCAAGTGTACGGCGAAGGGTATCCGGCCCGCGTCGTCCTGCGCTCGCCTGTTATCGACCTTGGCTCCAATTGGAATCTCACGGCAGTTGAGTGGGAAATTGACGCGCCGCTCGGAGCTCAATTCACCCTGCGCAGCCGCACCGGCGACCACGTCGTCGAGGAGATGCGCTACTTCGACAAAAACGGCAAAGAGGTTACCAAAAGGCGCTACGAAAAGCTGATCGCCTCGTTTCGCGGCCCCATCGAAACCACGCTCCAACCGGGCGATGGCTGGAGCGTGTGGAGCGAGGAATACCTCCGCACGGGCACCCGCTTCCGCTCGCCTTCGCCCCGGCGCTACGTCCAGCTCGAAGCCGAACTGCGAGCTGACAATCCGCAGGCCGGCATTGCCCTCAACGAGCTTGCTTTGATCTACTCCCGTCCCTTGGCGCGCACTGCCGTCGGCGAAGTTCACCCCTCACTCGTTGCGCCGGGCGAGCAAACCGACTTCACGTACTTCCTCCGCCCAGAATTCGCCCGCGACAGCCAAGGCTTTGAGGCCATTGCCCTCGAAGCCTCGGTGCCCCTCGCGTTCCGCGCCCTGCAAATCGACGACGCGACAATCAATGCCGAAGCGAAAAAGACGAATGCAGGCCTCCGCTTGCACTTGCCCGAGCGAATCTCGGCCGCCGAGCGCGTCGAGCTAGGTTTTGCCGCCACCGTCTTCCAAAACAATACCCGCTTCCGCGCCTTTCTAGAGCGCAAAAGCGGGCTTGACACGCTGCGTCAGCAGGTCGATCCTGGCGATGCAATTCCCGATTTAGAGGGAGCAGGCGATGCGGTCTCACTGCCCGTGGACGGCAGCTTACTGACTCGCCTAGACCTAGGCGCGGGGATTTTTACCCCCAATGGCGACGGCGTCAACGACGCGCTCACCATCTCTTTCGACGTGCTCAAGGTCATCGACGCCCGCCCCATTGAAGCCCGCGTCTATGACCTGCGCGGCCAGCTAGTCCGCACGCTGCGAGACGCCGCAGGCGTGGCCGGCCACTACCAGCTAATTTGGGACGGCCGCCGCGATTCCGGCGCGCTAGCCCCACCCGGCCTCTACCTCTTCCGCGTGCAGATCGCTGGCGACTCCGCCACCCGCACCTTGGTCCGCAGCATCGGCCTGAGCTACTAAGAGACCCTAACGCGACGCCAGCAGAGCGTTGTGTTAGAGTCTCTATATGCCTAGCTCGCGCATCAGCGCCCCGTGCGAGCCTCCATGTAGTTCGGGCCGCATATAGACCTTGCGCACGTAGTCGAGCCCGCCGGACAAATGCTCAAATTGCTCCTCTAAGGCACCAAAGAGCCGAGCCTGCGACACAAAGCCGAGCTGGGCCAACTCGGCTGCCGCCCCATAAGCCCTCCTGCCCTGCTCCAAGTAGTAGCCGCCAAGCCCCTGCCGCTCGACCCACGTGCGGAAAAGCCCAGTGGTAAAAAGCGCGTAGTCGCCTACGTGCCGGCGAATATCCATCTCGCGGTCGAAGGACCAACGCCGCTCTGGTTGCCGCTGACGCCCGAGTTCCACCAGCATCTCGGCGATGGTTTCAAGCGGTTGGCCGCGCAGATCGCGGATGCGGTAGAGCTGATCGGTGCGCGCAAAGCTCACCAGCAGATCGACGACGTATTCGACCACTTCGCGGTCGGCAATGCCTAGCGAAGTAAATCCGGGGAAAACCAACCGCTGGAAGAAGGACCGCAGTCCAGATGGGGATATTGGCTTTGTGATGCGACGCGGCATATCGTATTAAAAAACACCCAGTTCAGAAGGTTGTGTTGGTCATAAGGTAAGCAAAGGTCATATCCCCGTTCCACTCTTCGATCGAATCCTTGTAACGAGTAACGCGGGTCATGCTGTCGTCGGCTATCACTCTCGACACTCCGGCGACGACGGTAAAGCCGGGACGGTATTTGTACGTAAGCGTCAAATCGACTTCCTCGCCCAAATGACTCGACTCCAAGTCGCCTTTTTGCGCTGTGAGGAAAGAGTGCCCGTGGATTCCGAGGGATACTTGGTCACTCAACGGCAACGCCGCCTTGATGGCCAAGTCCTGCAGCCCCAGTCCTCCAGTGTGGACCGGGATATTGAGAAACAGATCGGCGTACCCATAGTACTTGTGATTGGTCGCAAAGAGCGTGTCAAAGACCTTGGTCTTGTCATCGGCCAAATCGTCGTCGCCGGATAGGTAGTCGTACCACAGGGTGAGGTCTAGCCCACCTAAAGACCCGCCAATGCGCCCACCGAACATGAAGGCCGCTACGTCCTTGGTGCTGCGCTGACCGGTCTGGAACGAACCTTCGAAACGATACGAATACGCCATCTTTTTCCCCGCCAAGCGCGCCCCCATAGTGACCTGATCCGTGTCCTTGGCTCCGTCTTTATTGTAGAGCGCGTAGAGATCCAAGCTGCCAGACGGCAGTTGGTCCAAGGTCGCGTACGCACCCGTCAAATAGGCGTCGTCGGCAAACTGCCCCGAGGTCGAGTCCGACTCGGTCACCTGAATCGCCGTCAGGTTCACTTGCCCCCAAGCGGGTGCCAGCAGCAGTTGCAATCCGTCGAAAACCCGGCCTTGCTGGGTCCACTCGACCGCGCCGATCAGCCGCTGACCGCCAAGGGCTACCATCTGACGGCCAATCTTGAGCGAGTGGTCGCCATCGCCCAGTTTCTTCAGGTGGACATAGCCCTGATGCAGGTCAAACTTATCGGCGCTGTAATCCGTCAGGGTATTCTTTTCCTCGCCCCACAAGCGCACGTCTTGAAGCTGGATCATCAGATCGACATCGCTATCGAGCGAGGCCACCATCTGAGTCCGCACCCGCATGGAGGTGAAGGAGTCGTAGTTGTTTGCGAACGGATCGCGGAACTCGTAGCGCGGCCGAATCTGACCACCCCAAACGATGTCCTTTTTAGCGTAACTAGCGCTGGATGCAACTACACTCAAAAGAAATGCGGAATAGATTGCAAGACGCACGGCGTTCCTCCAACGTAAAGATGGCATGGATGTAGATTAAGTTAAACCGCGAATCTCGGTCAAGCTACCCGCTTTGGGGCGGTTTCGTCTAGAGTTTCCCGTTCCTCATCCGGTGCTGCGCCCGGTTCGACCAACGCCGGGCCATCGAGGAAGCGCAGTAGGTGGCCGCGCAAATCGTAGAAGTGCTCATGCTCACACACCGCGCGTCGATCCCTCGGCCGCGGGAATTCCACCGGCAGAACGTCGCCGACCTTGGCCTGCGGGCCGCTGGTCATCATCACTACGCGGTCGGAGAGAAAAAGCGCCTCATCCACATCGTGAGTCACCATAATGGCGGTAATCCGGTCTCGCCGCCAGACCTCCAACAGCACGTCTTGCAGCTCGGTGCGGGTCAGCGAATCGAGCATTCCAAATGGCTCGTCGAGGAGCAGCAGCTTGGGCTTGAGCGCAAAGGCGCGGGCAATACCCACGCGCTGGCGCATCCCCTGCGATAACTCGGCCGCGCGCTTGTCGAGCGCATCAACCAAACCCACGCGGTTGAGATAGTACTCGGCAATTTCCCACCGCTCGCGCTTGCTGCCGTGCGGAAAGACCTGTTCGACGCCCAGCAGCACATTCTCCATGGCCGTCATCCACGGAAACAGACTCGGCGACTGGAAGACCACCCCGCGGTCGGGTCCCGGGCCGGTAACCCGGCGTCCGTCTATGTAAATGGCCCCGTCGGAGATCTCGTTGAGGCCGGCGATCATCGACAGCACCGTTGACTTGCCGCAGCCCGAGTGGCCAATGATGGAGACGAATTCTCCTTGGTCAATCTGCAAATCAAAGCCTTTGACCACGGCTACTGGCCCATCGACCGTCGGATAGACCTTGGCGAGATCTGCGAATTCAATATACGCATTCATCGAGACAGCTCCATGGGTTCTAGATTGGGTAAGGCGAGTTCCTTGAACTCAGCGTGTTGAGCCAACCCTTGGTCGGGCCGCACTTCGAGCAAATAACTGTTGATGGCGTTGCGGACGACTTTGTAGCCGACATCGCTATTGAGCTCGGTGCGGTCGCGGGGCCGGTCTAGTTCCACCTGAAAATGAGGCCCCAGCGTCGCGGCCTGCGACGCGGCTCCTGGCTTGAGCGGGATGATGCGGTCGGCGAGGACTAGGCCCTCGTCAACGTCGTTGGTGATCAGCACTGCGGTCTTGCGCTCCTCGCGCCAGATCTTCTCAATCTCGGCCTGCAAGGTGCCCCGCGTCAGCGCATCGAGGGCGCTGAGCGGCTCGTCCATCAGCAAAATCTCCGGGTCCATCGCCAAGGCGCGCGCAACGGCTACCCGCTGGCGCATCCCCCCTGAAAGCTCTACCGGCCGCTTTTGCAGTGCCGGCGTCAGATGGACCATCTCGACGTAGCGCTCGACGTGGGCACGGCGCTTTTTCGCTGGCCAAGCGGGGAACAGGTGATTGACCACCAAGGCCACGTTGCCATAGACGGTCAGCCACGGCAGCAGCGAATAGTTCTGAAAAATGACGCCGCGCTCGGGACCGGGGCCGACGATCCGCTTGCCGTCAATGAGGATTTCGCCCTCATCGGGCTCGATCAGACCGGCGATCAGCGAGATCAACGTGGTCTTGCCGCTGCCCGAAAAACCGACGATGGCCACGAACTCGCCCTGCTCTATCTCCAAGCTAACGTTCGCGAGTACCTCCGTGCGCTCGGCACCTTCGCCATAGGCTTTGCTGACATTGCGCAATTCGAGAAAAGCCATGTCATGCCCTCAGGTGCCGACCGGCTCGTCGCCGAAGCTGACCAGCTTGTGCAGGATGACCATCGCCCGGTCGAGCATAAAGCCGATAAAGCCAATGGTTAGCACCGCCACCAAAATTCGCGCCAGCGAATGGCTGCTGCCGTTTTGGAACTCGTCCCACACGAACTTGCCCAAGCCCGGATTTTGCGCCAACATCTCCGCGGCGATCAGCACCATCCAGCCGACGCCGAGCGAGATGCGCAGGCCGGTAAAGATGTAGGGCAGCGAGGCCGGCAAAACGATCTTAAAAATCCGGTCCTTGACTCCGAGGTTGAGCACCCGCGCCACATTGACGTAATCCTGACTTAGCGACGACACGCCCAAGGCGGTGTTGATTAGCGCGGGCCACAGCGAGCACAGCGACACAGTGACCGCCGAATTGATAAAGGACTTTGCAAAAAGCCCGTCGTTGGTCGTGTAGAGGGCACTGACCACCATCGTCACCAGCGGCAGCCAAGCCAGCGGCGACACGGGCTTGAATATCTGGATCAATGGATTAAAGGCGTTCATCATCGTGCGGCTCATGCCGCAAAACAGGCCGAGTGGCACGGCCACCAGCGAGGCCAGCGAAAAGCCGGCGAAAACCGTGTATAGGCTAGTGCCGATCTGGTCGAGATACGTCGGCTTGCCGGTGTATTGGCGAATCTTGACTTGGGCTTGTGGGTCTGTGGCCAATTTCTCGGCGTTGCGCTTTTGCTGTCGCTCGTAGAACGCCTGCGCTTTTTCCCGCTCTCCCACGTGCTCTTCCCACAGCACGACCGCCTGCTGGTAGGCCTGCATCGGCCCGGGGATATTGCCCAAGCTGGTCTCGATTTGGGCGGCGGTCAGCGACCACAGCATCAGGAAGGCGACGAACGCGCTCACGGGCACGCCGATCAGGGTCCAGATGTCGCGGACCTGCTGGCCGGGGTTTTCCCCGGCTGCCAGTTTGACCACCGGCGTCAGCCAAGTCAGCCCGACAAAGACGAGAATTTTGTTCAGCTTATCGACTATCAATCTATCGCCTCCTATTTCATCGACGTTTTGGTGTAGTCGTCTTTGATACCCACGCGAAATTTGTGCAGATAGTCGTTGGGCTCGCGGCCATTGTACTCGACTCCATCTATAAAGTCGCTGGTCGGCTCCTTGTAGCCGTCGGTTTGGGGAATCTCGTCGGCGGTCAGGTAGCCATCCTCTACGAGCAGGGCCGCGGCCTCGCGCCAGATGTCGGGCCGATAGATTTCCTTAATCGTCGCGTGATACCAAGAGTCGGGTTTGGGAGCGTCGATCTGGCCCCAGCGCCGCATCTGGGTCAAGAACCAAATGCCGTCGCTGTAGAAAGGGTACGTGGCGTCGTAGCGGTAGAACACATTGAAGTCGGGCATGGCGCGCTTGTCGCCCTTTTCAAACTCAAAGGTGCCGGTCATGCTGTTGGCGATGACCTCAAAGTCAGCGCCGACATACTCCGAGCGGGAGAGGATCCGCGCCGCTTCAATGCGGTTTTTTGGCTCGCCATTTTCGCCTTCCTCGTCGAGCCACTTGCCAGCGCGAATTAGCGCCTTGACCACCGCTTTGTGCGTGTTGGGGTGCTTGTCGGCCCAAGCCTTGCTCACGCCAAAGACCTTTTCCGGGTTGTTCTTCCACACGTCGTAGTTGGTCGTCACCGGCACGCCAATGTCCTTGAACATGGCTTGTTGGTTCCACGGCTCGCCCACGCAGTATCCGTAGATGGTGCCCGCTTCCAAGGTCGCCGGCATCTGCGGCGGCGGCGTCACCGACAGCAGCACGTCGGCATCGGTCATGCCGGTTATGTCCTCGCTAGTGTAATAACCCGGACTAATGCCAGCGGCGGCAAGCCAGTAGCGCAACTCGTAGTTGTGCGTCGAAACCGGAAAGACCATGCCCATCTTGAACTGGCGGCCCTCGTCTCGGTAGGCTTCCACAATCGGCTTGAGCGCATCGGCCTTGATCGGGTGGGCCGGCTTGCCGTCTGCGCGTTTGGGTACGTGGGGCTTCATTTGCTCCCAGACCTCGTTGGCGACCGTGATGCCATTGCCGTTGAGATCCATGCTGCAGGCGGTAATAATGTGGGCTTGGGTGCCGAAACCAATGGTCGCGCCAATTGGCTGCCCGGCCAGCATGTGCGCCCCGTCGAGTTCGTCGTCGATGACGCGGTCAAGCAGCACCTTCCAATTGGCCTGCGCCTCTAGCGTGACGAAAAGCCCTTCGTCTTCGAAGAAGAACTGCTCTTTGGCAATGACCAAGGGCGCGCAGTCGGTCAGCTTGATGAAACCGAACTTGAGTTCGTCTTTTTCCAGTTCTAGTTCCCTAGCACCGATTCCCTCGGCGCAGGACAAGACGGCCAAGGCAATGGCTGCGGTAATTGCTTTCATAATCTCCTCATTTAGCGGTGGTTTTTTCGACTCGTTCAATGCGCACGGCGCACTGCTTGTAGTTAGGCTCGCGCGACTTCGGGCAGAACGCCGGCAGGGTGAGCTGGTTGACGCACTGCTCGGCAAAGTGAAAGGGTACGAAAACTTGGTCGGGATGGATCGTCTCGGTAATCCGCAGCAGCAAACCCTCGACGCGCCCGCGTCTAGAGACCAAAGAGACGCGGGTCCGCGGGCCGAGGCGGAAGCGCTGCGCGGTCTGCGGATGGATCTCGACCCAAGGCTCGGGCGAGAGCTTTTCTAGCATCGGCACGTCGCGGGTCTTGGTCCGCGTGTGCCAGTGCTCTACTGTGCGGCCGGTGTTGAGCAGAATGGGGTATTCGTCGTCCGGCGGCTCGGGCAGCGGCAGCGGCGCAGTGTACAACAACCGCGCCCGGCCGTCTTCGGTGGGGAAGTGGCCGTCGGTGTACAGGCTGTCAACGCCCTCGGGATGCGCGTCGTTGCAGGGCCACTGGATCCCGCCCAAGGCGTCCATCTTCTCATAGCTCATGCCGCTGTAATCGCAGAGCTGTCCCTTGGATATTCGGCGCATTTCCGCGAACGCATCGGCCGGGCCGCGCCATGTGGGAAAGAGTTCGTCGCTGACCCCGAGCACCCGAGCCAAATCCATAAAAATATCGAAATCGGCCTTGGCTTCCCCAGGCGGCGACACGGCTTGCCGCACCCGGCTAGCGCGGCGCTCGCTGTTGGTATAACTGCCGCTCTTCTCGCCCCACACAGCCGTCGGCAAGACCAAGTCGGCCAACTCGGTAGTAGGCGTCGGGTGAAAACCGTCTTGCACTACGAGCAGATCGAGGCCAGCGAGCGCCTGGCGCAACCGCTCCTGATCGGGAAAGCTGGCCAGCGGATTGGTGGCAATCACCCACAGCGCCTTGATGCGGCCCGCTATGATGGCGTCGATGATGTCGGGATAGGCCAAGCCGCGCTTTTTCGGCAGTCGTTCCGCGTCCAGTCCCCACAACGCCGCTAGTTCCTCGCGGTCTGCCCGGCTTGCAAATTTGCGGTAGCCCGGCAGCGATGAGGCAAAGCCAAACTCGCGAGTGCCCATGGCATTGCACTGGCCGGTGATGGACAACGGCGCAGCACCTGTGCGGCCGATATTGCCGGTAATCAGCGCGAGGGTGTTGATCAAGCTGACGGTATCCGTCCCTTGCGTCGAGTGATTGACGCCCATGGTCCACGCGAAGAGGACGTTTTCGGCCTTGGCGATGGCCTCGAAGGCCGCCCAGATCGCTTCGGGGCTTAAACCCGTGTGCTCCGCCACGACCTCGATGGGATAATGACTAGCGTGTTCGGCCAGTGCCTCAAAACCAGTGGTGTGAGCATTGACGAAGTCTCGATCGACATAGCCGTGCTTGACCACTAAGTTGATCAGGCCGTTGAGCAGATACACATCGCCGCGCGGTCGGATCGGCAGATAGAGGTCGGCAAACATCGCCGTCTTGGTCTTGCGCGGATCGCAGACGATCAGTTTGTAATCTTCGTTTTGGTTGAGATGATGCCAGAGGATGGGGTGATTGTCGGCGATATTAGCGCCGATCAAAAAGACCGTATCGGCCTCGCGCAAACCGCGATACGATCCCGGCGGGCCGTCCGAGCCAAAGCTCTGTTTGTAACCGGCCACGGCCGAGCTCATGCACAGCGTGGTATTGCCGTCGTAATTGCTCGTGCCAAAGCCTAGTTGCACTAGTTTGCCTAGGGCGTAAAACTCCTCGGTGACGAGCTGGCCAGTTGACAACACGGCGAAACTCTCTTTGCCGTACTGCTCCTGAATCCGGCGCACCCGCCCCACCATCTCCTCGTAAGCGCGATCCCAAGAGATGGGTTCGCCGCGCCACAGCGGGGCATGGGCGCGATTGGGGCTTTTCAGTGGCAGGTGTTCGCTCAAGCCTTTTGGACAGAGGCTGCCTGCGTTGACAGGGTGCTCCTCATCGCCGCGCACCGAGACGATTTCGCCGCCCTTGACTCCTACGACCATGCCGCAACCCACCGAGCAGTAGCCGCAGGTGGTCTTGACCCAGCGCTCGGGGATTTTCTTTTGCGACAGATATCCGTACTGAGGGTCGCGACCAAAGGCGTACTCGTCCGCCTTAATGTCAAAGCCAAGAGATTCCTTGATTTTCTGTATGAGTGTCATCGCTAGCCCCGTCGCGCTACCGAGCGGTGGGCTTCGACGATGAAATTGCCCGCGATATTGGTGCCGACGACCGTGGTGAAAAACAGGTAGCGCTGCAAGAATACATAGGCCACCAAGCCAGCGACGCCCAAGGTCGCTGCCGCGATCGAGACCGCACCAACGCCCAAGGTCAAAAGTCCTATCAGCGCCAACAGGGCCGCACCATTTTTGTACTTCCGCAAGCGGGCGAAGTGATCGCGGTAGAGTTTGGCGCTGGCCTTGAGTTCAAAAGTCTCGCTCTCCGCCAAGTGACAGACGAAGTCCGAGTGCAATTTCGCATAGGCTAGCAGCGCCAGCGCCGCAGCCAAAGCCGCGACCTGCACGCTCAATCCCGCTTCCCCACCCAATACCAGCGCCAGCGCCAGTACCGCCGGACCGACGATCCATGCTACGGCAAAGAAGTCGGCTGTGGTCTTGCGGAAATTCCACGCCGGACGGGCCGGCACCCGATAGAGCCGAGCGCTGGCGTAAATGCCGACGATGCCGGCCGTGACCGCTCCCGCCCCCAACGACAGCCGCGCACCGACTCCACCCAAGGCTTCCACACTCACCCACCCCAAACCTTCGGTCGCCAACAAGAACGCCGCATAGGCAAAGGCGACTTTGGCAAAAAGCGTTAGCGCCAGCACTTCGCGCGACAACCAAGAGGTGCGCCAGTTGCGAATCGCGCGGAAGGCAAAGGCCGGTCGCCCCAGATGCAAAGTCGATGCGGCGAGCGAAAGACCGATCAGCCCCATCAGCACGGCGGCCAGCGTGCCGAGCGCGGTACCGGCTAACTGCACCGCGCCGCTGAGCGAACGCAGCAAATCCATCGCGTATATCGCCGCAAAGCCTCCCAAGCCGATCTGGGTCAGCACCGTCATAAAGATTAGCGGCGAATGCGGCTCCTCTGGCTCGACAAAGTCGCTGGTGACCGGGTGCAGACTGCTCGGATCAACGCCTTCGGGCAAGGTGATTTTCGTCGAAGGCATGGAGATTTCTGGCGCGGGCATTCCCGGGGCGGCACCAGCGTCCTCGTAGGTTGTCAATACCTCCTCAAGCGGCACAGTCTCAATCTCAATCGCCCCGGCCGGGCACGCCTGTGCGCAAGCGGGCTCGCGGCTTTCTTCGAGCCGATTGACGCACATGTCGCACTTGGAGACCACGCCGCGCTCGGGCTGGAAGCTCGGCACGCTATAAGGGCAGTTCCAAGTGCAGTACTGGCAGCCAATGCAGACATCAGCTTGGTGAATGACGATGCCGTGCTCATCAATTTTGTAGGCATCAACCGGGCAGCCCTTGGCGCAAGGGGCATCTAAGCAGTGGTTGCAGCCGCTAGAAAGGAAGAAGCGCAATGTGTCGGGATACTCGCCGCCCTCGACCTCGCCAACGCGCCGCCACTGCGTATCTACGGGCAGGCCATTCTGTTCGCTACAGGCCACCTCGCAGGCGTGGCAGCCGACGCAGAGATCCATGTGGAAGTGGAAGCGCGTCTGGGTCGAGCGATTGTCTGTGCGAAAACCGGGTAGGTCGGGCTTTTCTATTATATCCATTATCCATGGCATTTTGTTGGGACGCAAATGATTGAGCTACAGAAAGCAAGAGTAATGCCAAGAATGGTGAGGAAGGGAGTGTGATTACAGCCCAAATCATTGATAAAATTACACTTATAACATAAAAGAGACGTTTTTTGCAAAATGATTAGAACGTGTAAAATTGTTCAAAAACTACAATTTTTGTACTGTTTTAACATAAAAAAGAACGATTTTGTGTTTTTGGGTCCTTGAGTAAGTAATTCCTTCCCAACCAAATCCCTACTTTGCCAACGCTGAGCTGGATAATACATATTTGTGATGTTTGCTGACATTTTTGTCGATTTTCTGCAAAAATGTGCGCTCTACGGCGGCAAATCGGAATTGAGTTAAATAATGTCTAAATAGTTGATAAAATTATAAATACAGCGATTCATCGAACTCCTGTACCCGCAAGCTGGTCTATGTTTTGCTTATTGGACTTAGTCTAGTGTTTACAGGAGAAAACCGATGATAGCACCAAACGACAACAATCCAGATCGACCGCACTTAGTCGTCGTCGGCAATGGCATGGTGGGGCACCGCTTTTGCGAGGAAATGGTCGCGCGCGACGGCCAGCAGCAGTTTCGCATCCACGTCTTCTGCGAAGAGCCGCGCTTGGCCTACGACCGCGTCGGCCTCAGCAAATACTTCTCGGGCACCCCGGTCGCCGACCTGATGCTGGGTACTATTGAATGGTACCAAGAGCACGGGATTGAAACCCATATTGGCGACCGGGCCACGGCCATCCAGCGCCAGCAAGGCATCGTCACCTCCCAGCGCGGAGAGGCCATAGCGTACGACCGCCTCGTACTGGCCACGGGGTCCGCCCCTTTCGTCCCACCCATCGACGGCGTCGCTAAAGAAGGCGTATTCGTCTATCGCACAATCGAAGATCTAGCAGCCATTGCTGCCTACGGCCAAAAGGCACGGCGCGCGCTCGTGCTAGGCGGAGGGCTATTGGGCCTCGAAGCGGCCAAGGCCCTCGTCGATATGGGGCTGGAAACTACCGTCGTCGAATTCAACACCCGGCTGATGCCCCGCCAGATCGACGACGCGGCTTCATCGTTGCTGGTTGAGGAAATAGAGGCCCTCGGGGTCGAAGTCCTGCTCGGCAAAGGTGCCCAGCGCTTTCTCGGCGACGACAAAGTCACAGCCGTCTCCTTTGGCGACGACGAGGAGCGAGCCTTCGACATGGTCGTCATCTCCACCGGCATCCGCCCGCGCGACGAGCTGGCGCGCGAGTGCGGGCTAGAAATCGGCGAGCGCGGCGGCGTGGTCGTAAACGACGCGCTCACCACCAGCGACCCACACATCTACGCCATTGGCGAAGTGGCCCTGCATCGCGGCATTACCTATGGCTTAGTGGCCCCGGGCTACGACATGGCCGCCATTCTCGCCGAGCGCCTCTGCGGGCCGGAAAACCCCGTCTTTACCTCGGGCGACTTCTCGACCAAGCTCAAGCTCATGGGCGTCGATGTCGCCAATTTCGGCGACGCCTTCGGCCAAACGCCTGGCAGCCGGGTTATCTACTTCCACAGCGATGTCGCCCGCGTGTACAAACGTCTGACCGTTAGCGGGGAGCACCTGCTTGGCGGCATGCTGGTCGGCGACGCCTCGGAGTACAACCACTTCTTGCAGATGGTCAAAAACAAAACCCCCTTGCCCGGCGATCCCCACGAACTGCTGCTCGGCGCATCCAACGGCAAGGCGGTCAGCTTTAATCCGCACGATCTGCCCGACGACGCGCAGATCTGCTCGTGCAACAACGTCGCCAAGGGCGCACTCGTCCGCGCTGTAGCCGAAGGTTATACCCAACTCGGCCCGCTCAAGGACGCGACGTGCGCCGGCACGGGCTGCGGCGGCTGCATACCCTTAGTAACCGACATCCTCAACGCCGAACTCGCAGCCCAAGGCCTAGAAGTCAATACCCATCTCTGCGAGCACTTCGCCTATTCGCGGCAGGAGCTGTTCCAGATTGTCAAAATCAACCGCATCAAGCGCTACGACGACTTGCTGGCCCGTTATGGCCAAGGACACGGCTGCGAGCTCTGCAAACCCGCCGTCGCCTCGATCTTAGCTAGCACCTGGAACGACCTCATCCTCGAACAGGAGGAACTGCAAGACACCAACGACCGCTTCCTCGCCAACATTCAGCGCGGTGGCACGTATTCGGTCATCCCCCGGGTGCCCGGCGGCGAGATTACGCCCGCCAAGCTGATCGTCCTCGGCCAAGTCGCCCAAAAGTACGACCTCTACTGCAAAATCACCGGCGGCCAGCGCGTCGATTTGCTCGGCGCGCGAGTCGATCAGCTACCCTTCATTTGGGAGGAGCTAATCGCCGCAGGCTTTGAGAGCGGGCACGCCTATGGCAAGGCCCTGCGCACAGTCAAAAGCTGCGTCGGCACCACTTGGTGCCGCTACGCCGTGCAGGACTCTACCGGCTTCGCCATCCGCATCGAAGAGCGCTACCGAGGCATCCGCGCCCCCCACAAAGTCAAGGCCGCCTGCTCGGGCTGCGTGCGCGAATGCGCCGAGGCCCAAGGCAAGGACTTTGGCTTAGTCGCCACTGAAAAGGGCTGGAATCTCCACGTTTGTGGCAATGGCGGTGCCAAACCTCAGCACGGGGTCCTGCTCGCCGCCGACCTCGACGAGGAGACCTGTATCAAATACATCGATCGCTTCCTCATGTATTACATCCACACCGCTGACAAGCTGACCCGCACCGCCACTTGGTTCAATCAGCTAGAAGGCGGCATCGAATATCTGCGCCGCGTAATCATCGACGATCACCTCGGGATCTGCGCGCAGTTAGAAGAGGATATGACCCACTTAGTGGCAACCTATCAATGCGAGTGGAAGGCGGTCGTCGAAGACCCGGAGCGTCGCAAGCGCTTCCGCCACTTCGTCAACAGCGACGACGCGGACGACAATTTGCAGTGGACACACGAACGGGAGCAAAAGCGGCCCGTCAACTGGGAGATAGTAGCATGAGCGAAGCCATAGCAGTAGAGCAGTGGGTGCGAGTCGCCCGAGTCGAGGACTTCCCCAGCAATGCTGGAGCCTGCGTCAAGCTGGGAGACGAGCAGATCGCAGTATTCAATTTTGCCTCGCACCGCGATTGGTACGCCTGCCAGAACATGTGCCCCCACAAGCGCGACATGGTCCTCTCACGCGGCTTGATCGGCGATCAAGAAGGCACGCCCAAAGTCGCCTGCCCCCAACACAAGAAGACGTTCTCGCTGATCGACGGAAGCAACCTCGGCGGCGAGGAGTACAGTATCAATATCTATCCAGTAAAGGTAGAACAGGGCTTCGTCTATATCGGCGCGGGCTCAGCCAGCAACTAAACTACTGCGCTCCTCCGCTTAGCCCAGCAGCCGCTCGCTAAACAGCGTCCGCGCTAGGGCACGCACATCCCGCTCACCAGCCAAATGGGTCTGCCCCACCGACACCAACACCACCTCGACCTCCCCGAGCGCCACCCGATAGACGATGCGGAACCAGCCACCCGGCGGACGCAGACAGCGATAGTCTTTTAGCTCGCCGACTAAGGGGCAACCCTGTTCCTCGGGATCAACTGCCAGCCCGGTGATGTATTGGTCCACTTGCTCGGCGATCCGCCGGTTGAGCAGGCCTTGCCGCGCCTCTAAGGCGCGTTGCGCCAAGACGACGCGCAACGTCATTCCGCCTCCCAAACAGTGCGCTCGCCCGCCTCAATCTGGCGGATGCCTTCGCGCAGCGCGGCGCACTCGGCTTCGTCGCCGAGCACCTCTAAGGTTTCGACAATGCCCTGATAAAGCGACCACGGCATCAGGGCGAGCACCGGCTGGCCGCGGCGCGTTACGGCGAAAGCACTCGCCTCGGGTTCAGCGGCGAAGCGATCGGGCAGTTGATTCAGGACTTTGCGGGCTTCGGCGATGGGCATGGATTGGAGCATATTTCCCTTCTTGTACCGTATATGGTACTAAATTAAGTACTCTTGGCGATGGTTCGGAAAACTCATAATTGTAGCATATTTACAAAAATCCGCGCGAATGTGGAATTTGCTAATGGATAACTTATTAATTATACGCTACTTTTGCGAAGCCTGAAAAAGGCGCGTATTTGTATGTACATCTAAAAGTGCGAAAAAGTGTACTCTAATGCAAAGCTAAATTTTCAATCAAACGCGACGAGATGCCGGCTTCGATCTGCTGCAGTGCGAGTCGCTTTTTCGACGTAATTCGCGTCTGCACAAATGATGATTTGACAGCAAAAAATAATGATGCTATTATTGCAACATGAGAACGACTGTCACACTTGATGCCGATGTGGAACAGCGCCTGCGGGAGGCGATGCGCATACAGGGAAAGGGGTTCAAGGAAACCCTGAACGATGCCCTGCGTCGCGGCCTGGGCACTACCGGTCCCACCTCGGACGGACCATCGTTCGAGGTGGAGTCCCGTCCGCTTCGCCTGCGCACGGGACTAGATCCCGCCCATCTGCGCGAGCTGGACGACGATTTGGAAATCGCCGAGTTCCTCAGGAAATCGGCGCGTCTGGATGAGCACAGGCGATGATTATCCCAGACGCCAACCTGCTGCTATACGCCTATGACGAAGCGAGTCCCTTCCATGCGCGTGCGAAATGCTGGTTGAGCGAATGCCTCTCCGGACCCGAGCCGGTTGGGCTCGTAGCCGTGGTGCTTTTCGCCTTTGTACGAGTCGGCACCAGTCCCAAGGTATTCGAGACCCCTTTCACCATTGCCGAAGCCACTAGCCGCGTCAAGGGATGGCTCGATGCTTCACCGACCGAACTCCTGGCGGTAACTCGCGCCGATGTCGATCAGGCACTGACTTGGCTGAACGAAGCGGGATCCGGCGGAAATCTCACTACGGATGCCCAGATTGCCTCCGTGGCAAAGAGATGCCGCGCCCACGTGCACACCGCGGATACCGATTTTTCGCGCTTCCCTGGCGTCCGATGGAAGAACCCCATTCTCTGACAATCAGCTTGGCACCATCGACGGCCGCAACCCGGTTGATGCACATGGGGCAATAATAGCGCAAATAGCGCATTTGCTTCCCCGTTGGCATTCCCTTTTCCCGCGCTTATATTTCGGCGCATGTCCGACGGCGAATTCATCCGGCCCTTTCCCGCGCTCACCCCCGCCCAGCGCTATCACCTTGAAGTCTATGGCTATGTGGTGATTGAAAACGCGGTCGAGCAAGACCTGACCGAGCGCCTGCTAGAAGCCATGATCCGGCTCAAACGCGATCTCCTGTCCGCCCCAGACCCGGCCAAAGCTCGCGTCCGCAATTGCCGTCTCTCCTCCTATCAGCCTCACCACCTGCACTTTGCTCACATCCTCGAAGCCGATCCCGCGATTTTCGAATACCTAACTCATCCGCGCTTAGTCGGCATGGCCGAGGAACTCGTCGGCGGCAGCGTGCGCCTCGAAGAATCCGAGGCCGTCGTCAACGAACGCGACCCGGAGACCGACCTCAATGCCGCGCCGCGCTACGGCTTCCACACCGGCACCACCCCAGACGTAGGCACGTACGTCGAAAACGGCCTCTTCCACTGCACTTTTGTCAAAACCCTGACCAACCTCACGGAACTAGGCCCGGACGACGGCGGCACCGTGGTCATCGCCGGCAGCCACAAGGTCAAATGCGACCGCGAGACCATCATCGCGGCGGCGTACGAAGACCCCGCGCTGATCCACCAAGTGGTCGCGCCCGCCGGATCAACCCTGCTCTTTGGCGAGGCCCTGATCCACGCCACCGGCCAGATCCGCTCCGACCGCGAGCGCGTCATCGTCATCGGCGGCTCAACCCCGCCGATGTTCCAAGCTTGGAACGGCCAAGAGCCGAGCGCTGAATTCATCGCCCAAACGCCCGAACTTCTCAAGCCGCTCATTGCCGGCAGCGACAAGTGGCAGTGGCAGCAGCGCCGTCGCCGCC
>MKWU01004138.1_pt1 | contig 17670 bp, 20 predicted proteins | sample 809101 | NCBI WGS metagenome assembly MKWU01 (sample SAMN05860141, study PRJNA318959) | sponge metagenome | host: Aplysina aerophoba | place: Slovenia: Piran, Adriatic Sea, Gulf of Piran | collected 2013-05-07
GCCACCACCACCCGCTCCACCCCCGCCTCGATGATCGCCTCCGCACACGGCCGCGTGCGCTTCCCCGGGAAGGGCGCGCACGGCTCGAGCGGCACGTAGAGCGTCCCGCCCCTTCCGCCCCCCCCCAGCCCCCGGCCCCCCCCCCCCCGGCGCGTGCGCCTCCGCGTGCGGACCCCCATCCGGCGCCGTCGCCCCCTCCCCCGCCACCCGACCCCCGCGCACCAGCACCGCCCCCACCCAGGGGTTCGGGCTCGTGCGCCCCCGCACCCCGCGCGCCGCCGCCAGCGCCCGCTGCATGAACGGTGAAGCCTCGGACATCACCCCCAGCTTAGCCGCCTCCCGCGCGCCCGGGCGCGTGAACAACGTCGTAGTAAGCTTGAAGCACGCCTCCGTAGCTCAATGGATAGAGCACCTGGCTTCGGACCAGGGGGTTGTGGGTTCGACTCCTGCCGGGGGCGCCAGCGAACCCCTCTGTCCTCCGCCCCTACAATGACCCCGCATGGATACCGTGCTTGCCGGCGGCGTGGGCGCTGCCCGTTTCCTCCAGGGTCTGGTGCAGGTCGTCGACCCCGCCTCCGTCACCGTAATCTCCAACGTCGCCGACGATGTCGAGATGTTCGGACTGCACGTCTCCCCCGATACCGACATCGTCATCTACTCCCTCGCCGGGCTGATCAACCCCGAGACCGGCTGGGGGCTGGAAGGTGATACGTTCGACGTCGTCGACGCGCTCCGCCGCTTCGGCTACGGACGCTGGTTCAATCTCGGCGACCGCGACCTCGCCACCGCCGTCCACCGCACCCGCCTCCTGCGCGAAGGCCGCCCCATGCACGAGATCGTCGCCGAGCTCACGGAGGCGTTCGGCGTGGCGGCGACCATCCTGCCCGTCACCAACGAGCGTGTCGCCACGCACGTGCTCACCGCCGAGGGGGAGCTCGACTTCCAGGACTACATGGTGCGGCTCGCCACCGTGCCCGATGTGACCGGCGTGCGCTTCGCCGGCGCCGGCGAGGCCGCCCCCGCCCCCGGCGTCCTCGAAGCCATCCGCGATGCGGACCGGCTCATCATCGCCCCCAGCAACCCCTTCGTCAGCATCGGCCCCATCCTCGCCGTCCCCGGCGTGCGCGAGGCCGTGACGGAGAGCCGCGCACGCCGCATCGCCATCAGCCCCATCGTCGGCGGCCAGGCGATCAAGGGCCCGGCGGCGAAGATGCTAGCCAGCCTCGGCCACGAAGTCTCCGCTGTCGGCGTCGCCGCCATCTACCGCGACTCCATCGACGTCATGGTCATCGACGAAGAGGATCGCGCCCTCGCCCCGGAAATCGAGGCCCTCGGCCTCGACTGCGCCGTCACCAACACCATGATGACTACCCCGGAACGCAAGGCCGCCCTCGCCTCATTCCTGACGGACCTCTAGATCCCTTGCCCTCACCGGGCAGCTCTCCAGTTCCGAATCAATACAACGGCGAAACTAGCTGCAACTAAGGCGCCGAGGATGGCCGCGATGCCCCAGGTCGAGAGGGGAAGGGTGGTCGGCTGCCCGAAGTTCGGCTGGGGTGGGAACCCTGTGCCCAACTCCCTGATGTCCTCCTCGGTGGCCAACAACACCGAGCAGTTCGCGACGCCGAACTCCTGCTCGTCGTGCGCGAGTAGGAAGATGTACTCCTGGCCCTCGATCAGTGTTACGTCGCACTCGGAGTGGTTCACGGTGTAGACGGCGTACCGCGTGACGTACGGCTTACCCGTGAAGACGCGTAGCACTTCTATCTCGACGGTCCACGCCTGGCCGCCGCGGGGATACGACGTGCTGTCGAGCACGCGCCCCACCCGTCCGTGAAGCACGGCTTCCACATCCTCCATGCCGCCACAGAAGCAGGCGCTCGCCTCCTTGGGCTGCAGAGCGGCGGGGAGCACGAGGGCGAGAACAAGGATCACCAATAGCACCGCGCGCATGGCCACAGGCTACGCCTCTGGCAAGTGGGTTTCCTGAACACAAACAGCCTAGAAGATTGGGTTGACGATGATCGCCTGCTCGCGCTCTGGACCCACCGAGATCAGGTCCACCGGTACCCCCAGCAGCGACTCCACCCGCCGGATGTACACCTGCGCCTCCGCCGGCAGGTCGTCGAAGTTTCGCACGCCCGAGGTCGGCTCGCTCCAGCCGGGAAGCTCCTCGTACACCGGCTTCGCCCGGCGCAACGCCGAAGGGCTCGCTGGCATCGTCTTCACCATCTCGCCGTCGATCTCGTAGGCCGTGCACAGCTTCAGCGCCGGCAGCCCGTCGAGTACGTCGAGGCGCGTCAGCGCCAGCGCCGAGAGCCCGTTGAACCCGACGGAGTAACGCGCCGCTACCGTATCGAGCCAGCCGATGCGTCGCGGACGGCCCGTCGTCGTGCCGTACTCGCCGCGGCCGAACTCCTTGCCGTGGTCCCGCAGCTTGTCCGCCATCTCCCCGAACAGCTCCGTCGGGAACGGCCCGTTGCCGACGCGCGTGCAGTAGCTCTTGAACACGCCGATCGCCCGCTGCACGTCCGTCGGCCCGATGCCCACGCCCAGGGTGGCCCCGCCCGCGGTGCTGCTCGGCACGCTCGACGTCACGTACTCGTACGTCCCGTGGTCGAGGTCCAGCAGCGAACCCTGTGCCCCTTCGAGCAACACGTACTCGCCCGAGTGCAGCGCCTCCACCACCAGCGCCTGCGTGTCCGCCACGAAGGGGCGCAGCCGCTGGCCGAATTCCTGGTACTGCTCGAAGCACTCGTCGAAATCGATCGGCTCGCCGCCGTAGACGCCCGTGATCACCGCGTTCTGGTAGTCCACCACCGCCCGCATCCGGGCCAGCAGGTCCTCCGGCTCCAGCAGGTCGACAATACGGATGCCGCGCCGCGCCACCTTGTCGGTGAAGCACGGCCCGATGCCCTTGCCGGTGGTCCCGATGGCGTCCGCGCCGCGCCGCTCCTCGTCCAGCCGGTCGATGAGCCGGTGCCACGGCATTACCACCTGGGCGCGCGCGCTCACTGCCAGCTTGCTCGTGTCGATGCCCCGCGACTCCAGCTGCGAGATCTCGCCCAGCAGCACCTCGGGGTCGATGGCCACGCCGTTCCCGATGACGCACGTCTTTTCCGTATAGAAGATGCCCGCGGGCACCAGGTGCAGCTTGAACTCCCCGAGTTCGTTCACGATCGTATGCCCGGCGTTGTTCCCCGCCGAGTACCGCGCGACGACACGCGCCTTTCGGGCCAGCAGGTCGACGATCCGGCCCTTGCCTTCGTCGCCCCACTGCCCACCAACAACCACAACAGCAGGCATGGTGGACTCGCTCCGGGCGCTCCCTGCTATCGGGGAGCTGGCCCGTTCAGAAAGTGTACAGCCTCTCGTCTCCCGCGCGAGTGGTGGGCCTCCTGTCGCAACTAGGCGACAACCGGCTTGCGCAACAGAACATCGGCGGGAATCCCCAGATGCTCGTGCAGGGCTTGGGCCATGGGCATTGTGAGTGCGCGTTTCTCGGCGAGAACCTCGGCTACCACATCGGGGCTGCCGATCCAGGGCACGAGGTCCTGCTCGCTCAACCCTTCTTGATCCATGCGAAACTGGATGGCCGCGGCGGGACTCGGGTACCCGAGAGGGTCCCGCTTCTCCTCGTAGTGCTCGACCAGGTCGGCAAGCACGTCCAGTTCCTCGCCCTCGACCGTCCCTGCGCCGGCTTCCATGAGTTCGTCGATGCGAGCGAGGGCTGCCTTGTAGTCAGCCTCTGTGCGGATGGGCTTCACACTTGCCATTCCTACACCTCCCGCACGTTTACGCGATCGTACTCGCTGTGCGTGCCCACGAACCGGACGTACACCACACGGTAGCGATAGTTGATCCTCACGACCAGCCGGTATTCGTTGCCCTTGATGTTGAAAACCACCCTGTTGTTGCCCACGAGGCTAGCCTTTGGGAACCTCGCCTTCACACTGGCCGGGTTGTCCCAGTCTCCTTGTCGGGCTTCCCGATACCAGGCGAGCAGCGGTCCCTCCGCATCCCGGTGATGCTCCCAGAACTCTCGCAGGGCCCTTCTTGAGATGACTCGCAAGACCTTTGTTCACCGAAACTGGATGCGCAGAGTATGGGCAGCGCCACATACCCCCGCAATCTTGACGCTCCACCGCTCGCATCCCCCGCCCCCAGCGCGGTAGAGTGCCGCCGTGGCTACCGTCGACATCCCAGCCCCCATGTCCGGTTCCGTGTTCGAGGTGCTGGTCAGCCCTGGTGCATCCGTGAGCGCGGGCCAGGAAGTCATCGTCCTGGAATCGATGAAGATGGAGATTCCCGTCGAGAGCCCCGAGGCTGGTACCGTCGCCGAGGTGCTCGTTGCTCCCGAGGAGACCGTCGAGGAAGGCCAGACGCTCGTGCGGGTCGAGTCCTAGCCCGCCTCCCCGGCCCCTCGCTCCTCCAGGAACCGCCCCCAGAGTTCGTCTCGTTTGCGCGATCCCCGCCGGTATCCCACCTGCCCGCAGATGAGCGGCCCGAAGAGCTGCGCCAGCAGGTACCCCCCGCCGATCAGCGCAAGGAAGGCGATCCCCAGCGCGATGCTCCGGCTGCCGACCAGGTCCGTCCCCCATACAACCAGCGCCACGAACACGCCCGCCGCGATCAGCAACCCGACCATCGCCCCCCCGTACACCCACCGCTCCTCCGTCCGCTTCTTCGCCCGGTAGACGATCAGCGCCTCCCGCGGCACCGACTCCACCGTCCCGCGCGCCGCCGTCTCCGTGCCGCAGTAGGGGCAGTGTTCGGTGTCGCTCGTCAGCCGTGCGAAGCAGAACCCGCAGAAGCGTCCCGAGTTCGGCACCTGCCGGTCCAGGATCTCGTCCATGCGGTCCTGCAGCCGCTGCACGTAGGGGTAGGGCGAGACGTACCCCGCGACCTCCTGCGTTTCCGCCACGCGCTCCCTCCGGGCGGTCAGTCCGCGTGAATCCGCACGGTCCCTTCGAGGCCGTCGACCGTGACCGTCGCCCCGTTGGGGATGCGCTCCGTGCCCGACTCCGTGCCGGTCACGCAGGGAATGCCGTACTCCCGCGCCTCGATGGCGGCGTGCGAGAGCACCCCGCCCTGGTTCGTGACGATGGCCGCCGCCGTCGTGAAGGCCGGCATCCAGGAAGGCGCCGTGAAGGGGCAGACCAGCACCTCGCCCGGCTGCAGCGCTTCCGCCTCCTCCAGACTGAACGCCACCCGCGCCCTGCCCGTGACCACGCCCCGGCTCGCCCCCTTCCCCTTCAGCAGGAGGGGGTCGCCCGTATCCTCCGCCGGTCCCCCGAACATGAGGGCAATCGGGTTCGGTGGAGCGCCCGCAGGCGGTCGTGGTGGCGGCGGCCCCAGCGTCATCGGCGGCGCCAGATCCGCCCATGAGGCGAGCTCCGCCTTCCGCGCCTCGATCGTCTCCAGCATCGCCCCCGAAGGGTTCGCTACGAGCTCGGCCAGCTCACCCAGCCGCATCTGGAACACGTCCTCGGGCGAGGCCAGCGCCCCCCGCTCCACCAGCTTCCGTCCCAGCGCGAGGCAGACCGGACGGAGCGCCCCCACGCAATTTTGCTGCCAGTGCGCGCGCCCCTCGATCACGAAGACGTAGTCGACCGCCCCCTCCACCAGCTCCTGGAACCGGGCACGGTCGCCCTCGTCCGTGAGGGCGGCCTCGCAGCGCGCGATCGTCGCGGTGCGTTCCGCCGCCGACCGCGCATGCGCCGCCACCGGCCCGCGCGAGGGGTCCGCCACATAGCCTGCCAGCAACCGGAGGGCCGCCCCCGGCGACTCGTGCCACGTCGGCGTGTGCAGCTCCCACCACGTCTGCGAGCCGTGGCCGTAGTCTTCCAGGTAGGCGTCGAACGCCTCCCCGAAGGCCTCCCCGCCCGCCGCCGCCCGCGCCGCTTCGAGGTCGCCCTCGCGCGCCGCCGCCAGCAGCGCCGGCGAAGCCTGCACCAGTGGCGCCAGCGCCTCCAGCTTCCTGCCGCGCGCCGCGGACTCGTTGTCCACGCCCTGCACAAGCGCCGCCACCAGCTGGTCGCGGTTGCCCACGTCTCCCAGCTTCTCCCCGCAGAAAACCATCAGGGCGCTCGCCGGTCCTGCCGCCACCATGAGCGGCTGCATCGTGTACGCGAAGCCCCGCCCTGCCTCGGCGAAGTAGCCCGGCATCGCCTGCGCGATCTGCTCCAGCGGCCAGGAGTCGTAGTCCTCCGACCGCAGCCCGTCGCAGATCTGCCGGACGCGTGGCAGGGCGTGCCGCTCCCAGGCGCCCCGACCGTCGGGGTAGGGGGAGGGCTCAAGCGCGGCCGCGGGCTCGCCGCTGCCGCCGCCCAGGAAGCTATACCCGTAGAGGTGTACGGCTCGCCCGCCGAAGGCCAGCATGAAGGTCTCGAACATCTCCTGCGCCAGCGGCGGCAGGGGCCTCAGGACGTGCGGGGTGAATCGCAGCGAGACTTCTTCCATTCCTGGGGGCGGCTCGAAGGTGTGGGCGGTAGTCATGGGTGCTCCGTGGGTCGGGGTGGGGGCATTCTACGTGCGCGGGCCTCTGGTGGCCCTCTACCCCCGCTAGGTGAGACCCAGCGTGCTCGCCCGCTGGTGCTCGACCTTCGTGCAGCGGTCCTGCGTCGCCACGAGCCCGGCTTCCTTCGCCCGTGCCACGGCCCCATCGTTCGTGATGCCAAGCTGCAGCCAGACCGCCCCCGCCCCGATCGCGATGGCGTCATCGACGAAGGGACCGGTGTGGTCGGGACGCACGAACACGTCGACCAGGTCGACCTGCCCGGGGATGTCGTGCAGGGAGGCGTAGGCCCGCTCCCCCAGCACCTCGTCCGCTGGCTGCTGCACCGGCACCGGGATGATCCGGTACCCCTGGGATTGTAGGTAGGCGGCGACCTCGTAGGCGGGCCGGTGCGTGCGCGTATCGAGCCCCACGACCGCGATCGTCTTCGCCCCCAGGAGCGCATCGAGGGCCTTGTCGTTACTCATCCGAAGTTCCTCCCACTGCTTCCTCCTCGGAAAGCTCGACCAGCTCCCAGCCCTCCGGCAGCCTGACCTCCGCCCCGGTCAGGTTCGCGACGGCGGTGGCGACGGCGAGCGTGCGATCCATGCCGTCCGTCTGGTCCCCGGCGGGAACCGGCACCTGTGTCAGCGTCAGCCGCTTGCCCGACTGCTTCACCAGCACCAGCGCGAACTGGCGCAGGGTGTCCCGTTCTTCCCGCCACCGATCCGGCGCATCCCCCTCGATCGTGATGGCCAGGTGGTCGATCTTGGCAAACGGCACCAGCTCGCGCGTGCCTACGCCCATCCCCAGGTACCCCTGCTGCCACGTCGCCGAGCCCTTGCGCCCGTCGATCACGACGTCCGCCCCCATAACGGCCGTCACCAGCGCCATCACCGAGATCGGGAAGGCGACCAGGGCGAACAGCAGCAGCCCCACCAGCAGCCCAAACGGGAGGTTGCCCGCCTCAATCGCGATCAGCGCCCCCGCGCCTCCCCCAGCGCCGGCAGCACGATCGTGCTGCGTGCGCTGCGTATCTCCACCTTGTCCTCGCCGATGAGGGCCAGCGAGCGGTGCAGCAGCACCTCATACCGCCCGTCCCGGCGGCGCGCGGCCACGTGGCTCGGAAGAGCGGCATCGACCATGCAGGAAGCGTAGCAGGCAGGCGCTCAGGGCGCGCCGTCGCTCGCGGGTGGTCCGGCGCGCCTGTACCCTAGCTGGCAATGAACGAGCTGTTGCGCTCGCGCACCCGAGTTCTCGTGACGGGCCTGGGGGCGGTCACCCCGGCGGGTACAAACGTGCCCGACTTCTGGGAGAGCATGCTCGCCGGTCGCTCCGGCATCGATCACATCACCTTCTTCGACACGACTCAGTTCCCCTGCAAGTTCGCCGGCGAGATCCCCGAGTTCGTCCCGGCCGACTTTATGGACCGCAAGGCCGCCCGCCGCATGGGCCGCTTCTCCCAGCTCATGGTCGCCGCCGCCCGCGAAGCCATCCACGACGCCTCCCTCGACCTGGAGGCGCAGAATCTCGAACGCACCGGCGTGCTCGTCGGCAACGGCGGCGGCGGCTACCCCGGCATCCAGGAGGCCGCCCACACGCTCTTCAAGCGTGGCGGCATGCGCATCGACCCGCTCTTCTTCTCCAAGCAGCTCGCCAACATGGCCGGCGCCCAGGTCGCGATGCAGTTCGGTCTGCGTGGCTATAACGGCACGGTCGTGACCGCCTGCGCGGCCGGCACCCAGGCCATCGGCGAAGCCGCCCTCATGATCCGCACCGGCCGCGCCGACGTCGTCCTCGCCGGTGGCTGCGAAGCCGGCATCAGCGAACTCGGCCTGGCCGGTTTCTGCGTCATGAAGGCCGTCACCAGCTCCGAGGGTGACCCCACAAGGGCCAGCCGCCCCTTCGACGCCGCCCGCGATGGGTTCGTGCCCTGCGAGGGCGCCGGCGCCCTCCTCCTCGAAAGCGAGGAGCACGCCCTCCGCCGCGGCGCGCGCGCCTACGCCGAGGTCGCCGGTTTCGGCTGCACCTCCGACGCCTTCCACGTCGTCGCGCCCCCCGAAGGCGGTGAAGGCGCCGCTCGGGCGATGCAGGAAGCGCTCGACGACGCGGGCATGGACCCCGCCGAGATCGGTTACATCAACGCTCACGCCACCAGCACCCCCGCCGGCGACGCCGCCGAGACGAGCGCCATCAAGACCGTCTTCGGCGAGCGCGCCTACGACATCCCCATCAGCGCCACCAAGAGCCTCATCGGCCACGGCCTCGGCGCCAGCGGCGGCATGGAGACCGTCGCCGCCATCAAGACGCTCGAGACCGGCCTCGCCCACCCCACCATCAACCTCGAGACCCCCGACCCCACCTGCGACCTCGACTACATCCCCGAGGGGCAGCGCCGCGTCGACCCGCAAGTCATCATGAAGAACAGCTTCGGCTTCGGCGGCCAGAACAGCTGCCTCGTCCTCTCCCGCTACGAGGCGTAGTGGCCATGCCCGGTTGTAGGATGGGATGAGCAAGGGACCACGCGAGTGACCACTGTTGAAGCGGAGTCCGTAGAGCCGGTCGCCATCGAGCTGGAGCTGTCATGCTCGGAGTCCGGTCAGTGGGTGGCGATCGACCACCTCGTCGGTGAATACGGCGAGGGAGCGACCTGCGAAGAAGCGGTGCGCGATCTCATCGGGACGCTCTACGAGAGCAGGGCGTTGCTCCGCCAGAGAAGGGAGCACTTGAGCGACCACCTGGCGCAGCAGCTTGGGGTGCTTGAAGCGTCCCTTCCCGACGAGTTGCCCTAGCGGCGTGCCCACCTTCAGGAAACAGGACCTGCGAAGGACGTTTCGCGCCAAGTGCGGGGCTGAGGAAACGGTCCGTGACCATGTCTGGTTTCACTTCCGTGTGGGCGAAACCGTCTTCGCACAGACGAAGGTTTCACATGGCCGGGGCAGTGTTGATGTTCGCATCGCGGGTCGCATCGCCCGCCAGATAGGGCTCAATCAGCGCCAACTGGCCGAGTTGGTGTCCTGCCAGTTGGACGCCGACACTTTCTACGTCAACCTTGCCGAGGTCGGGCCGCTGACCGGCCGCGTTGGGCTGTAGGCGAGCCCCCTACGCCGACCCGTGCCGCAGGAGCTGCCCTGGCGTCGCGCCCGTGCAGTCCCGGTCCTCGAACGTGACCTCGCCGTTCACGAGCGTGTAGCGGTACCCCTCGGCCTTGCGTACGCGACGCCAGGCGCCCGCGGGGAAGTCCCAGGCCTTCTCGATGGGCAGCATCTCCAGCTTCTCGTAGTCGTACACCACGATGTCCGCCGGAGCCCCTTCGCGGATGCAGCCACGGTCGCGGAATCCCGCCGCCAGGGCCGGGTAGGCCGCGAGCCGCCAGTGCGCCTGCTCCAGGTCCATGATGCCCGCGTCCCGCACCCACCGCGCCAGGAACTCCGTCGGGTAGGCGCCCAGCGTGATGAACTTCGTGTGCGCGCCGCCGTCCGAGACCCCCGGAATCGCGACCGATGAGTTCGCCACTTCCGCCATCGCGGCCGGGTCCGTCGGGCGCGGAGGCGTCACGAACGTCGCCTGCAGGTCGTCCGCCAGCGAGAGGTCGAGGAACGTGTCGATGATGTGCTTCCCCTCGCGCTCCGCGATCTCGGCCAGGCCGTGACCCTCGTACTCCTTCAGCTCTGGGCTCTCGACCTCCTCGACCGTCAGCTGCGCGATGCCGGAGACGTTCGCGCCGCCGCCCGCCGCCTTCATCTGCGACTCGATGCCGCCGCCCGCGATGGGCCCGTGGCCCGCGTCGAACTCGTCGCGCAGCGCCTGGCGCACGTCGCCGTCGCGCATCTTCGCCATGCGCACCTCGCGCGTCCCGATCGTGACCTCGCGCCAGATCGGACTGGAGTCGTACAGGTTCCAGTCCTCCAGGTTGAACTCGAAGCCCACATCCACGGTCAGCGCCTGCCCGAAGATCCGCAGGCCCTTCGCGTTCGCCTCGTCCAGCTTCTCGATCATGAGCCGGTGGGGAGGCGTGTTCTGGCCGTGCTGGTCCGTCGCCGGCGCCAGCAGGTTCCAGATCACAGGGCGGCCGCTCACCGCCGCCACCTTCTCCGCCGCCTCGAACGGCCCCGAGATCTGCGCGAACCCGCGCCCCACCTTTCCCATCACCCCCGCGAACGCGAGCAGGTCGTCCTCCGACATGAGGTCCGTGATCATGGGCGTGCCGTCGTAGTCGCGCTGCACGCTCTCCTCGCCCCCGAGCTGCACCGAGAACCCGCAGGCCCCGGCCTGCAGCGCCTCCTCGAAGAGGCGGCACATCTCGTCGCGCTCGGCCTCCGTGGCTGAGCGGCCCTTCGCCTCCTCCAGCCCCATCACGTACGACATCAGCGGGTTCAGGCCGACGTAGCTCAGCAGGTTCACGCCCTTCGGCGTGCGCTCCAAACTGGAGAGGAACTCGGGGTACGTCTCCCAGTCCCAGGCCATCCCCTCCCTCATCGACTCCATCGGCACGGCCTCGTTGCGAGCCATCGTCAGCATGGCCCGCTCCTGGTCCTCCGAGCGCACCGGCGCGAACCCGAAGCCGCAGTTGCCGATCACGACCGAGGTCACCCCGTGCCAGCCCGAGATGCTGCACCACGGGTCCCAGTACACCTGCGAGTCGTAGTGCGTGTGCAGGTCCACGAAGCCCGGCGCCACGATCAGCCCCTCGGCGTCGATCACGCGCGCCCCGTTCTCGTTGTGGATGCGCCCGATCGAGGCGACCCGCCCGTCCTTGATGCCGATGTCGGCGCGGAAGCGCGGCGTGCGCAGACCGTCGATCACGGTCCCGCCGCGGATGATGGTGTCGAACATTTTGGGGGTCGCCTCCAGGTGAGCCTTGCGCGCGATCCGCGCCGCCACGGAGGCGCGGGCAGCCGTGTGGCCAGAGTACCACCGTGCCCGCCGCTTCGGGATGGTTTCCATGCCGCCAGCCCCATAGAACTGCATACTGGCGCCCATGCCGTGGGTCAACGACGAGAACGCATCCGCGTTCGTCGACCTGTACGAGCTCACGATGGCCGCGAGCGAGTTCGCCCAGAGCATGAACGAGCCCGCCACCTTCGAGCTCTCCGTGCGGCAACTGCCGCCCGGACGCGGCTTCCTCGTCGCCTGCGGCCTCGAAGACGCCGTCGCCTTCCTCGATCGCTTCGCCTTCAGCCCCGACACCATCGACTACCTGCGCTCCCTCGGGACGTTCGACGCCGCCTTCCTCGGGGCACTCGGGCGCCTGCGCTTCACCGGCGACGTCTGGGCCGTGCCCGAGGGCGAGGCCGTCTTCGCGGGGGAGCCCCTCCTCCGCGTCACCGCCCCCTTGATCGAGGCGCAGCTTGCCGAGACCTTCCTCCTGAACGCCATCGCCTTCCAGACCATGGTCGCGACCAAGGCCGCCCGCATCGCCTTGGCCTGCGGCGACCGTACCTTCGTCGACTTCTCCGGCCGCCGCGATCACGGCGCGGGGGCCGCGCTCGGGGCCGCGCGCGCCTCCTTCGTGGGCGGCGCCTCCGCCACCTCCAACGTGCTCGCCGGACAGCTCTACGGACTCGACCTCAGCGGCACCATGGCCCACTCCTACGTCCTCTCCTTCACCGATGAGACTGACGCCTTCCGCGCCTACGCCCGCGACTTCCCCGAGGGCGCCGTCCTCCTCATCGATACCTACGACACCGTCGAGGGCGCCCGCCGCGCAGCCGCCGTCGCGAATGAGTTGCGCCCGGAGGGCATGGCCATCCGCGCTGTGCGCCTCGATTCCGGCGACCTCGGCGCGCTCGCGCACGAGGTGCGCGCCGTGCTCGATGAGGCGGGTTGCCCCGAAATCCGCATCTTCGCCTCCAGCGACCTCGACGAGTACCGCATCGCTGGGCTGGTGGCGGAGGGCGCGCCCATCGACGCCTTCGGCGTGGGCACGCGTCTCGGCACCAGCGCCGACGCCCCCTCCCTCGGCGGCGTCTACAAGCTGGTCGCGGGCCCGCGCGGTCCCGTCATGAAGCGCTCCGCCGGCAAGGCCAGCCTCCCCGGCGTGAAGCAGGTCTACCGCGAGGAACGCGACGGCAGGTCCATCGCCGACACGATCGCCCTCGCCGGGGAGCCCGCCCCCACCGGCCGTCCCCTGCTGGAGCAGGTCATGGCCGCGGGCCGCCCCCCCCCGCCCCCCCAACCCCCCGGGGCCGTGCCGGCGCGCCGCACCCCGCCCGCCCCCACCGGCCGCCCCCTGCGGGAGCAGGTCATGGCCGCGGGCCGCCGCCTCGCGCCCCCGGAACCCCTGGGGACGATGCAGGAGCGCCGCGCCGCGGCTGTCGCGCGCCTCCCCGAGTCCGCCAGGGATCTCGAAGCGCCCGCGGGGGTCTACCCCGTGCGCCTCTCCGGCGGTCTCACGAACCTGGTCGAACGGCTGGGCGGCTGAGGGCTACTCCGCCCCCTCGGCCACGCTCCCCACGTACTCCTGGATGGCGTCGTACACCCGCCACAGCTCCCCGTCCTTCTCCAGCGGATACGAGGGAGGGGCGATACGCACGCCCGGGAAGGCGTCGATGACCTCCTGGTGGTCATCGATCACGTAGTCCGGGGTGAAGGGCACGCCACACTCTTCGAGCCGCTCGTGGTGGCGGTAGAGCGGCTTCCAGTAGCAGTCGATGATGTGCTCGTGCAGGTCGAAGCGCCGCACGATCTCCCAGCGCGGCCCGTTCCCGCTCCAGAGGTACACCTCGTGCCCCTCCTCGCGCAGCCGTTCGAACACCTCGATCACGCCCGGCCGCAGCCGCACGTCCCACGTGATGATGGTGTCGTCGACGTCGAAGAAGATGCGCATGGCCGTCGATTCTCCGCGATCAGGCCGTTAACCGCCCGTTACCGCCCCTCCGCCAGCCGGATCGCCCCCCGGCCTTCCGCTTGGCACGACCCCTGAGCACCCCACAGGGCTATCGCCCCTCCGCCAGCCGGATCGATGCCTCAAAGACATCGTTGAGGATCTTGGTGCGTACCTCACCTTCGGCGAAGACGGGCCGGTAGAGGTTCTCGATCACGTACGGCGCGAAGCGCAGGTTCACCAGCCGCTCTCCCCAGAACGTCGCTTCCAGCAGGTAGCCCTGCATGTGGCCCTCCAGCCGGTTCTGGTCGTAGATGAAGTTCCCCAGCGCATACGCGACGAACGCCTCCGCCCCCGGCTCTACCGCCTGGACGTGATGCGCCTGGTTCCCCACCACCAGGGTCGCCCCCGCCTCCACCGCCGCCCGCAGCGCCTTGATGCTGCGCGGGCTCGGGTCGTGCGTGTCCTCCGTGCCCGATTGCACCTGCACGATCACCACGTCGACCTCCGCCGCCAGCGCGTTGATGCGCGCCCGGAAGCGATCCAGCCCCAGCTCCGAGGCGGGCCGGAAGAAGGCGGGCTCGCCCGCTGCATTCTCCTCGCTGTAGTCGTCGTCCAGCGGGGCCGTGCCCGGACGGTTTTCGCCCGCCTCGAGGAAGTAGGCCGCCACGTCGTCGAAGCCAAGGATGCCGAACGTCGTCTCCCCCACCGTGAAGATGGCCGGCGCCAGCGCCTCCTCCAGGTTCTCGCCACCCCCCACGACCGCGATCCCCGCCTCCTCCAGCAGCTCGATCGTGCGCAGGAACGCATCCGCCCCGCACGGCGCCTCCCCGCAGTCGAACACGTGGTTCGTCGCGACCGTCACCTCGTCGAACCCCGAGAGCGTCAGCGCCTCGATCACTTCCGGCGGCGAGCTCAGGTTCACGTGCGGGAAGCAGCCCAGCGGTTCCGCGATGTCCTGGATGCTGCCGTCCACCGACCCCAGCGTCAGGTCCGCCGAGGCGAGGTACTCGCCCACCGGCCCCCGCAGCGCCGCCCCCCAGTCCCCTGTCGCCCGGATCTGCGTCAACGAACAGCGCGATTGGAGGATGTCGCCGGTCGCGATCACCGTGACTGGTTCCGGCAGCGCCACCGAGTGCTCGGCCACGAGCGCCTCCGCCGCCATCCGCCCCTCCTCCGTGAGCGCCACCATCGTCGCCCCCTCCACGAACGGCCACTCGCGCGCATCGCCCCGCCCCCGAACGAGGTCGATCCCGCTCACCGCGATCGCCGTCACCGTCGGACCCACCATCTCGATCGGCACGAACGCCCAAGCCCCAGAGTCGAGCGTCATCGCCGCCAGCAGCTCCTCGTAGGTTGCGAACGTCTGCACCGGGGAGAAGGGTGCGAACGTGGCCCCCGCCTCGTCCTCCGCGGCCGGCGCGAGCGCGAACGGCCGCACCGGCCCCGCGATCCCCCCGACCTCCGCCCAGTCCGTGATCGCCCCCCGCGAAAGGTCCTGCATCTGCGTCAGGCTGAGCGCGTCCACGCCCACGCCCATCGCCGCCACCGGCACCCAGTAGCGACTCACCACGTGGTACACCTCCCCGCCCTCCGGCAGGAAGGCGAGGTCGGTGGCGTCGGTCGCCGGCTCGAAGGTCACGCCTTCGACCTCAGCCGGCAGCTCTCCGGAGTACAGCACCTTCGGCGGCATCGCCGCCTCCGTGGGGGTCGCCGTGGGCGTATCTGCGGAGGCGGGCGTCGCCGGTGTCGTCTCGCTGGCTGCGGTGGGCGACTCGGTCGCGGCTGCCGGCTGTGGCGCTCCCTCGTCGCCGTTCATCGACCGGTCGAACAGCAGCACCGCGAGCGCGCCAAGGCACGCCGCCAGGACCACGAGCGAGATGAAAGAGGCCCGCTTCGCGAGCCCGATCCCCCTCCCCGGTATCGCCTCCCCCGCCCCCACCCCCCCCCCCGGTACCGCCCCCCCCGCCCCCGATCCGCGCGTTGCCATCCGGCCATAATCGGCGCGGGGTGGGTGAGCGGCAAACGAACACCCCTCCCCGACGGCCGTTGCGCGATCCCCGTTGCCCCCTCACGATGCGCGCATGACTGACCTGCCCCGCCTCATCCTCGCCTCCGCCGACCCCGACGAGCGCGCCGACCTCCGCGCCTTCCTCGCCGACGCCCCCGTCGAGTGCGTCGACCCCGAGACGCCCCCCGATGAGCCGCGCGGCGGCGACTACACCGCCCGCGCCACCCACCGCGCCCGCACCACCGCCGAGGCCACCGGGGAGATGGCCATCGCCCTCTGCGCCGGCCTCGAGGTCTACCCCATGGACCTGCAGCCGGGCGCCCTCACCGAGACCTTCCACGCCGGCCTCTCCGATGCGGAGCGCTGCCAGGCCCTGCTCCAGCGCCTCGCCCAGACGCCCGTTGGCCAGCGCATCACGGTCGGGCGCGCGGCCGCCGCCCTCGCCACCCCCGGCGACCCCAATGTCGCGGTCTCCGTCTCCATCATCGAGTGCGAGATCCCCATGGAACCGCGGGGCGAAGGTGGCTACGGCCTCGACGCCGTCACCCAGATCCTGAACGGCCAGACCCTGGCCGAGCTCGACGACGCCGACCGCGAGCGCCTCGGCCACCGCGGCAAGGCCGTCAAGCCCTTGCTCCAGCGCCTCGGCTGAGCCCTACCCCATCCATCGACCGGATCCCCGGGTTCTCTACGGGTCATGGCGTACCAGAGAAGGACCCGCGTTGCCGACCAACCCTAGGATCCGGCGGAGCAGGCCGAAGCGTGCGCCCCTGGGTCCCTTCGGGGGGCGGTGGCCGTCGTGCTTCATGCGCTGCCGCTGCGATTGGTTCAACCCACCGCCAGAGGACTCTCCCACGAGGGGCCTGACTTCCGGAATAGCTCACATGCATCTGACTGGGAATCGGGCATCATCCACCCCAACCCACCAACCACTCGAATAGCAAGGTCGCGAGGCCCAGCACCGCAATGATCGCGACGTTGATCAGCCAGCCGGAGGGGTCGACGGCTCTCCGCCCCCGGGGGAGCTTCGCAATGGTCCTGCCTCCCCAGTCCCACCAGGGGAACGTCATTGACGGCCTCCTGTTGGGCGCAGGCACAGCCTCATCGCTCCGACCCCTGCGCCTCGTACCAGCGTGGGCGCGGCAGTGTGCCCGCGCGGAAGGCCGAGACCGTCTCCGCGATCGCTTCGTCGACGGCTGCCAGATACGCCTCCTCGGTGCCGTTGTTGTGGAAGATGCGGTCCGCCGCGGGTGCGCGTTCGCGCCAGTCCCGCGCCGAGGCCAGCCGCTGCTCCGCCTCCTCCCGCGAGAGCGAGCGCGTCTCCATCAGCCGCGTGACCGCCGTCTCGTCCTGCGTCACCACCAGCCAGGCCGCGTCCGCCTTCGTCATGTAGGCGTTCTCGAGCAGGTTCACCGCCTCCAGCACCGCGATGCCGTCCTCCGGGAGCTCCTCGCGCCACCGGTCGAGCAGCGCCATGAAGTATGCCGGGATGTCCCCGATCGCCGTTCGCAGGGCCTCCATCCGCTCCGGCTTACCGAACACCATCCCCCCGAGCACCCGCCGGTCGATGACCCCGTCCTCGCCCACGATCTCCTCGCCGAACTCCGACACCACTCGCTCGAATCCGGGCGTGTCCGGCGCATACATGCGATGCACCTCGCGGTCCGCGTCCACGTGCAGGGCGCCGTGCGCCTCCGCAAGGTGCGTGCAGAGCAGGCTCTTGCCCGCCGCGATCGAGCCGGTGACGCCGAGTAAGAGGGGCACGCCGTATTCTAGGCAGTCGAATCACATGGAAGCGCGCGAAGCCGCCGAAGCCATCCACACCGCCTTCCCCGATCTCGACGAGGCGCCCGTCCGGCCGCTCGATCACGGCTGGTCGCACTGGACCTTCGCCCACGGTGACCGCGTCTTCCGCTTCCCCCGCACCCCCAACGACGCGCGCCTGCTCGAAGGAGAGATGCGCCTCCTACCCGTCCTCGCCCCCCACCTCCCCGCGCCCGTCCCCGTCCCCGAGTGGGTGGGCGAGTGGGACGGGCGCCCCTTCGCCGGCTATCCGGTGATCGAGGGTCAGGGTCTCCGCCGCCTCACGCTCTTCGGCCCCGGGGGCGGAAACATCGCCCGCGAGATCGGCCAGTTCCTCACTGCCCTCCACGACTTCCCCCCCGAGCAGGCCGCGGAGGCCCTCGGCCTCCCCCCCCCCCCCGGACCCCCCCCCCCCCCCCCGGGGCTGCCGCGGGGAGACCGCGTCCCCCCCCCCCCCCCGCCTCCCCGCCCCCCTCCGCGTCGCCGTCGACAGCGGCTTCACCCGCTACGCCCGTGACAACTTCGACCCGCCCC
>MKWU01004139.1_pt1 | contig 17668 bp, 15 predicted proteins | sample 809101 | NCBI WGS metagenome assembly MKWU01 (sample SAMN05860141, study PRJNA318959) | sponge metagenome | host: Aplysina aerophoba | place: Slovenia: Piran, Adriatic Sea, Gulf of Piran | collected 2013-05-07
AGGTTGAGTCACTATGATGACGCACCGAAGGACGGGACGACCTTGAGCGACGAGACGGACATCGACGTGACCTTTAACGTGGAAGTACGTTCGTAACGGGTAATCGGATGTGACCTAATGCGCGGAAACGCGCACCAGGGGAATCCTAATGGGCGTATCGAAAACCGTAAGCGCCATCCTGGCAACAGCCTTGTCGTGCCTGGCTTTTACGGTCGACGCGCGGGCCGCCACGGTGCGCGGCAAGGTGCTGGACGAGACCGGCGAGCCACTGCAGGCCGTGACCGTTGCCTTTTCCGTCCTCGAAATCGGGACGTTTACAGATGAGCGTGGCGAATTCCGCCTGGAGAATGTACCGCAGGGCAGCCACACGATAGAATTTCGATTCGTCGGCTACCGGACGATCCGAAGCGAGATACTCGTCACCGAAATCAGGGCGACCGCGCTCGAAATAACCATGGAGCCGGAGACGCTTATCGGCGAGGAGGTCATCGTAACCGGCGACCGCGACCTGGCGGGCGAACTCACCGGGTCCAGCCAGTCCGTACTCGTCCTGCCCCCTTCCGAACTGGAGGAACGCCGGGGCCAGACGCTGGGCGAGACGCTGGAGTCCCTGCCGGGCGTGTCCAGCCTGACCACGGGTCCCGCTGTTTCAAAGCCCGTGCTGCGCGGCGTTCACAGCGCCCGGGTGCTGGTGCTCAACGCGGGCATTACCCAGGAAGGGCAGCAGTGGGGCGGGGACCACGCGCCGGAGATCGACCCCTTCGCCCCGGCCCGCATCGAGGTGCTCAAGGGCGCGGCCAGCGTGCAGTACGGCGCCGGCGCCATCGGCGGCGTAATCCGCATCGAACCGCCGGAATTGCCCACGAGACCGGGCATAGGAGGCAGGTTTAACACGAACCTGTTCTCCAACAACAAACAGGGGGCGGGTTCCGTCCTCCTGCAGGGCGCCATGCGGGGACTGGGGCTACTCAAGTGGCGGGTCCAGGGCAGCCTGCGCCGGGCCGGCGACGCCCGGGCGCCGGTTCACGTCATCCGGAACTCCGGATTCGACGAGCGGGATTATTCCGCCGCCCTGGGCTTTACGACGGACCGGGTGGACACGGAGGCCTATTTCAGCCATTTCGGCACCTGGATCGGGATCTTCAAGGGGGCCCACATCGGAAACACCACGGACCTGAGAAGGACCATCGAGCGAGGCGAACCGACCATCGTAGGCTCTTTTACCTACGAAATCGACAATCCCCGCCAGCGGGTGGACCATGACCTGCTTTCCGTTCGATCTCTTGTACGATTCGAAGGTAAGGGCAATCTCGAGTTGCGTTATGGCCAGCAGTACAACCGGCGTGAGGAGTGGGACTCCCAGGCCCGGGGCGGCGGTGCGCCGCCGAGACCCGGTTTCTCCCAGGGACTTCAGACCCACAGCGGCGACGTGACCTTCCAGCACCGCAACTTCGGCAATTGGTACGGGAAAGTCGGCGCCAGCGGCATGCGTCAGCGTAACACGCGCTTCACCACCGGGTTTCTGATTCCGGACTTTCTGGCCTACAGTTTCGGCGTGTTTGCCCTGGAATCCTGGACGAAGGGAAAGATGACGGTGGAGACCGGTCTGCGTTACGACTACCGGTGGATGGAGATCTACTCGAACACGGGCCGCCGCGCGACCGAGATCGTCGATGGAGGCGTTTTCACCTACAGCAACATGACCGGTGTGCTCGGTCTGATCTACGAATTGACTCCCGACCTGGCCGTCGCCGGCAACATCGGCCGGGCCTGGCGGCCGCCGGGAGTGAACGAGCTGTACAGCCATGGCGTCCATCACGGCACGGCGCAGTTCGAGATCGGAGACAAGGAACTGGACACGGAAGCAAGCCTGAACACGGACCTGACCCTTCGGTACCAGGCGGACCGGGGCCGCGGCGAACTGGGGTTTTTCCGGTCCCAATACAGCAACTACATCTCTCTTCTCCCGGCGGACGATCTCGTCTTGACAATCAGAGGCGCGTTCCCCAAATTCACCTATGTCCAGTCCGACGCGGTGATCCAGGGATTCGACGGATACCTGGAGTACGAACTGACGGAGCACGTTGAAACCCATCTGTCCGCCTCGTTCGTCCGGGGGCGAAATACTGCGGAAAACGAACCCCTGTACCAAATGCCGTCCACCCGGTTTATCGCCGGCCTGAGTTTCCACCTGCCCGCCGCCGGGCGGCTTCTTGACGCCGGGATCGGGTTCGAAAGCCGCTTCGTCATGCGGCAGAACAACTTTCCCGAAGGCATCGACTACGCGGACCCGCCGGCCGGCTACTCGCTCTTCGACCTTGACCTGCACGCTGAAATCGCCGTGGCCGATCAGCCCGTGCGCGTGCAATTCGGCATACACAACCTGTTCAACCAGCGGTACCGGGACTATCTGAGCCGTTTCAGGTACTTCATCGACAACCCGGGCCGGAACTTAACATTCGGCATGTCCATCCCCTTCGGACAGCCCATGGAGGAATAGTAAATGTATTGGATCTGCGCCTGCTTGCGCGCGCGCTCCACGAACAATATTCAGCGTGCGGTGATCGCATTGTGTCTGGTCGCGCTGCTGTCTATGCAGACCGCCGGCACTGCATCGGCACAGGAGCGGGAACTCGTACCCCTTCGCATCCTGGAATCGTTGCATATGGACGGGGTGCTGGACGAGGGCATATGGCAGAACGCCCTGGCGGCCAGCGGTTTCACCCAGCAGCGTCCCGACGAAGGGCAGCCCTCGTCCGAGCGGACCGAGGTGCGGGTCCTCTACGACGAGCAGACCCTGTACATCGGCGTATGGGCTTACGACTCGGACCCTTCCCAGATCATCGCCACCCAGATGGCCCGGGACGGCGACCTGGCCGACGACGACTACTTCCAGATTATCCTGGATACGTATATGGACCGGCAGAACGGCATTCTCTTCGCCACCAATCCCGACGGCGCCCGCTATGACGCCCAGGTCCGCAACGAAGGCCGGTCAGAGGGCCGCTTCAATACCAACGTCCTGACGGACTGGAACGGCGTGTGGGACGTATACACCTCCCGGAACGAAGAGGGGTGGTACGCCGAGATGGCCATTCCCTGGAGCACGCTGCGCTTTGAAACCGGCGATGATGTCGATTTCGGTATAAACCTGGAGCGCCAGATCCGCCGCCGCAACGAACAGGCCTTCTGGGCGCCCGTCATCCGGCCTTTCAACATCTCCCAGGTGTCGGTTGCCGGGACCCTGTCAGGCATGAACCTTACGCGGCACGACCACCGCTACCTGCAGGTCACCCCTTATTCCCTGGGCGGCGCCACCTGGACGTTCCAGCCCGGGACGACCGAACGGGACGACGACTTCGACGGCGGGGTGGACGTCAAATACGGCCTGACCAACAACCTGTCGCTCGACCTGACGTACAACACGGACTTCTCCCAGGTGGAAGTGGACGACGCGCAGGTCAACCTCACCCAGTTCAACCTGTTCTTTCCCGAAAAGCGCGCCTTTTTCCTCGAAAATGCCGGCCTGTTCCGATTCGGCGTGGCCCGGGAGACGGAGTTGTTCTATAGCCGAAACGTCGGCCTGGCGCGCGACGCAGGCGGAACCTTGAGACAGGTGCCGATAACCGGCGGCGGCCGCCTGACCGGCAAGGCCGATCGCACGAACCTGGGCTTGCTGCTCATGCGGACGGGTGACGAGCGGTTCGGGGACAACAAGATCGAGGACAATATCTACGCCGTGGCGCGGGTCAGCCAGGACGTGGGCGAGAAATCAAACGTCGGGTTCATTCTGACCAATCAGCGGGTCGGCGGAGGGGACTACAACCGGGCGGCCGGCGCCGATTTCAACCTGGCCATCGGACCGAAGTTTGCCGTTAGCGGTTTCCTGGCGGGAACCACCTACCAGGCAGGAGAGAACAGCGAATCGGGCTTCGCAGGACGGCTGTGGTCGCGCTGGAACGGTCCGCTGTGGCAGTTCGAGGGTCTCTACATGGGCGTGTCCGAGTTCTTCGATCCCGGCATGGGCTTTTTCAGCCGCAGGTCCCTGGCCCGGAACTTCGGCGGGTTTCACGAGGTTTCCGCCCGTGCGTTCTTTACCCCCGAGCCCACAAACAGCATCGTCCGGCGGTATTTCCCCCACGTCGTGCTGTCCGCCACTTTCGGGGACGACGGCACGCAACTGACCCGGCGGGAACACTACCACTGGGAGTTGTTCTTTACAGGGGCGAACAGGCGGGGATCACGCTGGACCGCGCATACCGTCGAATCAGCACGGACACCCGGCCCATCCTGGGCGTCAAGTTGCCGGTGGGGAATTACACCGATGCGTCAACGCGCATGCACTACACGACGAACCTGAGCAAGCCGCTGTTCGCCGACTTTCAGCTTATCCTGGGACAATACATCAACGGCGACCGCCGCTCGCTGAATCTCGAAGGCGGCGTGCGCACCGGGTCGAAGTTCGCGATCGGACCCCGGTACGAGCTGAACGACGTGACGCTCACCGATACCGCCAACATGAAGCGGGAGGTCACCACCCACCTCTTCGGCGTAAGGACCAGCTATTCCTTTTCACCCGATGTGTCGCTCAACGCGCTGGTGCAGTGGGATACCAACCGGGACCGGTTCGTATCGAATTTGCGGTTCAACTACATCATCAGTCCCGGCAGCAATCTTTACATCGTGTACAACGAGAACCGCGACAACGGGGACATGACCGACGCCCTGCTGGGCGACCCGCTGGATCGGACGCTGATCGTCAAACTGGCCTACCTGTTCGATATGTGATGAAATCGCATTTCAGGTCGGATCTTCGCGCGGCCGTGTCCGGGTCGCAACGCGAGGCCAGGTCGTAGCGTGCGGCCAGGTCGCAGCGTGCGGCCGGTTTGCACACGCAGCCGGGTCGCAACGCGCGGCCGGGTCCGCAAACGGTGGCGCCAAAAAGCCTTCCTGCAGTCCGACTCGGGACCACTACATGATCGGGATCACTTCATGAACGTACTCGGCGGATCACTCACAGGATGTTCGACGGACCCCTTAACCGGGTTCTACCGCGACGGCGCATGCAATACCGGGTCGGGCGATGCCGGCGTCCACGCCGTCTGCACGGTTATGACCGAGGAGTTCCTGGTCTTTTCCAAGGCGTCCGGAAACGATCTCAGCACGCCTGTGCCGGCCTTCGGCTTCCAGGGCCTCAAACCCGGCGACCGCTGGTGCGTGTGCGTGAACCGATGGAAAGAGGCCTACGACGCGGGCGTGGCGGCGCCGGTGGTGCTGAGCGCCACCCACATCATGGCCCTGGAGTTCGTGACGCTGGACGAATTGCGGGCCTGTGCGGTGGAAGAGGCCTAGGAAGAACCTAGGAAGAAGCTAGGAAGAGGCGTAGGCTGATCTGTTTTATTTCCTTGATTTTACCGGACGTACTCATTAAATTTGAGCGCTGATTGTTAAAACCGGCATTCTGAAGATACGTTCGTCTGGGAGTACAGCATGGCCAAGAGCAAAAACCGTGACCTCGTAAAACTCAAGAGCACGGAAAGCGCACATTGCTACTACACGAAGAAGAACCGGCGTAATACGACCGCCCGCGTGGAACTCAAGAAATACGATCCCACGCTGCGGCGGCACGTCATGTACCGGGAGACGCGGTAACGGCGTTCCTGGAGGTTTACCCCATGTCAAGAAAATGCAAGTTGACCGGAAAAGGACCCCTGGTCGGCTTCAACATTTCCCACGCCCATAACAAGACCAAGCGGCGTCAATATCCCAATCTCCAGCTGAAGCGTATATACGTGCCCGAACTGGGCCGGACGGTGCGCATCAGGATGTCCGTCAGCGCCCTGCGGACGGTCACGAAGATCGGGCTGATGCCTTTCCTGAAGAAGCAGGGACTGCGGCTGAAAGACGTGCTGTAGAATCCGGTCTCATGTCATCTAAAAGCGCTTCGTCCCATAAATCCCTCGCCGCCGAGCGCGGGCCGCTGGGCGTCGCCGTCGTAACGGTGAGCGATTCCCGCACGCCTGAAACAGATACCAACGGCAATTTCCTCAAGGGGTGCATCGAAGAAGCGGGCCACCGGGTCGCCGGCTACCAGTTGATCCGGGACGAGCCGGACGAGGTGGCGGCCGCCCTTGAAGCGTCGACCGGCGAGGACGTGCAGGTCGTGATATTCAACGGGGGCACCGGGATCTCCCGGCGGGACAGGACCTTCGACGTGCTGGACCGCAAGCTGGAAAAGACCCTTCCCGGATTTGGCGAGATCTTTCGCATGCTCAGTTACGAACAGGTCGGTTCCGCGGCCATGATGTCCCGCGCCACGGCAGGCGTGTACCGCGACACGGTGGTCATCTCCACGCCCGGTTCACCCGCCGCGGTGAAACTCGCCTGGGAGAAACTGATCGCACCGGAAGTCTCCCACATGGGCTGGGAACTGACCCGGTAGTCGCCGCAGGTTGCCGCCAGCCGTCGCAAGCTGGGAACTGACCCGGTAGTCGCCGCAGGTTGCCGCCAGCCGCCGCAAGCTTCCGCGGACCGGGAACCGAACTGGTGGTCTTCGATGACGGGAACCTGCCCCTGATCGCCGCGGATCGGATCATTTCAGAAACCGTAACTACCCACGGAGGTCTTCATGCTTTCTCCGCACCAAGGCAACATGCTTGGGATCGCGCGCAAGGCGATCCTGCCCTTTTCTCTGTCCCTTATCCTGGCGGCCGCACTCGCTTTCTCGCTGGCGATTTCGGCTACCTTTCCTCTTGAAGTCCGCGCCCAGACCCAGACCGAGGACGAGCAGACCCAGACCGAGGACGAGCAGACTGTCACCGCCATCTTCAATGAACGATTGACGACAGGCGAGATGTATTACCTCCTTGAAGACCTGTGCAAGAACATCGGACCGCGCCTGAGTGGTTCCGAAGGCGCAGAACGGGCCGTCGCATGGGCCAAAGAGGTGATGGAAGGCTACGGATTCGACCGCGTGTACCTCCAGGAAGTCATGGTGCCCCATTGGGAACGGGGCGATCCGGAGCAGGTGCGGATCGTCGACGTCGAGGGCGGCATGATCGAACTGCGCGCCCTGGCCATTGGCGGCTCAGTGCCGACCGCGCCGACAGGGATCACGGCTCCGGTGGTCGTGGTCCACTCCCTCGAAGAAGTAGAGGAACTCGGACGCGATGCCATTGAAGGGAAGATCGTTTTCTATAACCGTGCGTTCGACCAGACCGTGATCGGAACCGGAGCCGGATATGGCGGGGCGGTGGGCCAGCGGGCCGCCGGTCCGTCCCAGGCGGCGAAGTTCGGCGCCGTGGGCGTCGTAATCCGTTCGGTCGCCTCTAACTTCGACGACGCCCCCCACACCGGCGGCCTGCGCTATCTCGCGGACGTGGAGCGCATCCCCGCCGCGGCGCTGGGTTTCCAATCCGCCGACCGGCTGGTCCGGGTGCTCGAGGAGCAGCCCGATGCCCGGCTCTTCATGCATCTTTCCAGCAAGTGGCATCCCAACGCCCTGTCGCATAACGTGATCGGCGAGATCCGGGGCAGCGAACGGCCGGACGAGATCATCCTGGTGGGCGGCCACCTCGATTCATGGGACGTGTCCGAAGGCGCCCATGACGACGGCGCGGGCAGCGTCCACGCCATCGGTGTGCTGCGTACCTTCATGAAACTGGGCATACGGCCGCGGCACACCATCCGGGCCGTCCTGTTCATGAACGAGGAGAATGGCCTCCGCGGCGGCATCAAGTACGCCGAGGTGGCGAAGGAAACGGGTGAGAAGCACCTGATCGCCCTCGAGAGCGACGCGGGCGGATTCAGTCCCAGGGGATTCGGCGCGTCCGTCGACGATGATGTCCTCGAACGGTTCCGCTCGTGGCTGCCCCTCTTTCCCCAGAACACGATCTCCTACATCAACAAGGGCGGCGGCGGGGCCGACATCGGTCCCCTGCGCAGGGAGACCGGTACACCGACCATCGGGTTCATCCCGGATTCGCAGCGGGCGTTCGATTACCACCACGCGCCCACCGACGTCTTCGAGGCGGTGAACCGCCGGGAGCTGGAACTGGGCGGCGCGTCCATCGCCACGCTCATCTACCTGATCGACAAGTACGGTCTCAAGGACGAGATGGCCCAGTAAGATGCCCGGTAGGAAGAGGGTGATGAAGACTTTCCGGATCCTCCTTTGCCTCCTGTTCGTTCCCGTGGTCGAGCCGGTTTTAGGCCCAGTCCTGGGTCCGGCATCGGTCCTGGGTCCGGCATCGGTCCTGGGTCCGGCATCGGTCCTGGGTCCGGCATCGGTCCTGGGTCCGGCATCGGTATTGGGTCCGGCATCGGTCCTGGGTCCGGCCCCGGCTTGGGCTCATGTGTTCTACGTGAGTATCACCCGGGTCAAATGGAACGCGGAAGAAGCGCGTCTCGACGTGACCGTGCGGATCTTCACGGACGACCTGGAGGAGGCCATCCTGGCGGAAGGCGGCCCGCGACTGCGGCTCTGGACCGACCAGGCACGGGAAGACCGCGACCGGCACGTGGCGGACTACCTGCTTTCCAGGCTGGCCTTCCGTGTCAACGCCCAGGAGCGCGAACTGTCCTACACCGGAATGGAGGACGCGCTTGACGCCACGGCCTGTCTGGTGCAGATTACGAATGTGGACCACGTGGAAACGATCGAGGTCGAAAACCGGATCCTGATCGATATGTTCGACACGCAGGCCAACGTGATGCGGTTCGAAGTCGGCGGCGAGAAGAAGTACGTAAACCTGGGCAAGGGAACCGTCAAGGGCATGGTCCGTTTCGGTTCCTGAGGATGTGGTGCCGAGCCCTGTCGGCGGTCCATCCGCGGCGCCGGCCGAACTCGAATGTGACCGCTCTGCGGCGCCGGCCGAACTCGAATGTGACCGCTCCGCGGCGCCGGACGGAGCTCGAACGCGACCGCTCCGCGTCGACGGCCGAACTCGAATGTGACCGCTCCGCGGCGCCGGCCGGAATTATGGCGGGAAGATGTCCGAATTTCAAGTCTATCTGCAAATCGGTTTCGACCATATATCGGACCTGAACGCCTACGATCATATCGTTTTCATCATCGCCCTGTGCGCCGCCTATCCGCTGAACCGGTGGCGCTCGGTGCTTCTGCTCGTTACGGCTTTCACGATAGGGCACTCGATTACCCTGGCGCTGGCCACGATGCGCGTCATACTGGTCCCATCGGACCTGGTCGAGACGCTGATCCTATTGACGATCCTGGCGACCTGCCTGATGAACGTCTACCGGCCGTTCGAGGGCAAAATCGGCCGCAAGACAAGTTACGGACTGGCCCTGTTCTTCGGCCTGATCCACGGCCTGGGTTTCTCGAACTACCTGAGGGCGCTGCTCGGCATGGAAGAATCGATCATCGTGCCGCTCCTGTCCTTCAACATCGGGCTGGAACTGGGCCAGTTGATGATCGTGGGGCTATTCACGATCGCGGCCTTCGTGTTTCTCAGGGTGCTCGGAACGCCGCACCGGCAATGGAACCTATTCGTATCGGGCGCGGCCGCAGGCGTATCGGCCATGTTGCTGTTGGGGACGGGTTGAAAAGCTGCCGGGACGAGTTGACTATAGGGTTTGCCCACAGCGACGAAACGGGCGTGATCCACGGACCGGTCGAACCGGACTCGGACGAGTTGCGCATGGCGCCGCCCGGGTCGGATCTGTATCGCATCGAGTGAGCGCAGCATCCGAAAGTCGAATCTCGTGATATGGAGGACGCACCATCGTGACGCTGGACACGACGATAGAAGAAGTGCTGGAAGACTTCGAATACCTGGATGACTGGGAAGAACGCTACCAGGAAATCATCGACCTGGGCAGGAAGCTGCCGGTCCTGGACGATTCCTACAGGACGGAAGCGTACCGGGTCAAGGGATGCGTGAGCCAGGTCTGGTTCGTACCCCACGTCGCGGATACTCTGCCGCCCACCATCTCCTTCCAGGCGGACAGCGACGCCCACATCGTCCGCGGCCTCGTGGCCATCCTGCTCATGGTCTACTCCGGCAAGACCGCGCGCCAGATCCTGGAAGCCGATATCGAAGGCATCTTCAACCGGCTGGACCTCGCATCCCACCTCAGCCCGAGCCGAAGCAATGGTTTCCGGTCCATGGTGAAGAAGATCCGGTCCATCGCGGACGCCGCAATGGCCAATTAGCTCCTACCTGCCTGATCATCCCCTCGTCGGTTCCCTCGCGGCCACTGGGCTCGGGCACGGTTCCACAGCGACCACTCATCTCGGCCACGGTTCCACAGCGACCAGTCGACGGGCCACGGTTCCACAGCGGCCACTCATCTCGGCCACGGTTCCACAGCGACCAGTCGACGGGCCACGGCCAAGGTGCCGTTCCAACCATCCAATTCTGCCAAAGTACAGTCTTATCCACTCGACCCTGTCACGGTGCAGTCCTATCCACCCAATTCGGACACGAGCGTGTCGAGTTGCGTGCGATGCTCGTCGGACAGTTCCCAACCCACCGCGTCGATGTTCTGCTCGACCTGGGCCGGCCGGGTCGCACCGCACAGGACCGACGTGATGCCGGACTGCCGGGAAGTCCAGTGGATGACGAGCTGGGCGAGGGATTTGCCATATTCATCCGCGATAGACTTCATTCGGTCGAGCATGTCGAGGGTCCGGGCCAGTTCCTCCCCCTGGAACCTGGGATCGTCGTTGCGTGAGTCGCCTTCCGGAAACCGGTGGCCCCTTCCGTATTTGCCCGTCAGCAGGCCCTTGTACAGCGGCCAGTAGGAGATCACCCCGATGTTGTTATCGCGGCAGTGGGGGAGAATCTCCGCCTCGATGTCGCGGATGAGCATGTTGTAGGGCGGCTGATCCGAGTGCAGCGGCGCATGGCGCGCGAAGTCCTCCATCTGCGCCACGTCGTAATTGCTCACGCCGATCGCCCGGATCTTGCCCTGTTTTTTCAGTTCGGCCAGGGTGACTGCCGTTTCCTCGAAGGGTGTGTTCTCGTCCGGCGCGTGCACCTGGTACAGGTCGATGTAGTCTGTATTCAGTCGGCGCAGACTCTCCTCGACCTGCTCCATGACGCGTTTTCTGGAGCTGTCGCGCAGCAGCGTGGTGCCGTCCCAGTACAGTCCGCATTTCGTCGCAAGGACGATCTCGTCCCGCCGGCCCGAGATAGCCCGGCCCACCAGCCGTTCCGATTCGCCGCTGCGCCCGTACATGTAGGCGGTGTCGATGAGGGTTATCCCGCCGTCCATGGCGCTTTCCAGCGCAGCCAGGGACGCGTTGTCGTCGATTCCGGACCATCCGACGCCGGCCATAGGCCAACAGCCCATGCCGATGACCGATACCGACAATCCCGATTCACCGAGCGTTCTGTATTCCATGTTCTCCATCCTTTGGCGGAAGATCCGGGCACGTTCAGGTCCGTCCGGAGAAGGCCGTCGGACCGCCCGCGATCGATACGATTTCCAATTGACGAGGTGGGGCGGGAAACATATATTGAATGTAATTACGTGTTCCCGGTACGGTAGAATATACCGCGTAACTTTTAAGCATTCAATCGATATAGACCAGGAAACTGCAGTATAGACCAACAAACTGCAGTATAGACCAACAAACTGTAGTGACTGGCCTTCGGTTGCGCTCAATCGGTTGACCAGCCGGCAGTCAACGCCTGTAAACCCGAAAAATCCCATAAATCCCATGGCAGGGAGGTAGATATGTTGAAAACCGGTTTAGCCCTGATGGTCGCGATGGTCTTTGCCACGTCTCCGGCAATGGCCGGTTCTCCGACGGTTACCGGCGATTACGTGGAAGTGCGCTCCAACCACATCCTGGGCGGCGGCTGCACCTATTCGGCGGAAGCCGGCGGCGATGCCAACCAGGCCGTCGTGGCGTGGCGCGTCCGTGACGGAGCGCTGGCCGATCTTTCCGTCGTTGCCGTCATCCTCGGGGAAGGCAACCTGCAACTCGGTCATCATGCACGCGAAACCGTGCTGCTGATCGACAGCCGGGCCACGCCTACCCAGCGCCAGGTCTTGAAGAGCACCTTCACGGCTCGCTATGGCGAACTTTTCGGTACGGTGAAGACGGTGAAACCCACCGACATTTCCTTCCGCCACGACGGTGGGAACACCTACGCTGTTTCGGTGGACGGCCAGGTTCGCGTTTCTACCCGGACCATGGTTGCGACCGACCATGAGCCAAACTGCGACCGCATGGTGTGGTACGATCCCTTCACGAAGGACGCTGCGGCCACGCTGGTCCAGACCGCGGCCCACGCGTACAGCGGATCTGACCTGATTGCGACGTGGAGCATCCCGAACAAGCGCAGCGCGTACGTGGGAACCTTCTCCTTCACGCCGTAACTGGCATACTCGCGCGCCGTAAACGGCATCGGCGACCATGAACCAAGATAAGAAGCCGGCGACGCGGTGTTCGTTCGCCGGCTTCTTGTTATCTACCTACTTAATCTCTTGTTATATATCTATTTAGTCTAAGGACGGAGAGCAGACCACGGCGCTCGGACTCCTATTGCTGATTACCGCGACCGTCGTTACGTCGTGCTTCGGCCTGATTCTGAAATCCGCCCACCACAACGGACGTAATGCGCTGGCGGTGGGCAGCCTAAATTATGCTGCAGGCGCCGTGATCTCCGGCCTGCTGATGCTCTTCGATCCGGGATGGGTCTGGCATTGGACCACCGTGCTGATCGGCTCGGTCAGCGGGTTATTCTATTTCGTAGCCTTTCGATTTCTGATCCAGGCGCTTCTGCAGGGCGGCGTCGCCGTTACCCTGGCGATCGTTCGCCTGTCCGTCCTGATCCCCATCCTCTGTTCCATCGTCATCTGGTACGAAGTCCCCAACCTTCCGCAGATCGCGGGTATCATTACGGTCTGCATCGCGCTTCCGCTTCTGACGCTTGGTGTGGGCAGGCAGTCCGATCTGTCGCTGCGCGGCGCCGCCTGGTTGGTCGGGCCCCTCTTCATCACAACAGGTTTCTGCCACCTGTCCCCGAAGGTCTTCAGCGAACTCGCGCCGCAGAGTCAGATGTCGCTCTACCTCTTCACCCTTTTCGCTGTTTCCGGAATCATGGGGTTACTCTACATCTGGAATAAACCGGTCCGGGCGCGTCTTCCCGAGGTGCGGTGGAGCATCCTGCTGGGCGCAGTCAACGTGTCGGGGACCTGGCTCCTCGTACTCACGCTCAAGTCCCTTCCCGGCACCGTCGTCTTTCCCTTCGTCAGCGCGGTCGGCCTTGTCATCACCACGCTCGTGGCTATATTGTACTGGAAAGAGCAGGTGCGCGGGCTGGCCTACGTCGGCATCGGCCTGACCCTGGTAGCGGTCGTCCTTGTGAACAGCGGCTGAGGCAGGCGGCGATCCGTACGACTGACCGCGCGTCGGCGGCGAAACCGCGTTGATTTCCGGGCGCGTTGGCGGCGAAACCGCGTTGATTTCCGGGCGCGTCGGCGGGCGGCGCTAAAGGGCGCGTAATCGGCCGAGCGCGATCTGATATATATGTCAAACACGATTTGAATGTTGATTCTTATTTTGATCAATGTTGACAATATAAAAATCCACGTTTTTAGATAAAACGGTCGCCCGCGTGTTACAACCGCGAGTGTCGGACGCGACCACGCAACGCGGAGCGGAAGTACCACCCACCCGCACAGTGCCTTAGAGGTGATATTTCGTGATCCTGGACATTGACCGCACAGGCAGGATAGTGGGCATCGGCAGCAACGTCATGGACGTGATCTATCGGGTGAACCGGATCGCTGGACCGGAGGAAAAAACCTATATCCTGCCGAATGAACATGGCGCGGTCGTGACCGAGGTAACGGGCGGCGTGACGCTGAACCATCTGGCTTGGACGGCCCAGATGGGCGTCCACGCCGGTCTTTTTGGATTTCAGGGGGACGACCGGTTCGGCGCTATGATCCGGGACGAAATGGACCGCCACGGTATCGATCGGTCGGCCGTTCGGGTACTCGAGGGCCGCGCATCCGGTTTTTCGGTGGTGAACGTGGCCGACGACGCGGACCGGGCGATCTACATGGCCCGGGCGCTGACGGCGGAGACTACCGCCACCGACGTGAAGGCTCATTTCGCCGGGTACATACGTTCCGCCGCGATGGTGACGACCGAAATCTCCCAGCTTCCGCTGGAGGCCGTGATCGCCGTTTTTCGGATCGCCCGTGAAGCCGGCATACCCACCGTGCTGGACGTGGACGTCCCGCCGGATTTCGCCACCGAAGTGGCCGGACTCGGTTCCGCCGAAGATTTCGAAGAGGCCCTGCGTCTCGCCGACGTCGTGAAACCCGCCAAGGCCGCCGCATTGCAGATAGCAGCAGCCGATAGTTCAGAGGAACGGGCCGAGCGTATTTTCAACCGGTACGGCGCCCGGCTGGTGGCCATCACCGAAGGGGCGCAAGGTTCGGTCGTCACCGACGGGAAGCAGACGATCCGCACGCCTGCGAAACCCGTGGAAGCCCGGGACACCACCGGCGCGGGAGATGCCTTTCTGGGCGGCCTGATTGCGGGTATATACTACGGACTTGCGTTACAGGACATCGCATCGCTCGCCAATGCCTGCGGCGCCGTATGTTGCCGCATCCCGGGGGCTTTCCCGCAACTGGGTTCGAGCCGGGACGACGTCATCACCCTGTACGAAGGCGCTCCGATTCCCGCCGGGACCGCATCGGAATCGGTTGCAGGTCCGGAATCGGCTGCAGGTCCGCAACCGGGGATCATCCCGGAGACGGGGATCGTCCCGCGGTCGGGGGTTGTGACAGACAGCCTTGACGATTCCGGTCCAGTGACCGCGGGTGCAGCCGGCCTGAATGCCGTGCGGCGGACCGCTGCCGCCCTTTCCGGACTGTATGACGGCATGTCAGACACTTACTTTGACGAAGCCGTCGCGATTATCCGGAAGGCAGAAGCGGCCGGCGGGCGCGTACACGTCACCGGCGTGGGGAAGTCCCGGCACATCGGCCGCAAGCTGGCGGCCACGCTGCAAAGCACGGGAACGAAGGCGTATTTCCTCGATCCGGTCGACTGCAACCACGGAGACAGCGGACAGGTAGCGGCAGGGGACGCGGTCGTCGCCCTGTCTCACAGCGGGGAGACGGAGGAACTGATGGCAGCCGTTGAGACCCTCGCAGCGATCGGTGCGATTCTCATTGCAATAACCGGGAAAGCCGCATCCAGTCTGGCCCGTTCGAGCGCGGCGACCCTGCACGTTCCCGTTGACCGCGAAGGCGGTCCCCTGGGACTCGCGCCGACCGTCAGTACGTCCTGCCAACTCGCCGTGGCCGACGGACTCGCCATGGCCCTGAAGGCCTGCCGCGGGTTTAACCGGGAAGACTTCGCCCGGTACCATCCCGGCGGGCGTCTTGGAAGGCAACTGCGGGACAGTGAATCCGAAAACTGAAGGTTCAGGAAGGAACGCCATGATTGCCGAAGCACCGAAAGCAAATACCGAAACACCCGAAATCAGACTGATCGCTTTCGACCAGGACGATACGGCCCTGCTGCCCGACGGGAAGCCCTCCTCCGAGGGTTTGGCCGCCATCGAAGCCGCTCTCGACCAGGGACTGATCGTGAGCTCCGTGAGCGGCCGCAACATAGACCGCAGCGGCGAGCCCTTCAGCGGCGCTCGTCAGCTGTTCGACCGGCTCTACCTGATCGCCAACAACGGCGGGATCATACTCGGGCCGGCCGAAGGGGGCCGAAGACCGCTGCTGTTCGAAAAGCGCATATCCACCGGCGCGTTCATGGACCTGCTCGACTTCATCGAAGAATACGGTTACAATTTCGTATACAGCTGGCTGCGCGTGACGCAGGCCGGTCCCCTGGACAGCGTGATCGCCGACCGGTATACTCCGTCCATCGCAGCCATAGAGGAGCAGAGCCGCGCCGCCGTCGACCGGGACGATGACCTGCTGGCAAAACTGAGACAGGGCGCATACCCCCCGCCGCCCAAGATGCTGATCCTTCCCGGCCTGGAACGGCGCGAGGCGGTGCTGTCGGAGTTGAAGTCACGTTTCGACGCCCGTCTCTACCTCGTCAAGACGAATCCGGACCGGATCGAAGCCATGCACGCCGACGTCAACAAGAAGGTCGCCGTGGAGTTCATCGCGCGCAAGCACGGAATATCCCTGGAAAACGTGATGGCTGTCGGGGACGGCGACAACGACCTGCCCATGCTCTTCAACGCGGGCCTGGGGGTGATCATGGAAAACGCCCCGGACGCAGTCAAGGAAGCGGGCCGGGCGCAAGGTCTGGTCATTGCCCCGCCGAACCACGAGAACGGCTTTGCGTGGGCGGTACGTCGATACGCGTTAAACAACGACCGTTGAGCGGGGCCGCCGAGCTGCGACCGTTGAACAGCGACCATTGAGCAGCGGCTGATGAGCGGGACGCGTCGATACGTGCAATAACGGCGGACGGTGGCCGGCATACCGGACGGTGGCCGGCGTACCGGACGGTGGCCGGCATACCGGACTGTGCCCGCGGCTATAACGGAACTCCTCCCCATGACCACTTCCCTTCTTGATCATCTAAGATCTTCCCTGCTGGTGGCTGATGGCGCAAGCGGAACCATGCTGTACGCCCGCGGCGTTCCGATAGAGGTCTGTTTCGACGAGATCAACCAGAGCCGACCCGACCTGATCCGGCGTATCCACGAGGAATACGTGGATGCGGGAGCCGGTCTGATCGAGGCCAACACGTTCGGGGCCAATGCCCTGTCCCTTTCCAAGTACAACCTGGAGGACCAGGCGGAATCACTGAACGCCCGCGGCGTCGAGATCGCCCGGGCGGCGGCGAGATCCCGGGCCTACGTGGCGGGGGCCGTCGGGCCGGCCCGCGGACTTCCCCACCTGGAATACACCGAAGTGGACTACGACAGGGTCTACCGTGAACAGATATCGGCCCTGGCCGGCGGCGGGGCGGACGCGATCATCCTGGAGACCTTCCTCCGGCTCGATGAACTGACCGGGGCGCTGGCGGTCTGCCGCGATGTCTGCGACCTCCCCGTGATCTGCCAACTCGCGGTGGACCAATCGGGACAGACCGATGACGGGTACGGCGTCGCGAATGCCTTCGATCAACTGCGCGCGGCCGGCGCCGACGTGGTCGGGGTGAACTGCCGGAGCGGCCCCAAGGGCCTGCTGGACGCGCTCGCGCCGGTTCCCCTTGAGGATGGGATCATCCTCTCGGCCTTCCCCAACGCCGGCTCCCCTGTTTACGTGGACGGACGATTCATCTACGAGGCGACGCCCGAATATTTCGCTACGAGCGCGCTCCGGCTGCGCGACCAGGGCGTGCGCCTGATCGGCGGGTGCTGCGGGACCATGCCCGATCACGTCCGGGCCATGGCCCAGGCGCTCGAAGGCAGGGAGATCGTCACGCGAAAGAAGGTCGTCCCGGTGGCAGTCCGAGCTCCGGCAAGCAAGGCAAGCACGGCCAGCACGGCTCCCTCTGGCCATCCTGCCCGCCCTGCCCGCCCTGGCCGCCCTGGCCATCCTGGCCGCCCTGGCCGCCCTGGCCGCTCAGCCCTCCCTGGCCGACCGCCAGGCAACCCCCCGGCGGCCGAACCGTCGATCGTGGACCTGGTCCGCAAGCGGGTGACCGTCATTGTCGAGCTCGACCCGCCCCGGGACCTGGACCACGAACCCA
>MKWU01004140.1_pt1 | contig 17664 bp, 19 predicted proteins | sample 809101 | NCBI WGS metagenome assembly MKWU01 (sample SAMN05860141, study PRJNA318959) | sponge metagenome | host: Aplysina aerophoba | place: Slovenia: Piran, Adriatic Sea, Gulf of Piran | collected 2013-05-07
TTCCCTCCTGCTCCGGCCCCACAAAGGTCTCAATCACATACGGGGCATACCCATATCTGGCCTCAAAGTCGGACGGCAAGCGCCGCAGCACCCGGCCCAACGCGTGACTCGCCAAGTTCTTGCAGAACACATCTGGACGAATCAGAAAACGGCTCAGGTTCACCACATAGTTCAAATTCTCCGCCCGCTTTGAATGATCCCAGGCCATCCATTCATCCCGTGCCTTGAGATACAACGCCGCCGCAGAAAAACCGACCACCCCCAGTTCGCCATGAGCACTGCGAATCAGGTACCGAAGCTGGGCACCCGCAAACGTTGTGCTCCCCTGAGGATGCTCCGAATCCAAAAGCGTATTCCAGATCGCCCGATCCTCCGAATTTGTCACCAAGATGACTTCCAAATCCTTGATCTGACCTACTTCCGTCGGAACATCCACGGCCTTCGGAACCGGTTCTTCTAATAGACGGGGACCGTGGACAAACGAGGCTGTTTGTCGCTTCGGAAGAGAAAAGTACCCCTCCGATTCCAGTAACACCAATGCCTTCATGCAACCCGAAAGACGGGCGCCGCCCCGCGCATTTACAAAATTGAACTGCTCACATACAATCCGGCCCAAAGCCCGACGACTCTTGTCCTGATGAGCCGACACCGTTGCCGACAAGGACGGAAGAGCATTGCGAAGGACGGTAAGTATCGTTGACTGTGTTTGCATATCGCTAAGTTAAACAATATATAAGCCGTTGTTAGGTCCCTAGTCAATAGACAGGGCAGGGCTAACCCGCGTCTAAAAGTGACAGTGCGGGCACACAGGATTCTTACCCCAATGTTTCTCGATGAACCACTTCTCCGCAGTCGCATCATCAGGAAAGAATTTGAATATCTCTTTGAGTGTTATACCCTTGCGAAAGTATTTGCCCGGACCGTTCATAATTATCTATCCTTTTGTCGATATTGTATGCGTAAAACTTACAGGAAAGTTCCGAAAATCAACAACAATCGTGGCACTTTCGTATATAATTCCCCCTCTAAAGCTGTCAAAACAATTACAGTCTAAGTGAAGCCGTAATACCGGCTACGGAATAAAATGCGGCTGGTTGCCCGTGTGCCGTCAGATCAGTGTGTGAGCGCATACATTACAAAGTTGATACCCATTTGAAAGCTTATTGTGGATGCGTTCTCAAAATCCCGATCAGGGTATTCCCAGCCATCTCCAATATCCTGGTTATGATTCGCCAGTGCCATAAGACGACCATTGTCGTCAAAGTACCCCATGTATCGATCCTCGGTAATAGATCCCCGATACCCGCTCACCAGTGAAGGGGCTGCAACCGGGTCAACATCAAAGTATATACTCCATATTGGATGTGTCGCTGGAAGCTCCATCGGCTCACGACCCGGGAGCACACGCTGCATTTGCTCATAGAGATTATACCACTCATAGTCCCCCCGGAAATCATCAAAAAGCAGGAATCCACCCCTGTTCAAGTACTCCCTCAGCTGCTCAACCTCCTCATCTGCTATCTGCCAATACCCAGGCTCGCAGAGATATAGAATTGGGTGTTCAAAGATTTGCGGATCCATGAGATTCAGCACCAGATATGGCTCTTCGACATGAATAGTGGTGGTGCGCTTGAGTGCGATGTAAAAGTTTTGCTCAGCGACCGGGTAATCATGTGCCCACATCGGTCCGCCGCCCCGACCCCATCCCTGACCACGCCCGCCCATCCCCGGTATCTCATATCGCACGCGTACAAACCGAAAGCCATAGTCGGCCTGCGCCATGACTTCTGTGCCGCACAAGACCAGTACCATCATTACTATGATGGTCTGTATGCATCTACCCATCTCCGTCCACTATTTTCAGTAACAATCTTTGTGCTTCGCGGTAACCCGGTGCAATTTCCAACGACTGAAGTATTGCCCGTTTTGCTTCGGTCATTTGTCGGTTGTGATACAGACTGGTAGCAAGTGCGAATTGTGCCTCTGCGCGATTTACCGGATCCAGAGCTAATATTGCCCGTCGCATTTCTACCGCTTGCGCATATTGGCCCAAATCGGCATACAGTTCAGCCAATTGTCCGAGAACCTTCACGTCATAGGGCTGGGTGTAGCGCGAACGCATCAGGTAGCTCACGGCTCGTGTCGTATCCGCGCGCTGCAGTAAGATACCTGCCAGCTCTATTGCCTGTGTATCCCCGTAGGGATACCCTGCGAGGTGATCCTGGAGGACCTGAGCGAGTTCAGTAATCTGTCCCCGCCGCCGATACACTTCTGCCAAACCTTCATGAGGGCTGCCTGGGCCGGTGTAGCCCGAATAGATATCCAGAGCCATGCGATATGCAGATTCGGCGGCGTTGAGGTTGCCCTCTTCAAGGGCTTCTTCCCCCTCGGTCAAAAGATCATAGAAAGAGCCTTCACCTCTGCCGGCCAGATACTCCCGCAGGTTTCCACCGTGCAGTTCTTCGGTCAGCATATCGGGCCATCCCCGGAGTACAGGATCCAGTCGATCCCGTTCCTGATCCAGGTGCACCCTAAACGCTGCATCCAGTGCCTCACGCGATACGCCTAACACATTTTGTATTGCTGCGGTTTCTGTTTGCCCGCTAGCTAGAGACTTCAGTAAGCTCGTTATTGCATCAAATCCATATTCGGCAACGACAAATTCGATGACTCGATAAGCGTGGTAATAACTCAAAAGGACCTGTCCCTGGAATGTCGGACGTGTAAAGCCCCGGTCAATTTCCTCCAGGCGGTGTAGTCGGTCCTGATCGTACGCGGTAAAGAACTGGAGCTCCAAATCACGTTTCCAAGCCGGGTTCGCACGTACTTCCTCGTAGACTGACAGGCCTTCGGTCAACCATCTTGGTACCCGATAATTACTCAGCCCGATGGCCATTGTGTGTGCCAACTCATGCCAGAGTGTGCGGGCCCAGTTATAGCGTGCTTCTGATCTCGCAGCGGGTGTGTTCATGGCCACAACATCACCAAAACACACGCCTAGCAGACCAATATGTGGTACACCTGCTACACGAACTGCAAAATCGTCCGCATCATTATAAGCTTCCAGCAGGATCCGGTCCTCGGGTTCGTATCCGTAGTATCTCTGCAGAACTTCGTAAGCCTTTTCAGCTTCGCGCAACATAACGGGACCCAATACATCCCGCTCATCCGCGTGAATGCGAAGCGTAAAATGCTGACTTGTCAGTGTAGCAAATTCATCCAGCGCATCCAACAGGCTTAAAGTATTGGCAGCATACAAGTTGAAGGCATCCCGATCATAGCTGCGCTCCATGTATGCGCGCGCTGACTCTACTTCTCCTAGGCGCATGAGTGCCGTTGCATAGACTGCGTTCGCAGCAGCATTCCCGGGATCTGACTGGACTGCTTTTTGCGCGTACGTGGCGGCATCAGGATACCTGAACCGTAACGCTAAATCCTCACTAATCATGCGATAGAAGGACGTGGGCCGGGTAGTGAGCTCGAGAACGGCGGTCTCTGCTTGATTCACGGCTTCAGTTTCGCCCTGCACATGTTGTGCAGCAGCGTAATGCGCCCATGCCTCCATACTCCCCAAATTTTGATCCAGTGCCTCACGCGCGACGGTTGCAGCTTCGGCATAATTTCCATCCAACAAGTGCAATTTAGCCTTAAGCGCCAGTGCCGGTACAAAATCGTCTGTTACCCGCAGTGCCTGTTCAGCAAGATCCTCCTTCTGAGCATATGATCCAGTGACCGCAGCTAGCTTCACATAGATTTCAGCGCGTCGTGAATTTATTCCTAAAGCTTTTTCGTAAAGATCCTTCGCGAATGCTTCGTCATGGGTGATCCTGTACAGATCTCCATGCCACAGTATTATTTGAACGTTATCTGTATCTAGACGAAGCGCCGTTGAGAAGGCTTCATTGGCCTCGTGGTAGTCTCCGAGGCGCATCGCAGCCCGTGCTCCAACTGCGAGGTCCTGGGCCGTGGTGAATCCCCCTTGTCTCAGTCGAGCGTTAATCACTGAATACAGGCGCTCTGCCTGACGCGAATTGCCTTGTTGTTGGTACAATTCCGCGAGCTCCAGACCTGCGAGCCAATAGTCGTTCTTGGCCTGAATCGATGCTAAATAGGCCGCCCCAGCTTCAGCCCAATTGCCTGTGACTTTGTGTAGCCGGCCAATGGCATAGTTCACGTACTCCGGCTGGGACGTATTGCGAAGCATTTGCTGAGCCCTCCGAAGTCCCGCTTCAAAAGCTCCGGTTTGAAGGTAGGTCTCGAAATATCCCTCGATATTGACACCATACAGGCTATCCGAGAAGGCTGCACGCGCCTCTTGATACTTTCCCTCATTCAGCAGAGCATCCGCGTCTTGGGCTTGTGTAACCAAGGGGGTCCAGCCCAGAAGAACTAACAGGAAGCCAGTACCTCGCATAAAAATCAGTTAGAGTTACGATGGGCTTCCGCAATGCTTTCCAGGTGCTCGTCCAGCAATGTATGGGCGTACCAGTTACCACGCACCATAACCCCGGACAGCTCCTGCAGGTGCGAGAGGTCCTCAAGGGGGTTGCCATCCACTAGCAACAGGTCGGCCCGTGCGCCCTCGCTGATGGTTCCAAATGTGTCTTCGTTTGCAAAATATTCACCTACAGCCCGTGTACCTGAATGAAGGATCGCATAGTTGGACATTCCCGCATCTACCATACGTTCAAGTTCGCGATGCAAAGAGAATCCGGGTACACTAAAGAATTGCGGGGAATCGGTACCCATAAGGATACGCACATCTGCCTCGTGCAGTGCGCGCAACACGCGCATGCGGGTATGAATTAAATCCAAAGCCGCGGCTCTGTCATATTGGGGGTTATTCTGCCACCTCTCAACTGAACGAAACCAATTGCCCACAACCGTCGGCGGCATATACTTCAATTCATCGTACGCCCGCAGGTCTTCCAAATCAATGACCCCATACAGGACTTCCCAAAGTGCCATGGTCGGCACGATCCAGCCGCCCTTTTCTTTGGTGAGCGCAATAGCATCTTCCAGTGCTTCGGTCTCTGGGCGGTCCTGTGCACGGATGTATTCTACATAGCCGTCCACATGATCGAAGGTCTCCTGTCCCATATTCAGTGCGTGCATCAATCCCACATCCGCAGGCACATGGCCACCAAAACGAATCCCTTCTTCGGCCGCTGTACGTGCCATGGCATCAAATTCGGCCTTCGTCATGCCAGTAAGCACTTTCAGCAGATCCCAGCCTTCTTTCACCTGTGCGCGCACCATTGCGACGGCCTGCTCCGGTGAGTTCACAGTGTTACCGTTAAAACTGGGACCGGCCAAATAGAGTGTAGGTGCGATAAGTTCGCTATCGTTTGTACGCTGTTTAAGTCCCAGCTGTCCAGGGGCACCAAGCATTCCCCGAACGGTCGTAATTCCGTTGGCCACATACAGAAAAAGCACATCTTCGGTGTACTGCTCAGGCTGGTCCGGTCGTGGTATGTGACCATGCATTTCTGCAAGGCCCGGCATAAGAAATTTGCCTGTACCATCAATCATCTGCGCCCCGAGTGGCACCTCAACATCTGATCCAACAGTCACAATGCGATCGCCCTCAACAAGGACTGTATGTGCTTCCAACGTCCGATCGCTGTCCATAGGAAGCACTGTCACATTGGTGAATGCGGTGATTTCTTGTGCGTGTACCAAGCCGCAGGTAAACAGCCCGGCGGCAACGAACAATAAGCCTATTTGCGTTTTCATGTCTCTGAGGGGATAATGCATCGCTGACTGTCGTATTGTCTAGTGTTTGTCCGAAATTAAATATAGGTCAGTTTAACGTGTTTCAGGAGGGGTTCAGTAGGATTTCAGCCGTACTCTGGATTAGTTGGCCTATTTTCGATGTCTCGGGGATTCTTTTAGACTCAGGGCTTGTTTCAGCGAATGTTGGGGCGTATCGGGCTAATTAGGCGTAATTTGTACGTTTAGATGAAATGGAACTCAATTCATAGGTTAGGGATTCTGGTTGGGCCGTTCCTGACATCGTGTCGTGCCGAGGAGAGCGATACGCGTGTTCGTTTTCTACTCAATCTGTGCCATTGTGCAGAGAAAGCTCCCCGACTCCTAGAATGGCGACCAGTAAGGGTTTGTGCCAGCAGTCGGAGGATAATCCAAGTAGCGCTGACCGTCTTCTTCATCACGGTGCTGCCCAGCAGCACTTTATTCGGGCAGCCTCGTGTAGAGGAGGCAGAAATAGCATTCACCGAAATTCTTCGCCTAGGTGAGGACACGGACGAAAACGCCTACCTGTTCGGTCGAATCGTGGACTTGGCTGTGGATTCTAAGGATAGAATCCTAATTGCAGACCACCAACCACCTTCGGTAGCTGTTTTCTCGGTGGACGGAGAATGGCTCGGTTCTGTCGGTGGGGTGGGTGAGGGTCCAGGAGAATATGTCTCTGTGGGTGATGTGGATGTGGGCCCATCCGACTCAGTCTACGTTATGGATTGGGAGAAAAGAATCTTGCGTGTGTACGATCCAACAGACTTCACGTATGTGCGCCAGATTCGATTCCCATACGACAGAGACGACGGGGGAGCCGTCACATCAGTCGTAGGGGTTTCCGATCATGGCCCCATCATGCGGTACGGCACGGGGATACGACCCGAAAACGTAGGGAAGCCCCGACACAGTTACGTCTTTCTTACGTCTTGGGCGGGTGAGCGTATCCGCGAACTCGCTTGCTTGCCGTCCTTGGAGATGTATGTTCGTCTCAGCCCTGATCGCGGCCCAGTCGTGCAGACAATCAAGTTTGCCCGTTACCCGGTGTTCAGATTGAGTGCTAGTCAGCTTCTCTACTCGGGTTGGAATGCGGAAATTGACATCTTGGTGACATCACTGGCCGGTGATACGGTCCGAACTATCCGGTGGCCCCACGATCCTGTGCCCTTGACACGCGACGATATCCCCGCGCGGTTAGACGCGGAAGCTCGCAAGATGTACCCTGAGTTCAAGCCTGCGTATAGGAGTTTCGTAATTGATGATCAGGATAACATCTGGATCAAAGACTACGTTGAGGCCCCCGCCAGCGAAGCACGGTGGCAAGTGCTTGATCCTGAAGGCAGGATGATCGGTCAGGTTCTGCTTCCAAGAACCCTGACATTGTACGTGATTGATACCGCCAACGCACTGGCTTACGGTACCCTGCGTAGTGAATCCGGTGAGTATATGGTCGTGGTATACTCGGTTGATTTTTGACGTAGCACCAAGAAGAAGGGTCACAGAAACTACTGAGGCCTAGGACCACTTGTGGATTTGGGTAGCTGGCGCCGATTTCGTAGATGTCGAGTGACGAAGTGGTTTGTAGGCTATAGCCACGATGTTCATCCGTAACAGTCTGAGGGCAACCTTTCCAAGTTAAGCCCGTGTACGCAATTCAAGATTGGTGGAGCCCAAATTTAATCCTTCCGCACGAATTGCGGTAAAACCAATTTGGACGGGTCGAACCGTGATCTACGGCAGGTTGATATCTAGTGTTTGCCCGAGAATTAAATTGTGTTTTCCGGAAAATACGACTTAGCTGTTTTCACTGGATCCTGCATGAAGTTGGCATTGGCACAAATAAACACGATCGTTGGCGATTTACGCGGGAACGCAAACAAGGTGTCGGATTATTGCCGAAAAGCCCGGGACCTAGGTGCAAGCCTTGTGGTTTTTCCAGAACTTACGCTCACAGGGTATCCTCCGCTGGATTTGTTGGAATCCGAGGATTTTGTTGTGCGCGAACAAAAAATACGGGAGAACCTTGTACAGACGCTTCCTGCCGATCTGGGTGTGCTTCTGGGAGGGCTGGCCCGTAACCCGGGACACGGGAAACCTCTCTACAATGCGGCCTACTTGTACGAGAATGGTGATTGTGCGGGGGTATGCCATAAGCAGCTTCTACCGACTTATGACGTGTTCGATGAGCAGCGATATTTTGCTCCGAACACAGAGCCCACTGTGCTTCACTGGCGAGGTCTTAAGCTGGGCGTACATATTTGCGAAGATCTGTGGAACGTACGGGAGTCTGGCCGTCGGCTTTACACACACGATCCCATCGCCACCCTCGCTAGTCAAGCCCCTGATCTTTTTATCAACCTCTGTGCTTCTCCATTTGCCATTGATAAACATCTTGATCGGTATGAGCTCATGGAGACCGTCTGGCAACGGTATGGCCGACCCTATGTCTTCACTAATCTGGTTGGTGCCAATACAGGCCTGATCTTTGACGGGCGAAGCTGCGTAATTTTGAACGGCCAGATGTTGGAAGCTGCACCTTTTGAAGAAACACTGCTCATATGGGATTCCAGCTCTCTATCATTCTCAGAACCAATCTCCACATCCCCTACACAACAAGTACTGGAAGCGCTGAAGCTGGGAATTCTGGATTACGTAGAAAAAACCGGTATTTTTAAGCAGGTATTTATTGGGTTGAGTGGTGGCATAGACTCTGCAGTGACTGCTGCGCTTGCAGTACAGGCTCTTGGACCAAAGCGTGTGGTTGGTGTAGCTATGCCCTCAGAATACTCTTCGAGTGGGTCACTGGAAGACGCGAGCCAACTCGCCTCAAACCTAGGAATCGAGTTGCGTACAATCCCGATTCACAGTGTCATCCATGCGTTCAACAATGCGTTGAAAGACCAATTTTCAGGCTTGGGCTCAGGTGTTGCGGAAGAAAATATTCAGGCCCGCACACGGGGAACCCTGCTCATGGCCTTTGCCAACAAATTCAATGGGTTGGTGCTCGCCACCGGCAATAAAAGCGAACTTGCCACAGGGTATGCAACTCTTTATGGCGATATGAACGGAGGACTTTCTGTTCTCGGAGATCTCTACAAAACCGAGGTTTATGAGTTGGCCAGACTGATAAACGCGTCCGGTGAGTTTATCCCGGAATCCTCGATCACCAAACCGCCGTCCGCCGAACTGCGACCAAATCAAGTAGACCAGGATTCTTTGCCACCGTACGGGATACTTGACGAGGTCCTCAAAGGTTATATCGAAAGGCAACAAAGTATTGACGAAATAATCGCACAGACCGGATACTCAAAAGCTCTGGTTGAGCCTATCATGCTCATGGTAGACCGGACCGAGTACAAACGAAAGCAGGCCGCACCGGTGCTCCGCCTCCGCAGGAAAGCTTTCGGGAGCGGGCGCAAGGAGCCCATTGTTGCTCGTCGAAGATCTGGGTAGCCGCGAGTTCGGAGACCCGCAGCAGGCCATCGCGTTCTGGTGTTCAGCGTCAATTAGAATTCAAGTTAATAGTTTCGTTGGAGGGGGGCGTGCAACGAAGCGGGGCAGCGAGCTGTTGGCGGATTGCCGCATGTCGGTGACCTCCTACAGTGGGCGTTCAGCGTATGGGGGCGGGGGGCATTCCAGCGGTTCAATGGTCACAATGGCGATGGGTTGACGCTTCGTGGAGAGGTGACAACGGAGATGCTGGGAGCGGACTACCGCTGGCGGGGAGGTTGGTTGGCAGGGGTGCTTCTGGTGCACAGTCAGGGAGATGGATCGTTTGAGGTGGTACAGCAATCTGGAGAGATCACCGCGGGGTTGACAGGCCTCTATCCGTATGTGTCGTATACGCGCATGGGGTGGGATGTATGGTTGAGTGCAGGGATGGGGCGCGGGCAGGCAGAGGTGCTGCAGCTGAAAGGAGACCTGGTGTCTAGGTTTGGTGCGATGGGGGTTCGAGGGACGTGGGTGTCTGGTGGAGCCATCGGGCTCAACTACCATGGAGATGTGCTGGTGACGGATGCAGAGCTGAAGGATCATGATGTGAGGACAGAGGTGTACCGGGTTTGGGCAGGTGTGGAAGCCAATGCACGGATCCGTGATGGGCTTCGTCCGTATGTGGAGGCGAATGTGCGCAGCAATGGTGGGAGTGCGGAGACCGGCGTTGGTTTGGAGTTTGGCGGGGGGATACGGGTCGCCTATCCGGTGTGGCGCTTCAAGGCAGATGTGCCACGCAGGGGCTGGTGATGCATACGGCAGACAGATTCACGGAGTGGGGCTCTCGGGGTCATTGCAGGTGGGCAGTAGATCGGAGGGGTTGATGGTGTGTGCGGGTGCGTCCATCGTGGGGACGGGGTCAGGGGATGTCGGTGTATGGTCAGCAGACGATTCTGGATGTGGTACCGCTCGGGGGAACGCTCACCGGACCGAGTTGGAGTTGGGATATGGCGTTCCGTGGAGGGATGGCACAGCGCGGTCCATCATGGGGGGCACCCAGTTAACTCAGGGGACGATGTACCGGTTGGGTGGTGAGTTCCATTATCGGAGGGTTGACGTTCTCGGTCTTTGGTTTGGCACACAGCCGCGCAGCTGTACTGGGAGATATTGGAGTGAATGTGCGAGGATCGCTTCGGTATTAGACGGCTCGAAAGAAGTACAACAACGGGATACCGCATCAATGTGTACTACTGCATGGACGCCCTCCCAAAAATCATGCTTCTTAGAGGAGTATCTTCGGGGAACTGCTAGGCAATTCTCAATCACTGAAACAGCATTCAGAATAATGCAGCGAGAACGCTTCATATGCACAGGTGACCTGATTCCTAACGACTATGGGTTAGGAATGCGCGAAGCTCCACTTAAGGAGAGGCAAGGTGACTGGATCGTAACCACTACAATTCGGTGTTCAAAAGTACTCGTAGAGCTGGAAGGACCCGTTGACTATACAGATATTGATCCTCGTGCGATGCGTGATTTAGTGGCAAGAGAAGCTCAAGAAAGTGCCCAGAGGTCGCTTTCAGTAATCGGTTTCGTAGAAGGGGCCTCGTACTCAACACGAATTTCCACAATTGAAGACTCTACCGGTTGTATACGAAAATTGGGACCAAAGCCCGGGTTTGGATTTCATGGTGAGGATCTGGGATTTGAGAACGCGAAAGAAATTGCCAAAATCGTTAGAGAATTATCAATTACGAACGAGAACTTTCAAGGGGCCCTGCACGATTATGTGACAGCCCTGAACTTCACACCAGACGCCTCATTCTATTTGTATCGGGCACTGGAGACCCTGTCGCATCATTTCAGTGATGATTGTGAGAAGAAGAATTCCGCTAGAGCTTGGACGAAGATGCACGAATCACTGGGAACTAGGGAATCAGAAATTAAAGTCATAAAAGCATATGCAGACGAGATTCGTCACGGTAAATCGCCTGATCAACAAAAGTTATTCAATTCATATCTCGAACATCACAGCATGTTGAAATATGTTAGAGACGCGTTGCTGGCTTTCATTATCAAGAACAGCAAATCTGATCTTAACCTGCAACTGCCCGATCTGGGTCGAACCATTAGTTCTAGGGACACATGAAAAAATGGGACTTACGTAGTAGAGTTGACAGGAGTTCAGCGCTTACCTCCCTTACCGTTGAACAGGTATTTTGCAATCCAGAAATAAGGTCCTAGAACGTTCAATGTGGTCGTGCCGAGTAGTATGCCAAGAATCGTGTCGCTCAACGAAAACGGGATAAAGTCCAAGCCATGGGAGACAATAACCAATGCAATGAAGCCAAGCCAATACGTAGAAAGCCGCACAAATATTTTGGCATACCTGAACCTCTCGTCGTTTTTCTGCCTTTCTTTACGAGCTTTCTCTCCTGCCAAATCTTGGTTTTCGGCCGCTATGTCCTCAACCCAATCGTCGCCTTCAGTAACCGCGGGGACATCTGGGAGTTGTCCAATCGCGTCAAAAATCGCGGACAGTTCAGAGGGCGTAACTCTAATCCTCGGCATTCTCAGACGCGCTCAAGAGCTTCCTGCGCCTATGGTATTCCTCAGCCATGTCCGCCTTGGGAATCACTTTGTGTTTTTCCCCCCGAACGTAATTTTTGGCCCAGGCTCCCTGTGGCCAATGCGAAATACGTATTAGTTCTCCAACAGATTTGTTTCCCATAGAGCGCAGCGCCTGATCAAGCAGGCGCCTCGAAAGCCCCGAAGGAGTGGGGTCAACTATTGCAGGCAGGGATCCTACAGGGGCCGACCCGTATATTTTGACTTCATGGTACAAGTCATTGTTCACCGGGCCAAGTGCCCACGCCTGAAAGTCTTCGCTCACGAGTTCTTCGTCATACGCGCCCAGAGCGACCATTTGGGCAAAATATAGTAACTTTTGCAGCTTCAAATTCGACAAGCCCCAATCCGAGAGCTCACAGAGGTACTCCGCTGCAGAAAAAATGGAAATCGCCATCAGGAGGTTTGCTCTCGTCTTAATCTCTGTACGATAATTATATGACAAAGTCAACCTTCTGTTTGTATGCATTCCACATTATTTCAACACATTTCCACAAAAAATTGAAACGAAAGTTGACATGGTCCTTGGAATTTCGCAGGTTACAGTCAATCAAAAGACAATGCCATGCGCGATCCTGGACGTGTCACTACGCTTTCACTTTTCGAACTCATGCAGCGCTATCCCACGCGTGAATCCGCGATCCGGTACTTCGAGTGTCTCCGCTGGGATAATGATCCCGTGTGAGTGCGCTGCAATTCCGGTGACCGCATTACGCCTCAGAAGAAGTACATTGGCCGCTATTGGTGCGGTGCCTGTCGGAAATACTTCACGGCGTTCACGGGTACGCCGCTGGAATACGCGAAGGTGGACGTGCGCAAGTGGCTTTATGCCGCGTACCTGCTCTTGACGGCGCGCAAGGGCATATCCAGCGTACAGCTATCGAAGGAATTGGGCGTTACGTAGAACACGGCCTGGTATATGTTGCACAGGCTGCGTTGTTGGAGCCGCGTCTGCACTTGCGGGCGCGGTCGAAGTAGACGAAGTGTATATCGGTGGCAAGGAGATTAACCGGCATGCCAGCAAGAAGAAGGGATTGGGGAGTGGACCGGCTGGCAAGCAAGCAGTGGTCGGACTGCGGGAACGCGGTGGTCGCTTTGAGGCGAAGGCAATCGATGCTGCCGATAAGCCTATCGTGCAGGGTATGATCAAGGAATATGTGGAGACGGGATCAACCGTTTACACGGACGATCACAGATCATACTCGGGGCTGGCCAAAAAGGACTACCGGCACAAATCGGTCAAACATTCGGCGGACAAATACGCAAGAGAAGTGGTCCACACGAACGGCATTGAAAGCGTGTGGAGCGTGATCTAGCGCGGGTTCATGGGTGTATACCACCAGTGGAGCATGAGCACATGCAGGCGTACATAGACGAGTTCACGTTTCGGCTGAATGGAGGCAATGTGGAAGTGGACGCGCAGGACCGTCTGGACGCGTTGTTTGCCAAAATGCCCGGCAAGTTCATAACTTACGAGCAGTTGACCTTCAATCCGGCATAATGGGCAAGACGGAACGGAAGTTGAAGCAGGCAGCGGAAATGCTGCTGTCCATGGACGAAGGCGACAAGAAGCGTCCTTCCCGCCCGAGCAAGAAGGACGCGAACCGCCGATTCAAGGCCGAGATTCAGGATGGACGCTTCGTGATCAAGGAAGTGGCTTGATCCGCGGAGCATAATGCCCAAAATGCCCCTAATTTTTCGCCGAATTAGGCAAACCATACGTTATTTCATGGCGATAATCTGGAGATAATGCGGGGCATGAACAGCGGGTCCGTGCACTTGATTGCGACGGATCCGCCGTTCAACAAGGGCAAGGATTTCCATGCTACGCCAGACAGCCTAGCTGCGGGAGCCAAGTTCCAGCACCGATGGTCGTGGGAACGCGATGTGCACGGGGACTGGGTGGACCAAACACAGGACGACTATCCCAAGGTGTGGTCCGTTATACAGTCGAGCAGGCTTACATATGGCGATGACATGGGTGCGTTTCTCTGCTTTATGGCCGTCAGACTCTTGGAAATGCAGCGCATACTGCGAAGTGACGGCCGCATTTACCTACACTGCGACCCCACGGCCAGTCACTATTTGAAACAGCTAATGGGCGGCGTGTTTGGAAAAAAAACTTCATTAATGAGGTAATCTGGTATTACAGAACTGGAGGTGCAAGTAAAAGGTAGTTCAGTAGAAAGCATGACACGATACTGTTTTATGCCAAGTCTCAGGAATACGGATTCAACCATCAGAAGGAGAAGTCGTATTTAATGCACAAGTATGGATTCTCGAACATTGACATTCGGAAGGATTCGCATGGCATTTACACTATGGTCGGAATGCGGGACGTTTGGGATATCCCCGCCCTACGAGGAAACCAGCCGGAACACGTCAGATTTCCAACACAGAAGCCAATTGCACTTTATGACCGGATTGCGCTTGCTTCGTCAAACGAAGCGGACATGATACTTGACCCATTTTGTGGTTGTGCCACAACGCTTATAGCAGCTGAGCGAAACGGCCGGAAATGGGTCGGAATAGATATATGGGACAACGCCAAGAATCTTGTCGTTGAGCGGCTAGAACAAGAATATCTGGCAGCCCCTAGATCAGGTGCAACGGGCAGATTGGCCTTTGGAGAGAGCAATTACGTAAGGGAGACGCTGGAACGCACAGATGACAAGCAGGAAGTGGTCCCATTCCTACGGCCCAAGTACACGTACAAGGAGCCGAACAGCAAGCGCATGACGCGCCAGGAAATGTATGCGCACCTCATTGACCAACACGGTTCAAAGTGCTAGGGTTGCGATAGGGCATTCGATGACGAACGTTACCTGCAACTGGACCACAACGTGCCTAGGTCGGATGGCGGCATAAACCATATCACGAATCGCGTGCTGCTTTGTGGTCCATGCAATCAACCTAAGAGCAACATATACACGTTGTCGGGACTGCGCAGGCAGAACAAGAAATTGGACTACATGGCAGCGTAGCGGCGGATCTGGCATAATCAGGGGAGCGACCCGATTTCGCAGGCTTCCTTGTCAATGTGGTAGCGCGTCCGCCTTACGCTGAACATGAGCTTAGCGTTTTCGCCTTCCATGTCCGTATAGTCCACGAACAATGTTGAATGGTCCTGTATTTGTTCAATGAACGCGACCACCGAGTCCGATTTGGGAATAAACAGATCCCCGGTTGGCTGTGCCTTCAGCCCGCCTTTCTTCAGGCTGCCATCGCCCGTAAACATATAGCCAACAGTAGAGTCGGGATTGGCCTTTGCCTCCAGTGGAACAACAAGAACCACCATGTTGGACATGGTTTCGTCTCCAGGAGCACAACTAACCTGCAAAAGCCCGCTATTGCTATACGCCTCCATGGAGGAGGTAACATACTCGCCTTGGTGTTCATAGGTCTGCCACAATGACTGAGCATACGTGGCCGTCGCCGGAAGGATTGCCACCAGTAGGGCAGTGACTGAAAGCAATTCATTTTGGTTTCGGCAATGTCCAGTACAATGCAACGGGCGAGGGTGAGAAATTTCTATCAATAAAGGAAGGTTCGCCGGGGCAGAGGACAGCTGCGCTTTTGGCCTTTCTTCTTTCCTATGGGGATGAACCCCTGATCTTGGATCAACCGGAGGATGATCTGGACAATCTGTTGATCTATGATTTGATCGTGACTCAGTTACGGAACATGGAGCGCAGTCGACAGATCATTGTAGTGACGCAGAATGCCAATGTAGGTTGTCAACGGTGACTCGGAACTAGTTGTGGCCCTTGCTCCGAATTACGGTGAAACGAAAAAATACTGCAACGGAAGTCTTCAGGAGAAAAAGGTGAGGGAAACGATCTGTACAATTATGGAGGGAGGGAGTAAGGCATTTGAAGACCGTTATCGTTGCATTGCATCCGGGAAAAGCGATGTTTAATAGTCCAGAAGAACTGCTGCGCAGGATACGCCTTGGGGAGAACAGTTCGCTTGAGCTCAAAGCTGTTGTGTTTAGAGGAGAACAGATTGACGGACCCTCACGCGACAAACTGGCCGACGAACTTGCCTCTATGGTCAATACGAACGACTGCGTAGTTGTTCTAGGCGTAGACGATAAGACTCGCGAGATCATCGGAATCCCATTAGGACGTATGGAAGTCGTTGAGCGTTATATATACGAAATTTGCAATGACAGAATTACGCCGCCTGTTTTTTTTCGATCATTCCGCATGGAACTCCCCGACAGCACAGGTACCTCAAAGATTGTCCTCAAGATCGAGATTCCGCGCAGTCTCTTTGTCCACGAAAGTCCAAACGGTTACTTCCACCGCCAAGGGAGTTCAGCGCGGAAAATGTCGCCGGAATACCTTGCACGTATGTTTCAGCAACGCAGTCAGGCTCAATTGTTCAGATTTGAAGAACAGCCTGTTCCCCGGTCAAGCATAAATGATTTAAGTAAGGAACTATGGGAAAAATACACCACGCGTTCCAATGAACCGGCGGATATCGTTCTCTTGAAACGTTCTTTATTGGCCAAAGAGGAAAGTGGAGCATTGGTTGCCTCGGTAGCAGGCATATTATTTTGCTGCGAATATCCAGAGCACTTTTTACCCAGCGCGTTTATTGAGGCCGTACGCTATAGGGGAACAAGGCAGGATTCCAATTATCAGATTGATGCACAAAGGATTCGCGGACCGCTTGACCGGCAGATAAAAGAATCCATGGCTTTTCTAAAAAGGAATCAGACCGTCGGGGCTATCAAGAAGCCTCATCGCATCGAAAAGCCGCAGTTCAGCGAACGCGCCATATTTGAAGCTGTGGTAAATGCCGTGGCTCATCGGGACTATTCAATCTCTGGATCGAAGATCCGATTCTTTATGTTTAACGATAGACTAGAAATCTACTCACCAGGTGCTCTTCCTAATACCGTAACCGTTGATAGCATGCACCTTCGTCAAGCGACCCGCAATGAATTGATTACCAGTTTGCTTGCGGAAACACCGGTGGCGACGGCAATTGGACATGTGGGACGTGATTTCTACATGGAGAAACGGGGCGACGGAGTTCCGATTATAATGAATGAAAGCGAAAGACTTTCTGGAAAAAAGCCGGCTTATAAACTCATTGATGATTCCGAACTTTTACTGACCATCTATTCCGCGAAAACGAGATGAGTACACCAAGATTGATTCTAACATGAGACCAAGCGGGGAGATGATCGGATAAATTGCAAAGAGCTCCGCGCAAGAAACAGCTAAAATTAGAATTACTGCCTCTGATGTATTCGTGCTGGTTCTACTCACAATATTAGGTAGAGACCCCAAAATACTGGTTTACAGGGTGTCCCAGATCGTTCGGAATGGTGTCCCAGTTCGATCGGAATATGCAATCCTACATGTGGGCTATCTTGGCGAAGGCAGGTCTATCAAAGATAGATGGCGCACTAGCTATGGAGGCTACGCTACTGACTGACGATTTGATTGATCTCTTATACCAGGAGATGACGATAGTCCAGGTACAAAGGGCACAGGACTTGGCACTGGTGCGTTTCAACAGGATCGAGTCACGCAGAGCGCAGAACTGATTTTAAAAAAATGAACAAACATACGCAATAGGACTTTCAACTTTGAAAAGAGACATATTTCACTGGAATTTCCATGTGTACAAAGCATCGTCTGGTCGAGGATTTTGTTGTCATCGCTTATTTGCTCAAAAAAGCGGCAGAGGAGGGAGGGGGCTTAACCCCCCTACAAATCAACAAGCTGGTTTACATTTGCCATGGGTGGGCATGGGGGAAATTGAATAGACCTCTGATTGATAATCGCTCTGGCCAAATAGAGGCTTGGAAATATGGCCCAGTGGTCCGGGAGG
>MKWU01004141.1_pt1 | contig 17659 bp, 7 predicted proteins | sample 809101 | NCBI WGS metagenome assembly MKWU01 (sample SAMN05860141, study PRJNA318959) | sponge metagenome | host: Aplysina aerophoba | place: Slovenia: Piran, Adriatic Sea, Gulf of Piran | collected 2013-05-07
CGGCTCGAGATTCAGGAGAGGACGAAGCGTATTGGCAACGTCGGCTGCCGAGCGGTCGCGCTGGCTCTGATCAACGAGATCGATGCGCGCCCGACCCTCATTGCTTCCGCGGAAGCGAAACGTACTGCTGCTACCCGCCTCGGTCATGATGTAGGCGGCCTCGGGGACTTCCCGGTTGATGATATCCGTGATGCGCATCATGGTGTCGTCCGTCACTTCGACGCGCGTGCCCGGTTCAAGCTTCAATTCGATACGGATTTGGCCTTCGTCAACCTCCGGTTGCAATTCCACCCCGATGAAAGGCCTAAGGTAGTAGGACGACGTAAACAAACCCACGGCGAGAACGACAACAATCACCCTGTGGTCAAGTGACCATTCGATCGCCCGAGTGTAGGAGTGCATCCAACGGTTCTGAACCGACCCTGTCCAGCGGTACAGGGCTCCTCCGAGCCCGCGGCGCTCCTTAGAAAGGTCTTGCGTCAGGAAGCGGGAACACAAGACGGGAACGACGGTGAGCGCCATGATCAATGAACAGAGCAGCGCGAAGGAAACGACCCAGGCAAGCTGTTGAAACTGCTGCGCTGATACACCTCCCATGAACAGCACCGGCACAAAGACCGCGATGGTAGTCAGCGTTGAGGCGGTGATCGCCATGCCGACCTGGCGGCTCCCGAGAACCGCGGCAGCCTTGAGGTTCTTTCCGCCCTCGCGGTGACGAAAGATGTTTTCGAGAACGACGATGCCGTTATCGACGAGCATGCCGACACCGAGGGCCAATCCCCCGAAAGAGACGGTGTTCAGAGTGAAGCCGTTGAAGTACATCAGCGCGAACGTCGAAATGACAGAGATCGGAACCGCCACGCCGATGATGAGCATGCTCGAGAAGCTGCGTAGGAAAAAAAGCAAAACGAAGATGGCCAATCCGGCCCCGGCGAGAGCTGCATCATTCACGTTGCTGATCGATGCTCGAATGAAGTTTGCGGAGTCCCAGGTGCTTTCCATGCGAACGGGAAGACCTTCGGCGTGGATCTTGTCGACCTCTCGCCATACTCCTTCGGAAACTTCGACCGTATTGGCGCCGGACTGCTTGTAGATGTACATCCGTACTGCGGACTCGCCGTTGACGCGGACGATATATCGGATGTCTTCGTGTGAATCCTCTACCGTTGCGATGTCTCGGATGTAAACGGGCACGCGGTTGCGAGTTGCTACGGCTACGTTCAAGATGTCCTGAAGGTTTTCGAACTCACCCTGCGTGCGCAGCAGTACTTCGTAGCGGCCTTCAAAAACAGGACCGACGGGGCGGTTGAGGTTCTCCCGGCGCAAGGTCTGGACGATTTGCGCGACCGAGAGATTCAGTGCCCGAATCTTCTTGAGATCGAGATAGACGTGGATCTGGCGCCGGAGCCCCCCGCTGACCCGCGCTTGCGCCACGCCCGGCGTTCGCTCCAGCCGATACTGCAAGTTTTTCTCTGCGTAATGGCGCAGTTGCTTGGAGTCCATCGAGTCGGAAGCGACACTGAGGAACATGATGGGGAACTGTGAGACATCGAACTTGTACATCACGGGCGATTCGATGTCCTCCGGCAGCAGATTGCGGCGTCGGTCAATGCGCTCGCGCAACTCGTTGGCGGCTTCGTCGAGATTCGTGCCGTACACAAAGCGGACGCGAACCCTCGAATTGCCCTCGCTCGAACTCGAAGTGATCTCCTCGGCCCCAGGGGCGGAAGCCAGCGACTGCTCCAGAGGCCGCGAGATGAGAGTTTCCATCTCCTCAGGAGCGACACCTTCATAGACAGTGGTTACGCTGATCGTCGGGTACTCCGTCTCGGGCATCAGATCGACAGGGATCTGAATGAAAGAGATCGTGCCGAGCAGCATGGCGATCAGGCACGCCATGAGGACCGTTACCGGCCTGTGGATCGAAAACTCAGTAAGGCTCATCTGACACCTCAGACCTGCTATTCGGTCGACTGTCTTTTCTCCGCGCTCTGCTGTGCGGAGAGCGCGCCCTTTTCGGTCGGAGAGCCGGAGCGATCCGGAGTCGACTTCTCATTGCCGGAGCGAACAGCTACATTGATTCGATCGCCCTCTTCAAGGATCGTGGCTCCCCGGCCCACGATCTTGGCGCCTGATTCGAGATTCGCCAGAACCTCGACATTCTGCTCTCGCGTCAGTCCGGTCTCGATGGCCCGGAAGACGGGCCGATTCCCGTCAACGAGATAAACACCCGGCTGCGTGCCTCGATAGACCAGACCTTCGCGCGGAATGAGAACGGCACTCCGCATAGCGCCCGTGTCAAGGCGAATGCGGACGAACATTTCCGCCTTGAACAGGTTCCCCGGATTAGGGACATCGATCTCCACGAGCGCCGTGCGCGTAGCTGCGTCCAACACCGGAGCGATGCGGGCGACTCGCCCGGTGAAGGTCTCGCCGGGAATCGCGTCTATCTCGATTTCAGCGGGATTGCCGATACGCAGGCGGCCGATATAGCGCTCCGGCACGTTGGCGAGAGTGACCATGGTCGACAGATTGACGATTCGCAGTAACGGCGTCGTGGGGCTGATGAGAGCACCGACATCAACAAAGCGCGTGGCGACGAAACCGGACATCGGAGCATAGATCCTTGTCTGCTCCAGTCGAATCTTCAGTTCTCTCAACTCGGCTTCGGACTGTTTGGTCTGCGCGCGGGCAAATTCGACCTGCGCCTTCACGACCTCCAGTCGTGTCTCGGCACCGGCGAAGTCCTGCGGCGAGATCAGGCCGTCGTCAAGCAGACTTTGAGCCCTGGTCAGTTCGACCGTCGCGTTCTGCTTCTCGGCTTCGCGTTGCTGCATCGAAGCACGCGCCACGCCGATCGAAGCGGTTGCACGGTTCACCTGTTGCTGGATTTCGTCGTCCTCGAGTTCCGCGATCAGGTCGCCTTCGCGAATCGGGTCCCCGATCTGAAAGTAAAGGTTTTCCAACCGGCCGGTGACTTTCGCCGTTATATCAACCTGTTCTTTGGGCTTCAGCGCACCGGTCAGGAGCAGCACGTCCCGCAACTCGCCGGTGCGAGCCTCGGTGACCGCGACCGTGACAACGCGGCCGCCCTTTTTTTTCTTGGCCGCTTTCGGATTCGCCTGCTTTTCCTGGATCTCATAGACGCGCATGCCTGCGAAGAACACCAGGCCCGAGCCCACAACGATCCAAATGATTCGCTTGATCCACATGTTTTCGTTAGCGAAATTCGTGCCCGCTGCCTCCACTCTCTATTCGCGGAGAACAAGACCCGACAAGCTGGGGGCTACGGCGGGATCAGCTACGTTCCTCGAACCGTGCCCGAGCTATAGCGCGGGTGGTCTCATGCACATTGTACGCTTTAAGGCCGGCAACGGGGTCGGCATAGGCCGGTGTATCTGTTTCATTTCTAGGCGCTTCGAGCGGCCGAATAGTTACTTGGCCCGAACATCATTCCCACTGCCGGCATGCTGCATACGAGCACTCACCTGCAGCGAATTTTCAAAGTGGCGGTCATCCGAATGAGCGGCCGTTGTTTGTCGTCGTCCGCCTGCCTTGACAAATCCGCAAACCGCACTCATCGAGGTGCGTGTCGGCTGCTGTTCGGAACTGGTCTTGGGGTGAGCGTTGGTCCGGAGTGTTGCTCGGGTACGACGTACAATGAGCACTCCGAATCAACAAGACGGGACGTCAAACGGCTCGCGCCGCATCCTGAAAGCCTTCTTGCGAACTTCGTCTTGACAGGTGTGTGAATGCAGGTCAGTTGAGGTAGATGAACTCGCTCGATCCGAACAAGGTTCGGCAGAAGCTCTCCCAGGCACGCTCTCGAGGCTTGGGTTCATCGGTCTCGCGTTCTTCGAAAGCAGCTTCCATCTTGTGGATGAAGGTGAGAGCGCGATCTCGTTCGTTTACGTCGGGCAAGCGAGCGAAGGCCTCTTCGTAAGCGACGTCGACGCGACCGGCGTCGGTCAGGTCGCGCCGGCCTAGCAGGCGAGACGCCCATTTGCGAGAGTGCTTCAACGGAATGGAGCCGTTCATGACGAAAAGCGCCTGGGGCGCGACGACACTCGATTGGCGGTCACCGTTCAGCGCGGAGGGGTCGGCGAAGTCAAACGCTTGGAAGAAATCATATAAAGTGCTCCGCACGACGGGCATGTAGACGGCACGGATGTTGCGGTCGTAGTCAACCTCGCCACCCTTTTTCGTGTTACTGAAATACTCCCGGGGTTTATATCGCTCCAGCAAAGTGCCGGCAGGGGTCAGGTCGAGGTCTCCAGAGACCAGCATGATCGCGTCACGGATGCTCTCGGCTTCCAATCGCCGGCGGGGCATTCGCCAGAGAAGCCTGTTCTCGGGGTCAACGGAAACGGCCTTGTCATTGACGGCGGTGCTCATGCGATAGGTGTTTGAAAGCACGATCAGCCGATTCATCTTCTTGATCGACCAACCGTTCTCGACGAACCGCAGCGCCAGCCAGTCCAGCAAGGGCTGATTGGTCGGACGGTTGCCCAGTTTGCCGAAGTTGTCGACGGAGCCGACAATGCCCCGGCCAAAGTGCCAGCGCCATAGGCGGTTGACCATCACGCGGCTTGTAAGCGGATGATCGTCACGCGTCAGCCAGCGGGACAGTTGGAGCCGTCCGCTCTCGTTGCTCCCAATCGGTTCCGGCTTACCCCGCGAGACCACGCGCAGGAATCGTCGAGGCGCCTTGTCGCCGAGAGTCCAGTGGCTCCCGCGAATGTGGATCGGTATATCGCCGATCTCCTCGCCTTCCGTGACGCCCATGGCTTTCGGATATTCCGGCGTGGCCATCTCGAGAGCTTTGCGCTCCTGCTCGATGCGGGTGATCTCGGCTCGGGCTTCAGCGGAGAAGTATTGACGGGAATCCGCCGGAGGTCGGAAGGGACCGTACTTTTCGTACAGCACCTTGCGCAGCGCTTCGAGGCCGTCGTCTTCGAGTTTCCTATCGCCGTCGCTCTTCTTGTACCGCTCTCTCTTGTTGAAATCGACTTCCGCTTCGGGATAGCATTCCTGCCACTGCGAGACAGCTTGGCGGAACAAGCTCTCGTAATGTGTCGCCAACGAGCGGCGGTCGGCCGGGCGGAAGTCGGAAAAGTACTTCGCGGCCGGTGACATCCAGTCATCAAGAGAGGCATCCGTGCCGAAGGCGTGCCAGACGTAGAAGACGGATGCAGGAGCGTCACGGCTGCGCCGGAGGCGAGCGATCCATTGCTTGAGGAAGCCCCGATTGACGTCATATTCGCGCGCAAGCTGCTCGTGAGTCTTGGGTGGACGTATCCCATCCGGAAGAGGGTTGGGAGCGATCAACATCTTTTCGAAGTACGGAAATCGCTGTTTGTGCTCAAGCCGCAGGACGTTGTTGCCGGCTTTGAATGGATAGATACCCGTGGCCCACCAGCCACCGACATCGGGCGACGCGGCGCGATTGCGGATCGGCTCCAGGCCGCTCTTCATCAGAACGCCGTTGACATGGATGTCTGTCGTGCCGCCGCCCTTCTCCTGGTTGAGGAAATCAACTTGGTAGAGGCCCTCGGACGGGACTATGAGTTCATACTCCGCGAAGTAGGCCTCATCAGCTTTTTTCGGCATAGCGCCGCCAGGAGGAATGTTCCTTTTGCCTTTTTCAATTTCGCGTCTGACATTCCCTCGGTCGAAGCTTGCGGCGTCGCGCAAGACCCAGTCGGGCTGCGCTGTCTCGCCCTCCATCCAAACCGGTTGCAGAGTGACCTCCTCATCTTCCAGCGCGTGCGTGGCAGCCAATAGGTAGGAGCCGACCCGCTGCCGCCCCGCGGCGACGAGCTTGTGGTTCTCAGCCCTCGTAATCTTTTGGATCGCGTCGTTCCTGGATTTGATCTTTGCGAGGTGGGCGTTGAGTGCGTCCCGTTGATCTTTCGGCGCAAGAACGTACTCGTGCCATGTTGCGACGACGTTGAAGTCCTCCATGGTCTTGGAGCTCTTCAGAATGCCGGCGAGCGAGTAGTAGTCCTCGATAGGGATCGGATCGAACTTGTGATCGTGGCAACGCGCGCAGCCGAGTGTCAGGCCCATGAAGGCCCGCCCCATCGTATCGAGTTGTTCATCCACGATGTCCATCTGCATCTTGACTGGATCATCCTCGGCCAACATCTTTGCGCCGAGCGATAGAAAGCCCGTGGCTGTCCAGCGCTCGTATTGGGTTTCGAGATCGGCAGGTTCGGGCAGCAGGTCGCCGGCAATCTGCTCTTGGACGAACTGGTCGTAAGGCTTGTCCGAATTGAATGCCTGGATTACGTAGTCCCGGTAGCGGAACGCATAGCGATAGACGAGGTTCTCATCCAGACCGTTTGAATCTGCGTAGCGGGCCACGTCGAGCCAATGGCGGCCCCAGCGCTCGCCGTAGCGAGGAGATGTCAGCAGACGATCCACGACCCGCTCGAATGCCCGCGGCGATTTGTCATTCAGGAATGCGCGGATTTCCTGCCGCGTCGGCGGAAGGCCGGTGAGATCGAAAGTCACCCGACGGAGGAGCGTTCGCTTGTCCGCGGGTAGCGCCGGTTCCAGACCCTTTTCCTCCAAAACATCAAGGATGAAGCGATCGATAGGCGATCGGACCCAGTCTTCATTGCGGACCTCAGGAAGAGCAGGTTCCTGCGGCGGGTCAAAGGCCCAAAACCTTGCCGGTTCGCCGGCGGCTTTTGCGCTCGCATCGACGCCCCACGGCGTTCCCATGTGGACCCATCTTGTCAGCGTTGCAATGGTCTCGTCGGGCAGTTTGCCCATAGGCGGCATGCGGAGATGAGGGTCCGTGTGGTCCACGGCCCTCAGGATCAAACTATCCGCCGGAGCCTTCGAGTCGACAGGAGCGCCGCGCGCGCCGCCTTTTCGGAAAGAGGCTTCCGTGTCGAGCTGGAAACCGCCCATGATCGGATTGCTTGCGCTCGAGTGGCAGGCGTAGCAATGCCGGGCGAAGACCGGCCGCACCTGTTTTTCAAAGAAATCGGCGCCTTTGTCTTGCTGCGCGCAAAGGATCGTGGGTAGTCCGCATGCGAGGATAATGAGGAGTCTCTGCCAGAGAGTCCGTGCCGCCATGGGAGATAAGACTGCCGCAGGGACGGATTGCGTAGTGCTGAGCCGCCGCCACCAGCATTCTATCATCAGTAATCGGCTCTTCCGGCGAGTTGCGAGAACTGAGCGTATGGTAGAAGCGGTGGACGTGCTTCACGAGACACCTGATCTATTGAGGGAGTGCGATGTCATTTGAGATGAATCGAAGACGGATGCTCTATGTCACCGGAGGAGCGCTTACAGCGAGCACATGCGGGATCGAGTCAACCGAAGAGCAGGACCCGACTTCGCTTCCGGGCGGGTTTGCCGCCGCTGGAACCGAGTATCCGGTTGCCGTCGGAGAATCGGCACTTTGTTGCGGCAACGCCGTGGACACGGCTGTTACCGCGGCCCTGACGGCGGGCGTCACCGAGCTTCCCGCATGTGGAATCGCGGGATACGGCGGCCATATGGTGATCGCTATGGCTGACGGCCGCATCACCGCGATCGACTACAATTCCGTCGCTCCCGCCGCCATGAGGAGAGACATATTTACTCCGGATGCGAACGGCGTCGTACCGGACGCGCACGATCACGGATGGCTCTCGGCGGGCGTGCCGGGCACTATTGCCGGCATGCAGTTGGCGCTGGAAAAGTATGGTACGAAGACTTTCACGGAGGCTCTGCAGCCGGCCATCAAGGCTGCTCGCGAGGGATTCGAAATCCCCGAATCAGTGGTACGGTACATCCTCCGAGCACAGGAGATCCTCACTAAAGACCCTGCTTCGCAGAGATTGTTGTTTCCAGGTGGCAAGCCGCTCACCGCTGGTGTGCTCTTCCGCAATCCCGAATTGGCCGACCTTCTGGAAGCCTTGGCCGAGGTCAACTCGGTAGAGCCGTTCTATCGGGGAGATATAGGTAAAAAGATCGCTCAGGCGTTTCAAGACAACGGCGGTATCCTCACAGAGTCCGACATGGAGGAATATGCAGCCTCCGAAGTCGAACCAGTGCATCTCGAGTGGCGCGGATACGACATCTATACGGCGCCGCTGGCGGCTGGCGGCGCCACAAGCCTGGAGGCCGTCAACATCCTTAAGGCTCTCGGTTGGGAAAGCCTCACCAGCGAAGACGAGCAGAACCACGCTCGGCTTGAAGCACTCCGCATTGCCTGGCGCGATCGTTTGACATTGTTCGGTGATCCGGCCAAGGTAGACGTGCCGCTCGGGCGGCTGATGTCCGACAGTTACGCTGAGCGCATGGCGGAACGTGTGCGGCAAGCGATCAACCGTCGAGAGCCTCAGCGGATCGCCGCGCAGTCGAGGGAGCAGAGCGGGACGGTTCATATTAGCTGCGTCGATGCCGCAGGGAACATGGTCGCGATGACGTTGACGCACGGAGTGAACTTCGGTGCACGCGTCGCCGTGGACGGCCTCGGGTTGATCCTCGGGCACGGAATGTCGCGTTTCGATCCGAATCCCCGACACCCGAACTCGCCGGGCTCCCGCAAGAAACCGCTTCACAACATGTGCCCGACGATCGTGATGAGAGACGGCAAGCCCGTCCTGGCCGTCGGTGGCCGCGGCGGAAGAAGAATCCCCAGCGCGATTGTCGATGTCCTGGTGAACTACGTCGGGCTGGACCGGACGATGGAGGAATCGATCGACGCGCCCCGCATGGTGACGCAAGGCGGGCTCACGGTCCAATGCGACGACAAGTGGAGCGAGGAAGGCAAGGAGTATCTCGCCCAAATTGGTTACGAGGTGTCAGACGCTCAGAGCGCGCGCATGAGTGCGGCTGCATTTGATCCCTCGTCGGGAGCTACAGCAGCGGTCTGGCGTTGAGGCGCCTGGATTTCCCATGAGACTACCTTTTCTCTTGCAGGCGATCGAGGTTCGGCCGGCGGTCGCGATTGCTCTGCTGTGCGTCTCGATTCCGCTCGGCGAAGCCCAGACGGCAGGTCGTGCCGATCTGATTCTCTACAACGGCAAGATCGTCACCGTCCAAGACAACTTCGAGATCGTCCAGGCGGTAGCGGTCAAGGGCGACCGCATCGTTGCCCTCGGGAGCGACAGCGAAGTGAGGGAACTCGCTTCGTCGGAGACGCGGAGTATCGATCTGAGTGGCAAGACCGTGCTGCCGGGTCTCATGGACTCCCACGTCCACTCGACCGGCGCCTCGATGTACGAGTTCGACCACATGGTCCCTGAAATGGAGACGATCGAGGATGTCCTTGGTTACGTGCAATCCCGTGCAGACGTTCTCGACGACGGCGACTGGATCCGGGTCCGGCAGGTCTTCATCACGCGGCTGCGGGATCAGCGTTACCCTACGAGGGAAGAGCTGGATCGAGTCGCCCCAAAGAATCCGGTCTACTTCAGCACCGGCCCGGACGCTTCCCTCAACTCACTGGCGCTGAAGCTGAGCGGTATCGACAGGGACTTCCGGATCACCGACGGCAAGCCGGGGCGGATCGAACGAGATCCGCAGACGGGCGAGCCCACGGGCATCATTCGCAGCGCGGGCCGTTTCGTCGCCTACGAGTCGAGCGAGAAATCACCTTCCCGTGCAGACCGGCTTCGCCGCCTCAAGGAACTGCTCGCCGACTACAACAAGGTGGGGCTTACGAGCGTCGCCGACCGGAATGCCAGTGACAGCGCAGTCGAGTTGTACCGCGAACTCAAAGAGCGCAATGAGCTCACCTGCAGGGTCTTCCTCTCTGTGTCGGTGAGCGCCCAGGACTCGATGGAGAGGATCGAGGCGCGTATCCGTAAAGCGGCTGGCAGTCCGCTGCACGAATACGACAACATGCTTTGGCTGCGGGGCATCAAGACTTTCCTTGACGGCGGCATGCTCACCGGCAGCGCCTACATGCTCAAGCCCTGGGGCGTGAGCAAGGTGTATTCGATTGACGATCCCGAGTATCGAGGGATGCGCTACATCGAGCCCGGCAAGCTGTTCCAGATCGCGAAGCTGGTGCTCGAGCACAAGCTTCAACCCACTTCGCACTCGGTGGGGGACGGCGCGGTCCACGCCTTGATCGATGCCTATGAGGAGATCAACAACTCGTTTCCGGTTCGCGAGGGACGTCCTTGCATCACGCACTGCAATTTCATGACGCCGGAGGCGATCGACAGGATGGCCGATCTGGGAATCGTGGCCGACCTGCAACCGGCATGGCTGGAGCGTGACGGCGCAACTCTCATGGAACATTTCGGCGACGCTCGTCTCGACTTCTTCCAGCCGTACAAGTCAATCTTCGCAAAGAATGTCGTCGTGGGCGGCGGCTCCGACCACATGCAAAAGATCGGAGGGCAGCGCTCGATCAATCCGTACAACCCTTTCTTTGGAATGTGGGTCACGCTCACCCGGCAGCCGCGTTGGACCGACAAGGTGCTGCATCCGGAGCAACGGATTTCGAGAGAGCAGGCCATCCGGCTCTACACCATCAACAACGCCTACCTGATGTTCCAGGAAAAGCAGAAGGGTTCGCTGGAGAAGGGCAAGTTGGCGGACCTGATCGTTCTCGACCGGGACATCCTTACGTGTCCGATCGATCAGGTGAAAAGCGTTCAGGTGGAGCAGACCTATTTGGGGGGGAAGTTGGTCTACTCGGCCAACTAGGAAGTCATGCCTTCTTGCGCACCCCAGGGGTCGATCTGCCTGAGCCCCTTTCTTTCGAGTTCGTCGTAGCAATCGGGCAGGTCAAAGCTTGTGAGGACACCCGGCAGAAGGGCCGACAACGGCCAACTGTAGTCCTCCGACTCGGCCACGTCCGTGTATGAGGTCAAGGCATTCTTGAGCGTGACCTGCTCAACGGTGTCTGAGAGCAGGGCCGCGAACGTTCCTGGGATTGTTCCCCAGCCCTTCGCGGCGAGGTGAATCTCAGTGTGCCCGAAACTTCCGAGCCAGTCGATCACGCGCAGCAGATCGTATGTCTTCTGCCCGATGTAGGGGTAATCGAGCATGATCGAGTGGATCGCATAGAAATAGTCACTGCCGTAAGGCTGAAGGAAGCTGTCGATTCCGCAGGTGTCCGGGCGCGAATCGCCGATTCCCCGGACATCGCATGTGAAGAAAGCCGAGTCGGTCTCGGCAGCCGCCAGTTCCTTGACCAGAGGTTCCTTGCGCAACTCAGCGTCCGCGGAGTGGTGAGATACATAGAGCACGGCGCGCTTTGCGCCGAGAAACGGCCGGGAGTAGATTCGCTCGCTGGACAGCCGGTAGACCAACGCGTGAATACCCGGTTCGGTGTCGACGACATAGGTGATCGAGTGGGGCGTCGGGTAGCTGCGCGCTCGTCGAGTGCGGAGGATACGGTACTCGGGGACTCGACGTTCTTCAGGCATGTTGAGGGCATCGCGCACAGCCTTCTCCAGCGCTTTGCCGCGCAGTCTCTTGCGGGTTTTTGCCAACTCCCGTGACCTGGCTGTCGTGAACGAATAGATGGGGCGCGACTGCACACCGGCCACCTGTCCGCGGGGTGTGCAATAGAGGGTTTCGTCTTCCTCTAACTGCAGTTCGGGCTCATTTTGCATGTCGGAGATCTTCGTCACGCCGTTGAACCAGCGGTACATCGCTTCGCGGTTCTCCTGCGAGTAGCCGTGGTAGGTGGGGCCGATGAAGAGCCCGATGTTCTCTTCGGCGTCCAGCAATTTGTACAGCCGCTTGAGCCGTAAATAGGCTTCCTGGGCGCCTCGCGCGTCGAAATAGTCCCTTTCCTTGGCCAGGACGATGATCGGCTTCGGAGCGAGGGCCGCGAGAAAGTCGTCCTGATCGAGGCCCAGCGCCAGCGCTCGCGGCGGACACTGCTCGGTATCCGCCGGCAGCTCGTTCTCGAGATTGCGGCGGAAGGTGGTGATGAAGCAGCTTGGCGCCGCCATCGTCCAGCGCTGCTCAACGCCGCATAGCCAGGTTGTCATCGTGCCGCCGCCGGAGTTGCCCGTAACGCCGATGTGCTTCGAATCGACTTCTTCGCGCGTAAGAAGATAGTCGAGCGCGCGGATGCCGTCCCATGCACGCCAGGTCCCGAAGAACTCACCCAACAGGAACTGCTGATTGCCGGCATAGATATGCTCGCGCGTGCCGTAGCCGATACGGGGCTTGAGATCGTCATCGGTGTACTGCATGCGTTCGCCTTGCCCGATGGGATCGTAGAGCAGCACGACGTAGCCCATGCGCGCCAAGCCTTGCGCGAAGGATTGATAAGCTTCGGCAACCTTTCCGTTACTGGAATGCCCACAGGTCCCGACGACGCCCGGCAGGCGGCCGTTGCGATTCTTCGGCAGGTAGAGGTTGGCGGTCACCAGAAAACCGGGGCGGCTCTCGAAAATCAGCTTCTCTACCTTATGCCCATCGCGGTCCAGGACTCCCGTGATGCGCGGATTGAGCGGCGTCCTTTCGGGGAGTGGACCGAAGCATTGCCGGATCTTGGCTTGCACGTCACGAACGTACGCCTCGGCGTCGGCCTTGCTCTTCAGTCCATTCTTGATGTTGAGCGAGCGATGCTCGAGCCCGCGTACCTGGTCGACGAAGTACTCATGGACCATCCGCGGAAAGCGGTTCCAGGGCTGAATCTCGGGGCCTTCAGCGGCGGCAAGCGTTTCGACGAGCGCCGGGCCCAACGACGAAACCCCGATGCCGTAGATTCCGGCGGTGCGCAACAAATCTCTGCGGGTTGGAGACGCGGCGCGATCAGACATATCAACACTCCTTGCAGGAAACTCGCTCAGAATAACATCGCCGGCGGGTCTTTCCGGACAATCTCGGGTCTTCTCTGTCTTACAATAGGCCGACTCGGGGATTGCCATGAACAAGGGTTCTTTCATTTCACCGTTGGTCATCTGCTTCGCGATAGCCTGCCTTGGCTCGACCCTCATGGCTTTCGAGATCACTTCCGGGGTTGCCGAGCACCAGGTCCTGCAGCGCGGCGTGGACGGAACGGCCTCGGTAACTCTGAAGGGCCGGTCGAATCGAGCCGGTTTGCTGCGGGTGAGTGTCGACAGAGGCAAACATCAGTTGCGCCTGGCGGGATTCGCGGACAGACCGCTGGCCCGGATTCAGGCAGGAGACTGGACCGCCCAGCTTTCAGGACTTCCCACAGGCGGTCCCTATCGCTTGAGGTTCTTCGTGGCAAACGATGCCGGGGCAGAACTCGTCACGCATACCGTTGAGCAGATTCTCGTCGGCGACGTGTGGGTGCTTGCCGGCCAGTCCAACATGGTCGGCCGCGCGGAGCTCAAGAACGTCGAGAAGCCGCATGAACTCGTCCATGTCTTTCGGCCGGAAGGCGGCTGGGCGCAGGCGAAAGAACCCCTCCACGAGCGGCGTGAACGCAACGACATGGTGATTGGTGCAGGGCTCGGGCTGTCGTTCGCGAAAGAGATGGTGAGGCGGACGAATGTACCGGTCGGACTGATTCCGACCGCAGTGGGAGGGACTTCTCTCTGGCAATGGGACCCGGCGCTGAAGACGAAGGGGCGTGAGTCCCTGTACGGCAACATGCTGGCGCAGTTCGAGGCCTCCGGCGGCAAGGCGCGGGGCATGCTCTGGTATCAGGGCGAATCGGATACACGCCCGGGGCGTGTCGAGCAGTATCCGGATCGCTTCCGGGAATTTGTCGCGGCCATCCGAGCCGACCTGCGCCGCCCGGACCTGCCCATCTACACCGCACAGCTTTCGCGCTACGTGGTCACGCCGAGAGATCGCAACGACGCCACCTGGAGCGCCATGCGCGAGGCGCAGCGGCAAGCGGCAAGGACGATCGGGAATGTAGGCCTCGTATCAGGGATCGACTTGGGGCTCGTCGATCTGATTCATGTCGATACGGAAGGGCTCAAGACTCTTGGTGTTCGCTTCGCCAGACGTGTATGCCGCGACCTCTACGGCACTGAAGGCGGCTGTGCCGGTCTCGAACCCGGCCCTCGCCTCGAAGGGGTGAATTGGGAAGGCCCGTACCGCTTGCGAGTGAAGTTCTCCGGCGTGAATGGGACTCTCGCCGCACCGGGGCGTGTCATGGGATTCGACGTCCGGGATAGAGAGGAAAACCGTTTGCCATTGGTCTTTCGTGCTGAGATCAATGAACCGGACGAAGTGCTGCTCTGGCTGGTCCGAAGGGAGCAGGTGTCCGATCCCGCCTTTCTGGCCTATGGCTATGGGATGGATCCGGCGGCGAATCTCATCGATCAGGAAGGTCTCGCGGCGCCTGCATTCGGCCCGCTCCTTTTGCCCCCGCGGCCTCCCGCGCCGGCAGGCAGGTGAGCCCTACTTGCCGGGAACCTTATTGCCTGCTATGTAGACGCTGTCGACGGACTTGGTGTTCTTGATGTCCTCCAGCGGGTCTTCGTTGAGCACGATCATGTCCGCCCACTTGCCTTGGGTGAGCGTGCCTACGCGGTGGAGATTCAGGCAATCCGCCGCCTGGCCGGTCGCGGCCATGATGGCTTGCATCGGCGTCAGCCCGGCCTTCACCATCAGATCCAGTTCCATGTGCTCGAAATATCCCTGGAAGCGCGCCGGCGGCCCCGTGTCGGTGCCGAACGCGATGGTCACACCGGCATCGGCGAGTTTTTTCAGATTTGCCGAAGCGACTTGCAGCGCCTTCTTGTACTGCTGTGCGCTCTTGTTCTGCTGTATCTTTTTCTGGCGTTCCGGATCCTTGAGTTGCTCGATCACATCCGGGTCCGTCTCTTTCAGGAAGAAAGGATCAGCGAAGAAGTCCGGTTCGCTCTCGTAGATGAAGGTCGAGACCTCCCGCGTCAAAGTCGGGCAGAGGCAGACTTCGTTCGACAGCAGAGCGTCGATCAACTCCTGATCGACTTCCTGGTCGCGCACACTGTGCACGATGAAATCGACCTCTTTATCGAGCAGTCCTTTGGCGTCATCCAGATAGTAGAGATGCGAGGCCACCCTTATGCCTTTGCGATGGGCGTGTTCGATGACCGCTTGATAGACGTTGGGCAGCATTTTGCGGCTGGATCCGAGGTTGTCGTCGACACGGATCTTGATCCAGTCCACTTTCATGGCCGCGTTATCGTCGATCATCTTGGTGACGGCAGCCGGCGTTCGGCCGTCGACGACAGTGCCGGCAACATAGATGCGCGCGCGGTCCAGATCCTTCGAATCCTGCTCATCACGCAGTTCGATTGCTTCCGGCCCGTCGCCGCCCAGGCTCACGACGGTCGTTACTCCATAGCGGGCATAGAGTTGTAGTTGCGCCAGTACATTGTCCTTGCTGTAGACATCAGGCCCGGATTCGAGTCCGTTCGTCTGGCCGACATGCCCGTGGGCGTTGATCAGCCCGGGAATGATCGTTTTGCCGCTGACGTCAACGAGATTCGCCGTCGCGGGCGGCGGCAGTGATTCCTTTGCGCCGACGTCTTCGATGCGGCCGTCCCTCACAATCAGAACGGCGTCTTCGATGGGCGGACTGCCTGTCCCGTCGATCACCGACGCGCCCACGAAAGCATACAGCCCTTCCTCCGATTCGGGGGGAGGCCCGGCGCAATTCAGCAACAGGAACGTGACGGAAAGAACGGTGAGAAGCCGGATCGAACGCATGATTCCCTCCACGCACGGAACCCTATCACAACGCGGCTCGATTGGGAAGCATGACGGGCCCTTTCGATGGAGTGACAGGTGAGACCCCTCCTGATTCCACGGGGTGAAGGCTCTCCGTCCGAGCGTAGAAGCGGTAGGTTCACTTCGCTTTTCAGCAAGCATTCGTTCGGACTCGGCAAGATCGGGCCGGCCGGGAAAGAAGCGATTCGTGAGTGCGCGGCCGAAGAATCGTTTGTCCGGCCGAGAGGTCTTGTAACAGCGGCAGTAGTTCGTTTACGGATAAACTGTCAGTCTCATTTCGGTTGCGGGTGGCGTAGCCGCTGCACGAGGGGGGCCGGCAGTCCGTGGTAAAACCCCGCGTAGCACCGAGAGCGTCGAGGCGCCCGGCTGACAAGGGGCGGGGAGGGAGGATATTGGACATGTTTGGCGGAGGAGCAATGCAGTTCAGTCGGGATGCCCCGCCGCATGAATGCAGCGGGGCTTTTGCCGCGGACTGCCGGAATCAAGCCATGAAATACTTCACGCGGAAAATCCTGAGGTCGGCATGTGCCGGGCTGCTCTGTCTGTCTGCCGGCCATGCACAGCCGGACGGTCCGATAACGATGAGGACCGGCCAGAAACAACTGTTCCTTGACGACCATCTCGTCGAAGAGCTTTCCGGTTTGAGCCGCGTCATGCACCGGCCGAGCAAGCGGGGTCCGGTGCTGAAGGCGGATGTTCCGTCGGATGGGAAGTACATCGCGGCCGTCTCCGCGCCGATCTGGATCGAAGAGGAAGAGCTGTACAAGCTCTTCTACGAAGCGCGTTTCGGGGACTTCGGCCGGCACCGTTATGCACTTGCGGTTTCCGAAGACGGAGTGAAGTGGCGAAAGCCGCATTGGGGTCTTGTCGAGCATGACGGTTCGAAGGACAACAATCTCTTTCCGACTCCGGGCGATGAACGCCTGTGGCACGTTGTTTTCGATCCCGATGATCCCGACCCGAAGCGGCGCTACAAGGGATTCGTGGGGGCGAGGGGGCGCCGTCCTGCGGTAAGTCCGGATGGCCTGAACTGGAGTCTTGTGGAAACACCGCGGCTGCCCTCCGGCGACGCCGGCACGTTGACCTACGATCGCGAACGCGGACAGTTCCTGGGGTTGCTGAAGTTCCCGGGCAAGTACGGCCGCTCCTATAACCTCTCGACGAGCAAGGACTTCGTCACGTGGAGCGAGCCCCGCTACCTGTTCGGGACCGATGACGAGGATCAAAAGCTTGCTGTCGAGACGATTCGCCGCAGATTGGCGGACCCCGGCTTGGCCAAGCCGTTACAGATCGACCCCGACCCGGCAATCGGCTGGCGACCGCCCGAGGGACGGGAACTCAGGGCCACCTGGCGGGCCGAGTGCTACAACATCGGTGTTTTTCCCTACGAGGGAATCTACATGGGCTGGCTGATGATCTTCTATCCGACAGGACAAAGATTGCCGGAATGGCGCAACACCGATGGCTTCCATCTGATTCAGTTGGCGATGACCCGCGACCTGAAGAACTGGCGGCGGCTCGGGAATCGCGAGCCGTTCATTGGTCCGTCACGTCTCGACGAAGGACTCGTCGGAAACTATGACCGGTTGCAGCTCATGGTGTCCAATCGACCGGTCGACCGCGGCGGCGAGCTGTGGTTCTACTACACCGGCATGAAGCGCCGGGTGGAGCAGCACGACCGTTATACGGACGGAAGTCCCAGGTCCGCTGAAACACTCTCGCACACGGAACGCGCCGATTGGTTGGACGACACGCACAGCGCCGTTTGCCTTGCGGTCCTGCGCCGTGACGGATTCGTCTCTCTGGACGCCGGCGCCAATGGTGGTTACCTGCTCACGAAACCTCTGAAGGCGGCAGGCGGCAGGCTCTTTCTCAACCTGGACGCCGGGAGGCGTGGAAGCGCGCGTGTGGAGGTCGTCGACCGATCGGGCCGCGCTGTTGCCGGATTCACGAGCGAGGATGCCGTTCCGGTCGTCGGTGACGCCATACGACTGCCGGTGAGCTGGAAGCAGAGCAAGTGGGCGGACCTGAGCAACCG
>MKWU01004142.1_pt1 | contig 17659 bp, 21 predicted proteins | sample 809101 | NCBI WGS metagenome assembly MKWU01 (sample SAMN05860141, study PRJNA318959) | sponge metagenome | host: Aplysina aerophoba | place: Slovenia: Piran, Adriatic Sea, Gulf of Piran | collected 2013-05-07
GGCACGCACGCTGGAGTCGCTGGGACGTGAGCTTGGCGTCAGCAAGGAACGGGTCCGCCAGCTGGAGGCCCGCGCTCTCGCAAAGCTGCGCCGCAGCCTGGAGTCGCGGTGGCGCGCGGACGGCAACCTCCTGCCCGACGCATAGCCGCATAGCCGGAACACTGCGGCAGACTACAATAGGCCCTCGACAGGCACGGACGACAAGCCGGCCGCCCTGCACTGAACGCCACAATGCCAGACAGGTCCATGCCCAGAGCGGCATCTGCATCAGGTTGTGGTTCATCTCCGGCGTCGGCCAGGAGTAATAGAAGATGCCCGTCAGCAGCAGCGTCCCTGCGAGCGCACGGCTCGATCCCAACAGGTCTCGGCCGAGCAGATAGACGGCGATGAAGCTTGCGACCACGCAGGCCTGGGCGAGAGCGTAAGCGGACCAGAGCGCGTCGAATGTAAGGCGCCGGACGGCTTCCAGCAGCAACCCGGGCAGGTTGGGGTGCTTGTAGGTCGCGACCACCCCTTCCCGGCCCCAGACCAGCATCTCGACGACATCGAGTGGAGGCGCGCTATGGGTAAGCGCCGGCGCCAGAGTCCAGACAAGCGCCTGCACGGCGCACAGGATCGCCAGCAGCCCGACGGGATGCGCCACCAGTCTTTCCGAGAGGGTCATCGGTAGGGAGGTTTCCCTGCGCAGAACCCCACGCCTCTATTCGGCGACCGGCCTGCGTTGAATGACCGGCATGAGCACGCCGATCAGCGCCGTTTCGTCACGCTGGTTCGAGGCGCGGAAGGACATGCGCATATTGCCCCGTTGGGGATGGGAGGAGGGCAGCAGCTCCAGGACTTCGCAGGTGACGCGGAGCGTGTCGCCCGGCCGAATCGCGCGCTGCCAGCGCACGTCGTCCATGCCCTTTCCGCCGATATTGCCGGACCCGAATACCCGCGCCTGAACGATGAGGCGGAAGACCACTGCTAGCGTATGGAAACCGCTGGCCACCAGCCCGCCATAGATGCTCTCGGCGGCGCGTTCCCGGTCGAGATGGAAATATTGCGGGTCGTACTGCAGCGCGAAGTCGATAATACTGCTCTCGGTGAAGGTATAGCCTTCCGTCTCGAAGCGCTGGCCGACCCTGAAATCGTCGAACCAGCGCCCCGAATCGTCTGCCCTCATCACCAGACGCCGGTGTTCTCCATGGATGCCCATGGCTCGGCCGGCTCTCGCGGTCCGCCCGCCTGGAGCAGCTCAAGGGAGATGCCGTCCGGCGAGCGGACGAACGCCATGTATCCGTCCCGCGGCGGGCGGTTGACCGTCACACCGGCTTGCGCGAGCGACTCACAGAGCCCGTATATGTCATCGACCTCGAAGGCGAGATGGCCGAAATTGCGCCCACCCTTATAGTCTTCCGGATCCCAGTTGTAGGTGAGCTCCAGCACCGGCGCCTTCGCGTCCCGGGCCGCCGCCTCGTCCGCCGAGGCGGCAAGGAAGATATTGGTGTAGCGGCCCTTTTCGCTCTCCGTGCGCCGGGTCTCGACCATGCCCAGCAGGCCGCAATAGAAGGCGAGCGACTTGTCGAGGTCCGACACGCGGACCATGGTGTGCAGATAGCGCATGGCTGTAACTCTCCTCGAAGGGATCGGTTTGGGCTGCCGGCAGCATAGCGCGGCCTAACGCCCCTGAAAGACCGGCGCACGTTTCTCCATGAAGGCCATGCGGCCCTCGCGATAGTCCTCGCTCTCCGACGCGCGCATCTGGAGGTCGCGATAGCCCGCCTCGGTCTCAGCCATGCGGCCCGTCGCAACGGCATTCAAGCCTATCTTGGCGCCCATGAGCGAGAGGGGCGCATTGCCGGCCATGGACTCCGCAAACTCGATTGCCGCCTCTACCGGGTCCCCGTCCACCAGCATGTCCACGAGGCCCATCCGCTCCGCCTCCTCGGCAGTGAAGCGCTTTGCGGTGTACATGATCTTCTTGGCATTGGTGACGCCGACAATGTTGGCAAGCTTCTGCAGCCCGTCCATGCCGTAAATGATGGAGAGCCGGGCCGCCGGGATACCGAACTGCCCGCTCCCGTCCGAAACCCGGAAGTCCGCGCAGACGATCAACCCGCATCCCCCGCCGACGGCATAGCCCCGGATCGCGGCGATGACGGGCTTCGACATATCCGCAATGGAATGTTCCGCGAAGACCACCTGCCGGCCGTAGTCCGCAGCCTGATCGGCGTCCCCGCGCACTTCGGCAAATTCGGAAATGTCGGCCCCGGTGCAGAAATTGTCGCCGGCCCCGGTGAGCACGACGGCGCGCACGTCTGTGTCTTTGTCGAGTTCGGTGAACAGCCGGCCGAGTTCCGTCCACATGGCCTTGGTGCAGCAGTTCTTCTTCTCGGGCCGGTCGATGGTGACCACCGCAACCTGCCCTTGCCGGCTAAGCCTGATCTCGTCCATGGAACCCGTTTCTCCCTGTCGGCTGCGCCCGTTATGCCGCGCCAGCGCCGCACTTGCCAAGAGAAACCGGTTGACGAGAATGGCCGCAGGTTTCCCACAGGAGGAAGAGCGCCATGGCCGGGGCACTGGAAGGGCTTAGAGTCATAGACTTTACCACCAATCTCTCAGGGCCCTATTGCGCCATGCTGCTGGGCGACCAGGGCGCCGACGTCATCAAGGTGGAGCGCCCTGAAGGCGAAGCGATGCGCCAGACGCCGCCCTTCGTAGAGGGCGAGAGCGCGCCCTTCATGCTCTGGAACCGCAACAAGCGGTCCGTGACGCTCGACCTGAAGAGCGAAGACGGCTTCCAGGCAGCCTGGGACCTCTGCATTTCGGCCGATATCGTGGTCGAGAACTTCCGCCCGGGCGTCATGGCGCGGCTCGGCCTCGGCTACGAAGCGCTGTCGGCGGAAAATCCCGGCCTCGTGATGACCTCAATCTCCGGCTTCGGGCAGACCGGGCCCTACGGTTCGCGCGGCGGCTTCGACCTGATTACCCAGGCGATGTCGGGCCTGGCGGCGACCAACGGACCGGAAGACGGTCCGCCCTTCCGCCTGCCGATCGCGATCTCCGATGTCGGCGCGGGCATGTTCGGCGCCTACGCCACCATGGTCGCGGTTCACGGCCGCACGCAGACCGGCAAGGGCCAGCATGTCGATGTGTCGCTCTTTGAGAGCGCGATGTCGTTCTGTGTCTATGAGGCGGCGGGCTACTTCGCGACCGGCAAGACGCCGGAGCGCATCGGGCAGCGCCACCGGGGCAGCTCCCCCTACCAGATCCTCAAGGCGAAGGACGGCTATCTCGCAATCGGCGGCGCCCAGCAGAATCTGTGGTTCCGTGTCTGCAACGTGCTCGGGCGCCCCGACCTGCCGGAAGACCCGCGCTTCAAGACGCGCGCCGACCGGGTGGCCAACAACGATGCGCTGATCGAGATCATCGAGGGCGTCATGCAGACCCGCAACCGCGATGAATGGCTGGCCGAGCTGGAGGAGGTGGGCGTGCCGGCTGGCCCGGTGATGGATCATGGAGAGGTCTTCACCGATCCGCACACGCTCGCCCGCGACATGGTCGTCGAGCTGGACCACCCGGCCGTCGGGAAAATGAACACCATCGGCACGCCGGTGAAGCTCGCGTCCACACCGGGCGCCATCGACCGGCCGGCGCCGCTGCTGGGCGAGCACACAGAAGAGGTTCTGGCCGAACTTGCCGCCCGCAAACGCGCTCCGCTGGCTGCCGCGGAAGAATAGCCCTCCCGTTCTCGACAGGCGGCACGGAAAGGGATAAATCTCGCATCCCGGTGGGGCGCATAGCTCAGTTGGCAGAGCAGCTGACTCTTAATCAGCGGGTCCTAGGTTCGAGTCCTAGTGCGCCCACCACCGAAACCCTAAGAAAGACAATAAGTTATGGAACGCCGGGCGATTGGCGGAAAATTGGTAACCAAGGGCCAGTCACCATTCAGTCACCACGGAAGGGAAGCCATGACGAAGACCCGCCAGCGAGGCCGCCCGGTGGAGAAGCCGGAGCCTGACCCGATACCCGACAGCGCGGAGAATGTGCTGCGCGCCCTTGTGACCGCGCCGCCGCGCTACCTCAAGCGGGAGCCGCGCGATGAGTAAGGGCACCCAGAGACCAGTCATGCGACCCGCCATCATAGCCATCGTTCTGACCGTTGCCTTGATTGCCGGCCGGATTGAGGCCGGGCCGATCAAGGATGCACCCTTCTATTTCCATTGCGGCAAGACCTTCATCACCTTTGTCAGCACGGAAATCTGGCAGAACGGCCAGCCGATCCGAACTGCGCTTGACCTTGTGACCCAGCGAAAGGCGGCTGTCGATTCTGTAGCGTTCTCAGGGCCGGAGAATTTCATAGTCTTTTTTTACGATCAAGACGGCCGTCGGAGTGTAAGTGTCAGCGGCTCTTACAAAGAGTTCGTCGAGTGTTTGGACTAATCGCGCCGCCGCCTTGGGCACTGTCGTATATAATCCCCAAATAAAGCCCTCCTAGCCGCCGGCTTCCGCCGCGTAGATACGATTCAGGATGCGGTTGACGGCGCCTAAGTGTCTTCGTCGGCGAGCAACCCGGTAAGCGCCAGCGCCCGGTCAACGTCCATGCCGCCGGCAACGAATTTCTGAAACGATTGCGCCCGGCCAGCAAGGTCGAGCGGATAGGCGTCGAAGCGCAAGCCGATCTTCGCCTCGAGCTTGCGGGACAGTTCGTCCTCGAGCAGCCGGGCCAGCGGCATGACGGTGCCAAGGTGCCAGCGCCGGACGGCCTCGCGTTGCGCGGTCCCGTCTGCCGGCGCGAATAGGTCCGGAGGCGTCCCGCAAGCCGCCAGGGTCCGCATGAAGCCGTCGCGCGCGAGCTCGACCATTGCCGCCGGCATGTTGGGGCCCAGGCGTTCCGGGTGCCAGTCCTTCATCGGCGCGGCGGACCGGCCTTGGTCGTTCCCGGCCTGCGTGGTCTCGACCAACATTGCCTTGCCGCGCGCCTTAGCAATGTCGGCCTGCAAGCTCGCGGTCGGGTCTTCGTCTTCGCCCTGTCCATCGGACGGCGGGTAGGGAATGAAGCTCCCGACTGGCCCGGCCGCCTCATCCGCCAGCGATCGCTCGGCTTGTGCATGAAGGCGCGCGGTCACGCTGGCCCAGCGAGTCGGCCCCGTGCCGATGTAGGGTTGGCCCGCCTCGCCGCCCCAGCGGAGGAATACGACGCTCGACGCTGGCAAGTTCCACGTCGTGCTTGTCGACGGCCCGTAAGCGGTCGCACGGACCGTCCAAGCCTCCGGGTCGTGCGAGCCTTCCCAGTGCCAGGATGCGCAGGGAATGAGCCGGACGCCTCCGGCGGACATGCGGATGGCATGGAGCGAGTCACCCTTGCGCACAAGGTCGCGTCCGCATTGCGCCAGAAAATCGCCCGTGACGGCCTCGCGGGTCCAATCCGGCCCTTCCACCCGTGCGGACGCGAAGGCCCGCGACAGCGCCCCGGCTGCTGCCTCCACGGCGGCAGTTGAGGTCGAGCTTGCCGCCGTGCCGGAGGCTTCCGACTCGATCAGCCGGAGAACCGCGTCGGCAAAGTCGCCTCCCGACTCCCGGCGCTCCGGCGGTCTCTTTTGCCAGGGCCAGCGCATCAGCCTATTAACCCCGCGCGCCGCACTTTCCACGGGGAAAGCAGGCCCGCCGCTCCGCAGCGCCGGAATATGTCCGCGTGATTGGTCACGTATTGAGTCGTTTTCGGCCCCAGCGTTTCGCTCTCAATGGCCCCGGCATCGGACTGCATCAGATACGCCGCGAACCGAATTGCGGCTTCATTAGCAATGTCGGCAGGCGCGTCCGGCGCATAGCGGTCGACCCGTGCCGACACAACGGCCAGGTAACGCGCCGCCTCACTCGTCGCGTAGGACGGGGCACCACGCGGGAAAACCGCTGCCAGGAGCGCCGCCGCGTCGAGCGTCACAGCCATAGCCGCCTCCGCTGCCGGATGCGCGGTGCATCGGCGCTCGCGAGCTCATCCGGCGTTGCGACCAATGCCGGCGCCGGCCAGCCCTGGCGCGCGTCCGTCGCGCTCACAAGGAAGGCCCGGATTGGCGCGGACTGATAGACGCGCGTCTCGCCTTCCTCCGTCGAGACAGCCGCCGCCGCGTCGATATGCGGCCGGACGATCACGCCGGCGGCTTCATGCGCCGCGACGGTCGCCGCCCCGGCCGCGCCGTCCGGCAAGTCGATTTCAACCTCCCCGTCGCCACCGTCGAGAATGCGGCCCCGAAGGGTCCCGGCGGAGACGGACGCCAGCGGCGCGTCATAGCTCCCGAAGCCTGCGATTACCTCCCGGCGCGCGGCGTCGAAGGCTTCCTCGAAAGCCTCCCGCATGGCGTCTCCGGTGATGCGCGCAAACCGGCACGTCACGCCGCTGCATCTGCATTCCACGTCCATGTTGGCGGGAACGCGCGCTTTCAGGGTCCGGCCCGAGCGGCGCCGCGCCTCGACGCGGGACGCCTCGTAGGACGGCGCGCGGACGATACCGATGCCAGTCAGCAGCGCCGCCTCGACAACCCGCAAGCCGCTTTCCCGGCGCTCCCGGACGGCGCGAAACTCGACGGACAGCCCGGTCGCCTGGCCCTCTCGCACCATTGCCAGGGCCCGGTTCGCGGCCGGTATCGGCGGGAGCTCCGCGACCATGCGCAAGGCGTCCTTGTCCTGGCGGAGCTCCAGCCCGCCGCCGGGTTGCCACGCGACGGCCCGCTCCGCGTCATGGTAAAGATTGAGCGGCACGGCCTCCGCCATGCGGAACGCCGCCGGCTCGAAGCGTTCCCGGTGCGAAGGCGAAACGTCCCCGTAACGCATCACAACGCCCGACAGCCGCCGGCCTTCCGCGCGAAGCTCGCCGCCGTCGCGCCGTTCCAGCATCACGGCGTCTCGGCAAGGACCACGGGACAGCCGCGCTCATCGTCGGTCCAAAGCCAGATCGGCGCGCCCATCGGCTTGAGGGTAAACGCGCCGCCAGCCTCTACCCGCCAGGCCCGCGCGCCCGGCGTCGGCGCGTTGATAGCCTCCCGAGAAAACAGCGTTGCAGTGGTGCTGATATTTTGCCCCGAGTAGGACACGCCTTGCGTCAGGCCAGCGACGGCAACCAGGTCTTGCGGAACCATGGTCGCGTCAAAATCGAGAGTGGGCATGCCCCTGGCCTCATGCGACCTTGAATGCGGTTTGCGTGTATGCGTCCGGCTGGACAACGATCACGTCGCCAAGCAGGACGTGCATGGTGAAATACCGCTCGCCCTTCGCGGACCCGCTGTAAATGTCGTCGATGTCGATTGCGTTCCAGTGTGGACAGACGGCCGTCCGCATGGCCCCGGCGCCGCCCATCATCGACCGGCCCATGCGATACAGGATCGCTTGCTGAATGGTCGCCGCCGCGTCCGGCATCCTCTTGTTGGTCCACCAGCCGCCAGCGTTCGCCATGGCGTAAGCGGCCGCGCTCATTTCGCCCTTGTAGTTCGTCGCGGTCTGGAAGGTCCTGGCAGACAGCCTGTAGGTGTCCGCGCCGACGACGATTCCTACCTCACGAATGGTGTTCGCCCAGAGCCCGTCCACGCCGCCGGCATGGGCGGCAGCGAACGCGTCGAAGTCGGCAATGGCAGTCGGGTCGCTCGGGTCTGTAAGTGCCTGAAAGAGCCCGGACAGATTCGGCGCGGACCCGTCGCCATTCAGCCCTTGATTGTCGAGCTCATCGGACAGCGCCAGGGACAGATTCTCCCGGAGGATCGACTCGAAGTTCGCTTGCCCCACGGTCGCAATGTCTTCCAGCGTGAGCTCCAGGCGCGCCGAAACACGCTTCGGAGTCGCAGTTGTGACGGTGATTGCCCCGACAGTCCCGACAGCCGCCGCGCTCTTGGCGAGCGCCGCCGCAGACTGTGACCCGGTAATGGTCCCTGTCGCATAGGTCCCGGACTCGACCCGCGGCATTTCCACGCCGAGGCGCGGCAAGATGGCGTTGGCGAAGACGGCCGGCCGGATCGGGTCGAGATTGACGCCAACCGTTCCGGGAGCCGGCGTCACGTCGCGCTGTTCGCGGCGCTCGCTTTCCGGTTGCGGCACGTCCCAGAGTTCGAGCGGGATTTGCCCCGCGCGAAGGCCCGCCGCCGCGATAAGCTCGGCCTCCGGTCCGTCCGGGAGGCGGCCCTTTGCCGCCGCCGCGAGGAAGGTCCCCAGGCTCGCTTTGCCGCGAAGCTCGATACGCTCCCGCATTTCGGCGTCCGGGGCTTCCGTCCGCGCCTCGGTCCGCTGCTCGGTTTCCTCTTGCTCGACAGCCGTTTGCGCGGCGCGAAGCTGGCGCTCCAAGTCTGGCGTCCCGGCCTCGATAGCGTCGAGCTCGGCGCGCGTTTCGTCGGTCAAACTATCGGCAATGCCGAGCTCGGCCATGCGCTGGCGCTCGCGAGACTGGCGCTCGCGGAGTTCTTTGAGTTTTTTCTGGGCTGGAGTCATACGGACGAATCCCCATTTTGTTTCTCACACTCGGGGATCGTCATTCGTCGCGGACAAGGCTACGCTGGAATTGCGTTCCGTCAACCGGCGTCAACCAACTCCTGCAGAAAGGCGTCCCAGGCCGCTTGCTCCGGCGTCCGCTCGGCCCGGTTTTCTTCCGCCGTCTTGGCAATATGGCAGGTACGGCAGAGCGATTGCAGATTGCTTTCGTCGTAAGGGTCGAAGCCGCCATCCTCCAACCGGCGGATATGGTCTGCTTCCAGCTTCGCCGCTCGACCGCACCGCTGGCAGCGATAACCGCTACGCTCAAAAACCCTCCGCCGGGTCGCAGCCCAGCGCCGAGCATTTAGGCGGACATGATTTCGGGACATTCTTGCGTCATGCCGTCTGTTGCTCGGTCAGGACACACTACTTCATGATGATTGTTCGAAACTTAATGTTTCGGATTTCGCCGTTGCGCTGGAGCCGAAGTTGATAAACGACGCGCCCGGATTTGAACGAAACAAGGTAGAGATCGCGCCCGTTGAAGGTATCCCAATAGGTAATGTCCTCGACTGGCCCCAAGCGCTGGTAAAATTTTCGCGTCTTGTCCTTCTGCTTTCGAATGGCGTCCACGGTTGCCCGATTGGACGGGACATCATCCAGCGTTCCGTCGCGCAAGTCTTCGATTACGGCGCGCAAAACATTCGCGCTGCTGTACTCTTGAGCCGCAACTGGGCTGGTGAGTGCCATCAACAAAGCTGCGACTATCAGCCTAACCATTTCACACCCCTCTCGTTCACCCGCTTGGCGGCTGAGATCGTGCCAACTTTTACTGCGTCCGACAACTCACCATTTGGGAGGGGTCATCCTGCCAACCCTCGATAACGCCATGCCGGACGTTGCGGCCGGTCGAAATTCGGCTCCGCCAGTCCCGCCGCAATGACGGCCGCCGCCAGGACGTCGATACGGCCTCGCGACGTCGCCTTGTCGAGCCCCGGATTGCCGTTGCCGTCGCGCCGGATGGTCGATTTTGCGATTGCCGTCACAAGCGAAACGGAAGGCGCGAGACGGACCTTGCGCTGAATGACAAGCCGCTGGAAGGCGCGAACGTCCTTGCCTCCATCCTTACCAGCCCCGACGCGGCGAAACGCGATAGGCCAGCGGACGGACGCCCGGTCGAGAAAGTCCCGTACTTCCGAATCCTTGTAGCTATCCGCCGCCGCGCCTGCCACTTTCGAGCCGGCCAAGTCCGCCTGCAGGTCCGCGAGGAAGGCGTCGGGACGCACCACGCGGCCCGGATAGGTCCGGAGCTCGCCGCGCCGCTGCATCTCCGCGTATGGGGCATTGTCGCGCCGCTGGCGCTCGGCAAGCGCCGGGACGTCTCCGAACGCCTGCCATGTTTCAAGCCGGCCCGTCGCGGGCCATATCGCCGCCGCCGCCGTCGAGCTTGTCGCCTCGCCAAAGTCGAAGCCGAGAAAGCACGGCCCCTCGCGAGCCGGCGGCGCTTCCGTGAAACAGGCGCGAAGATCGTCCGGAGACAGGATCATTTCGCGGGACGGGTTGAGCGCCTGATTCAAGTCGAAGGCCCGGAAGCTCGGCTCGTCTCCCGGCGCGGACCGGATGCGTTCGACTTCCGCCTCCATGTAGGACACTTTCTTAATCGTGCCGAGCCCCGGATTCGCCGCCGCCCATGCCTCCCGGTCGTCTATCCGCGCATCGTCCGGCGCTGCGTAGATCCGGGAGACCGTCGCCGGGTTGGCGAGGATCTCCGCAAACAGCGGCGAGTCGCCCCGGACGGAAATATGCAGGACCCGGCCGCCGCGAGCCGAGACGCTGGACCGCAGGCCCGCCAGAAGTTCCCGCGCGCGCTCCGGCATCAACCCGGTCTCATCTACCAGCACAAGGTCGAAGCCCGACGCATGGCCCGCCGTGCGGTCCGCGGCGAGCGTTTCCAGCCTGCCGGATCGGCTTTCGATAGCGCCGGGGTAGGGCGCCCGGCGGACCCGTATCCCCGGCAGGCCCGACGCGGCCGCAATGTCCGCGACTTGCTGCCGGAGCTCGGCCGCCTTTTCTTTCGAGACGCTGGCAATCGCGCCGCGCCAACCGGCCTGCCGGAGCGGACCCGCGAGGAAGCCGAGCGCCAGGACCGCACAAACGGCGCTCTTGGCGTTCTTCCTCGCAATGCAGAGCGCGCTTTCGTGCGCCGTCCAGCCGGCCCGGAGAAAGTCGAGCGCGAACGGCGGGAGCTCCATCGGCTCGCCGGCAAGCGGATGGCCCGCCGGGACCCGGAGCACGTCGCGGGACCATGCCGCCAACGCCGCAACCGGATCGTCGGGAGGCGCAACCGTCGCCGCAACCGTCGCGGCCTCCCGGTCCCGTTGCCGCTGCCGGGGCTTGCGCGCGCGCGCCCGCCCCCGCCCCGCCGCTTCCCCCCCCGCGCCGCCAACCGCTCGGCAGTCCGGTCCCGGTAGGGCATTCAGCCGGCCCCTATGTCACGCCACGGCGGCAGGCGTGACGCAACCGCCGAAAGGTATGGCCCCGCTCCGAAACCTCCCCGCCAGCGCCAGGTCAGCGGTGCCATCAGTGCCGCGTCCCATCTGGCGCCGGCGGATCGGCATCCGGCCGCGCGACTATGAGCCGAATCGGCGCGCCCGCGCAAAGATTGTGCGAGACCAAGCTGGTGATCGCGTCCAGCAGCTCTTGCGGCTCGACGCCGGCCCGCGAGACCAATATCTGCATCGCGGACAGCAGCGCCGTGTCCCGGCCCACTGGCGCCAGCAGGGCAAGCAGCTCGTCCACCAGCTCCCGGCCCCGGCGGTTCATTTCCTCGATATGCGCCTCGGTCGGTTCATTCATCGTTCAGTCCCTCCAGTTCGGCCTCGATGCGCTCGCACTCGAGAAGCGCCGCCTCGATTTGCTCCCGCGTGCTCGCCGCGTCCGCTAGGCGCTCCAGATCTTCCACGGCGAGCGCTAGCCGCAAGCGAGCTTTCAGCGCCTTCATGCGCGCAAGCCATTCGTCCGCTCCTTGGATGCCCAAATGTGCCGCTCCGGCACATTTGAAACCTGCCCCGGCGAGCCGGACCATGCGAGCGGCGGTGCTTCGCGGTATGCCGGCGCGCTCCAGGAATGGAAGCCACTCGCCATGCGCGGCGAGCACCCGCGCCTCTTTCAGCGTGTATGCGGCGGTAAGCCAATGCTCGGTGCTTTGCCGCCAGGACGCGCCGGCTTGGTCCGCCAGGGTCGCAAGGCGGTTCGAAAGCGGGGCCTCGCGTGTATCTCTACCCTCTACCATCTCAATTCTTCTCTCCAGAATTAGCCTTCTGGTCTGTTAACCCTTGGTTGGTTAAGGGTCTCTGTGTGAGACGGGGGTGGGTCTCTGTGTGAGACCCACCGGGTTTGGCGAAATCGAGGCCGCAGCCGCCGCAGGTCCCGCGAAAATCGTTCGGGATAGGTCCCAGGCCGCAGCCGCCGCAGTTCCCGTCGAGCGGGTCCAGGCAGTAGGTGTTCGACCGCCGGCCATCCTTGCCGTAGCGCGCGCGGCGTTCGACATAGCCGACCGCTTCCAAGCGGCGGAGTTCCCGAAAGACACTGGCCCTCGCCAGCCCGGTTTCGCTCATAAGACGCGGCACTCCGGGAAAGCACTCGCCTTTGCGGTCCGCATGGGACAGCAGCACGAGCGCCACGAGCCGCGCCAGGGGCGGCAGGGTGCTTGCCAGCAGGCCCCGCTCGACCTGAAAGCGGTTGAAGCGAGGCGCCGGGTTCGGGACAACCGAGAGGAAGCCGGCGGCAGGCGCCATCGGCAGTTGCGCCGGCGCCGCCGGTCGGGTAGGTGGAGGGTCCACGTCGTTTCCTCCTTGGTCGGATGGGGATGATTTGAGCGCCGCCGGTGTTCGTCGCACCGGCGGCGCTTTCTTTTTCAGGCGGCGTCTTGCGATTCGCGGGTTTGCACGGTCTGTCGGTCGAGCCAGGCGAGAATGTCTCGGCCGCGATAGGCCACCTTGGCCCCCATCTTGATGAAGGCCGGTCCGCGACCTTGCGAGCGCATTTTCGCCAGTCGCCAATAGCTGCCGATGACTTTCAGCGCCGGGTCATCGGCGGGATAGAGCTTGTCGGCCTCGAACATTTTTCGTCTCCCGTTGAAGCGATACGGGAGCACTTACGTCCGCTTGCGGCGGTTGTCTGTCTGTTTATTTCGCCCGAAATTATCAGACACGCAACCCGCGCCGGCGGGCGGATTCGACGGCTTTCGGAGACATATTGAGCTCTTGGCCTATCAGGTCGAAAGCGGCGCTTTGTGTCATGCCATCGGCTCTCATCAGCTCCACGGTCGCGGCGATAGCAACGTCGCGGCGGACGCGGCGTATGTTGAATTTCGGCCCTCGCTTCACAGGGGGCGGCCGTCGGCCGGCGGCGGCCTCCAGCGCCCATTGCAGCAGGACGGGCGGGAGGTCTAGCCCGGCGTTCAGAAACTCGCCTGTGAGCCGCTGTAGGTCGGCATAGGCCCATTCATCCGTCGCGGCTTTGGCAATCCAGACTTCAATCGCGGCCGGGGTGGCGTCCGGCGCCAAAGGCTTGCGGCACGCCCATCGGCGCACGGCCCCGCCGTTAGGCATGGTCGGCGCCCATGTCGGCGGCAATTGCGTCCCCGATGGACAGGCGATGCTCCCGCGCCGTCTCGCCGGCAAGCTGGACATATCGGGCGGGCATCGCCAAGTCTTTCCATCCGAGCATGTCGCGGAGCGCGAAGGCCGACAGGCCCGCCGCCGCTGCACGGGTCGCCAGCGTCCGGCGAAGATCATGGACCCGCGCGTCTTCAATACCGGCCGCCGCCGCCGCCTTGCGGAACACCACGCCCGCTTGCCGGCGCTGTACATGCGCGCCCGCTTTCGAGGCGAAGCACCACGGATTGCCATGAACGTGCGGGAGCGTCGCCAGTATTGCCATGGCGGCTTGCGGCAAATCGTGGTCGCGCTCGCCCGTCTTGGTCCGGGGCAAGTGGACCCGCCCCGTCTCCGCGTCCACATTCTCCCAACGGAATTCCAACACTTCCGAAATGCGGAGCCCGGAAAGCGCCGCGATCTTGAGCGCTGCCGCTGCGACTGGATGTGCGCCCGAAAGGCCGTCCAGTGCATCGGCAAGCGCCGTCATCTCGGCAGGTGACAGGACGCGGCGCCGCACATTCTCCTTGGCCCGCTCTACGCCTCTTGCCGGGTTGCTGTGTTGCGGCCGCCATTCCCATGTCTCGCAGACGTTCATCAGGCGCGAGACCACGGCCAGAACGCGGTTGCGGGTCGGCCCCGGCATAGGCTCGACCAGCGCCTCTACATCGCCCCGCGTGACGCTGGCCACCTTGCGGGAGCCTAGCGCCGGCAAGACATACTTGCGCGCCTGCTTCGCGTATTCGGAGCGGGTCGTCTCGGTCAGCCGGCCATTAGCGATGCGCCGTTCGGAGAAGGGACCGAGGAAGCGGTTGAATGCATCGGCAACGGTCGGAGCGTCCTTGCGCTCTTGCCGCCGCTGTAGCGGGTCCGCATCGCCCTCCCGGATGCGGACCATTTCGGCCCCGGCCCTCTTGCGAGCATCGGCGAGAGAGAGTTCCCCGACGCGGGCCAATGTCGCCTGCCGCTTCCTGCCGTCGATCCTGTAGGACAGGACATAGACCTTGCTGCCGCCGGGTTGGATTTTCACGCCCAGCCCCTTGATGCTACTGTCCCAGAGGATCGCTGCTTTCGGCCCTGGTTTGGCGTCGCGGATGCGCTTCTCGGTCAACATGAAAAAGGCTCCCAGTCACCACTTAGTCACCACCGGGACAGAATACAGCGGCAAACGGAAACAAACAACTGGAATGAAACGGCAAAGTTTTTCGATGAGTTACAAAGAGTTAGGCAAGAGACCGCAAACGGGCGCAATCGCCTGCACGTCTAACTGTCGATACTCTTAATCAGCGGGTCCTAGGTTCGAGTCCTAGTGCGCCCACCATCCATTGAAAACGGGCCGGTTCGGCGGGAGGCACCCATGGCGCTCAAGGACAGCGTGGACGGAATCCTGGAAGCTGCGGTTTCGAGGGGCGATGTGCCCGGCGTCGTGGCTGCGGCGACGACGGCGGACGGGACCGTCTATGAAGGCGGCTCCGGCGAACGGGCGGTCGGCAGCGGAGTGGCCATGACGCCGGATACGGTCGGCTGGATAGCCTCCATGACCAAGGCCATCACCGGCGCAGCGGCCATGCAGATGGTCGAGCAAGGCAAGCTCGAGCTCGACGGGCCGGCCAGCGCGGTCATCCCCTATCTCGGCGAAGTCGGGGTGCTGGAAGGCTTCGACGATGAGGGCCAGCCGAAAACGCGCCCGCCGAAGCGCCCGGTGACGCTCCGCCACCTGCTCACCCACACCTCGGGCTATGTGTACGAGATCTGGAATACGGACATCCTCGCCTACCAGGAGGCGAAGGGCGTGCCGCAGATCACCAGCTGCGAGAACGCGGCGCTGACGACGCCGCTGCTGTTCGATCCGGGCGAGCGCTGGGACTACGGCATCGGCATCGACTGGGCCGGCAAGATGGTCGAGGCGGTGAGCGGCCAGAAGCTCGGACAATATATGCAGGAGAACATCCTCGGCCCGCTCGGCATGGGCGACACCGCCTTCAAGGTCTCGCCTCAGATGCAGGAGCGGCTGGCGACGGTCCATGTGCGCGGCGAGGACGGGGCCTGGGCGCCGATGGAGTTCATGGTCGAGCAGGACCCCGAGTTCGAGATGGGCGGCGGCGGCCTCTATTCCACGGTCGGCGACTACCTCAAATTCATCCGCATGATCCTGAACCGGGGCGCGGCCAACGGCCACCGGGTGCTCAGGCCCGAGACCGTGGCGGCCATGTCCGCCAACAGCATCGGCGACACCCGCGTCGTGAAGCTCTCGACGGCCATGCCGCCTTACTCCAACGATGCCGAGTTCTTCCCCGGCATGGAGAAGACCTGGGGGCTGACCTTCATGATCAACAACGACGAGGCGCCGACCGGCCGGTCGGCCGGAAGCCTCGCCTGGGCCGGTCTCGCCAACTCCTATTTCTGGATCGACCCGGCCAAAGGCATCGGCGGCGCCTACATGACCCAGGTCCTGCCCTTCGCCGACGAGAAGTCCCTGCCCCTCTTCCTGGACTTCGAGACGGCGGTTTACCGGAGCCTGTAGTTACAACGGAAAGTCGCGCGGCTACGCGGTCTCCGCCGCATAGTCCTGCGCCAGCTGGAACTTCCGGATCTTGCCGGAGCCGGTGAGCGGGAAGGCGGGGACCTCGCGCCACACGACCGGCGTCTTCTGCGGCGAGAGATGAACGCGGCAATGGCGGCGAAGCTCCTGCGGGTCCATTTCCCGGCCCGGCTCCATGCGCACGAAGCAGGCGACGATCTCGCCCCAGCGTTCGTCCGGCAGGCCGACCACGGCCACCTCGGCCACGTCGGGGTGCTCGAGCAGCGTGTTCTCGATTTCGGCCGGGAACAGGTTCTCGCCGCCCCGGATAATCATCTCCTTCACCCGCCCGGTAATGCGCAGATAGCCCTGCCGGTCGAGCGTGCCGAGGTCGCCCGTGTGAAGCCAGCCGTCGGCGTCGATAGCGTCCGCCGTCGCTGACGGGTTGTCGTGGTAGCCGATCATCACGCAGTAGCCGCGCACGCATATCTCCCCGACCTCATCGACGGGAACGACCCTGTTTTCCCCGTCAACGCTGCGGATGGAGACCTCCGTCTGCGCCATCGGCAGGCCGGCCGTGTTGCAGATGATGTCGAGGCTCTCGCCGAAATGGTGCTGGGTGACGAGCGGCGACGCTTCGGTCTGCCCGTACACCGTCTCGAATTCGCAGCCGAAACGCTCCCTCGCATTGCGCACCAGTTCGGGCGCGACCATCGAGCCGCCGGAAACCGCAATTTCCACCGACGAGAGGTCGAACGGCTCCTGATCGAGGCATTCCATCATCGCGACCAGCATGGTCGGCACGCCCAGGATCGCCGTTACCTTCTCGCGCTCGATCAGGCGCAGGATGGCGGCCGGGTCGAACAGCTTGACGAGGAACATGGCGCAGCCCGACTGGAGCGCGCCGAGCGTAATCAGCCCGCAGCCGCTGGTGTGGAACATCGGCATGAAGTTCGCCCAGACCGAGTCCGGGCGCGTGCCGGAACGAACGGCGCAGTAGCGCGCATTGTTGGTGAGCGACCGGTGGGACAGCACGGCCCCCTTGGGAAAGCCCGTCGTGCCGGAGGTGTACTGGATCTGCGCTGCATCGTCGGGGGTGACTTCGGGCAGTTCCGCCGGCCGGTCTCCAATACGATAGAGCGCCGAGTGATCGTCCAGATCGACGAGCTCGCGCACCGCCGCCAGACCATCGCACGCGGCGACGGCGATCTCCGCCATCGGATTGCCCCGGTAGCTCTCCACCGAGAACAGCGCGGACGCGCCCGACTGCTCAAGCACATAGCGCAGTTCGGCCGTCTGGTAGGAGGGGTTGGCCGTCACGAGGATGAGGCCCGCGAGCCCGCAGGCATATTCCATCAGCACCCATTCCGGCACGTTCGGCGCCCAGACCACCAGCCGCTCGCCCGGCGCGAAGCGCGACGCCAGCGCCCTGGCGAGCCGCTCGCTGTCCGCCAGCAGTTCCGCATAGGTCCAGCGCCGCCCGTTCTCGCCGTCGAGGTCGACCTCCACCAGCGCCGTCGAGCCGCCGCGCCTGGCCGCCATGTCGCGCAACTGGCCGCCGACCGTTGTCTCCAGCACGACATCGTCGGTCTGGGCGGGAATGTAGGACTCGGTGAGGTCGAAGCGGTACATGGAAGCCTCCCGGACGCAGGTGCGAAAGCCTTGTTTGTGGCGCCCGCCCCGTCAAGCCGCGAAATCGGCCGCCTTGCCCACCACCGTCACCAGGCCCGCCGGGGGATCGACGATGACGCGGTCGCCGGTGGCGATCAGGCGGGTGATGTCGCCGTCCTCGAAGCGGTCGCAGAGCGCCATGCCGGCGAAGGCCGCGCCCTGGGCGAGAATCGTGTTGGCGGCGTTGAACAGGATCGCCCTGGGCGCCAGGCCGCGTTCCGCCATCTCGCGCAGCATCCAGGCGGATGCCACCCCGCCCTTGGCGGTGTTCAGCACCAGCACCTTGTCCACATAGGACAGGCCCGCCAGCTTGTGCCCCGGCCGCGAGAAGGTGCCGGCAAGGCGGTCGAGGTCGTAGCGGGCGGAGAAGTCG
>MKWU01004143.1_pt1 | contig 17658 bp, 11 predicted proteins | sample 809101 | NCBI WGS metagenome assembly MKWU01 (sample SAMN05860141, study PRJNA318959) | sponge metagenome | host: Aplysina aerophoba | place: Slovenia: Piran, Adriatic Sea, Gulf of Piran | collected 2013-05-07
CGCCGTAGTAGGTCGGCGTGGCCGTCGGCGCGTCGTTGTTGTTGTTCGCCGCCGCGACCGGGGCGGCGAGGGCGAGGATCAGCAGCAATCCGATTGCCTGCTTCATGGGTCGGGTCTCCTCGAGTGGAGTTCTTTGAGCGCTAGCTGCGACACCGTACCACATACCCGTCAGTCGGCCCTGCCAGCCCGGTGGATCAGGGAACCCGCTTCCGCGCCCGGAAACGGTCTTCGCCGGCCTTCTGGCCGGCATCCGCTCCGGCCTGCACGCTCGTCGGTCCGAGGCGAAGCCTCGCTAGACCGTACCGGCCGCTGACCGGCCCGCATCCAGATCGGCGTGCAGGGCGCTGACCAGGACCGCCACTTCGGGCCGGGTCAGCTTCGAGCCGGGGCCCTGCTCTTCCACCCGGTCCAGCGTCGCCCGGGCGAGGCGTACCGGCAGACCGGTGAAGCCGAGGTAGCCGCGAGGCGCGCCCGCACTCTGCAGAAGGTCCACATACTCCGCGGCAACCAGGAGATCCGCGCGAGCGAGTTTGAAGGCCAACGTCCTTTCGCGGCCGTTCGGGATGAAGGTCCTGCCCTCGTCCGCGTCCGCAGCCGAGTCCTTCAGGATGTTCACGAGCTGAAGCGCCTCGCCGAAAATCGCGGCGCGGCGGCGGAGCGCCTCAGCGACCGGCTCCAGCGCCGCGCCCAGCAGGAACAGCTCGGTCAGCATCTCGCCGACGATGCCGGCGACGACGTAGCAGTAGTCGCGGAGTTCGGGGATCCCGGCAAGCCGGAGCTCGCCGTCCCGGTCCGAACGCCTCACGATGTACGCCATGCCGATCGTGGTGCGGCGCACGTGACGGCCGATCACCGACCGCGGCGCCGGATCGAGAGCTTCGTAGGCCGAGAGGACCTCGCCTGTCGCCTCGAGCAGCTCCAGGTAACCCTCGTGATGGGAAGGAGGCTCATCGAGCCAGGACTCGACCGCGGCATCCGCCGCGCCGTCCGCCGCCTCGTCCGAGTCGTTCAGCAGATCCGCGAAGCGGAACAGAGCCTCAACCCGCTGCTCCCCGCTCCAGACCGCCGCGTCCTCCAACGTATCGGCGATCCGAAGGAGGAGATAGCCGAGCGTCACCTGTTGACGAGTCCCGCCCTCGAGTTGGGGGATCGAAAGGGCGAACGTTCTGCTCGTCTTGACCAGTAAGTCTTCGAGGTCGGCCATGCGGGGACACGCGAGTCTACCGGCGGGATCGACGAGGTGTCCCATCAACCTCGCGTGTTATCGTCATCCTCTGTTCCTGACAGCGGAGCTACTCCCCAGCGCCCATGAACCCCAAGAGGATTGCCCCGCTCTCGCCAGTTGCAGCGCCGCTTCTGGTCCTCGGTTGCTCCCTCGCGCCGCCTCCGGAATTGCCTGACCCGGTAGCGGAGATGCCGGCGGACTTCGAGCAAAGTCCAAACCCCGGAGCCTACGAGCCGCTCCAGTGGTGGAAGGCGTTTGCCGATCCCGCTCTCGACCGGATCGTCGACTCCGTGCTGTCGTCCAACCTGGACATGGCCGCCGCGGTCGCTCGCGTTGAGCAGGCGAGGGAGCGGGCCCGGATCGCCAGGGCTGCGATCCTGCCGGTCGTTCAGGCGGGCGCCGGGATTCACGATCTGACCAACCCCACCAACGCGGGCTTTGGCGCCCAGATTCAGGAACTCGGCCTGGAACAACTCGCCCCCGGATTCACCTTGCCCGAACGCCTGGGAATCACCACCTACTCCCTGGGCGCTGACTTCTCCTACGAGATGGATTTCTGGGGGAGGGCCGAGAGTTCCGCACTCGCCGCCGGCGCCGAGTACCTCGCGTCGGAATCCGACTACCAGACCGCGAGGATCGGGATCCTCGCGGAGACGATCGGCACCTACTTCGAGATCGTCGACCTTCGCCAGCAGATCGCGATCACCCGCAGGATGGTCGACGTCCTGACAGAGCGCGAGGATGTCGCCTCCACCCGCTACGACCGCGGGCTCACCGACTCCCTGGACCTCTACCGCATCCGCCAGGATCTGAGGAACACCCAGGCCATCCTTCCCCAGCTCCAAACCGGGCTGGCGAGCGCCGAGGGACGCCTCGCCGTCCTCCTGGGCGGCTACCGGGACGATCTGGCCGAGATCCTGCCCGAAGCCCTGTCGCCCGGCGCCCCGGGCGACCCGGTTCCAGCGGGGATCCCAACCGACCTCCTCATGCAGCGGCCCGACGTGCGGGCGGCCAGACATCGGCTCGAGGCGGCCCGCTTCCAGATCGACGCCCGTCGCGCCGAACTCCTGCCCACTCTCTCGTTCTCCGGCTCCATCGGGCTGCAGAGTTCCAGGATCGACGGACTGTTCAAGGTGGACCAATGGTTCACCAACCTTGCGTCCAACCTGCTCGCACCGGTCTTTGATGGCGGACGGCTACGAAGCAACGTGGCGCTTGCCGAGGCCCGCTTCGGCGAGTTCGCGGCGACCTACGGGCGTACCGTGGTGACGGCCGTCAACGAAGTGGAGACCGCTCTGGCCGTGCATCAGAACGAGGGCCGGCGCCACGCCCTGCTCTCCTCCCGCCTCGAAGAGGCCCGCGCAACGGAGGAACTCCGCTCTCAGAAGTACGAGGCGGGCATCGGGGGCTACCCCGACTTTCTGGACGCGCTTCTCACACGCCTGAACGTAGAGTCGGCCGTGGCGGGTGCGGAGCGGGATCTCGCTCTCGCCCGGCTGACCGTCCACCGCGCCCTGGGAGGGGCATGGACGCCTGAGGAATCGACGAGCGAACTGCTGACTGCCCAGGCCCGATTGGAACCACAAACGGAGTAGAGATGAGTCGACGAACCGGCTGGCTCCTTGCCGCCATCATCCTGATCGGGGCCGGGGGCCTTGCCGCACTCCTGGTTTCGCTGCGGCCAGAGCCGGAGCGCAACCCTCCCCCCTCGCAGGTTCCCTTCGCGATCACCACCCCGGTCGAGGCCGGAGAGGGCGCGATCCCCGTCTTCGGAGCGGGAACCGTCCGCCCCCGGGCCGAGATCGACATCGCGGCCGAAGTCAGCGGCAAGGTGGTCTGGGTCGATTCGGCGTTGCAAAGCGGCGGGCACGTGCGGCAGGGACAGGTCCTCTTCCGCATCGACGACGTCGACTACCGGAGCGAGGTGGAGAAATCGCGAGCCAACGTCGCGCTCCAGAGAGTCGAGCTTCTGAAGGTCAGAGAAGAAGCCGACGTTGCCCGCACACAGTACGAGCAGTTCAAGAAGCGCCAGGCGGACGGTGGAACGCCCTCCGAAGCGAGCCCCCTGGCGCTCTGGCAGCCTCAACTCGAGGCCGCCGAAGCCTCCCTGGCGAGGGACGGCGCGACCCTGGCGGAAGCCGAGTTGAACCTCGCGCGAACGGCGGTCACGGCACCCTTTGCCGGCGTCGTGCGGACCGAGTCGGTCGACCTGGGGCAGTTCGTGGCGGCAGGCCAGGGGGTGGGGCGCCTCTACGCCTCCGACGCGGTTGAGGTCGTCGTGCCGCTTCCGGACAGCAACGCCGCGCTCATTCCGGGTCTCTGGGACCTGAGAGCCGGCGACGGGAACCGGCAGGTGGCGGCCCGCGTGGTGGCGGACTACGGCGAACGCCGCTACGGCTGGGAGGGCTACGTCGACCGGGTCGAAGGTGCGCTGGACGAGCAGACGCGCACTATCGACGTGATTCTTCGTGTGCCCAGGCCGTTCCGCGGCGGTGCACCGGAAGCGGACGGCCGTGAAGACGGAAACCCGGAAGGCGACGACGGCGGCCCGCCGCTGCTGGTCGGCAAGTTCGTCGACGTGGAACTCGAAGGGATCGAGCCGGACACCTACTTCAAGATCAGACGCCCGGCGCTCAGGCCCGGCAACGAGGTGTGGGCAGTGCGCGAGGAGAAGGTGACGATCGTGCCGGTGACCGTCCTGCAGCGCGACGATGACGATGTCTACGTCACCGGCGCGCTCGAACCCGGTCAGGCTGTCGTCATCGGCGGAATCCAGATCGCGACGGAAGGCATGGAGATTCGGACCGGGACGGGGTGAGTTCCGGGCATGGCCGTGCAGACGACCGCGGAAGGAGGCCGGTGAACCACGACCTGACCGTCCCCTCGGCCTACTCGGAGTCCTACCGGCGCGCGCGATCGTCTGATCCGCACGCAGTCGACAGGTACATCCGTCACACCGCTATCGGCGACCCCGAGCTCGACCCGGTTTTCGAGGAGCTCGCCGACCTGCGGCCGGCGGAGCTACACCGCTTCGTCCGCATCGGAATCGAGGGAGACGACGAGGCTCTGCGCGCTGCTCCGCAGGCGCTGCGTGACTTCTTCGAGAACCTGGACGAACCGGCCTGGCTCGACCGGGACGCCCTGGAGCCGGGAATCCGCGCTTTCTACAGGAACGCCGACCTCATGCTGGTCGCGTTCGTGACCGGGGTGCTCGTCGAGGGCTTCTCAACGTTGATCGCCAAGTCCTTCAACATCACGGGACGGGTGAGATTCACGACCAGGCGCCTGCAGCAGAACAACCGCCAGTTGATTGACATCTTCTTCCCGAACGGCCTGCAGAGAGACGGCGAAGGGTGGAAGCTGTCCGCCCGTGTTCGCTTCGTGCATGCGCGGATCAGGAACCTGCTCTCTCGCTCCGCGGACTGGGAAAGCGAGAGCTGGGGCACCCCGGTGAGTGCCGCGCATCTCGGTTACGCGATCTCCGTGTTCTCGAAACGGCTGCTCGACTACTCATCTCTTCTTGGCGCCAATTTCACCGAGGAAGAACGGCAGAGCGTTCTGGACGTCTGGCGCTACGCCGGATACGTCATGGGCATCCCGGAGAGCATCCTGTACTCCTCTGCCGCAGAGGCCGAACGAGTCTACGAGGTGGCCTGTCTCTGCGAGCCGCCGCCTGGAACCGATTCTCGAAGCCTGGCGAACACCCTGATCCAGTCGGTACCGGCCGTTGCGAAGATCACCGATCCCGCCGAGCAAGAGAAGATCCTGCGGTTGGCGTACCGCCTTTCGCGAGCGCTCATCGGAAACAGGCTCGCCGATGCCTTCGCCTACCCGAAGCGAAGACCATGGGAAGTCGGCACACTCGCCCTGTTCCGGGCCAAACAGCATGTCCAGCGGCGCTGGTCCGGTTCCCAGACGCTCCGCGCCAACAACTTCACGCAGCTCTTGCAGATCGCCGTGTACGACGAAGGGGGCTTGAGCTACAAGCTGCCCGACCACGTCCACGCCGACAAGTCAAACCGCTGGTGACAGTCGAGCCGCCGGCGACACCAATCGGTCGCTCAGCCGGAACCCTCCGCCGCCTGCGCCTTCTGACACGCCGGTCTCGCCAAGCAGCGGTCGCCGTAGGCCTCGAGTACCGGCGACTCGGGAAGCATCCCGAACATGCGCAGGAAGACGGCGCTGCTGCCGAGCATCACGTCGGCGGCGCTGAACTCGTCGCCCAGGATCCAGGGGCCATCACCCAGCCCGTCCTCCCAGACCTCAATCGTCTTCGCGAAACTGCCCCAGCCCAACCGGCCGGGATTGAACGCTTCCGCCTGGTGCTCCTCCGGCACGACGGTCCGGAGGCCCGACTCGAACATCGCCGGCTCGATCATCGCCGGCGAGTAGATCAGCCAGTGCACGAAGCGGGCGCGCAGCGGATCGTCGAGCGCCGGCGCCAGCCGGCCGGGGGCGTAGCGGTCCGCGACGTAGAGGCAGATCGCCGCAGAGTCCCACATCTTCACCTCGCCGTCCTCGAGCGCGGGCACCTTGCCCATCGGGCTCGCGGCCAGGTGTTCCGCGGTCCGCTCCGGCTTCGTGATGTCGACGTGCACGAGCTCGTAGTCGACGCCCGCCTCCTCGAGCATCCAGACGGCGCGGCTGGACCGCGTCTGCGGGCACCAGTAGAGCTTCATTCGTAGGCCTCCGAGTCCAGGTGTTCGGTACCGGCCGGCGCCCGGCCGATCTCCCTCATGTTCGTGAAGAAACCACGCACGTCGAGGTCGATAACAACAGGCGAGTCGCTGTCGTTGAGCCAGAACCAGCCGTGGTTGCCGGAGTAGCCGGCCGTCAGACCGCCCTGACCACCCGACACGTCGAACTCCTCGGCGTAACGGACCGGCTCGTCGTCGAGGTCGTTGAACGGGTCGGCGTGAAAGTCCGAGTAGAGCGCGCCGCCGTCGGTCTGCCAGGAGTAGACGATCGTCATCCCCTCGATCATCTGCAGCTTGTACTCCATCTGTTCGTTGGCGCCGATCTCGATCGTGACCGTCTCGGCGCGGAGTTCACGGTTGCCGGTCATCTGGACCGACAGGCCCTCCTCCGCCTCCGCCATCGGCTCGGTGCCGGCCGCTTCGTAGAGCCGGTCGAGCCCGAGCAGGCCGCCGATCCGGGTCGGGTCGATGCCGTACTCGGCCGGCAGGATGACGACGACGAAGACCACCGCGGCGGCGACGAGCGTGATCGCCAGCGTCTTCAGCAGTCTGCGAAGCGGCGGCGTTCCGAGATCGCCGCCTGGAGCGGGAGCGGAATCCGTCATGACAAGCACCGACCCAGATGGCTGAAGTGCTTGAAAACAAGGCGCTTTAGCCGGTATCGCCGCATGGCTGTCCCCTTCCTGGTCCCCGCGTTCAGAGCCGATCCACGTTCGACGAAACAACGCTGGAGCGCCCACATCGGGAGTCTAGTCGATGAAGCACCGGCCAAGAGACAGTCGGCTCAGCGGACGTGGCTGCGGCGCAAGGCCCTGGGGGCCGTCCTCATCCTCTCGCTGACGCCATCGTCCGGCAGCGATTCGCTAGCGTCCAAACCCTCGGGCCGAGACGACCGAGAGGCGAGCCGTTCTAGACTCCTTGAACAGGGCTGACCTGACTCCTCCCAAGCCATCGACTCCGGACGGCGGTTCCGCCGGTCGTGGTTACTGGGCAGGGGCACCTCCTGGCGTGTTGCGCTCGCAGCGCGACACCGGATCGGCAAACCCCTCCCGGCCACCGCCCGCCGCCCAGAGATCCCAAGATCGCGCGCGAGCATGTCTTGGAGGCGGCGAGCCGCCCGGTCAACGGCCCCACTTGTAGTTGAGACGAACGTAGTAGTAGCCGCCCGACAGGCCCCACGGCGTGACCGGGCTGTACCTGGAACCCAGGACGTCGACCAGCGGCGCCGGCGCGGACGACAGAACATCGAACATGTTCTGGGCGCCGATGGCCAGCGTCGTGTCCGCGGCGATCGAGATGCTGGCCTCGAAGTCGACGATGCAAGCCGTGTCCTGGACCGGCGGGGTCGAGTCCACCCACAGCCGCGTGTAGTAGTAGTCGATCCAGGAGCCGTAGTAGCTCAGGCGGCCGAGGAGGTTGACCGGCCCTACCTGCTGGCCGACCGCGACGTTCCAGCGCAGGCGGGGCACGCCGCGCTCGATCGAAAGCACGTCCGCCGGGCTCAGCAGGGCGGAGTCCTTCGTGACCTCGGTGTCGGTGTAGTTCAGGGTGAAGCTGAACTCGGTGTCGCCGTCGAGGGCGACCGGAATCCAGGTCGAGACGAGGTCGATTCCCCGGGTCCGCGTCGAGAAGTCGTTGATGAAGAAGCGGAAGAAGGACAGGTTCCGCGCCGAGGTGATGCCCTGGGAGAGCAGCAGCTCGCGCTCGTCCTCGGTCAGCGTGATCACCTGCGACAGCGACAGCCGGTCGTCGATGTCGACGTTGAACAGGTCGGCGGTCAGCGTGAACGGGCCGGTGTCGATCACCAGGCCGGCCGTCGCGTGGACCGACTGCTCGGGTTCGAGCGGCTTGCCGCCGCGCAGTTCCGCCGCCACGAAGGTGGACGGCACGGTGGCGCTGTCGACGAGTTCCAGGGTCACCGGATCGATCGTGGTCTGGACGTTGAGCGCGTTCTGCTGCCCGGGCGTCGGCGCGCGGAAGCCGGTGCTGACTCCGCCACGGATCGCGGCGGTATCGCTCAGCGCCCGGCGGAACGACAGCTTGCCGTTCGTCGTGTTGCCGAAGACGTCGTAGTCCTCGACCCTGACGGCGGCGCCCAGGCCCCACCGGTCGTCTTCTCCGTGCAGCTCGACGTCGCCGTAGACGGCGACGTTGTCGCGGCTCCACGTCCCGGCCGTGTAGTCGGGAAAACCGGGAAAGCCGTTCGAGGCGGGAATGAAGCCCTGCGCCGCGTAGGGGCCGACCTCCCAGGAGGCTCGCCCCCCGGGGCCGACCGTGAAACTCTCGTCGCGCCACTCGGCGCCGGCCGCGACGCTGAGCCGGTGGGAGACGGAGTACGAGATGTCGAAGTTCAGGTTGACGTCTTTCTGCTCGTAGAGACCCGGGTCGAAGTCGCGCGGCGTGTCAGGGCCGAGCGACGCGTTGACGGTGTTCATGAAGAAGAAGTCGGACTCGTGCGAGCCGAAGCTGGCGGAGAGATCCCAGGCGAAGCCGCTGTCGAACTCCTTCCGCAGCCCCGCGACGATCGAGCTGTCGGTCACGATGCCGCCGAACTGCGGGGTGAAGCCGCCCGGAGCGATCTCCTGGAAGGAGAAGCAGTTCGGGTCGGCGAACACCTGGGCGAGGGCGTCCGGGTCGGGCACGTTGTCGGTCACCGTGACCACGGGACAATTCGCCGAACCCATGCCGCGGGCGCGGAGGACGTCGCCGATCAGCAGCGTCCGGCCGCCGTCGAGGCTGTAGATGCTCTGGCGGGAGTTCGGATTGCGGAAGAAGAAGCCCTCGGTCATCTCCTTCTCGGCGTAGTTGGCGAAGCCGTAGAACTCGAGGCCGCCGTCGGAACGGCTGCCGATGTTGGCGAACAGCTTCACGTCGTCGTCGACCGCCGGGTTGCCCCAGATCTGCGCCGGCTGGGCGACGTTGTGGTTGCCGGCGGCGATCAGCGCGGCCGCGTCCTGGCGCTGGACGCTGCGGCTGGTCGGATCGGCGCCGCCGTACTCGAAGCTCAGGTTGGCGAAGCCGTTCGCGCCCATCGGCAGACCGAAGTTGCCGGCCACGCTGTAGCCCGCGCCGTCGCCGCGGATGTAGCTGCCGCTGTTCAGTTCGATGGCGCCGCCGGACGCGTCGTCCTTGAGCAGGAAGTTGATGACGCCCGCGATCGCGTCCGAGCCGTACTGCGCCGACGCGCCGTCGCGCAGCACCTCGACCCGCTGCAGGGCGATCGCCGGGATCGTCGAGATGTCGGGCCCCTGCGCGCCGTCCGTCACGCCGCCGAACCAGGCGACGACCGACGACCGGTGGCGCCGCTTGCCGTTGACCAGGATCAGCGTGTGGTCGTGCGCCAGGTTGCGCAGGCTGGACGGCCTCACCAGGGTCGCCGCGTCGCTGATCGGGTGGGTCGCGACGTTGAAGGAGGGGATCAGGTTCCGCAACTGGTAGTCGAGCGTGGTGGCGCCCTGGCGGGCGATGTCCTCGACGGGAATCGCGTCGATGGGGACCTGGGACTCGGTCACCGAACGAGGATGCGCGCGGCTGCCGAGGACGACGACCTCCTCGTTGAACTCGTGCTCATGCGCGTGCTCCTCACCCTCCTCGTGGGACTCGTGGTCGTGATCCTCCTCCTGGGCCGGCGCGGCGGCCGGCACGAGCAGGATGAAGACGCCGGCCGCTGCTGCGGTCAGGAACATGTGTCTCGTCGTCCAGGTCATGGATGCGCCCTCAGGTGCTGTTCCCATGCCGTACTTTCATCCGGATAGCGTCCTTCATCGGTTCAGAGTCCAACCGCCGTCAGCGCCTGATCGACTGCCGTGTGGACGGCGCTGCCGACGCCGTGAAGATCGACGACCGCCTGGCGGATCGCGATCCCCATCGTCGGGTAGTCGGCGTCGGGCGGCGCCAGATCCACAAGGGCCCGGAAGAACGCCTGCTCTACCCCGGTGCGGTTGGCCACCCCGACGCCGGCGACCGTCCGACCGCTTGAAGCATGCGTTCCACCCTCGATCGCAAGGTAGTAGGCGTGGCTCAGGATGGTGGAGTTCCAATGGCCGGCGTCGTACCCGTCCTCCGGCAGACGAAAGGTCTGGCCATCCGTCATGCCCAGACCGGTGAAGTAGACGAGGTTCTCCCCGATCGGGACCACGAGGAACCGGAACTCCTGCCCGTACGCATCCGGGAAGAAGAACGGGCCGATGGACTCGGAGCGCGGGTCGTCGATCCGACGGATCGGATCCCCTGCGTCCTCTCCGCCCATGTAGTCCGCGCGAAGAGGCCCCTCGCCGGGAGGGTGGACCGCGAACTCGACTGCCGTGCCGACGATGTCCGAGTACGCCTCGTGGATCGCGCCGCCATGGTCCATGAAGAAGGCGAAGCGCCCTTCGCGCGAGCGGGTCGGTTTACCATCCTCATCGAGACAGAGAAGCGGCGCCCGCACTTCGTTCCCGGACTCGTCCTCTCCGAGCGTGTAGGAATCGCCGCAGCGGAACACCTGATTCCGCCACTCGAATCTCGACGCTCCAAGTGTGTAGTCGAGCCGGCCGATCAGGGGCAGACCGGTGCGCGCCATCAGCGCGGAATCGGTGACGCCGTGCATGACCTCGTGGGCGACGATGTCCAGCGGCACCAGCGGAGGCCCGTCGGGTACTTGCCCGAACACGACGGCTCCGGTGCCCTGCGGCCCGAACGGAGCCGGGACGAAGAAGGCGTTGTAGAAGTCACCTACGTTGACGACGGAGAAGATGCGCCCGTCCTGACCGTCCAGTCCGCGCCAGCTCTGGCTCTGAAAGAGGTAGTCGTAGGTGAAGCCGAGATGGGCCTGGCCGTCGACGACGGCCGAGTCCGACCACTCGTTGTCGTCGTCGCTGGCGACCGCGTCCTCCCAGGCCGGCGCGGGCTCGAGCAACGCAAAGAGGTTGGACAGATCCCCGCCGCCGTCCAGCGTCACGATCTCGGCCGGGCGAAGACGGTCCCACGCTTCGTATGTCTGCCCCGTCTTCCACACGCTCAGCTTCTGCGGAGCACCGGTGATTCCCAGCCCGAAGCCCACGGCCGCATCGGCGCGCACGTGTTCCTGCCGATGCAGGAGTTCGCCGCTGTGGGCATCGATGAACCAGGTCCGGTAGTCCCGCATCGTTGCGCTCCAACCAAGCACGAGTCTCCCGAGCGGCGTTGGAAACACGACCAGGATCGGCGGCTCGGTCGTGGCCGGCCCGACGCCTGCCATCTCCTGGATCCAGGCCAGGGCGGCCTCGGCGGTCATACTCGGATCCGGACTGACATCGATGTCGCTGAAGATCGTCCCGAAGGCCCATAACGTCGCCTCGCCGGCCCGCTGTCGCGTCAGTCCGGCACCCAGGACCGGCAGGCCGCCGTGAACCTGACTGAAGTGCTCCAGAGTCCGACCCGGCACCTGGCGATCCGGCCGCGCCGTCGCAAGCACAAGGTCGCCGCTCCGGGTCATCTCGGCGACAAGCGAATCGACGCGCACCGTTTCCGCAACGCCGTTTGGCATCGACGTGGCAGAAGAGATGCGCTGCACAGACGTTGGCCCCGGCTGCGCCGGCAGCGTGCCGGCCGCCAGAACAAGCACAGGCAACGTCCCGAAGGCTCGCCTTCTGATCGGCATGTGATTCCTCCTTGTCTGTTCTTCCACACCGGGGCTCAGCGACCAACCGGCGAATCCCGCCAACCTCCTCCGGTAGGCTAGCGCCTTTTTTGTAAACTAGGTATATGGATCTGAGTTGTATTCGTGTCGTTTCCATAAGCTATCATGTCGCGCCGGCTCTCGAAACGGCGTGCCGCCGTAGCGGCACCGCGAGTCGGGCCGATCCGTGAGGAGAATCCGTTGACACATTCCAGTGATGCAAGGCGGGAGAACGAGGCGCTGCGCGAGCGCATCTCCACGTTGAGCGCGGCCATCCTGCGCATCAGCTCGACGCTCGACGTCGACACCGTGCTCGCCGAGGCGGTCGAGAGCGCGCGCGGACTGACCGGCGCCCGCTACGGGGTCATCGTGACGGTCGACGAGGCGGGCGCGCCCACCGACTTCGTCTTCTCCGGCTACACGCCCGAACTCCAGCAGGAGGTGCGGACCTTCCCCGGCAGCGTCCGCCTGTTCGAGCACCTCCGCGAGCTGCCCGGGCCCTTGCGGGTGGCCAACCTCACGGAGTACTTCCGCTCGGTCGGCATTGCCTCCGAGGGGACCCACGTCCGGACCTTCCAGGGCGCGCCGATGCGCCACCGCGGCGCCAATGTCGGCAATTTCTTCCTCTCCGAGAAGGCCGGCGGCGACGAGTTCACCGACGACGACGAAGAGGTCCTGGTGCTCTTCGCCTCACAGGCCGCGGCCGCGATCGTGAACTCCCGCGCGCACCGGGACGAGCGGCGCGCGAGGACCGACCTCGCGGCCCTGGTCGAAACCTCGCCGGTCGGGGTCGTGGTCTTCGATGCGAAGAGCGGCCGGCTGGAGTCGATCAACCGCGAGGCGAGGCGGATCGTAGAGAGCCTGCGGACGGCCGGCCGGCCGACCGAGCAGCTCCTGGAGGTGATCACGTTCCGCCGCGCCGACGGACGGGAAGCGGCACTGAGCGAGCTTCGGCTGACGGAGTTGCTTGGCACGAGCCAGTCGATGCGCGCCGAAGAGGTCGTGCTCACGGTCCCCGACGGGCGCAGCGTCCGCACGCTGATCAACGTCACGCCGGTCCGCGACGACGACGACGCCATCCAGTCGGTGGTCGTGACGATGCAGGACCTGGCGCCGTTCGACGAGATCGAACGGCTGCGGACCGAGTTCCTGGGCCTGGTGAGCCACGAGCTGCGCGAGCCGCTGGCCGCCATCAGAGGCTCGGCGATGACGCTGCTGGAGGAAGCGGCGGAGCTGGACTCGGCCGAGATGCGCGAGTTCCACCGCATCATCGTCGAGCAGGCCAGGCACATGCGCGGCCTGATCGGCGACCTGCTGGACGCGGGGCGCATCGAGTCGGGTTCGCTCTCGGTCGAGCCCGAGCACTCGGAGGTGGCCGCCCTGGTTGAGCGGGCTCGAACCACGTTCCTGAGCGCCGGCGGGCGCAACGCCGTCCTGGTCGACCTGCCGGCCGGCCTGCCCCCCGTGATGGCCGATCGGCGGCGCATCGGGCAGGTGCTCAACAACCTCTTCGCCAACGCCGCGCGGCACGCTCCCGAGTCGTCTCCGATCCGGGTCCGGGCGGAGCGCGAGGATGCGCATGTGTCGGTCTCGGTCTCGGACGAGGGGCCGGGGGTGGCGCCCGAGCGGTTGCCGCATCTCTTCAGCAGGCACGCCGGCGCCAGCGAGGGCGCCACGGCGGGCCACGGCCTCGGGCTTGCGATCTGCAAGGGACTCGTCGAGGCGCACGGCGGGCGCATCGGGGCGGAGAGCGCCGGCCCCGGCCACGGCATGACGATCACGTTCACGGTTCCCTTGGCCGGGGAACCCGCAGCCGCGGCGGAAGGCCACGCCGCCGGCCCGCCGCCGGCCCCGGACCGGGACGGGCGGCCGCGTATCCTTGTCGTGGACGACGACCCGCAGACGCTGCGCTTCGTCCGCAGCGCGCTCTCGGAGGCCGGCTACGCCCCGCTCGTGACGGGCGCGCCGGACGACCTCGAGCGCATCATCCGGACCGAGAAGCCGCAACTGGTCCTGCTCGATTTGGTGCTGCCCGGCAGGGACGGCATCGAGCTGATGCGGCAGGTCCCGGAACTGTCCGACCTGCCGGTCATCTTCATCTCCGCCTACCGCCGCGACGAGACCGTCGCGCAGGCGCTCGAGGCGGGCGCGGTCGACTACGTCGCCAAGCCCTTCTCGGCGACCGAGCTGGTGGCGCGGGTCCGGGCAGCGCTCAGAAGGCACGCAGAGCCGGCGCCGTTCGTGCTCGGACAGCTCGCCATCGACTTCGCGCAGCGCAGAGTGAGGGTCGGCGGAGAGGCGGTCCACCTGACCGCCACTGAGTACGAGCTGCTGCGCGTTCTCACGCTCGACGCGGGCCGGGTCGTGACCTTCGACACGCTGCTGCGCCGGGTCTGGGCCAAGCGCGAGAACGCGGATGCGAACCTCGTGCGCATCTTCGTCAGGAACCTCCGCCGCAAGCTCGGCGACAGCGCGGCCAACCCCGCCTACCTGTTCAACGAGCGCGGCGTCGGCTACCGCATGGAGAAACCGACGGACCGCTGAGGGCGCGGCGGCTGCCCCGCCCGGTCCGGGATCGCCCGCGTCGACCGTCCGCGCCGGTAAGCGGCTTGGGGTTACCTCTCCGCACCTGTCTTGGACGTGAACACGAACGCACGCGAAGAAGGGCGAGGCGTGACAGATTGCCGTCAACCTACGGATGTAATCCCCAAGACAAGACCTCGGCCCGGGCCACGGAGGCCAGACGCCCGCTCAAGGACCACAAGCGTCGCGCTGGAGAGGGGGAACCCCGTGCTCCTCGCGGGACGCACCGTATCGACAACCAGAGTGCATTGGTTTTATGAAAACGACATGCAAAACGATTCTTGCCCACACACCTACTTTATACATCAACCTGTAGGATTGGAGGTCAGGCGTCCTGCGTTCTGAACTTCTCGGTCCGGAGAGCAACCGTAGCCAGACTCACAAGAGGCCGGGGCACGTTCTTCGGCACCAGCCGTTAGTCGACCGCGGGCGGCGGCCTGCTACTTCTTCTCGGAAGACCAACGTCGAGTTGCTGGTCAAGGTGTTCAACGAGTGTAGTCACAACGGCCACTGGAGGGTCTACGGATCCGCCGCCACCGGAACAGGAGCGATCATGTCAGCGCACACGTGTCCAGCGGCCCAAGGCGCAGCCTCCGTGACCGGCGGCGGATCAGCGAGGATCCGGCCGGCATCCGAGGCGGAAGTGGCCAGCCTGCCCCGGCCCCCAGGGCCGAAGGGACCCGGTTTCAGGAATCTGTACCGGCGGGTCTGGACCTGCCTCGACCTGTTCGAGCGGATGCACCGGGACTACGGCGATGTGGTCTTCCTTCCGATCGTGTACGAGAGGCTGTGCATGCTGTTCGACCCGGAACTCGTGTTGGAGCTCCTGGAACGGGAAGGCGAACTCTTCGAACAGAACATGGCCGGAGTGAAGATCCCGCGCCTTCGACATGACACCCTGCAGATGACCCGCGGCGCGCAACACCGCTGGCGCCACGAGATCATCGCACCCGCCTTCCACGAGGGCATGGACGAGTTCTCCGCCATCATGGTGGAACGAAGCCGCGAGCTGGTGAACGGGTGGCGCGCGGGCGATGTGATCAACGTCGACCAGGAGTTCCTGAGGCTGGCGGCCGGGGTCATGGGCGACGCCATCTTCGGCCCCGGAAAGATCGAAACGGACGTGCTCCTTCATTGGCGAAGGGCCGTGAAGTGGGAGGCCATTTCCCTCGTCGTGCCGTTCGGCGGAGTAGTCGGAAAACTGCCGGTGCCGGCGATGAGGAACGCGAGAGCGATGCTGGACCAGTTCGACGGTCTGGTGCTTGCGACCGTCCGCGACGCACGGGCTGGGAGGTCTTCCGTCAGCGGCAGCCTCATCACGCGGATGGTACGGGGCAGGTCGGAATCGGAAGCCGGGCGCCAGTTCGCCGACTCTGAGATTCTGGCCGAAGTCTACTGGCTGTTCGCTGCCGCTCTGGGGCCGTCCGCGCACACCGCGGCCTGGGCCATCGAGTTCCTGGCTCGCAACCCGGCTGCGCGGCGGCGGCTTGAACGGGAGGCGAGCGCCGTCGATCTTCTCCCGGACGAGGGCATGGCCCTGCTCAGCGGCGATCATCTCTCCTATGCGAAGGCCGTGTACGCGGAAGCAGTCCGCCTGTCCCCCATCGCCTACGTCGGCATCGACAAGCGCGCGGTCGTGGACCTGGTCGTGGACGGCTTCCTGGTTCCGCGCGGAACCCTGCTCTACGGGACTTCCGGCTTCGTTCACCGGAACGAGAACTGCTTCGAGCGGGCAATCGAGTTCCTGCCGGAGCGCTGGCTCGAGGACGCGCCCGCCACGGCACCGCACGCCTACATGCCGTTCGGCCATGGCTACCGAACCTGCGCCGGGCGTGAATTCGCGATCCGGCTTGCCGTATGCCTGTTGACGTCGATGGCGCAGCGCTTCCGGCTCGAACCGGTCAGCTCGCGGCCCGCCCAACCCGAGTTTCCGGTCTACGGGCCGTATCGCATCAAGGGGGGGTTGCAGGCGCGCGTGGCGTCGAGGTCCTGACGCTCAGCAACCGTCTCGCCACTTCGAGGCCCGGCGGAAGCCCAGCACCCTCGAACGCTTCCGGGGCGCCGCGCGAAGAAGGACCAGAATCGCACCTCATCGCGGATCAGGACTGAGACACCAACCCAACAGCCAAATGTCCGTCTCGCCATCAACGGCCAGGGTCGACAACGGAGCGCGAACCGACCCGGAACCGGCCTTCGACATCCCCGCCTGCTACATCGCTGGCTACGAGGCCGCCCGAGAACTGGATCCCGAACTGGCGCAGCGCTACATCCGCTGCACGACCCAGGCCGATCCTCTGGCCGACCTTGCGGTCGAAGAACTTGCAAAGGTGGTGCCCCCCGCTGACGTCCATCGGACGATCGCCAAGACGGTCGATCGCTACTTCGATCCGCCGAAGGACACGCCCGAAGCGCTTCGGGAGCTCATCTCGTCTTCCACCGTCGTGCCCGACTGGTTCGATCCGAAGATCGCCATGAAAGCCACTCGTGCGTTCCTCCGCAACTCCGACGTGGTCCTCGCCGCGCTTGTGGGCGGCGCCATCGTGGAGGGCTTCTCCACCCTGATCAGCAAGTCGTTCCGCATCAGGAGCCGGATCATCCTGAACGGCGTCCGGCGGCTCAAGCAGAACACGCTCCAGTTGACCGAGCAGTTCATGCCGGGCGGACAGGAGCCCGGCGGCGACGCCTGGAAGCTGAGCCTGCGCATCCGCCTGGTGCATGCCCAGGCCCGAACTCTGCTCGTGCAGTCCGACGAATGGGACGCGCCGGAGCACGGCATGCCGCTCAGCGCGGCGCACATGCTGTTGGGAGCAGCCGCCTTTTCCGGACGATTGATGCACCATGCGACGCGTCTAGGAGCCGACTTCAGTCAAGAGGAGCAGGAGGCCTACATTCACGTGTGGAGATACACGGGACTCGTCATGGGGATTCCCGAGTCCATCATGTTCCACGACCAGACTTCCGCGCTCCGCACGTTCCAGGTCGCCGCGATGTGTGAGCCGCCGCCGGACGATGACGCGATCATCATGGCCAACAGCATCATCAACAGCGTCCCGATCCTGCTCGGGTTCACGGAAACGGAAGAACGTCGCAAGATGGCGGCATTCATTTACCAGGTGTCCCGCGAACTGATCGGCGATGAGCTGGCGGACTCCTTCCGCTTCCCCAAGCCGCAGGTCATCAAGAAAGTTCCCCTGCTGTGTCTCAGAAACAGAGTCGAGAGGATCGCACTGAGACCGTTCCCCCGTGTCCTGGCCATGCGATCAAGGAAGCGCTTCAACGCGCTACTGGATGCCTCGGATCTGGGCCAGATCGAGCAATCCTACGCCCTGCCGACCACCCTTCACGACGAAGAGTCGCTGCCGTGGTAGGCCGCCGCTAGCTATAGCTAGCAGTCTGTCGGACTTTGGGGGTGAAGTGCGGGGCTTGGTGGGTTAGTTTGTGCGTGGAGGGAGGGCGAGAGGGATGCCGAAGTTCAAGGAAGCTCACCGTGACCAGCCGTTCTTGCTGCCTCCGGA
>MKWU01004144.1_pt1 | contig 17654 bp, 17 predicted proteins | sample 809101 | NCBI WGS metagenome assembly MKWU01 (sample SAMN05860141, study PRJNA318959) | sponge metagenome | host: Aplysina aerophoba | place: Slovenia: Piran, Adriatic Sea, Gulf of Piran | collected 2013-05-07
TCTTCTTACCAGGTCCTGTCCCCACGTGAGGGGAAGGCCCCGTTCGGTTACGGGATCGAGATTGAAGGCAAGGCCTGCCGAGAAGCCCCGGCCCTTCGGAACGTCTGCCTCGTAGGTGAGGAGGGCGTGGCCTTCGATGTCGAGGATGAGTCTGTGCCGGGATGGGTCCGGGCGATGCCGCTGCCCGGTTCGACGTCGAAGCCGGTCTCGGCGTCTTCGCCGTTGTAACGGGTGCCGATCAAGCGCCAGGGCAGCGATAAGTCGCTGCCCTGGCGGCGGAACCCCCTTCCGGAGCAGCCGCAGCCGGGCCACGTCCGATCCGGTGGCAACACTGCCCGGGCGCCTGCGGCGGCCATGGTCCGGTTGAGATCGGCCTTCACCTCCGCAGCGCCTTTCAGGCCTGAGGGTCATTTCGCCCATGCCGTAGCCGAGGATGCACTGGAGCTTGAGCCACTTGGTGGCCTGCCCTGGGCGGCCTGGTGGCCCTTCCGAATCTGCTGGTAGTGGCAGCGCTGGTTCTGCAGCGACAACAGAACTCCGTTGCTACCGGCCAGGCCCTGCGCCCGGACACCCAACACGTTCACCTCACGGGAGGTTCTGTGCAGGCAACAGACACAGATCACCCATCACGGGGATCCATCCCTGCAGCCGCCATTCCACACAACCGGAGAGGATCATGGGATCTTGCTGGATGAATGCCAGGGCTGCTCCATGGTTCTCTGCTTCCAGAACCATCAGCCCACCGCCCCCGGGTTGACCATGGCCATCCACCAGGTAGCCACTCACCACGACCCGGCCTTGCTGCTGTTGCTGCCGCACCCAGTGGCGATGGGCGCTCAGGTGCTGGCCCATATCTTGAGCAGGAGCACGAAACCGTTCGGTCTTGATGTACCAGGGCATGGTGGAGTGCGGCAGGTTGTTCCAGCTTGCAGCCTCAACTCCGGGGATCCAGCACCAGCTTGGGTTGCAGTTGCCCTGGGAACCGGACGATTGCCATGCCGGCCAGAACGCCGGATGGAGTGAGCACCACCACCGCTTGCCCCACCGGTAGAGCAGTGGGGATGGGGAGCACCCGTCCACAACGCCAGCGGCTGTGCTCGGCAGGGTCGAGTCGATGTTGGGGGTAGAGGGCCGCCAGGGGCTGCCTGGGATCCAGCAGCAGGGTTGTGGGGGCCCCGTGGGCTTGCAACCGGGGGATGGTGACGGCTTGCGCCAAGCCGAATCCCAGGGCCTCTGTGCGCCGTAGTCTGGCCAAGGCGCCGCCACAGCCGAGGACGTCTCCCAGATCACGGGCGATAGCGCGGATGTAGGTGCCTGCACTGCAACGCACCTGGATGGTGAGGTGAGGAGGGTTCCAGCGGCGCAGTTCCAGGGTACGGACTGTCACCTGACGATCCGGCGGCGCCACCGCTTCACCCCGTCTGGCCTTGACGTAGAGGCGCTCACCCTTCACCCGGACGGCGGAGACAGCCGGTGGGCGCTGGCGAATGGCGCCACGGAAGCGGGCCAGAGTCCGCTCCAGGTCCACCACACCCAGTTCAGGGACAGGCCGCCGCTGCAGGACGGCACCGGAGAGATCGTCGGTGCTGGTGCGTAGACCGAGGGTAATGGTTCCCTCATAGGCCTTGTCGTCATTCAGGTAGGGCAGGAGGCGGGTGGCGCTACCCACGGCCATGGGCAGTACACCGGTTACATCCGGATCCAGGGTGCCCCCATGGCCAATGCGCCGCAGCCCCAGGCAGCGCCGCAGCAGGGATACGCAGTCATGGGAGGTGCATCCTGCAGGCTTATCGAGAACGAGAAAACCGCTCAGGCTGACCATGGTGCTCCCGGTTTGACCACCACCTAGCATCTGGTGGCTGAAGCACCGCTCCCAACTCCACGGTATGCCGTCCCAAAATCGGTTGAACACCCGCCGCGAACTGGCGTTTCTGGTGTTGTCGGGCCTGTTTCTTGGCAGTATGAGTCTGCTGAACGTGTTGGGGCTGAGCCGTTTCATCAACTTCGGCCGGATTGGACCGTTCCCCATCGTTGTGACGATAGGGGTATTGCCCTATCCCATCACCTTTCTTTGCACCGATGTCATCAGCGAGATCTGGGGAGAACGGCGCGCCTCTCAACTGGTGTGGGTGGGTCTACTGGTGAACGTCTGGATTCTGCTGGTTGTCTGGTTTGGGGGCATACTGCCGGGATTCGAGCAGATCGACCCCACCACGGGCTTGCCTGCTGTGGACGAGGCAGGTCGTCAGCCCCTGTTTTTCGAGTTGCGGCGGCTCACCATGGGCACCACCATGGCATCCATGGTGGCGTATCTAACGGCCCAGCTTACGGACGTGCGGCTATTCCACGCCTGGAAGCGCCTTACCCGTGGTCGCTACCTCTGGCTGCGCAACAACGGCTCCACCATGGTGAGCCAACTGGTAGACACCAGCGTCGTGGTGCTCGTCACCCACCTCAGCAGTGACGTGCTGCCCCTGTCGTCCAGCCAGGCCGTCCTGCCCCAACTGGCTGGGTTCGTCCTGACCGGGTACAGCTTCAAGTTCCTCTGTGCCCTGGCAGACACTCTGCCCTGCTACTGGCTGGTGGGTTGGCTGCGTCAGCATCTGGACATCCCGGGGCAGGGCCGGGAACTGGGGGCAATCAGTTCCAGCGAAGAACCTCCTGGCCCTGGTCGCTAATGCTCTGCTGCCTGCGACACACCGTACATCGTCAGGCGGGAACCACCTGAACCCGCTTGCGGCAGGTGCCTTTGCGACGAATGGTTTGAAAGCCGACAACGCCATCCACCAGAGCAAAGAGGGTGTCGTCCCGTCCGCGACCCACGTTCTCGCCGGGAAGGATGGCAGTCCCCCGTTGACGAATCAGGATGGATCCCGCATGGACCCGCTCACCGCCGTAACGCTTGACGCCAAGACGCTTGGCATTGGAATCACGACCGTTGCGGGTGGAGCCGGTGCCTTTTTTATGGGCCATTGAAGTGCAAAAGAGAAAGAGAAGGGAAGGGTCGGGAGACGGGATCAGGCCAGGGGTTGCCCCGCCACAGTGATGGAATCCACGCGCACACGGGTCAGGGCCTGTCGATGCCCTCGCTTGCTGCGGGTTTTCTTCTTGCGGCGCATCTTGTAGACAAGGAGTTTGGGTCCACGGCGATGGGCCAGAACCGTCAGGTTGATCTGCCCGCCTTTCACGTAGGGAGTCCCCACGGTGATCCCGGCGCCGGAACGCACCATGAGCACCTGATCAAGCCGTAACGTCTCATCCACTGCGACGTCAAGGCGGTCCAGATCGTAGTAGCGTCCAGGCTGGAGCCAGAACTGCTTGCCAGAGGCCTCAACGATGGCGTACGTGCCGACGGGGTCGGCGGCAGGGGCTGGAGAAGGTTGTGTGGCGCTTGCGTTGTCGTTGCCCGACGGAGAAGCTGACGATGAAGACATGGACGAGAATGGCGCAGCTTGGCTGGGCTCGCGAACAAACCCCATTGCAAACCAAACGTGCTGACCAGCAGAATGAAGAACCCATAGTCTTAACGTCTTCCCGTCTTCCCGTCAAGGCTTGTCCCCGTAGGGTTGAAGGCCTTGCAGTAGTCTGGCTTTACTCCCTGCTGCTTGTATTGCATCGTGTTGGCACGTGTAGCGTTGAGACGATGTACGAGCGTAATCGTCGCAATTTTTTCTGCAACCTGCCCGAACCCGGCAAGCAGGAGCTGTTGCAGAGCCTCAAGCAGCGCTACCGGGTTTTGCTGAGAAGCTACTTTGACCGGACAGACACTGCGGAAGAAGCACTAGAGCGTTTCGTTTCCACTACGTTCTCTGCGGACGTGCCGGCTCAACTGCTGGTAAAGATCCACATTCAGATCATGGATCAATTGGCCACCCAGCTCAAAATGGAAGGGCATAGCACCGCATTTCTGAAGGATTACCGCTTGGCCCTCATTGACGTCATGGCACGCTTGGCGGAGACGTACCGCAACGCCATGGCCATGGATCCACCCAGTTCCCAGTCGACCCGATCGCCGGAAACCACTTGATGAGCCCTCGCAAAACCTACATTCTCAAGCTTTACGTGGCGGGCAACACGCCCAACTCCATGCGAGCGCTCAAAACCCTGAAGGACATCCTGGAAACAGAGTTCAAAGGCGTCTATGCCCTCAAGGTGATTGATGTCCTGAAAAATCCCCAGCTTGCCGAAGAGGACAAGATCCTGGCCACGCCAACGTTGGCAAAAATTCTGCCGCCCCCGGTGCGCCGCATTATCGGTGATCTATCGGACCGCCAGCGTGTTCTCATTGGCCTGGATCTCCTCTTCGAGGAGCTTTCCGGCGATAAGACCGATATGTTGCATTCTGGCCCGGAAGAGGCAATCTGAGGCCATGACCAGTCCGCTTTCCTCCCTACCGGATCCCCGCAGCCAGGGATTCGGCCATGTTCAGAAGGTCCCCACCGGCATTGAAGGCTTTGACGACATCTGTCATGGGGGACTGCCCACGGGTCGCGCCACCCTCATTAGCGGCACGTCCGGCACGGGCAAGACCGTATTCTCCCTCCACTTTCTCTACAACGGCATCAAGCAGTTCGGGGAGCCGGGAATCTTTGTCACCTTTGAGGAGTCTCCCGTTGACATCCTGCGCAATGCCAGCAGCTTCGGCTGGTCGCTCCAGGAGCTGGTGCAGCAGGACAAGCTCTTTGTTCTGGACGCCTCTCCAAACCCGGAAGGCCAGGACATGGCAGGCAGCTTCGACCTGTCCGGTCTGATTGAGCGCATCAACTACGCCATCCGCAAGTACAAAGCCAAACGGGTGGCCATCGATTCGGTGACCGCGGTCTTTCAGCAATACGACGCTGTCTCGGTGGTGCGTCTCGAGGTGTTCCGCATGATCGCCCGGCTCAAGGAAATCGGAGTGACCACGGTGATGACCACGGAACGCATTGACGAGTACGGTCCGATCGCCCGCTATGGCGTGGAGGAATTTGTCTCCGACAACGTGGTCATCCTGCGCAACGTTCTGGAGGGGGAGCGGCGCCGGCGAACCTGTGAAATTCTCAAGCTGCGGGGCACCAGCCACATGAAAGGGGAATTCCCCTTCACCATTGGCGTGCAGGGGATCAATATTTTCGCTCTGGGAGCCATGCGGCTCACGTCCCGCTCTTCCAACACACGCATCAGTTCGGGGATTCCCCGCCTGGACGAGATGTGCGGCGGTGGCTTTTTCAAAGACTCCATCATCCTGGCCACCGGACCGACAGGGACAGGCAAAACACTTCTGGTGAGCAAGTTCCTTGAGGATGCCTATCGGATGAAAGAACGGGCCGTCCTCTTTGCCTACGAGGAGTCCCGCGCCCAGTTGATGCGCAACGCCACCAGTTGGGGCATGGATTTCGAGGAGATGGAGCAGGCGGGACTTGTGAAGATCATCTGCGCCTATCCCGAATCCACGGGCCTGGAAGACCATCTTCAGATCATCAAGACCGCCATTGAGCAGTTCAAGCCAACCCGTATAGCCATTGATTCCCTCTCGGCTCTGGCACGGGGTGTGAGTCAAAACGCCTTTCGCCAGTTCGTCATTGGTGTCACCGGCTATGTCAAGCAGGAGGAAATTACCGGGCTGTTCACCAATACCTCCGAAGAGTTCATGGGCAGCCATTCCATCACCGACTCCCACATCTCCACCATCACCGATTCAATTCTGCTGCTGCAGTACGTGGAGATTCGCGGTGAAATGTCGCGGGCCATCAATGTGTTCAAGATGCGAGGGTCCTGGCATGACAAAGGCATCCGTGAGTTCCTCATTAGCAGTACGGGAGCCGAGATCAAGGACTCCTTCAAGGACTTTGAGCGGATCATCAGCGGAATCCCCAGCCGGATCAGTGATGATGAGCGCCAAAGCCTTCGCCGTATTGTCAGTCTGAGCGACGCGGCGGAATAATCGCCATGTGGTTTCAGGTGTCCGCCTGGACCCGCTCCGCCAGCAGCGCCAACTCGTCGTCGTCGCTGCCTTCCAAGGGAAGTTCAAACCAGAACGTGGTTCCAACACCGGGCTTGCTGACCAGCTTGGGTACGCTGCCCTGCTTCTCCATGATGTTGCGCACAATGGCGAGGCCAAGGCCGGTCCCCTGCTCTGTGTGGACCGTGTTCTCCGCCCGGTAGAATCGCCCGAAGATCCGGGCTTGATCCAGTTCGTTCATGCCGCATCCCGTATCCGACACCTCCACCCGCAACCGTGGCATCCGGGAGGTGAGGTCGTTGATGGTGGCACTGGTGCTCACGTCGGGTACCGGACAGGAATCAGGCCAGAGATAGGCCCGGAGGCAAATCAGTCCGCCGGACGGCGTGAATTTGAGCGCATTGCCAACCAGGTTGTCCAGCACCTGGAGCAGGAGATCGAAGTTGGCCTGAACCCGTGGCAGGGTGGGTTCCACCTCGCAGAGCAGCCGCACACCCTTGTCGGACGCATTGAGGCGGTAGTTGCGCAGGGTCTGCTCCAGGGCCGGGCGCAACTCCATGGGTTCAAAGCGAAACTCCTGACCCGACTCCAGACGAGAAAGATCCAGCACGTCGTTGACCAGGCGAGTCAGGCGATCGGTTTCCGCATTAGCTGTGGCCAGAAATTCGCTGCGCTCCTCGTCACTGATTTGTGTCCACAAATCGTGAAGGGTTTCCACATAGGTCTTGATGTTGAACAGCGGGGTCCGCAGCTCATGGGATACGTTACTGATAAAGCGGCTTTTGGCTGCATTGAGTTCCACCTCACGGCTCAGGTCCTGCAGCGTGACGGTGACACCTTTAAGGGCATTGCTACTGGGATCCGTGACCGCCACCAGCACAATGCGCAAGGTGCGGGTGGGGGAACCGAAGCTACAACGGATATCCCGGGTGGCATGTTCACCCGCCAACACCTGCTGCAGGGCTTCCCCCACGTCCATCAGCAAGGATTCAGGCAGCAGATTCACCAGCGGTTCACCCACCAGCTTGCGGGCCTCCCAGCGGAACAATCGTTGGGACGTGGGGTTAGCCAGCACCACACATCCCCGGGCATCCAGCAGCATGGCCCCATCCGCCATGGTGGCAATGAGGGACTGCTGCTGGGCCTGGGCCACCTTGAGTTCCTTATTGGCCGCCTTCATCTCCTCGATGTTGGCTGCTTTATAAACTTCCAGTTGGCTGGCCATGGCATTAAATCCATCCAGTAACTCCCCCAGCTCACCGCCCATGGGCAAGGCAATGCGAGTAGAAAACTGGCCAGCAGTGATCTTGCGCACCCCGTGGAGCAGTGCCTTGATGGGATGGGTGATGGTGAGGGCATTGAAGACAGCCCCCAGAATCACCAGCACCCAGATGGCAATAAACACGGTAATGGTCACCTTGCGGGTTAACGCTGTTGTGTTGAGAACCACTTCATTGGGGTTGAGGCCCAGAGCCACGGCACCCAGGTTTTGCCCGTTGGCCGTCAAGGGCACAAACACGTCGGTGACCTGCCCATCAGGGGCCAGGTGCTGACGCACCAGAGGATTCCCGGGGTGGTCGTAGATGCTGTCCGGTAACTCCATGCGACGGCTCAGCAGCAGGGTGCTGTCCTCATCAACGTTGTCGAGGGGGAAGCTCAGGTAAATCACCCCGTCAGGGTCGGCAAAGAGGATGTAGCGGATACTGCTGCTCTGCTGCCAGAAGCGGTTGGCTACGGTGATCAACTGACGATCCTGCCCTTCCGCAACCAGGGACGTCACGTTGGCAGCCAGCAACAGGCCCACGTCCCGGGCATAACGGGTGTCGCTGAGGCGGGCATCCGACTGGATGGAGGACAAGGAAAAGAAGGTGAGCCCCGTCATGATGAGGCTCACCACAAGGGTGGACAGGGCCAGCAACTTGGCTTGGAGCGTGAACTCCGACCACCACTGCCGCAACGCAGTCAGCAGAACGTTCAGGATGTCCATGATGTCGTGCTTTACTGCAGTGCTTCTCAGCGTCGACGCACCTGGTGGCCAATATCGGAGCGGACCGTTTTGCCAGCGTAGTCAATCCGACCGAGGCGATTGTAAGCCTGGTCAAAGGCCTGGTCAAAGTCGTCCCCCAGCCCCACACTGGCCAGGACGCGCCCTCCAGCAGTCTGGATCTGTCCTGTTTCCCCACGCTTCACACCCGCGTAGAACACCATACCCTCGGAACTTGCGTTGCCAGTGTCCGTGATGGGATCCCCACGGCGAACGGGTCCGGGATAGCCTTCAGCGGCAGCCACCACACAGGCGCAGGCCGCGGACTTTCGGGTGCTCAGGGCTGGGGCTTCCGCCAGTTGACCAAGGGCGCAAGCCTGGAGCACAGCGGCCAGGTTGCCGTCCAGCAGGGGTAAAACGCACTGACACTCCGGATCGCCAAAGCGACAGTTGAACTCGATCACCTTGGGACCTGTGGCTGTGAGCATCATGCCCGCATAGATGACGCCACGGTAGTCGATTCCCCGATCCCGAATGGCCGCCAGCACGGGCAGGAAAACGGTGCTGCGCATGTGCTCCAGGGCCTGTTGGTCCAGGAACGGGACCGGAGCGTAGGCCCCCATGCCGCCGGTGTTGGGTCCGGTGTCGCCTTCGCCGATGCGCTTGTGGTCCTGGGCAGGGGGGAGCAGGACCAGATCCCGCCCATCACAGAGGGCAAGCACGGACACCTCCGGGCCTTCCAATCGCTCCTCCAGTACAAGCTGTTCCCCCGCACGGCCGAAAGCTCCGGCAAAGGCCCGATCCACAGCGGCTTCAGCCTCGGCCATGGTGCTGGCCACGGTCACCCCCTTTCCCGCAGCCAGCCCGTCGGCCTTCACCACCGGAGGACGCCCCAGACGGTGGAGCAGGTCCAGGCCTTCCGTCCGGCTGGTCACCACCCAACTGGGGGCCGTGGGCACACCGGCCTGGGTCATGAGTTGCTTTGCCCAGGCTTTGCTGGCCTCCAGTTGGGCCCCGTCAGCGCCAGGACCGAATACCGTCAGGCCCTGTTCACGCAGCTCATCTGCCAGACCTGCAGCCAGAGGCGCCTCGGGTCCGATCACCACCAGTGTGACGGCCTTGTCCCGGCAGAATCCGACGATTCCCGTGCCATCGTCTGCGGCCACCGGCACCACGGCAATGGCCGCCGATCCCCCTGTTGCAGGACTGACCATGCCCCCGTTGCCTGGCGCCACCCAAACCGCCTCGACACCCGGACTTCTGGACAAAGCCCAGGCCAGGGCGTGTTCACGACCACCTGAGCCAATCACCAGGATGTTTGCAGTCATGGATCCGGAATCTTCGCGGGTGCGCGGATGCGCTTCCCCTTAGCTTGGTCTGTCGAACCGAACGTTGCATGTGCCGATCATGGATACCCCGGCCCTTGCCCTTGGCTCCCTTCTCCATGAAGGGAAGGCCAAGCGATTTCATGCCACAACCGATCCCCGGCTTTGCGCTGTGGAGTTCAAGGACACGGCAACGGCATCCAACGGTCGTCACCAGGTTCGCTTGCCTGGCAAAGGTAAGCTCAATTGCCGGATTTCAGCCCAGCTCTTCACCCTTCTGGAGCAGTCGGGGCTGCCCACCCATTTCCAGGGACTGCTGGGCGATGGGTGGATGCTGGTCCGGCCCCTGCGCATGATTCCTCTGGAAGTGGTCTTACGGAACCGGGCAGCGGGCTCTCTGCTGCGGCAACTCCCCACCGTAGCGGGGCAACAACTGGAGCCACCTCTGTTGGACCTTTACTTCAAGGACGACGCCTTGGGGGATCCCTTCCTCAGTGAGGCCCGGCTGGCCACCTTGAACATCGTCACATCCCGGGAGCGGAGTCAACTGGAGACCATGGCCCGACAGGTCAACCGTACTTTGCATCAGGTCTTGGGCAAGCTTGCGCTGGATCTGGTGGACCTCAAGCTGGAGTTCGGCCGGGACGCCTCGGGCCAACTCCGGCTCGCCGATGAACTCAGCCCGGACAATTGTCGCCTCTGGGATGAGCGGCAGAGTCCTGACAGCCCGGGCCGTATTCTTGACAAAGACAGATTTCGTCAGGGCCTTGGTGGATTGGTTGATGCCTACGAGGAGATCAACCGGCGCATCCAGACGCTTGATCTCAAGCCCCGACGCGTATGGCTCTAGGGTCAGGGTATGAATCGGGTCACACCACGTCAGTCAAGCATGTTCAATTCCATGGGCCTGTTGTCCTCCGCGCTGAATTGTTCCCGGCCTCGGCTTGCCCGCCTGCTGCTCGGCACCTTCTCCGCTACGGGACTCTTCACGACAACGCTGCCCACGCAGGTGTTCGCCGAATCCCGGTGGTCTGTTGACGAGCTGCAGACGCCAACTCTGACCCATGGTGTGGACCAGGATCAACTCCAGTTGGATCCCGTGGTCCGCAGCACGGTTGAAATCCGACGTCAGGTGGCCCAGGCCGTCGAAAACCTGAAGCTGACCCAGGCGCCAGACGGGGAAGACACCGGGGACGACACTGAGGAACCATCGTCTTTGCCCCTGGAGGAGACACTGCCGGAGGAGGCGCCGGACGACCCTGGGCGGGAGCAGATTCTTCCGGAGGAAGTCCCGTCCGGAGCGATTCGGGACATCGACCCCGAGCAGCAGGTGCCCATCGCCGAAGTGATCGTCGTGGGGCTGTCGGGTCACCCTGAAGAGGAACGCCTTGAGATCATCGTCTACGACGCCATGGAGGTGCGGCCGGGTGGAAGCACAACCCGCACCCAACTGGAGAAAGACCTTACCGCCGTCTACGCCACGGGCTGGTTCAGCGATGTGCGGATTGTTCCCACCGACGGACTTCTGGGGGTACGCCTGGACGTGACGGTCACCCCCAACCCGGTTCTGCGTGCTGTGGAGTTGGCGGAGCAGGACGCGCTGCTGCCGGAGGAGGTGCTGGAAGAAACCTTTGCGGCGGACCAGGACAAAACCATTAACCTGGTGAGCCTCCAGAGGCGCTTGACCCGTCTGGAGGAGTGGTACGCCGAGCAGGGCTACTCCTTGGCCAGGGTGTTGGGACCAGCGCGCATCACCCCGGAAGGCGTGGTTGTCCTCACGGTTCGTGAGGGCAGGGTGGCAGACGTCGAGATTGCCTTCACCAACGACGATGGCGAAACCACGGATGAGGATGGGGAACCCATCCGCGGGGGCACCAAGGACTGGGTCATTACCCGAGAGTTGTCCACCAAGGCGGGGGACCGCTTTAACCGCCGCGTCCTGCAGCAGGACCTGGAACGCCTCTATGGCACAGGCCTGTTTTCCGACATCAATGTTTCCCTGCAGCCCATTCCCACCGACCCTGGTGTTGTGGCCCTTGTCTTGAAGATCCAGGAAGCCAAGACAGGCTCCCTGTCCGGTGGCCTTGGTTATAGTGGTACTCAGGGAGTTTACGGTCAGGTTTCCTTTAGCGAAGACAATCTACTTGGCCGTGCCTGGAGAACAAATTCACAGATCACCTATGGCCAGTATGGCGCACTGCTGGACCTTGCTTTCCACGATCCCTGGATCAAAGATGATCCTTATCGCACAGCCTTTCGGATGAATATCTTTCTAAGTCGAGAAATACCCCTCCAGTTTCAGCATGACGAGGAGGACGACATCAGAGTAGTTGAATACTATCATCAAGCCCCAGATTCTACCACAAATAGAATATATTCTCAACAAGATAAAGACGAGGGCACTCACAATCCTGAAACCACCAACCTTTACTATGCCGATAACGAATCGGTCCGTCTACAGCGGAATGGCATGAACTTCCAGTTCATCCGACCTCTTAACCAAGGCAATCCCCATGCCGAGAATACCAAATGGACCGCCTCCGCTGGCCTGACCTTACAGCAAGTAACCATTCAGGATGCCGATGGTGACGCCAAAGCGTATGCAAAGGGACCCCCTAAGGATCAGGAAACGACCGACAACTTCTTTTGTGTAGGTCATGATTGTAAATCCAGCAATATTCTAGCGGGATTGCGTCTCGGCTTTCTCTATAACACCTTAGACGACAAAACCAACCCAACTAGCGGCAATTTTGCCAGTTTCTCCACAGAGCAATATATTTCTGTAGGAGAAGGTTCGCCAACATTCAACCGAGCGCAGTTCAGTTTTGCCCATTTTATTCCTATGAAGCTGCTCAAAATCCACCGTGGTTGTCGTCCTGAACCCGGAGAAGCGGAAGACTGCCCTCAGACCCTGGCCGCTCAAGTGACAGGTGGTACCCTTCTGGGGAGTGCGCCGTCCTACGAATCCTTTTGCCTCGGTGGTTCCACATCCATCCGCGGCTTCGCCGAATGTGCCGTCGGCCCTGGGACAACCTTCGGAGAAGTTGCAGTGGAGTATCGCTTCCCGATCATCGGAATTGTCAGTGGTGAACTGTTCGCCGATGCCGGCAGTGTGCTGGGATCCCAGACAAGTGTGACCGGCAATCCCGGAGCACTTCTGAACAAGCCGGACAGTGGTTTCAGCTATGGCGTCGGCGTCGTTCTCAACACACCGTTGGGACCCCTGCGTGGAGAGATCGCCAAAGGCAACCACAATGATAACTGGCGCTTCAACTTTGGCGTAGGCTGGAAGTTCTAGGGGCCGTCACCATGCTTTGGCCTCCCGACTACACAAGTCGTTGGACCATTGCCGCAGAGGTGGCTCTTGCCGGCGTGGGCCTCCACAGCGGTCTCACCAGCCGCGTCACTCTGGTACCCCGCACGTCAGGGGGCCTGAGCGTGGGCCTCAGGGACGCTCCTCCTGTGCATCTACACCCCGACCTGGTACGGGAGCAGCGTCTTTGCACCGCACTGCAGTTGCCAACGGGCCTGGTCCGCACAGTGGAACACCTGCTGGCTGCTCTGGCCGGTGTGGGTATCAGCGATGTGCATATTCACGTGGAGGGACAGGAAATCCCCCTGCTGGACGGATCGGCATTGCCCTGGATAGACGCAGTTGCCACCGTGGGCCTCCGTTCCCTCGGGGGTGAACGGTCTCCGCTGGTGGTTCGCGAGACAACCTGCATCCGGACCGACGACAGCCATATCCTGGCTCTGCCCTATGACGGTCTGCGACTCAGTGTGGCTGTCAATTACCCCTCGCAAGCCATTGGTCAGCAATTTTACGAGGTGGAACTCACCCCGGAACGATTTGTGGAGTACATTGCCCCAGCCCGTACGTTCGGGTTTCAGGAACAGTTGGAGGCCCTGCGCTCTGCTGGTCTGATCCAGGGAGGGAGCCTCCGGAATGCCCTGGTGTGTGACGCCCGGCGCTGGCTCAACCCCCCGCTGCGTTTCGCCAACGAGCCCGTGCGCCACAAGCTGCTGGACTTGATCGGTGATCTGTCCCTGGTCGGATGTTTTCCCCGGGGCCACATCAGCGCCTATCGCTCCGGCCATGCCCTCCACACCCAACTGGCCTCAAGGCTGGCTGTGTCCTGTTTTGCACGTACCACCGCACCCGAATGATGCCCCCATCCCCCACCACCACTCCCGACGCAACCCGGACCGACGCCCTGAGCCAGGAGTTGCGCAGTGAGCAGATCCTCAACCTCCTTCCCCACCGCTACCCCTTTGCCCTGGTGGACCGGGTCGTAGAGCAGGTGCCAGGCCAGCGGGCCGTAGCCATCAAGAACGTCAGCATCAACGAGCCCCAGTTTCAAGGGCACTTCCCTGGCTGCCCGCTGATGCCTGGCGTGCTGATTGTGGAAGCCATGGCCCAGGTGGGTGGCCTGATCCTGATGCAGATGCCCAACCTCCCCAAAGGGCTGTTCGTCTTTGCCGGAATTGACGGGGTGCGCTTTCGCCGGCCTGTCGTACCTGGCGACCAGCTACGCATCAGTTGCGAACTCATCAGTATCCGTCGCCAACGCTTCAGTAAGGTGCGGGGGAGGGTCGCTGTGGATGGCGAGTTGGTTTGCGACGGCGAACTGATGTTTTCTCTTCTGGATTGAGATGCAGGCGGACCTTCTCAAGCCACAAATTCACCCCACCGCCATTGTGGACCCGGAAGCCTCCCTGGCCCCAGGGGTCACGGTTGGTCCGTATACCGTTATTGGCGCCAAGGTGACCGTCGGTCCCAACTGCCGGATTGGCCCCCATGCGGTTCTTGAAGGGCGTCTCACCATGGGTCGGGACAACAGGGTGTTTCCTGGCGCCTGCCTGGGGCTGGCTCCCCAGGATCTCAAATACCAGGGGTGCGATACGGAGGTGCGCATTGGAAACGGCAACACCTTTCGGGAACACGTCACGGTGAACCGTGCAACGGAAGAGGGCCAGATGACGCAGGTGGGGGACGGCAACCTGGTCATGGCCTATTGTCACGTTGCCCACAATTGCACCCTGGGCAATGGAGTTGTCATGTCCAATTCGGTGCAAGTGGCTGGTCATGTAAGTATCCACGACAGTGCCGTGATCGGTGGCGCTCTGGGGATTCACCAGTTTGTACAGATTGGCTCCCTGGCCATGGTGGGAGGCATGAGCCGTGTGGACAGGGATATCCCTCCCTATTGCATGGTGGAGGGCCACCCGGCCCGGGTGCGGGGGCTCAACAAGGTGGGGCTACGACGCAGTGGACTTGACAGCATTCACGGCGCCGCCTACCTGCAAGAACTTCAAGACATCTGGAAGCTTTTTTATCGTAGCGAGATGACCATGGCCCAGGCATTGGAGCAGGTGCGCAACACATCATGGCATGGCCCTGCTGCCACCTTTTTGCACTTCATGGAGCAGTCCCTTGCCCCAGGGCGCCGTGGTCCCCTCCCCTCCGCCCGTGGCTGAAACCCCTCCCGCTGCACCCCTGCAACTCCTGATTAGCACAGGAGAGATCTCGGGTGACCTGCAAGGAAGTTGGTTGGTGAAGGCCTTGCGGGAAGAGGCTTCTGCCCGCAACCTGCCCCTCTGCATCCATGCTCTCGGAGGAGAACGGATGGAGCAGGCCGGCGCCCACCTGCTCGCCGACACCACGTCATTGAGCGCCATTGGTTTGTGGGAAACCTTGCCGTTCGTGGTGCCAACTCTGCGACTCCAGGCGCGGGTCAACGCGTGGATCAGGACGGTGCGGCTGGACGGTGTGGTGCTGATCGACTACATGGGCCCGAACGTCAATCTGGGTCTCAAGCTGCGACGGATGGATCCGGATCTACCCATCAGCTACTACATCGCCCCCCAGGAGTGGGCCTTTCGTATGGGGGAAGGGGGCACCACACGACTGATTGGATTTAGCAATCAAATCCTGGCGGTCTTCCCTGAAGAGGCGAAGTTTTACACGGCGTGCGGGGCTGTTGTGCATTGGGTGGGCCATCCCCTGATGGACAGCATGGTCCGTCGCCCCGGGCGCGCTGCTGCCCGAGCGCGTCTCAATCTCGAGGAGGACAGCAAACTGCTGCTGCTGCTCCCGGCTTCGCGGAGCCAGGAGATGCGCTACCTCTTGCCGTCCCTGCTGGAGGGAGCGGCGCAGCTCCAGCGACGCCACCCAACGCTGCAGGTCATCATCCCGGCCGGGCGGCAGAGCTTTGCTCCCACCATTCGCCAGCAGGTGCAGAACACAGGGCTCGTTGCAACGGTTCTTGATGCTCAGGAGGCGCACCAGCGCAAGGCCGAACTCTTTGCTGCCGCCGACCTTGCCCTGACCAAATCCGGAACCGTGAACCTGGAATTGGCTCTCTATGACGTGCCCCAGGTGGTGGGTTATCGCCTCAGCCGACCCACCGCCTGGGTGGCCCGCCATGTGTTGAACTTTCAGATTCCTTTCATTTCTCCCGTCAACCTGGTGCTGAATGAGCCACTTGTCCCCGAACTGCTCCAGAATGCATTGACCCCTGCTGCCGTTGCAGACCATGGCGATGCCCTGCTCACCAGTGACATGGCCCGTCAGCGGGTGTTGGATGGCTATGGGCGTCTGCGCAGCCAATTGGGCACACCTGGCGTCACCCGACGGGCTGCCCGGGCCGTTCTGGATACCCTCCGCTTGAGCCAAGGCACAACGCCGGCTTCGTCCACCGTTTCATGACCATGCACCGTTCCCTCGCCTGGCTGCTTGGCGCGAGTTTCCTTCTGTTGCTCGTGCCGGGTAGCGCCAACCTGGCTGCTCCGTTGCAGGAGAACAGCACAACCCCTGGAGAGAATCCGGATAGCACGGAAACAATCGTGTTGGCGGGTGGATGCTTCTGGTGCCTGGAAAGTGACCTGGAGAAGTTGCCGGGGGTGGTGGAGGCGGTCAGTGGTTATAGCGGAGGTCATGTTGCCAATCCCAGTTATCGCCAGGTCTCCTCTGGTAACACCGGGCATCGGGAGGTGGTGGAGGTGACGTTCGACAGCCGGATTCTTCCCCTGGAGGATCTTCTCCAGGTGTTTTGGCGCAACATCGATCCTCTGGATCACGGTGGCCAGTTTTGTGACCGGGGTGAGCAATACACCAGCGCCATTTTTGTGACCACACCCCAACAGCGGGAGGTGGCCGAGGCATCCCTGGATGCGGTGCAAGCCCAACTCGCCGATCAGCCCATTGCCACACCTGTTCTTCCTGCCAGCCCCTTTTATTCCGCCGAGGATTATCATCAAAACTATGCCAAAACCAATTCTCTCCGTTACAATTACTACCGTTGGCGTTGTGGTCGCGATCAACGCCTGAAGCAGGTCTGGGGTGACACCATGTCGGGATCAGAGAAGGCATAAGGTGTCTCGCGCCTCTCCTCATTCCATGGGAGGTCCTCCCCGGAAGCCCGAGCAGGCTCATGCCTGTTGGCACCCCCATCTCTGGCACCCCTTTGCCCAGGAAGCCCTGCACGATCCTCCCCCGATGGTGCATGCAGGCCACGGCCCCTGGCTCGAGTTGACGGATGGTCACCGTGTGCTGGATGCCATCAGCAGTTGGTGGGTGACCCTCCATGGGCATGGGGAGCCCACCATTGCCGCGGCCATTGCCGCCCAGGCCCGGCAGTTGGAGCAGGTGATCTTTGCCAATTTCAGTCATCACCCTGCGGTCACCCTGGCTCAACGGCTCTGCCAGGCCTGGCCTGGCCTGGATCGGTTGTTTTTCTCGGATAACGGCTCCACTGCGGTGGAAGTCTGCCTCAAGATGGCACTCCAGTATTGGCACAATCGGGGAGAGCCGCGCCGCCAGTTGATCGCCTTTGACGGCGCCTATCACGGCGACACCTTCGGCGCCATGGCCCTGGGCGCCCGCTCTCTGTTCACCACCCCCTTCGCGCCCCTGCTATTCGCTGTGGCCCGCTGCCGGTACCCGGCCACATGGTGGGGTGACGACACCGTGGAGGACCGGGAGCAATCCGCATTGCACCACCTGGACCAACTGCTGGAGATCCCGACCGCCGCAGTCATCATGGAACCCCTGGTGCAAGGAGTCGGGGGCATGGCCATGGTGCGCCCGGCCTTCCTCCAACAGGTGGCACAACGGGTGCAGGCGGCGGGCGCCCTGCTCGTTGCCGATGAGGTGATGACCGGCTTCGGCCGCACTGGAGCCCTGTTCGCCAGCCACCGAGCAGACATTCAGCCGGACCTTGTGGCCCTCTCCAAGGGGTTGACCGGGGGCTTTCTACCCATGGCCGTGAGCTTGGTGCGGGAGGGCGTCTATCAGACCTTCGTGGCAGACAACCCACGGCACACCTTCTTCCATGGCCATAGCTTCACGGCCAATCCCTTGGGCTGTGCGGCTGCCAATGCCAGCCTGACGTTGTTGAATGCC
>MKWU01004145.1_pt1 | contig 17650 bp, 17 predicted proteins | sample 809101 | NCBI WGS metagenome assembly MKWU01 (sample SAMN05860141, study PRJNA318959) | sponge metagenome | host: Aplysina aerophoba | place: Slovenia: Piran, Adriatic Sea, Gulf of Piran | collected 2013-05-07
AGGCGCGATCGTCATCGAAAACACGTCGCAGTTCCGTTATGACGACGACATCCCCCTGGTTGTGCCCGAGGTGAACCCGGACGCCATAGGGCAACACGTGAACCGGGGCATAATCGCGAACCCTAACTGTTCGACCATCCAGATGGTCATGGCCCTGAAACCCGTTTACGACGCCGCCGGCATAGAGCGCGTCAATGTTGCCACCTACCAGGCGGTATCCGGCAAGGGGAAAAAAGCGATTGAGGAACTGGAACAGCAGACCATCGCCCTGTTCAACAGCAAACCCGCTTTGCCGACGGAGCATCCCAGGCAGATGGCGTTCAACGTCCTGCCGCAGATAGATGCGTTCCAGGACAACGGTTATACCAGGGAAGAGATGAAGATGGTCTGGGAGACGCAGAAGATACTGGGCGACGATGGGATCCGGGTGAACCCCACCTGTGTGCGCGTGCCCGTGTTTTACGGCCATTCGGAGGCCGTACACATCGAGACGAAAGAGAAGATCTCCGCCGGCGAGGTCAGATCCTTGCTGGATGGTTTTCCCGGAGTCGTTGTCATAGACGAGCAGGAGGACGGCGGATATCCCACTGCGGTAACGGAGGCGTCGGGCCATGACCCGGTGTACGTCGGTCGAATCCGGGAGGATATCTCCCATCCCAGGGGCATTAATTTCTGGGTGGTTTCCGACAATATAAGGAAGGGAGCCGCATTGAACAGTGTTCAAATTGCTGAATATTTGCTAAAAGACTAATTTTGACTGCCGTACGGGTTGACCCAGGGGGAAACCGGAATGAAGCAGAATAAATCAACACATCAGATAGTATCCGGCTGCCTGCTGGCGCTGCTGATGCCTGCATGGGCGTATGCCTTGAACCTGGGGGATATCAACCTGAAATCGGAGCCGGGTGAACCGCTGGAAGCGGAAATACTGCTGTCCGACGTAAAGGCCGACGAGCAGGACAGCCTCAGCGTGGGACTGGCCGATGTTGCAGGGTTCCGCTGGGCCGGTATAGAGTGGTCCCCGGCGCTGAGCCAGTTGCAATTTGAACTGCAGCGCGGCGCGGACGGCAGGGATTATATCAGCATCCGGAGCGATGAAGCGGTCCGGGCAGCCTCACTGCACTTCCTGTTGAAAGTGGCCTGGTCCAAGGGACGCCTGTTCAGGGAATATACCGTGGAACTGGGCACGCAGGCACCTGGCCCGGATGAGCAAGCGGAAGACGTGACGGCAGAACCCGCGGCCGTACCCGCTGTCGGGCGCAACCGGGGTGAGGTCAGGGCAACGGTCGGTGATACCCGCAATTACCAGGTCGTCCGCAATGACACGTTATGGGCACTGGCCCGGGAACTTCGTCCGGACAGCTCCGTCTCTATCCAGCAGATGATGCTGGCCCTGTTGCGCACAAATCCGGACGCCTTCAGCTACGGCAACATCAACTGGTTGAAAGCCGGCGAGGTCCTGTGGATGCCGAGTGATTTCGAAATGCAGGCGCTTACGCAGGCGCAGGCTTTTGCCGAAGTGCTGGCACAAAACAACGTCTGGCGTGCGCAACGCGGCTACGCCACCATCGAATCCGGTGCTCCCGGCACGGTTGCGGTCGATGGGGGATTGCGCCTGGTTGCGGTCGATGAGGACGATCTGGAAGGAGATGGGGTGACGGCTACCGACCCGGACGGCATTGCGCAAGGGGAGGCCCTGGTGCTGGCCAACGAACAGGTCGAAGAGTTGTCGCTGGAGAATATTGAACTTGGGGACAAGCTGACCGAGGCTGAGACTATTATCGAGGACCTGAGGCGCCTGGTTGAACTCAAGGATGATGAACTGGCCGCCCTGCAGACGCAGGAGTTGCAAGAACAGGCGGAACCGGGACCCGGACTGCCGGCACGGTTGGGTTCACTTTACGACTCAACGGTTGAGACGTTGTCCGGACCGAAAGTTCAATCGACGTTTGAGGCTGCAACCAACCTGGCAAGGAATTACTGGTTGATTGCGCTTGCGTCCCTTGCGCTGCTCGTGGCCGGGTGGTTGCTGATGCGCAGAAAATTCGCTTCCGGCCCGAAGGGATTTACCGTCCCCGCCGCTTCAGTGCGGCCTGATTTTGCCAGGGTGGTCAGTGGTGCGAAAACGGTTCCTCCCGCCGGAGCTGATGCAGCTAAGGAAGGTGCAGGCGCCGAAGAGGATTTACCGGAGGAAACGGACGCCGGGGAAGCGGACTCTGTGGATGAGGCGGAGGCCGGGGAGCAGGAAGAGGGGAGTGACGCAGACCGGGATGATACGGAAAGGCAGGAATCCAGCGATGAAGAACAGGACTACGCAGAGCGCGAAGATGAAGACCTGGTGCAGAATAAACTCGATCTGGCCAGGGCCTACCTGGAACTGGGCGATGCGGAGAACGTCCGTTCCATCTTGAATGAGGTCCTGACGGAAGGTAATGCGGCGCAGAGAGAGGAAGCCCGGCAATTACTGGAACAAGCAGATTCAGGGTAATGTTTAGTCATGAAGATTGCCGCCATTGTTGAATATGACGGATCAAACTATTCCGGATGGCAGCGACAAAAACATTCCGTGTCCGTGCAGGAACACGTGGAAGCCGCCTTGTCAGCAGTTGCCGACCATCCGCTTGCGGTGACCTGTGCCGGCAGAACGGATGCCGGCGTACATGCGCTGAACCAGGTTATTCATTTTGAAACAGACGCGACCCGGGACGCGCACTCCTGGGTCCTGGGCGCCAACAGCGGGTTACCCGGCGATATCAGCCTGACATGGGCAAAACCCGTTCATGATGATTTTCATGCCCGTTATTCGGCAACGAGCCGGATTTACAAGTACGTCATCCTGAACCGTCCGGCGCGCCCCGGCGTGGGCCGGGGCCATGTCACCTGGGAATGCCGCCGCCTGGATTGTGACAGGATGTCCCGGGCGGCTTTGTCGTTGATAGGCGAGCATGACTTCACTTCTTACCGGGCAACAGCCTGCCAGGCAAAGAACCCGGTGAGGACTGTATTGAACCTCGCGGTCGAACGGAAAAATGAATATGTCATCATCATGGTAGAAGCCAATGCCTTTCTCCACCACATGGTGCGCAATATCGCAGGCGTGCTGATGGGGATAGGAATGGGCAAGCACGAGGTCGGCTGGGAGCTTGACGTGCTTAACGCCAGGAGCAGGGATTGCGGGGGCGTAACCGCGGCGGCAGACGGCCTCTACCTGACCGGGGTGAATTACCCTGAAGAGTATGGCATCCCGCGGCAACATACAAACCATCACCAGGACTACTTTTTATGACCGGGGGGTACGCCCGGCTTAGTGCGCCGGGCGCGGGAACACATGAGGTGGAGTAAATGACTGTCGAACGCCGGGTAAGAACAAAGATCTGCGGCATCACCCGCGCCGAGGATGCCCGGGCGGCAATCGAGGCAGGCGCGGACGCATTGGGATTCGTGTTCTACCAGGCCAGCCCCCGCTATGTCGCGCCGCACTCGGCACAGGAGATCATCAGCCGGATTGCGCCGTTCCCGGCGAAGGTGGGTCTGTTCGTCGACCCTGACAGGGAGTTTGTCGACGCGGTCCTGGCACAGGTCGCGCTGGATGTTCTCCAGTTTCACGGGGATGAGGACCCCGCTTTCTGCAGCAGTTTCGGCAAACCCTATATCAAGGCGGTGAGGATGAAACCCGGTATCGACCTGCACACGGTTTGCCGGCGCCATGCCGGCGCCGCGGCCCTGCTGCTGGACAGCTACTCCGACACCGGCCACGGCGGCACCGGTACCGTGTTTGACTGGAACAATATCCCCGCTGATTTGACCAGGCCTGTCATTCTCGCCGGCGGGCTGACAACTGCAAACGTAAGCAGGGCCATCGCCGCATGCAAACCGTATGCGGTCGACGTGAGCAGCGGCGTCGAACTGGACAAGGGGGTCAAGGACAAGGATGCGATAACTGCTTTCATACGCGAGGTAACACATGCCTGACAAGCTACCCGATGCTTCCGGCCATTTCGGTATTTATGGCGGCCGGTTTGTTGCAGAGACCCTGATAGAACCGCTGGAAGAACTGACCAGGGCCTACAGGAAGTACATCGATGACGAGGAATTCCTGGCGGAATTCGACCGTGACCTGAAGACATTCGTGGGCAGGCCGTCGCCCCTGTACCACGCCCGCAGGTGGGGCGGGCAATTTACCGATGCCCGGGTCTACCTCAAGCGTGAGGACCTGAACCATACCGGCGCGCACAAGGTCAATAATACGGTCGGCCAGGCCCTGTTGGCGCAGCGAATGGGAAAAACCCGCATCATCGCGGAAACCGGAGCCGGCCAGCACGGTGTGGCCACGGCTACCGTTGCCGCGCGCATGGGCCTGGAGTGCGTTGTGTACATGGGCGCCGAGGACATACGGCGCCAGGCTGTGAACGTGTTCCGTATGAAGTTGCTGGGGGCTGAAGTCGTGGAAGTCACCTCCGGTTCTAAGACCCTGAAAGACGCCATGAACGAAGCCATGCGGGACTGGGTGAGCAACGTCGATGATACGTTCTACATTATCGGAACCGTGGCGGGACCGCACCCGTACCCGGTACTGGTCAGGGACCTGCAGTCCGTCATCGGCAGGGAAGCCAGGCAACAATGCCTCGAAACGACGGGCAAACTGCCTGATGTCCTCGTCGCCTGTGTCGGCGGGGGTTCCAATGCGATAGGGTTGTTTCACCCGTTTCTGCAGGATTCATCCGTCAGGTTAATCGGTGTGGAAGCCGGCGGGCATGGACTGCAGACCGGCCGGCATGCGGCCCCGTTAAGCGACGGCAGGCCCGGTGTGCTGCACGGCAACCGGACCTACCTGATGGAAGATGAGCACGGGCAGATCAATCCCACACATTCCATTTCCGCGGGACTTGATTATCCCGGCGTGGGTCCGGAGCATGCCTGGTTAAAAGACAGCGGCAGGGTCGAGTATGTTTCGGCAAATGACGCGGAGGCCGTTGACGCGTTTCATGACCTGACCCGGATGGAAGGGATCATGCCCGCGCTGGAATCCAGCCATGCCCTCGCGCACGCCAGGAAAATTGCCGCAGATATGGATAGCGACGCGGTACTTATCATCAACCTCTCGGGTCGTGGTGATAAGGATATTGAGACGATTGCGACTATGGAAGGGATCACGTTGTAGCAGAATTGGGAACAGGTTTGCATAGGCTTTTGATGCGCGCCAGGGAAGGTGCACATCAAAAGCCTATGCAAACCTGTAATAGCCGCGTCCTGTTATCTTCGTGTTCACAATGGGTTAAAAAATAAACCTGTCCCATTTTCCTAGATTATTGTAACCTGTTACCATTATATACTTTCGATCTCCGTCAGCAGATGAGCCGTATTTCATCCACATACCAGTCCCTTAAACAGCACAACAGGACGGCACTGATCCCGTTTATCACGGCCGGGGACCCGAGTCCGCAAAATACGCTCGAAATCATGCAGGCCCTGGTACGGCACGGGGCTGACATCATTGAACTCGGGGTGCCGTTTTCGGACCCGATGGCGGACGGTCCGGTGATTCAGCGGGCCAATGAACGTGCACTGGAGCAGGGGATTTCACTGTCCGGAGTTTTGGATATGGTGGAGCAATTCCGCCGGTCCGATACTCGCACCCCGGTAATACTGATGGGTTATCTGAACCCCATTGAAATCTTCGGTTACGAAGAGTTTGCCTTGCGCGCTGAAGCTGCCGGGATTGACGGGGTCATCATCGTGGATCTGCCGCCGGAAGAAGCGGCGCCGCTTAACCGGCATTTGCGCGACAGGCAAATCGACCAGATTTTCCTGGTTACTCCCACAACCACGGAACGGCGTATCGAGAGCATAGCCGGAATAGCTTCCGGGTTCCTCTATTACGTCTCGGTAAAAGGGACTACCGGCGGGAAAGGCGCCGACCCGGCCGGGATCAAGGACAGGCTGCGCCTGGTGAGACAAAAAACAGACCTGCCCGTGGCAGTCGGTTTCGGCATAAGAGACGCAGGTACGGCTGCGCGGGTTGCGGATTATTGCGATGCCGTTGTCATAGGCAGTGCGCTGGTTGAGGCGATCCATGCCGCGGTTACGGCAGGAGACGATATAGCGGCGCAGGTCGGGTCATTTCTTGCGCCGGTCCGGCATACGCTGGATAAGGCGGCATAACGGTGTGTCATGAGCTGGCTGGATAAGTTACTTCCCTCGAGGATCAAGACCAACAGCACCAGTCGCCGGTCTGTGCCCGAGGGGGTATGGACGAAATGCGACAATTGTAATGCAACGCTGTATCGTGCGGAGCTGGCGCGCAACCTGGAAGTCTGCCCGAAATGCGGGCACCACATGCGTATCGGCGCCAGGGACAGGCTGGACGGGTTTCTCGATGCGGATGGCCGGGTCGAAATCGGTCCTGGTATCAAGCCGGTAGACAAGCTGAGGTTTCGCGACAGCAGGAAATACAAGGAGAGGCTGTCCAGCGCCTTGAAGGAAACCGGGGAAAGTGATGCCCTGGTAGTCATCAGGGGCAAGGTCAAGACAATATCCCTGGTTGCCGCCGCCTTTGAATTTGATTTTATGGGCGGTTCCATGGGCTCTGTGGTAGGTGAACGGTTTGTGCGCGCAGTGGATGCCGGCATCGAACATAAGGTCCCGCTGGTATGTTTTTCGGCAAGCGGCGGGGCGCGCATGCAGGAGGCCCTGATATCCCTGTTCCAGATGGCAAAAACAAGTTCGGCCCTGGCTAAACTGCGCAAGGCGGGACTGCCCTATATCTCGGTTCTGACAAACCCCACCATGGGCGGCGTGTCGGCGAGCCTGGGCAGCCTGGGCGATATAAACATTGCAGAGCCGGGCGCCTTGATCGGGTTTGCGGGTCCCCGCGTCATTGAACAAACGGTGCGCGAGACCCTGCCCGAAGAATTTCAAAAGAGTGAATTCCTGCTGGAACACGGAAATATTGATATGATTTCGGACAGGCGTGAAATGCGCAATAAAATAGCATCGTTGTTATCCATTCTTTGCCATAAACGGAGTACTGCTTAACGGGTCGATGAGTTCGCTCCCAGACATATTGCACGGGCGGCAACAGGAACCGGCAGCCAGGTTTTCACGCCTGGCTGACTGGCTGGCGTGGCAGGAAAGCCTGCATTTCACTGCCATTGAACTGGGCCTGGACCGCTGCAACAAGGTGGCGGAAAGGATGGGCCTGCTGAAACCGGCGAGCAAGGTAATCAGTATATCCGGCACCAATGGCAAGGGTTCCAGCGCGGCAATGCTGGATGCGATACTAAGGCGCTCAGGCTATAAGGTGGGGACCTACACTTCGCCGCATTTAACCCGGTACAACGAGCGTATCTGTATTGACGGCAAACAGGTAACGGATTACCAGCTCAGCCAGTCATTTGACCGTATCGACCGGGCGCGCGCCGACATTTCCCTGACCTATTTCGAATTCGGCACACTGGCTGCCCTGGATATATTCCGCAACGCTGAGCCGGACATCATTATCCTGGAGGTGGGGCTGGGCGGCCGGCTGGACGCCGTCAACATCCTCGATGCGGATATCGCCCTGGTGGTGACGATCGACCTGGACCACGAGAAGTGGCTGGGTTATACCCGGGAGAGCATAGGCAGGGAGAAAGCCGGGATTTTCAGGCGCGGACGTCCGGCGGTATGCTCGGATACACGGGCGCCGGCATCCATAGCGGCCTGTGCCGGGGAAACAGGCGCGCTGCTGTACCAGGCCGGCCGGGAATTCAGCTATACGATCGGCAAGGACACCTGGGACTGGAACTATGCCGGAAAAGTTTACCAAGGGCTGCCCCAGCCCAGTATCAACAATAACAGGCAGGTGGAAAATGCCGCCGGCGTGCTGATGGTTCTGCAAGCCATGGCCGATGAATTTCCGGTCAGCCGGGAAACGGTCAAGGTCTGCCTGCGGGATTTTCGGCTTGCCGGCCGGTTCCAGGTCATCCCCGGTGAGATCCCCTGCATCCTGGACGTTGCCCATAACCGCCAGGCCATCTCGGCGCTGGTTGAAAACGTGAAGAAAATCCCGTGTGTCGGAGAGACACATGTCGTGATAGGCATGCTGAAGGACAAGAATCATGCCGCTGTTTTCGAAACGTTGGCGCAAATTGCAGATCACTGGTACGTGGCCGAATTGCAAGCGGACCGCGCGGCAAGTCCGGCCGAGTTGGCGGGTGTGTTGGGACAGTTTGAAAACCCCGGCAACGTCAGACAGTTTCAGACAGTCCATGAGGCGCTGGCGGATGCCGAAGCCCGTACCCTGGTTGGCGACAGGATCATCGTTACCGGATCGTTCGTCACCGTCGGTTCGGCAATTGATTACCTGAAGTGAAATTGGGGACGGAATTAATTCCGTCCCCTGTAGAACTGGAAATGGAACAAAAGTCAAAAGAGAGACTGACCGGAGCAGTGGTATTGATCCTGCTGGCGGTAATCGTCATTCCCCTGCTGCTGGATGATACCCGGCGGCCGGATACCGGGATATCGGCGACCAACATCCCGGAAAAACCGGAAGAGAGGTTCACAACGCGGCTGATTCCCATCCTTGAGCAGGATGAAGTTCTCCCCGCGGGGGAGGCTACGGAAGATGTCCCGGCGCCGGTTGAAGCGGAAGTTGCAGACGCAGCAGAGCCGGCAACCGCGGGTGAACCGGCAGGCGCCGCGCCTGGTACGGAAACGGAGGTTGAGAACAAGGGTCTGACCGGATGGGTTGTACAGGTCGGCAGTTTTTCACGGGGGAATGCCGATAAACTTAATGATAAATTGCGGGAAGCCGGCTATCGATCCTACGTCGTTGATGAACCGGTAAAGGCGGGGGACGGTTCCCTGTTATACCGGGTGAGAATAGGACCGGAGGTGCTGCGTTCGGAAGCCCTGAAGCTGAAGGCGGAATTAAAAAAGCGGATGAAACTGGATGGTTTTGTATTGAATTATCCGTAATGCCCGGGTCTTGCCTAGAAACCTGTTTGATTATGACCGGTCAGGTCGGGTAATCCGGACCGGGGCCTGACTGTGGAAGGCGTAGATATAGGTATCCTGGCCGTTTTGTTCCTGCCGGCTATCATGGGAATGCTGTATGGATTACTGAATGTCCTGTTTTCAATGGCCGCATGGATAATGGCTGCTATCACTGCAACCAAACTCAGCGGTTATTTTTCTCCCTTGCTGGATGACTACCTGGAGCCGGTACTCAGGGAAATCGTCGCGTTTGCCGGCGTGTTTATCATCAGCCTGGTGATCTTCACCGGGCTGGGATATTTCATCGTGAAACTGCTTGGCAGGACCGGTTTGACCGCCGCCGACAGGATCCTGGGTTTTTTCTTTGGAATCGGGCTGGGTGGCGCGATAATTACCATCCTGGTTTTTATCGCTGGTTTTACCGCGATATCAAAACACGAATGGTGGCATGAAGCCGTTCTGATTGAGCCGTTCCAGCGTGTCTGTGTCTGGGGCCAACGCTTTCTGTCGGAGGATATCGCCGTGTACCACCGCTATGAAGCCGTCCCGGGAAGTGAATAGTGAGAGCAGGGGACATAAGACAACAGGGGACAGATGTAAATCTGTCCCCGTAAAAGTGAATAGAGAGAGCAGGGGACAGATTTGAAATCTGTCCCCGTAAACTTAGACAACTGATGAGTAACTGCGGATAAACAGGATATATGTGCGGCATTATCGGAATCGTTGCCAGGTCAAACGTCAACCAGGCGCTGTTTGACGGCCTGACAATCATTCAGCACAGGGGGCAGGACGCGGCAGGTATCGTTACCTGCGACGATGCCCGGCTTTATCTCTGCAAGAACAACGGTCTGGTCCGGGATGTCTTTAACTCACGCCAGATGCTCAACCTCAGGGGGAACATGGGCATCGGCCATATCAGGTATCCCACGGCAGGAAACTCATCCTCGTCTGAGGCACAACCGTTTTATGTCAACTCCCCCTACGGGATTGCCCTTGCCCATAACGGCAATCTCACGAACAGTGACGAACTCAAGCGGGATCTCATCATGGATGAGTTGAGGCACATCAATACGGAATCGGATTCCGAGGTATTGCTGAATATCCTGGCGTTCGAACTGCAGCGTATCGGCAAAATGAAAAAAGACCTGACGCCCCAGGATATTTTTTCAGCCGTGCACCGGTTGCACAAGCGCTGCCGCGGCGGTTATTCAGCTGTTGCATTGATTTCCGGCGTCGGTGTTGTTGCCTTCCGCGACCAGTTCGGCATTCGTCCGATGGTCTTCGGTGAGCGCACCACTGACAGGGGCAAGGAATTCGTCGTTGCCTCCGAAAGCGTGGCGATTGATGCCCTGGATTTCAGCGTTGTGCGTGACGTCGGGCCGGGAGAGGCGGTCTTCATAAGCGAACAGGGCGAGCTGTTTTCAGACCAGTGCGCGGAACATCCGCAGCAAACGCCCTGTATCTTTGAATACGTGTACCTGGCCAGGCCGGATTCCGTTATCGACAACATTTCCGTGTACAAGACCCGTCTGCGCATGGGGGAGGCGCTGGCCGCGAAGATACTGAGGCTGCGCCCGCAACATGACATCGACGTGGTGATCCCGATCCCGGATACCGGGCGTACCGCGGCGCTGCCCCTGGCCTATGAACTGGGCGTAAAATACCGTGAAGGATTTATCAAGAACAGGTACATCCCCCGCACGTTCATCATGCCCGGGCAGAGTGTCAGGAAAAAATCCGTGCGCCAGAAACTGAACGCAATCGAACTGGAATTCCGGGGAAAGAACGTACTGCTGGTGGATGATTCAATCGTGCGCGGCACCACTTCCAGGGAGATCGTACAAATGGCCCGCGATGCGGGCGCGGCGAAAGTGTATTTTGCCTCTGCCGCCCCGCCGGTCCTGTATCCCAACGTTTACGGTATCGATATACCGACCCCCGACGAACTGGTTGCCCACGGCAGGACTGAAGAAGAAGTCTGCGCGTCCATCGGCGCTGACTGGCTGATCTACCAGGAAGTGGACGACCTGGTGGAAGCGGCGCGGGAAGGGAACCCGCACATCAAGCGGTTTGAGATGTCGGTCTTTACCGGTGAATACGTTACCGGTGACGTCAGCGATGACTACCTGGCAAACCTGTCGCTGCAGCGCAGCGATTCGGCCAAACAGTCACGCGCCCTGGTGGATGACGTCCTCAACGACCTGTCAAATATGGCTTAGCCCGCATATCTAGTACTCTTTCAAGCTGATATTGCCATGTTCAGAGCCACACAGCGGCGTCAAGACAAGGCGCAGCCGCGCGCCCTTGTCAAGGGCTGTAACGCCGTATTGGCGCCGCTGTGTGGCTCCCTGCGGGTGGGCCGGGAAGCGGTCGCCCGCGGCGTTACGCCGCTTGGCAAGGACGCGCCATTCCCGGCGCGGCGTGCCTTGCGCGCAACCGCTTCCCGACCCACTGAACATGGCAATATCAGTTTGAAAGAGTACTAGTGTCCGATGTCTTGTTGTCCACTGGCGGGGAGTCAAGTGGCTTTGCGCCAGCTGATGGTCATGCGCTGCAACACGTCATGGCGGTCAATCCAGCGATGCTTGGCGACCGCCGCAACATGCACCACGGCTACGCCAAGCATGGTGTAGGCAAGCCACTTGTGCAGCGTTGCGGTCAGTTCCTCCAGGTTAAACCCGGCCAACGTTTCCAGCGTGGGGAATACCTTCGGCATGTCCACGGCGAACCAGACGACGCCGTGACCGCCGAAATCCGTTTCCGCCCAGCCGATGCCGATGATCAACGCCGGCAGCAGGTACAGCGCGGCGTGTCCCGCGTGCGCGCCCACGCGTTCCAGGCCGGAGATGGTGCCGGGCAGCGGCGGCGGCGCGCGCATGAACCTGATGGCAATGCGCAGGAGCAACAGGAACAGCAAGGTCACGCCGGTGGAGATATGCAGCCGGAACAGCAACTCCTCCAACGCAGAATCTTCTTCTATCAGGGTGGTCATCGCATAGCCGCAACTCCACATGAAAATAAACCCCAATGCCATTACCCAGTGGACCAGGCGCGCCGCAAGGCTGTATTTCTCAACAGTCATCTTCCTGTGCTCCTGTTACTTTTGAGTAGTTTTACAAGAGGCTGCCCTTTCACTGTCAGGTATTTTACCACCACGTAATATTTTATATCGCCACGCCATACCTCCCCCTTGTTTATGATTTGCGTGTCTTCCCAGGTGGTGTAGTCCGCAAAGGATTTATCCTTGACCAGGATCAGGTCCATCGAACCTCGTTGCAAGGCTTCTTCAACATTGATGTGAAAAACGCACTGATAAGCCGAATGAATGCGGGCTGAAGGCGGAGAAACAAGGTTTCCCAGAAAGTTAAGCGCCAATTTTATGGGATGTCTGTCACGAACCACTTTGATCACTTGAAACGCGGCGCGGTCAACGGGTTGCACTGCATACATTTCAACCAGGGCTGAAAGATAAGTGTGGCAGTAGTCGCTCAACTGCTCTTCCAGCTCCGCTGAGGCTGAAGCATAACAGGGAACAGCCAGAAATAAAAGGAGAAGGAACTTGCGCGCAGAGCAAAACTGACTCTTGAAAACCATATTTGTGTGCTCTACAATCACCGTCTCTATTGCGGGGTGGGGCAGTTCGGCAGCCCGTCGGGCTCATAACCCGAAGGTCGCAGGTTCAAATCCTGCCCCCGCTACCAGGTAACCAGTATGCCACAAAGTGGGGTCAGGTCGCACAATGCGCTTCAGGATTTTACTCTGACCCCATCTATCGATATTGTTATTCGTCCTTCTTCGGGTCGGAGCCGGTAAACCCGGCGGCCTGGAAAAAACTGTTCTGCGTTTGCCGCAACAAGAGTTGATTATGCATATATTATAGGTATTATCTGATAATAGAGATTGAATGGAATCAGAAAAAAGCCAAAGCAAACTTCGAAAAACATGGAGTTTCGTTTGAGGAAGCGTTCAGTTCATTATTGGACCCTGGCGCGTTGGTATTGGAAGATATTGATTCGGAAGGAGAAAACAGGTGGTTCCTGATAGGGATGAGTGACCGGGCACAACTTCTTACGGTCGTGTACACACTCCGTGGTGAAGATTGTATCCGTTTAATATCCGCCAGAAAGTCCAGTCGGAAAGAAGGTAGGTGCTATGCGCAAAGAATATGATTTTTCCAGAGCCAGGAAAGCCGGGGATGTTCCTCACTTGGCCAGGCTGCAAGCCCAGTCCCGAGGTAAAACCAGAATAACCATCATGCTTGATAATGACATGCTGGAAGACAGACAGAGAGTTGTCTTGAGCTGCGTCAAAAGGAAATTGAACTTTCTTCTTCCAGTGCAGCGTAAAAAATGATCCTGTAAGCAGAGAATCCATCGAATCGGTCTTGAAACCTGTTCGCACTTTTTTGTTTCTTGTAAATAACTTTTATTGAAATTGGCAAAAATAGCATGTATCATAAAATGTAGAAAATTTGATACATATTACAGACCATGGACGGAAAAGAACTCAAATGGACAGGCTCCAGTTTAAAGGACTTAACGGCATTTCCGGATAGTGCAAGACGGGAGGCTGGATATCAGTTACACCGCGTTCAGTTTGGCATGGAACCCGATGACTGGAAACCATTTAAAACCGTTGGGCCTGGAGTGCGAGAAATCAGGATTAAAGAGGCTGGTGGTATCTATCGGGTGGTGTATGTCGCGAAATTTGAGGAAGCCATCTACGTGCTACATGCCTTCCAAAAGAAGACCGGGAAAACTGCTCTAAAGGATATTACCGTTGCTACGGTTCGTTATCAGGCAATTCTAGCCCACAGAACAAGAGGTAAACAAGATGGCCATTTGCACTGAAATTCGCCACGTTACACCGAAAGACGGTAACGTGTTCGCCGACCTGGGTTTTGCTCCCGGTGAAGCTGTCAAACTGAAAATCAAGGCAGAATTGATGATCAAGATTACCGCGTGGATTAAGGATAATGGTCTGAACCAGAGCGACGCTGCCGATATTTTCGGTGTTCAGCGAACCCGGGTCAGCGACCTGATGCGCGGCAAGATTCAAAAATTCACCATAGACGCGCTGGTTGATATGCTGGAAAAAGCCAGACAGCCCTACACCATCTCAACTTCATTTGAGGAGCACACTGCCCGGGTGACAGTTGCATAACCTGAGGAGAGAAAGGATCGATGACAAATGAGAATACGTTTCATTTGTCGCCGATCTTTTTTATTCCTTTTTATCCGGGTCTGAACCGGCAGAACCCGCCGACTTGAAAAAGCTGTTCTGCAGTTGCCGCCAGGCTTCCATGTTCTGCTCCGTCATTTCGCTCATGGTGGCGGCAAACGGGTTGCTGCCGACCGCCTGCTCGAACTTTTTCTGCAGGTTCTGTTGTTGCGCGGCAAACATCTCCAGGCTTTTCTGCAGGTATTCGCTGAACGCGGACTGGTAGGAGTTGCCGTAAAAGCGGATGAGCTGGGTCAGCATCGGCGTATTGAAGATAGGTTTCCCCTCGTGTTCCTGTTCCGAGATAATCTGCAGTAATATGTTGCGCGTCAGGTCTTCCTCGGTCTTCACGTCCGTCACACGGATATCGATGCCGTTCACCACCAGTTTCCTCACGTCATCCAGGGTGATATACCTGCTGATCTCGGTATCGTACAGCCGCCGGTTGGGATATTTTTTTATGGTACGCATGTCGGTCAGTCCGGTTTGGTTATCTTTCCACCGCCAGGGCCACCCCCTGGCCGCCGCCGATACACAAGGTGGCCAGGCCCTTGCTCACATCCCGGCGCTGCATGGTATGGAGCAGGGTGACCAGGACCCGGCAGCCCGACGCCCCGATGGGATGCCCCAGCGCTATGGCGCCGCCATTGACGTTCACTTTCTCCGTGTCCCAGCCCAGCCCGTTGTTGACGGAGATGGCCTGGGCGGCAAACGCCTCATTGGCTTCCACCAGGTCCAGGTCGTCGACCGTCCAGCCGGCCTTGCCCAGGCAGCGCTGTGTTGCCGGGATCGGACCTGTCCCCATGATGGCCGGGTCGACACCGGCGCTGGCGTATGCCCTGATGCCGGCCATCATCGGCAGGCCCAGTTCGTCGGCTTTTGCCCGCGCCATGACAACGACCGCTGCCGCGCCGTCGTTGATGCCGGAGGCATTGGCCGCGGTGACCGAACCCTCGCGGGTAAAGGCAGGGCGCAGTTTCGCGATCTTTTCCGTAGTGACCCCTTGTTTGGGATACTCGTCCCTGTCGAATACGATGGGATCGCCCTTGCGCTGCGGCAGGCTGATGGGGATGATCTCTTCATCGAATATCCCCTCTGCCTGGGCTTGTTCAGTCTTTTGCTGGGACGCCGCAGCGAAGCCGTCCTGTTCCTCCCGTGAGATCCCGAACTTGCCCACGATATTTTCTGCAGTCATGCCCATGTGGTAATCGTTGAAGGCATCCCACAGGCCGTCGACGATCATCGAATCCAGCATCTTCCAGTCTCCCATCTTGGTTCCGTTACGGGACCTGGGCAGCACGTGCGGCGCCAGGCTCATGTTTTCCTGGCCGCCGGCGATGATGATGTCCGCATCGCCGCATGTTATTGCCTGGGCCGCGAGATGCACGGCCTTGAGGCCACTCCCGCAGACCTTGTTGATGGTCATGGCGGGTACCGAGTGGGGCAGGCCGGCTTCGATCGCGGCCTGGCGCGCCGGGTTCTGGCCTTCGCCGGCGGTCAGTACCTGTCCCAGGATGACCTCGTCGATCTGCGCCGGGTCCAGGCCGGTTTTTTCCAGTAATGATTTGATTACCGCGGCGCCCAGGGCGTGGGCCGGGGTATTCGCCAGGCTGCCGCCGAATGAACCGATAGGGGTGCGTCCTGCGGCGACTATGACTACGTCGTTGGTCATACTTTCTCTCCCTCTATTTCAAGACTTGTTTATGTGGTAACAGAGGGCGGGCATTATAGACCATATAGTTGCACTGCACAAAACGGAGGACGGAAGACGGAGGACGGAAGACAGTGAATGATGTTGGCTGTTCGAGAAGCAGTCCTCAGATATGCAGTGCGCGCCCGTCGTTTGCCAGGGCCGCCTCGTGCATGGCCTCGGCCAGGGTGGGGTGGGCGTGGATGGTGCGGGCAATATCCTCGGAAGTGCCGTCGAATTCCATGGCGAGGACTGCCTCGGCTACCAGTTCGGAAGCGTTCGGCCCCAGTACGTGAACGCCGAGCACCTGGTCGGTATCGGCATCGCTCAGTATTTTTACCATGCCGTCGCTGTCGCCGGCGGCCAGCGCCCTCCCGCTCGCCGCGAATGGAAAAACCCCGGCCCTGAAGGATACCCCGGCTTCCTCCAGTTCGGCCTCGGTCTTTCCCACCCAGGCAATCTCCGGCCAGGTGTAGATTACCCAGGGCACCAGGTCCAGGTTGATTTCGCTTTTTTGCCCGGCGAGGCGCTCGGCCACCATCACGCCTTCCTCGGCAGCCTTGTGAGCCAGCATCGGGCCGCGCACCACGTCGCCGATTGCATGGACATTCGGCAGGTTGGTGGCGCAATATTCGTCAACCTTGATGCTGCCGTTCTCATTCAGCTCCAGACCCGCCTCTTCTGCCCCAAGGCCGGCAATGTTGGGGGAGCGCCCCACGGCTACTATCAGCTTGTCGAAATTCAACTGCTGTTTGCTGCCGCCCTGTTCGAAAGAGACACCGACCTCCCGGCTGTTTACGCCGGTACCCGTCACCCTGGCGCCGAGGCGGATATCCAGTCCCTGTCTTGCCAGCAGTTTTTCGGATGCGGCCGCGATCTGCCGGTCCACGGGCGCAAGAAAGTCATCCAGGGCCTCCAGTATGGTGACCTTTGATCCCATCCTGCTCCAGACGCTGCCCAGTTCCAGCCCGATCACCCCCGCGCCGATGACGCCCAGTCGCTTCGGCACTTCCTTGAAGACGAGAGCGCCGGTGGAATCGACAATCCTGTTCTGGTCTACCGCGGCAAAAGAGAACCTGGCCGGAATGGAACCGGTGGCGATGATGATGTGCCGGGCTGAAACCGTGTATTCTTCGCCAGCTTCCTCGCCTGCCGGCGTGACCTTTACCTTATCGTTTCCCAGGAGTGTGCCCTGGCCCTGCAGCCAGTCTACCTTGTTCTTTTTGAACAACCCGGCGATACCCCGGGTCAGTTTCTGCACGATCCTGTTTTTCCGGTTTATCATTTTGTGGATATCAAGCTTCACGCCGCTGACGTTGATGCCGTGGTCGGCGGCCTGTTTGCTGATGAAAGCGTAATGGTGAGAGGAATCCAGCAGGGCCTTGGACGGTATGCAACCCGTGTTCAGGCAGGTTCCGCCCAGGGCAGGTTTGTTGTCAACGCCCATCCCGTTGTCCACGCAGGCGGTGGAGAAACCCAGTTGCGCGCAGCGGATCGCGCTGATATAACCGCCGGGGCCGGCGCCGATCACCACTACGTCGTAGTTGTTCATAATATTAAGTTGAAAGAGTACTAGAAGTCCTTGTTTCACAATATGATGGACAAAAAGGTCAAGTTTTCACGCGGCGATTTTCGCGCATTGGATTTGCCCCTCAATGATTTTTTCTACCCGATTGACAGCCGCCGCCAAGGGTCGGGACAGACTGACGTCGGTCGGGTCGAACAACTGCGATAACCCGCCGCGCAGGAGGCGGCTGTGCA
>MKWU01004146.1_pt1 | contig 17647 bp, 15 predicted proteins | sample 809101 | NCBI WGS metagenome assembly MKWU01 (sample SAMN05860141, study PRJNA318959) | sponge metagenome | host: Aplysina aerophoba | place: Slovenia: Piran, Adriatic Sea, Gulf of Piran | collected 2013-05-07
AAAGCTCTCTCTGGAAGAACCCGGAGAGGTGGCAAGTGAACATGACATGGATTCCGCTGATTCCGGCACATCTGCACCTGATGAGGCAGTTCCGGAACAGGCAACTGGTGATGCCGGGCACGCTGGGTCCATTGACGACCTTGGTACAGACACGAGTTCAAAGCGACATGTTGATTTGACAAGGAAGGCTGAAGAGCACAAGGGATTTTCAGGCTCGATTGAACATTATTTGAAGGCACGAGAATCCCATCAGGACAGCATGCATGAAAGCTCTTCTATGAGCATTGATGAATATCTGGGCAGTACAGAAAATTAATCTTAATTCTCATGTACGAGACAAGGTCGTGTGATACCAGCATAACACTATAGCCGCACAGGCTGTGTACCTGACAGGTGGCAGTCAGATCAGCAGGCCCTGATTTCCCCTTAATTGACTGGTAGTTGCATGCGCAGGTGATCACGGTCAAACCACCACTGATCACCTGCCATCACATCGATAATTTTTGCCAGTCGACTAAAGAGCTTGTCTGTGTCATCGAGTTCCAGAATTTGAATCCAGATTCTTATAGACTCTTCATCTTCAATATTACGATGGCGTTTCGCCACCTTTGCAAGAATCTGCATAGTGAGGAAAGTCAAGCTTTCATGCTGCTCTTTTGCACGCATGTCTGCAATATAATGGGCCGCCATCGCTGCTACGGCTGCACCGTCTGACTGGCTTGGGGTTTCATCCACGATGTTATGCAACATTTCGACAGACAAGCCAGGGTCTACCGGGTAGGTCACCGCGAGCCAGCAACCCTGGCCCAAGGCGACGATGGAGCCTTCCTTATCAGCTTGATACAGTACCCGACAGGCCTTGACAGCATGTTCAAATTTTCTTTCTGCAACAAACAGTTCAACCAGCGGGCAGGCACTGGACCATGCCTCTTCCAGCCGGCCGAGTCCGATCAGTGCCTCGGCAATCTCAAGTTCAAGATGTGCGCGTTGGAAATTACTTGCCCCTTTAGGCAGGTCCTGCAACTGCCGGCGGCAGCCAAGCAGTTTGTTTTCGAACCAGGTACGTTCATCTGCAAACTGGAACACATTGACCGCATCAGGAAGAGACTGGCGGGTTGGATCAAGTTTATCAGTCATCCGAATATTCTTCCCTAAACTCCAGTACCAGGTGACCTGTTTCTGGATTTAATGAATAAAAAATGATTCATGCAAAAAAAACGCCCTTGTCTTGTGCTACAAAGACAAGGGCGTGATAGAAAAAACGGAGGTTTATGCGTATCCTGCCTGTTTATTCATCCTGGCCGCAACCTTCAACTCGCCCTCACTCGCCATCTCATCGTCCCACTTCGCCAACTGCTTCTTCATGTACGCATGAAACACCGGGGGCAACAACGCCAACGCATACAACGTGAAATACCCCCGACCGCAATTCGGGGCGCCGACCTCGTCCAACTCCCAAAAATGCGTCTCCCCGCGATCATGATGATCCGCCTGACGCCCAATCTCTATGAAAAACCAACTCGTAAACGCCGTCGAATTGTCCCAGCTGTGACGGTAGTCTATCGGCTGACCCTTCTCCCGAATCAACCCGTAATGCTCCAGAAAATTCAACGCCTCCAACTCAAAATTCGACATCACCCATACCGCCGCCAAACACAACAACCCAAGCCAGCCCCCCACAAACCAAAACAAAAATACCGTCGGCAACGCCATGAAATACCCCCGTATCCAACGATTCTGCCACGATACAAACGGCACCCCCAGACGACTCAATCGCTGCTTCTCCATCATGAACAAAAACTTGCTCTGACCAAAACCAGACAACGGATAATGCCGAAACAAACTCCGACCCCGGGGACACGTCGCCGGATCGTCCTCATGCGCCAACTCCAAATGATGATTGTATACATGCGCATAACAAAAATGCGCCTTGCCGCTCAACCCCATCATCCAGCGCGCTATCACAAAACTGAACCCCTTCGTATGCGCCAGCTCATGACCATAGATGATCCCTATCCCCGCAAATATCCCCGTCGACAACACCGCTCCCCATAACTGCGTCCCCGTGATCCCGTCCTGAATCGACAACCCAAACAACGTCGTCTCCCCAATCGGTACCCCGTTCACGTACTGCCAGATCCGCCACGCCAACGCTACCTGCAATACCACAAATACCCCCAGCATCCCGTACATCGTGCCGTTCAATAACGGTACCACTCCCTGCGTCTCCCCCGACTCGTCAAACCCCGCCCCAGGCGTCTGCGCCGTCGTCAACGTGTCCACGATAATCCCAACCCCAAGCAACACTACGCCCGCCCATACCCATGGACCGCCGGCCAATACCCCAAATAATGTCGCTATGATCAGTAATGGCGCTAAAAAATACCGCACATTAATTAAAAATTTGCTCATCTCGGACTCCTCGCTCGAAAGAACATATAGCTGAACAACTGTTTCTGACTTTAGCATTGCCCGATTGATGACCGAGCATTACGGTTTTAATTTTGTGGAAAGTATAGCACTCCTGCCAATTTAGTTAATACCATTTTTACCCAAGCGATTCATTCCATGCATGAATCAGGCTCTAAGTGCAATAACTTAGACATGGAAAGCAAACGAGACAGGCAGATTAAATATCAGGAGAACAGAATTTGAATACCTAAATATCCTGTTTTAGATCAAATATTAAAGAAACAGAATTTATGCAGTACCTAAGATTCGTAGGGGGTGGCCCATCGTCAAACACATGACCCAAATGGGATTCACAGTTGCTGCAAACAACTTCTGTCCGCAGCATCCAGTGTCCCCTGTCCGGCTTGGTTGCAACACTCTCGTTGTTGAGTGGCTGCCAGAAGCTCGGCCAGCCTGTCCCTGAATCAAACTTGTGTTGCGAATCAAATAATGGTGCGTTGCAACATACACAATAATAAACGCCAGACTTATGATGGTCCAAGTACTCACCAGTGAAGGGTGCTTCAGTACCTTTTTGCCTGCAGACCCGGAATTGCTCGTGCGTCAGAAGTTGACGCCATTCTTGCTCAGATTTGTTTATCAATTTCCCAGACATCAAAAAAGCTGTAATTATGAAATGTGTGATGTCCGTTCACTTTCAACAGCTTTCATACTTAATCTAACACGCCCTTGTTTATCTATTTCAAGTACCTTGACCTTAACCATATCACCTTCCGAAAGTTCATCCGAGACATTTTCTACACGCTTATGTGAAATTTGTGAAATATGCACCAAGCCGTCTTTACCAGGCAACACACTTACAAAAGCTCCAAAATCCATAATCTTTACAACCTTTCCCTCGTAAATCTTCCCCACTTCTACATCAGCCGTTATACTTTCTATACGGCGCTTGGCATCATCACCAGCAGCCTTATCTACCGATGCAATACGCACTAAACCGTCATCGTCGATATCTATGGTGGTTCCGGTCTCTTCAGTCAACGCTCGAATAGTTGCACCACCTTTACCTATTACATCACGTATTTTTTCAGGGTTGATTTTCAATACTGTGAAACGTGGAGCATGCTCGGACATCTCTTGACGGGGTGCTGAAATAACAGTACTCATTTCTCCAAGAATATGCAGCAGCCCTTCGCGTGCTTGCCCGAGTGCAATCTCCATAATCTCTCTGGTAATTCCATCAATTTTGATATCCATTTGTAGTGCAGTGATCCCCTGCTCGGTTCCCGCCACCTTAAAATCCATATCCCCCAAGTGATCCTCATCACCCAGAATATCTGTAAGAACTGCAAAATCATCGCCCTCCTTAATGAGACCCATTGCAATTCCAGCAACCGGTGCTTTAATGGGCACACCCGAATCCATCAGAGAGAGACTGGTACCACACACACTTGCCATGGAACTGGAGCCATTCGATTCTGTAATTTCAGAAACCACCCTAATAACATAAGGAAAATCCTCTTCACTCGGAACCACTGCCCGAATGCCTCGCTTGGCAAGTTTGCCGTGACCGATCTCTCGGCGTTTAGGCGAGCCCACCATCCCAGTTTCTCCTACACAAAATGGTGGAAAATTGTAATGCAACATGAAATTATCTTTGAATTCGCCTTCTATGGCATCCACCAGTTGTGCATCCCTACCTGTACCCAGCGTTGTACTTACCAAAGCCTGTGTTTCTCCACGCGTAAATAGTGCGCTCCCATGCACACGGGGCAGCACCCCAATCCGGATATTGATTGGGCGGACGGTATTCTTTTCGCGGCCATCAATCCGTTGCTCACCGGCAAGTATCCGGTTTCGTACGATTTCTTTCTCAAGCTTACTGAATGCATTGAGAATTTCTGCCTCACTTGGGTTTTCCTGGTCACTTGATACTGAGGTAACTAGCTGATCGCGTATTTCACTGACTTTATTTTGACGCGCCAGTTTCTCGGCAATTTGATACGCATCGCCCAGTTGTTCGCGACATTGAGCTTCTACTTTCCCTGCAAGCGCTTCATCTGCCTGTGGAGCTTGCCACTCCCATGAAGGCTTGTTGACTTCCTGAGAAAAATCTTTAATCGCTTGAACGGCTTTCTGAAGCTGTTCATGACCGAACATTACAGCGCCCAGCATGACCTCTTCAGAAAGGATATCCGCTTCTGACTCCACCATTAAAACGGCACTTTGCGTACCAGCTACAACTAAATCCAGCATCGAGTCCTCCATTTTGAAGTTGTCTGGATTCAATACGTAGTTGCCGTCAATATAGCCAACCCGGGCGGCACCAATAGGCCCGTCAAAGGGTATTCCGGAGACAGCTAATGCAGCTGAAGCCCCAAGCAGAGCTGGGATGTCAGGATCAATAGCAGTATTCACTGACACTACCGTTGCAATGATCTGCACTTCATTTAGAAAGCCCTTTGGGAACAAGGGCCGCAAGGGGCGATCAATGAGCCGACAAGTCATGGTTTCCTTTTCAGATGGGCGTCCTTCACGTTTGAAGAAGCCTCCAGGAATTTTTCCTGCCGCATACGTTTTTTCCTGGTAATTGACAGTGAGCGGGAAAAAATCTCGGTTGGGATCAGGCTCCTTTCTTCCCACTACTGTAACCAGTACTGATGTTTCCCCCATGTCTACAAGCACGGCACCATCAGCCTGACGTGCAATTTCTCCAGTCTCTAATGTAACGAGGTGGTCACCATACGAAAAAGATTTTGTTACTTTGCTCACTGTTTAATTCCGTTTATTGAATTGCTGACTAAAAAAATCTGTCCATGAAAACAGTATCTTCATGGACGTGAATGTGCATACTGTGATGTCAATATTCCTCAATACTCACTGATAGCGTTAAACCCAGCAAAAGGGGGCAATCTTTCAGCGCCTTAATCCAAGAGAACCGATCAACTCCTGATATCTTTTCTGATTCTTTTTTCGTAAATAATCAAGAAGTTTTCTACGATGATTGACCATCTTGAGTAAACCATGGCGCGAATGATGGTCTTTCTTGTGTGATTCAAGATGTCCGCTTAAATGCGAGATGCGAGCAGACAAAAGTGCAACCTGCACTTCAGGTGAGCCTGTGTCAGTATCACTACGCTGATAATTCTTAACAATCTTTGACTTCTCTGCTGCAGCATATGCCATATTTCTGTATAGCCTTTCCAACCTTGTTACTACGTATATTGTATTTCTGGGCGGCGATTCTACCACGTAACCCCCTACAAACAAGAAAAATATCCAAAAGCTTGACTGATCGTTTCACTTGACAATCCAAGTCAGTTCCTCAGCTATTCAGTCCAAGCGCTTAGGAACGATGCGCCCATCTTCCAGCACGGTGCCAATCCCAAAAAACCGCTTACTCACATCATAAATTCTAACGATATCCTGGGTAGGTGATTGCGGTATCCTAACTGGGTGACCATTGCGAATCTTTTCCATCATAGTTTCATCAAATAAAACTGCAGGACAAGACTGCAAGGCATCATCGACAGGCAGCAACATTTCATCCAGAGAAGTAAATCCAGTAGCTGAGACTTCATCCAGCTTCATAAGAGTATGTAGTTCGCGGTTCACAAATGGCCCTAAGCCAGTCCGCCTTAGCCCAAAAACATGTGCGCCACAGCCCAGATATTCACCAAGATCTTCTGCAAGGGTCCTGACATAGGTGCCTTTGGAACAGTGCACATCCATCTGCAAGATTTCAGCATCTCTTTTTATCAACTCAAACTTGTGCACCTTGACTTGCCTTGGGGGACGCTCAACCTCAATCCCTTTTCTTGCAAGCTTATACAATCGGGTACCCTGATATTTTAATGCAGAATACATCGGGGGAGTCTGTTCGACGTCACCTGTCAGATGCCGCAAGGCCCGGTGAATCTGTACATCTGTCACCGACAATGCATCTTGCCTACCTGTTACACGGCCATCTGCATCGCCTGTATCGGTAGACACGCCAAGCTTCAATAACACTTGGTAATGTTTGTCTGAATTCAGTAGAAAGTCTGAAAGCTTCGTAGCTCGACCAAAACAGATAACCAGCAGACCCGTTGCAAGAGGATCCAGACTTCCCGTATGCCCTGCCTTGTCAGCGTTGAATATCTTTTTTACTTTCTGTAATGCCAGGTTTGAAGTAATACCTGAAGGTTTGTCCAGCAATAACAGACCGTTCAGAGCACGCCCTTTACGTTTTCTTCTGGACATGATGGATCAACTGCGGATGCTGTCGTCTATCAGCTTCTCAATGCGCTCACTTTTTGTTTCGGTATCGTCTACGATGAATTGCAATTGCGGGATTCTGCGCAACTGCAGTTTGTGACCCAGTCTAGTTCGCAAAAAACCCCTAGCACTTTGCAAACCCTTGAGGCTTTCAGTTACATCCTGCTTTGAATCCAAATGACTGAAATACACTTTTGCCAAACTAAGATCCCTGTTCACTACAATTTCATATATGACAATTTCAGGAATCCTGGGATCGTTTACCTCCGCGCGCAACAGGGCAGCCAGTTCACGACGCAACAGTTCTCCAATACGTAGTGGCCTGGAAGACTCATGCTGCATTGCAAGAAACACAGTGCATTATGGATACCTAAATTGAACGTGCAACTTCAGTACGTTCATAGACTTCAATCTGATCGCCTACCTTGACGTCATTGTAATTTTTTACTGCAACTCCGCACTCCGTGCCTGCACGCACTTCATTGACATCATCTTTATGGCGGCGCAACGATTCAAGCTCTCCTTCAAAAATGACGACATTGTCGCGCAAAACGCGTATGGGGTTACCACGTTTAATAGCTCCCTCCATTACTTGTGTACCTGCAACTGCCCCCATCTTGGAAGATTTAAAAACTTCCTTGACCTGTGCAAGCCCAATGATCTCCTCACGCAACTCTGGAGAAAGCAGTCCACTCATGGACATTTTTACATCATCTATCGTTTCGTAAATGATGCTGTAGTAACGAATGTCAATTCCAAGTTCCGCAGCAACTCGTTTTGCAGCACTGTCCGCACGTACATTAAAGCCAATTACAATAGCACTGGATGCCCCGGCCAGATTGATATCCGATTCATTGATTCCGCCTACGCCTGCCAGAACGATCTTAACTTCAACTTCATCAGTCGACAGTTTACCCAGAGAATCCCGCAATGCTTCCGCGCTGCCTTGTACATCGGCCTTGATCAGCAAATTAACAGAAGCGGCAGCGCTACCTCCCGCATTGTTGAAAATATTCTCAAGTTTTGACGCCTGTTGTGCAGCAAACCGGCTATCTCTAGATTTATTCTTACGCAAGCCTACAATTTCACGCACCTTGCGCTCATCAGTGACTACAATGGCTTCATCTCCGGCATCAGCAACACCTGATAAGCCTAATACTGCTACTGGTATTGAAGGCCCAGCTACATTAATTTCCTTCCCATGCTCGTCAAACATGGCACGCACACGTCCAAACTCCTCCCCGGTCAGCAGCATGTTCCCTTTCGACAAACAGCCTTGCTGTACCAAAATCGTGATGACTGGACCGCGTCCCTTGTCCAGTGCAGATTCAATCACAACACCGGTTGCCGGCCCATGATTGACAGCCTTCAATTCCAGTATCTCTGCCTGCAATGACACGGCTTCCAGTAAATCATCGATGCCCTGCCCGGTTACCGCTGAAACATCAACGAATATTGTATCGCCCCCCCATTGTTCCGGAATAACCTGATGCGCTGACAGATCATTGCGTGTTCGCTCCGGGTCTGCGTCTTCCTTGTCAATTTTGTTGACAGCAATAATGACGGGGACACCTGCAGCTCGCGAGTGCTCAATGGCTTCTAACGTTTGTGGCATAACACCGTCGTCCGCTGCGACTACAATCACTACCACATCCGTAACTTTTGCACCTCTGGCACGCATGGCAGTAAAAGCGGCATGACCAGGTGTATCCAGAAAAGTGATGGCACCCTTTTCCGTATTCACTCTATAGGCACCAATATGCTGAGTGATACCACCTGCCTCGCCTGCAGCCACTTTGGTGCGCCGGATATAATCAAGCAAAGATGTCTTGCCATGATCGACATGCCCCATCACTGTAACCACGGGTTGACGTGTCTGGGCTTCCATTTCATCGTAATTGATCTTCAGGATGTCCGCTTCAATATCAGCAAACTGCATGGGCTTTGCATCGTGACCCAGTTCTTCAGCAACAAGGATTGCAGTATCCTGGTCAATCACTTGGTTAATAGTTGCCATAACCCCCATTTTCATCATCACAGCAATGACTTCTGCAGCCTTGATGGTCATTTTCTGTGCAAGGTCCAGAACTGAAATATTGTCCGGAACCAGAATTTCACGCTTAATCGGTCCAGTTGGTTTTTCAAACTTGTGTTTACTGCTCGGCTCGACTTTACCTGGTCTGCGGTGCTTTGCTCGAACCTTGCGTTTGCCTCCTTTGCCACTTGCAACGTGTAATTCGCGCCGTTTTACCTTGGAATCCTGTTCTTTCTTTTCTTCGGTTACCGGTGGTGGCTTGTCCTCTTCCACAGGGGTCGGTGCATGAATTTCTGCTTCCTGTTGTTCCTGCGTCTCCAGAGGTGCAGCTATCTCTTCTACAGCCGCCTGCTCTACTTCTTGCAACGGAGCCTGTTTTTCTTGTTCTTCTACTTTAGCCTTGAGTTCAGCCTCCTGAGCTGCCTTTTCCAATTGCTCAGCCGCTTTCTTTTCCCTGGCAGTTTCCTGTTCCGCATGCTGCTGCCTTCTTCTAGCTTCCTCCTCAAGAACAGCACTGCGTTTTACATACGTACGCTTGCGACGAACTTCAACGTTTACAGTGGCACGACTTATACTGCCACGGCCCTGTGTTGTGTTGACTTTTAGCTGTGAAGTGCTTTTTCTGCGCAGCACTATTTTCCTACTATCATCGGACGGAAAGGAGGTAGCTTTGTGACGGCTGTTGCGCAAATGATTGAGCAACTGCATTTTCTGCTTGTCACTGACGGTTTGATCCGGCATATGAATATCCAGGCCCGCTTCAGTCAACTGGACCAGCAGCTTCTTGACAGGAATATTAACTACTTCTGCTAGCTGTTTTACGGTAACTTCAGACATGTCTCAATCAAGTTAATCCAAGCTTCCTCACTATCGCGCTGCCCCTTCATCAGCGAACCAGGGAGCACGTGCAAGCATGATCAGTGCACCGGCACGCTCTGGGTCCAGCCCTTCAATATCCAGTAAATCATCCACTGCCTGCTCCGCCAATTCTTCCATCGTGGAAATCCCCCTGCAGGCAAGCTCAAACGCCAGATCCTTATCCATGCCCTCCAGTTCCAGCAAGTCCGAAGACGGCTCGACATCGGCAAATTTTTCCTCAGTAGCTATGGCTGAGGTCAGCAGTATATCGCGCGCACGTGTACGCAATTCTTCGACGATTTCCTCATCAAACTCCTCTACCTCAACCAGTTCTTTAGGCGGTACATAGGCAATTTCCTCAACACTTGAAAACCCTTCCTGCGCCAAGATCACGGCAACTTCCTCATCTACATCTAGCTGTGACATAAACATTTCCACCAGTTGGCGGGTTTCCGCTTCACTCTTCTCTTCTGCCTGCCCTTCTGTCATGACGTTCAACTCCCATCCCGTGAGCTGACTGGCAAGTTTCACATTCTGCCCGCCACGACCAATGGCCTGAGAGAGTTTCTCTTCGTCCACAGCTATATCCATGCTTTTCTTGTCTTCGTCTACAACGATGGAGGTCACCACTGCAGGGGACATCGCGTTTATCACAAACTGGGCCGGATTCTCATCCCACAGAATAATGTCAATACGCTCGCCAGCTAATTCATTGGAAATGGACTGTACTCGCGATCCACGCATGCCCACACAGGCACCCACCGGGTCAAGATGCATATCATTGGATTTAACAGAAATCTTTGCCCGCAAACCCGGATCTCGTGCAGCAGACAATACTTCAATCAGACCCTGCCCTACCTCAGGGACTTCCAGCTTGACCAGTTCAGTCAGAAACTCAGGCGCGGTGCGAGTCAAAAGCAGCTGCGGGCCACGGGCCTCCTCACAAACCTCCTGCAAATATGCCCGGATCCGGTCACCCGGACGCACCACTTCTCTTGGCACCATTTGTTCACGGGGAACATACCCTTCTGCATTCCCGCCCAGATCAACGTATGTGCCGGAATGATCTGCACGCTTGACCACGCCCATGATCAGCTCTCCGACACGATCTCTGAACGCATCAACGACCTGTGACCTTTCAGCTTCTCTTACCTTCTGAACAATAACCTGCTTGGCAGTGTGTGCAGAAATTCGCCCGAAGGATACGGATTCTATCGGCACCTCTATATACTGGCCAACCTGAATTTCGGGATGTTCATCGCATGCATAACTGTACAGCTTCTGCCTTTCAGGTGATTCAAATTCCGGGTCTTCATCATCCACCACGAGCCAGCGCCTGAAGGTCTCATAGTCACCCGACTCACGGTTTATCGCAACGCGCACATCCATTTCAAGGCCGTGTTTTTTTCGTGTCGCCGTGGCGAGTGCAGCCTCAATCGCCTCGAATATAATCTCCTTATCAACGCCTTTCTCATTTGAGACAGTATCGACAACCAATAAGATTTCTTTATTCATACATGGGTTACTCAAACATCAATCGTGGAATTTTATCTCCGCATCCAGCTTTGCATTCTTGACTGCCTGCAACGGAATTGTGAATAGTATATTGTCCTGAATTTTTATCCTGACACTTTCTTCTTCAACGCACTCCAGATAACCACTGAAATTTCTACGTCCCTCAATGGGCCATAATGTTTTGACCTTTATCTTGCTGCCCACTGCTTCCTGCAACTGTTCAAAATTGAACAAGCTCCGATTGATCCCCGGAGATGAAATCTCCAATGTGTAGGGCATGTGAATTGGATCTTCAACATCCAGCACGGCACTCAGTTGCTCACTCACTTGTGAACAATCATCGAGGGTGACACCTTTGTTTCTGTCTATATACACTCGCACTTGTGCAGTCCTGATTCCTGCCTGGCACTCCAGTCCCCAAAGCTCATAGCCCATGCCCGTAATCACCGGCTCGATGATCGGCACAATACCAAATGGGTCTCTATACAAATTCATTCGTCCAATAAAAAGGGCCCTCCCGGGCCCTCGCAAACCGTTGACTAAACAACGACTTATTATTCTCCTTCCACGTTACGAAGTATAGGCGAGAATACCAAAAACATCAAGAACATTGCATATCACTTGAAAAGCAAATTATCTTCGATAAAACCGCATTATTTAACGTACATCTCAACAATCGTCCCTTCCAGTACTTCAGCAGCAAACCCGATCGTCTCTGAAAGTGTTGGATGAGGATGTATGAGGCTGGCAATCTCATTTGCCGTACAGCCTTTCCTGATCGCCAATGCCGCCTCCGAGATAAGGTCACCTGCATTGATGCCTACTATTCCCGCTCCAATTATTTTCCCGGTCTTCGGGTCAAACAGTGCCTTGGTCATCCCCTCTTTTCTTTCCAGACTCAATGCACGCCCGCTTGCAGCCCATGGGAATACCCCCTTTTCATACATAGCATTTGATTCCTTAGCCCGAGTTTCTGTCATGCCCACCCAAGCGACTTCGGGGTCTGTATATGCGACATAAGGGATCAGACTGCCGTCAAATGTACTGTCCATACCGGCAATCACCTCAGCAGCCACCTTGCCTTCATGTGCCGCTTTGTGTGCAAGCATGGGCGGTCCTGCAACATCTCCAACAGCAAAAATATTGCTGATGTTGGTCCTCATCTGGTGGTCCGTTGGAATGAAACCCCTTTCATCAATCTTGATCCCTGCTTTCTCTGCATCAATCAGCTTGCCATTGGGCTGCCTGCCTACAGCAACCAGCACTTGGTCGAAAACATCTTTTTTCTTCTTCACCGAGCCACTGAACGTTACAAACATCCCGTTCAGTGTGGATTCGATTTTCTCAACCCGGCTGCTTACAAAAATATTTTCATAAAGACCTTGAATATGCCTGTGCAGAGGCTTTACCAGATCAGGGTCTGTACCGGGTATCAGGGAATCCGCAAATTCAACAATGGTGACTTTTGCGCCTAGTTCGTGATACACGGCAGCCATTTCCAGACCGATAATGCCACCCCCGACAACAAGCAGCCTACCTGGAATCTGATCAGGCTCCAATGCACCGGCAGATGAGATTACACGCGGGTCTTCATAAGGAAAACCCGGTATTTTTACCGGTTCTGAGCCAGCTGCAACAACAGCTTGCTCAAATCCCACGGAAATGCACTGGTCATCTGACAGTCTGACCTCGAACTCATGCGACGACAAAAATTTACCTTCGCCCCGGACGATGAGTACATTGCGTTTTTCCGCAAGAGTGGCCAAACCGCGGTTCAACTGGCCTATTACCCTGTTCTTCCAGTTGCGCAATGCACGGGTATCCAGTTCAAAAGAAGAAAACCTTATCCCAAGATCACGCATCTCCCTGGTCTCACTGATCACCTTGGCTGCATGCAACAGGGATTTCGACGGGATGCAGCCGGTATTCAGACACACCCCGCCAAGGGAGTCATGGCGCTCAACAAGCACTACTTTTTTGCCAAGGTCTGCAGCCCGGAAAGCAGCTGAATATCCTCCCGGTCCAGAACCCAGAATGACAACCTGAGTCTTCAGGTCTCCAACAGGACCTGTTGCTTCCGGAGGTTCTTCGAGCCGTACTGATTTTTCCGGCTCAAGCTTTATCAGAACATCGCCTTCAGTCACATCCTCCTGAATCCCGACTACGACTTCACGCACAGTGCCACTGTGCGGAGAAGGTATTTCCATAGCAGCTTTTTCAGTCTCGACAGTAATCAAATGATCGCCTGCCTGGACAACATCGCCTGTCGAAACCAGAATTTCTATCACAGACGCAGAATCCGCACCGTTCAGGTCAGGTGTACAAATATCCAGCAATGTACCCATTTCAGTGCACCAGCAGTGTGTTACAGGAGATCAAGTCAGCTTTGATTGGACACACCGGCTTTGTCTAACAGACCATGCCTTCAAAGCCAGTTCGAAAAAAAGATGTACCCCCAGGCAGGGTGTCAGGAAAACAAAACTGGTCTGCGCTGAAGTCCCTCAGGCAGTCAGGAAGAGTTTGCATTAGGATCGAATTCCTTATCATTGACTTTGATTGACCCGTCAACCTGCACCGTCCGGGTTAACATATCCATCACCGGGCACTGGCTTTCAACATCCTTCACAAGGCTCTCTATCAACTCTCTTGGAGCTGAACTTTTTATATGGGTCTCATAGTTAATCCCAGAAAATCCCGGGGATATGCCTTTGTCATCCGTCAAACCAAGCAGACCTCTCACATCAAGTTTGGCTTTCAGTGTGATATCACATTCCTCCAAGGGTATACCCCGTACGGCGGCCAGCGCTGCAAACATGATCTGCTGACATGAACCTAGTGCGGCCAGAATCAGCTCAACAGGACTGGCACTCATGTCCGTACCGCCAAATGCAGGAGGCTCGTCAACAAGCAACTTGTGCTCCCTGCGGATCTGGTTTTTGCAAAGAGTCCCGCCTTCCCAATGCGTATTTACATAGTACTTGAATTTTCCGTATTCAGGATCCTTGTTTGCACGGTCAATGATGCTCTGTACCGCTACCTTTACATTTTCCAGGCTTTCAACATTTTCTTTAGTCATTTTCTTTCAGCTTTTGCGGTGCGGTATTCCAGTTCCGTGAAATTTCAAAATTCGTTATCTGCCGGCTTGTTGATGCAGGTTAATTGTAGTGAGCATTTCGCTGCACTGCGCACACGAGTGAAGTCACACAGGTTTAAGTGTGTTGTCAGGCCTATTCAGCAAAATCCCTTGCGTGCGAAGCGAATATTCCAGTGTTGGCAACGCGTTCAAAGCGTTATCCGGCAACCCGTGTATCCTGATGACCGGAAATCGCCGCAACCATATGTCAGACAGCAACTGTAATCAGTGCAACTGCCTTCTGCAATAGACCCAGTCACGCTCTCCGGTACTGGGCTTCAGTCATCATACAGATTCGTGTATGTATCCATGCCAACACCTCCATGGTACTTGGGAAATGCCGCAGTGATATTTGTAATATGCTTGGCTGGCATGCTGTCGTACACCTTTTCCGCCTCATCCATATCCAACACTTCTATACTTTCAGTCTTATCATCCTGTACAAAGTAATTGGAATTTAATGCTCGAAACAGGAATTTCCCAGCATTTTCATCATACGCCAGCAACGTAGACGTGTCGGTTCTGTAACGCTCTGAATCAACCTCTTGCAGTAATTTCTTGTATTTAGGAGCTTCTGCACACATTTTTGGTATTCCCCTCCGTCAGTAGGTTTAACAAGTACAATTAATGATTAACCAGCTGTTTTCAGTGGCTTACGTTTTATGGACGGACCCATAGGACCAATGATGCTTATTTTATCACTCGGAATGATTCTCGCAAAATTTACAATTGCGCGACCAAGCTGGTCCAGCTGCTCCAGGATATCCTCATCCACCAGGTCCGCATCAGAATAGTGACTATTATTTGCATAGACGTGCCCAGGAATGACATGCACATAGAAAAATCCAAGTAGAGGCTTAATCTCATGCTCCAGTGCAAGGTAGTGATGGTCACTGCCACCCGTTGCTATCATGCCAACAGGTTTTCCGAGAAGCGCGTCATTAGGAATCAGGTCAAACATGTTTTTCAGCAACCCTGTGTAGGTGCCTCTGTACATAGGCGTACCAATCAACAAGGCATCTGCTTCAATAATCTTGTCAATAATGAGCTTTGAATCACCTTCATATTTTGCCGGGTCCCTAGCATCACAGAATTGTATATCAAAATCGTTGAGGCTGGCTGATTCCACGTCAATGGAAGGATCGTAATGTTTCGCAAAATCCAGGGTCTTCTCAATTGCTATCAGAGTTTTGCGACTCAAACCACCCGAAATGCCAAGCAGCTTCATTAGCCATCCCTCACTTGAATTGAAATGAACCCGAAATCCTATGATCAGAAAACTTGAGCAGTCGGCACACTCAATGTGTTCGAACTAACCGCTCTTTAAGATACAGGAGCCACGATTGTAACCCAATCGTGGCTCCTGTGTGAAAACTAGGCAGAATTAAGCTGACTTTTTCTTGCCAACAGTTCTGCCCTTGCGAAGGTCTTCCTCTTTTTCACGAACCAGAGGTATGACCTTCTCACCAAATTGCTTGAGCTCCCAGTTATAGTGCAAATAACCGGTCAGAATGACTTTGATGCCAAGCTGCTTTAGCTCAATGATGCGGTCGGCAACTGACTCGGGTGTTCCAATCAGTCCTGTTTTGAAGCCGTCATTGTACTGAACCAAGTCTTCAAAAGACGAGTTGGACCACATGCCTTCGCCTTCTTTGGATGAGCGACCTGCCTGTTTGACTGCCTCGCCGAAACCTTTTACGGCCTCAACATCAGCATTGACAATAATGTCACGCAAGGTCTCGGTTGCCTCTTCCATTGTGTCACGCACGATGCAGAAGCCGTTACATCCAAACCTGATTTCACTCGGGTCACGACCTGACTCGACCGCAGCAGCCCTGGAGTCGTCCATGATCTCCTTGAAGCCTTTGTTGGTGTTTCCATTCATGAACAATACATCGGTGACACGACCAGCCATTCTTCTCGCATCCTTGGAATTTCCGCCTTGGAACACAACGATGCGGTGCAACGGCTTGGGTAGCATTGGCGCGCCATTGATCTGATAAAAGTCACCATAGAATGTGAACTCATCTTCTACCCACATACCTTTCATGATACGAATGAACTCCTCTGACCTGCGGTAACGCTCAGTGTGCTCGAGCCACGGCAACCCGTATCCGGTGTACTCTCCCTTAAACCATCCACTTACTACATTGATGGATGTCCGCCCTTGAGTGCAGCAATCCAAGGAAGCTTGCATCTTTGCGACAATAGCAGGATGCCACAGCCCTGGATGGCACGCTGTGATCACCTCCAGCTTTTTGGTGTGCTGCAGGATTACATTCGCAATGGTGAATGCCTCATGCTGGTGGTCGGCACCATAGCTTGCAAACCAGCGTGTCTGAGCAAGGGCTGTTGCAAAACCGGTATCCTCAGCATCCTGTGCATACTTGATGTTGGCTTCCGGTGTCCAGTCAGTGTCCATCGGTAAAGTCGTGATAACCAGACCTCCGGAAATATTAGGCACCCAGTAAGCAAATTCCACCTGATCCGACTCAACCCAAGAAGATGGTTGCAACGGATTCTCAGAGTTTGGTAATAGTTTCGGATATCTCGCCATAATTCACCTCATTTCACTTGTTAATTAATTCAATTTTGTTTGCACACTAATCTTTTACTTAATTTGCAAGTTTGCCTGTAGGTCACATAACAAGACCAACTCGTCCTGCCACTCACCCACAGTCATCCCTGCCGTTGCCAAAATGAAGTCAAGTCATTCCGTGACATGCGATTGAGAACCCATAAGACATACTTTCCAGTTCAGACCCATACTTTTTTAGGGGTTCCAATCCCTTTTTGCTTCAAAATTTCTATTGCTTTGTCCGTATCTCCGTGGCTTTCAATGATTGCATCTCTACAATCAATAGTTCCTGCACGGGTTGCATTTCTAACTGTCTTGATCATTTGTGCAGTTACATCTTTTAGACCAAATTCGCTATCAGTACTCATTTGTCCAACTCCTTATAATCACTAAAATAAAAACGGCGTAAGTATAATTAATTTCAATTCATTTCACCATCTCCGTATACCTCTAAGAATAGGTGTACGGAAATCCTACACTTCTGCTATTTCTCTTTATGCATAGTAATTATATGTCCCATTTTCTCCTGTTTTATTTTCAAGTAATTCTTGCGAAATTGATTAGTAGTACTGGACAGTATAGGAATTCGTCTCACCAGCTTAATTCCATAATTCTCAAGCCAACTGCACTTGTTTGGGTTGTTCGTCAGCAGCTGAACACGCTCAATATGCAGTGCATGGAGTATATGGATAGCTACTGAATAGTCTCTTTGGTCGGCGTCAAAACCCAGTGCCCGGTTTGCCTGGACCGTGTCAAACCCACATTCCTGTAAGGAATAGGCTTTCAGCTTGCTGATCAGACCGATACCTCTGCCTTCCTCCCTCATGTAGAGCACTACACCGCTGTCATGCTCCTGGAT
>MKWU01004148.1_pt1 | contig 17642 bp, 18 predicted proteins | sample 809101 | NCBI WGS metagenome assembly MKWU01 (sample SAMN05860141, study PRJNA318959) | sponge metagenome | host: Aplysina aerophoba | place: Slovenia: Piran, Adriatic Sea, Gulf of Piran | collected 2013-05-07
CGGCGCCCGTGTCGCCTTCGTTCACCCCCGGAGCACGGGAGGCGTGTTGATCGAACTGTGTGAAAGAGGCGAAGACGGCCGGCCGTAACCGGGCCTGCAGCTGCCGCGACCGAGCCTCCACAAGCCGCGCCGCGCGGCGCGGCTTCTGCCGGGCCTTGCCGACGGTCCTGATTCTTCACGAAACCGTCATCTGACCGCGTCCTGATGATCACGCGTGGACCGTAACTTTTCCTTGACAACCAGGGTTTGCCGTTCTTATTTAGTTAAATCGAAACTTCAGTGAACCTTGGCCCTTGGATTTCAGCATTCTCCGGCTTGTCCGCGTTGGATCGAAGTCGTTTCACCTGGGGCTGGACGAGGTGGGATCCGGCGATCGAACCATCCGGTGAAGCTTTGAAAAACCATGTCCGTTAGCGCCCGTACGGTGGATTCCGTCTCACCCGCGTATGATCCGTATTACGTCATTTCGGCAGTTTCTCGGCTACCTGGTCGCGTTGGCCATGTGCGTATCCGGGGTGCTGGTTCTGACCGGCCAACTCCTGCGGGTGTTCATTCAGACGGAACAGCTGAGACTGGTATTCGGCAGTGTACTCATTCTGTACGGCGTCTTCCGGTTCGTGTCCGCCTACTACGCGGAAAAGAAGGCCGAGGAGACCCGCTCGATCCTTGAGGATGATTCATGGCGAGGCACGGGGTCCAAATCCGACTAGCGCGCATGGGCGCGGCCCTTCTCTTTTTCATGACGGGTTGCGGCGAGCCGAACGAAACGGCTACCCGGGGTTACCTCAAGGTGTCCAGCGCGGAGGTAGCATTTCCGTACATCGAAAGTTCGGCCGTCAAGTACGAGCAGATCTATAACGAGTCCTTTATCGACGTGGGCAAGACGACCTCCCGCGAGGCGCTGGTCGATCTCGCCGAGGGAAGAAGCCGGCTGGCGGTCATGTCCCGCGAGCCTAACGAATCCGAGGTCGAAGCGCTATCTGCCGGGGAGCCGGACTTCATAACCCGCACGGTCGCCCACGACGCGCTGGCGGTAATCCTCCACGGCGACAATCCCGTCGATGATCTGACCGTGGGGCAACTGAAGGACATTTACACGGGAAAGATCAGGAACTGGCGGGAAGTCGGTGGAGCGGACATGGCGATCCGCCCCCTGGTCCGTGACCGGAATTCGGGCACGTACGAGGTTTTCAAGGATATGGTGCTCGCCGGCGCGGAGTACGGCGCCAGCGTATATCCCTGCAGCACGATGGCCGCCCTGGCGGGCATCGTGGGAGCGTATCCGGGCACGATCGGGATTACCGGGCTTCTGATTACGACCGACGTCGAAACGATGGCGTATTACAAGACGATCCGGATCGCGGAAGAGGAAGGCGGACCTTATTTGCTGCCCACGCAGCACAAGCTCCTTGATGAACCGGACAAACTGGGCAAGAAGTTGTATCCGCTTCGGCGGCCCCTGGTGCTGTGTTACTTCAAGAGGTCTTCGCTGGAAGTCAACCTGGTATCCGGATTCGTAACCTTTCTCACGGCGGTCAAGGGACAGCAGATCGCCATAGACCAGGGCGTCGTGCCGGCGACCATGCCGGTCCGAACGGTCAAACTGGACTAATGAGTCATTGCATACCGGGTAACTGCCGGTTTTGAATAGATTTGGATGTAATTGGATAAGGGCTCAAGCACGCATGCGCTCGAGCGTTCAGATTCATTAAGAGCACTTTACTGACAAACAAATTGCCGAAAGCAAACGGACAATGAGGCCCTGAAAACGAGACTTTCAGTGCATCGGGAGGAATCGAACATGTGGATCGCAGGTGAGAACCGCAGGAAAGACCGGGGTGCCTCGCTCGTACTTGGCGTGCTGCTGCTGGTCGGTCTGGCCGGCGCGCCGGCGGCCGTGAACGCGCAGAGCGTGGACGCCGCCCAGGCAGCCTACGACGGCGGGAATTACGACGAAGCCGTTACCATACTCCGGGACGTGCTCAGCAACGGGAAGAAGAACCACGAAGCCCATTACCTGCTCGGTATGGCGCTCAAACGGCAGGGACGCCTCGACGAAGCGCATTCCGAATTTCTGATCGCCGTCGACCAGCAGAAGAAGAATCACGACGCCCGCTTCGAATTGAGCTTGCAGGAGATCAGGAAGGGGCAGTTCGAGGAAGCGGAGAAGTCGATCAGGGAGGGGCTCAAGCGCACCAAGGAGAAAGACGCGAGATTCTTCTACGCCGACGGCCAGCTCGCCATCGCCCGGGAAGATCTGCAGAGCGCCATGGTACTCTTCACCCGCGCGCAGAGCATCGATCCGCAGAACTCGCTTTACGTGCGCGGGCTGGGTGACGTCTACGAGGCCCAGAACGTGTGGGGGCTGGCGATCACCAACTACCGTCAGGCCCTCGCCATGGAGCCCGATTCCCCCGACGCCGCCATGATCTACTATCGGATCGGCCAGTTGCATTTCAAGGCGCGGCAGTGGAACGAGTCCTACGACGGGTTCCGTAAAGCGACCGAACTCGATCCCACCCTGAAGGACGCCTGGTACCAGCAGGGTTATATCCAGTTCGTCGCGGAGCGGTATCCCCTCGTCGTCGAGCCGATCGAACAATACGTGGCGCTGGACCAGACCAACGCCGAAGCCTATTTCATGCTGGCCGAGTCGTTCAACAAGACCCAGCGGATAAAGATGGCCGTACCCCACTACATGAAGACCGTCGAACTGGACCCGGGCAAGGTCGAGGCCTATTTGCCGATGGGCGACGGGTTGGTCGCCGAAGGCCGGTACATGGATGCGGTCAACGCCTACAGGGAAGCCCTGATGCAGAACGAGGGCAACGCGGCGCTGCATTTCAGCCTGGGCTGGGTACAGACGCAACCGGAAGTGGGCCAGTACGACGAAGGCATCGACAATCTGAAGAAATCCATAGAATTGGACGGGACGTCGGAGAAGCCCTACATCCAGCTGGCGCTGGTCTTATTCGACCAGGAAAAGTACGCCGATGCCATTCCGTATCTTGAAGAGGCCATCAGGGTCAATCCCACCGACCAGAATCCTTACGCGTACTACGGACGTTCGTTCATCAAGCAGGGCCAGTACGCGCAGGCCGTATCGGCCGTAAAAGCCGTGCTGGAACCGGCGTTGCAGGCCGCTGAGGACGAGCGCGAAAGGATCACGCTGAGTAACGTATACTACAATCTCGGCAGGGAGCTTTACGTCGAATCCCGCGAGGTGGAGAGAGACCAGCGGCAGGCGATCTTTGCCGCTTCGCTGGATATGTACCGTGCCAAGGTCGCCCATGACAGCACGAACTATTCCGCCTATCTGAACATGGGCATCACGGGACTGGTGGCCAACGACGGCGCGGTGGCCCGGGACGCGCTCCTCCAGTCCCTGAACCTAAAGGCCGAAGAAGGCGAGACGGATCCGACGACCATTCTCCAACCATTGAAATACCTGGGAACGGCCTACCTCATCCTGGAGGATTTCGCCAACGCGCGCACGACGTTCCGCCGGGTGCTGGAGATCGATCCTACGGACCACGAGGCCTATTACCGCCTGGGTTTCGACCGGGTGTTGAACAAGGATTACGCCGGCGCTATCGGCCGCCTGCGGAAAGCAGTCGAGCTGAAACCGGACGAATCGTCCTATCATCTCCTTCTCGCCCAGGCCTATACGAATTCGCAACAGCTCGCGCCGGCGATCCGCCATTACCGGGAATGCCTCCGGCTGGACCCCAATAACGGCACGGCGCGGGAGCAGTTGAACAACGTGCGCGAGATCTACGAACAGCTGCAGGGAGACTGATGAACGATCGTTCGTCCGCGTGCAGGTCCGGCGCGCGTGAACGGCGGGGAAGTTCCGGATTGCAAATTACATGATCCAGGCCTGTTTACAGGCGACACACAGGACACGGATGGAAAGGTGGTGGTGAAGGAAGGCGTTTGTCCCGCCGACTCGAACAGGACACTTTCAGGATGGGCAGTACCGGGTTTGTCCGGCAGGGATTATATCACGGTGAGATGATTGTCTTGGTTTTTAATTCACTATTCGTAACGCAACAAAGTTTAAGGAGAATTTGATATGCGGCCAGGCGCCTTTATCATGATCATCATCGTCCTTTGCTTTATTGTTTCATGGATCATTTTCGAGTACTTTCTGCCACAGTTCGTAAAGGACGGCGGACCCGTGGTCATCGGTCTCATGGTGCTCACCATGCTTGACATCACTTTCATCATAGAGCGTTCGCTGACGCTGAAGAAAGCGCGCGGCAAGCGGTCGCAGGTGGAGTTTCTCAAAGACGCCATGGGCGCGATCCGCAACAACGACGTCACCCGCGCGGTCAACCTGTGCAACTCGCAACAGGGTACCATGGCCAACGTGCTTCGCGCCGGTCTCGAGCGGTTCCAGACCATTGCCGACGAGAACCTGACGAGCGACAGGCAGGTGCAGGAGATCAAGCGGGCTTTCGAGGAAGCCAACGCCCTCGAAACGCCGTTGCTCGAACGCAACCTGATCGCGCTGCAGACCATTGCCACAATCGCCACGCTGGTGGGGCTGCTCGGTACGACGATCGGTATGATCCGCGCCTTTGCCGCCATGGCCAATGAAGGTGCGCCGGACGCCATTCAGCTTGCTCTGGGTATATCCGAAGCGCTGATCAACACGGCGGGCGGGCTGGCCGCGGCCATCATGGGTATCGTAGCGTATAATTACTTCGTCAACAAGGTGGACATGTTCACCTACGCCGTCGACGAAGTGGCACAGGAAGTCCTGGCTATTCTTACCGGCCGGGCCTAATCGGGTTGCGTTAAGGAGTCTTTTATATGGCGCACGGAAAACATAAGCCGGTCATGATCGATATGACGCCGATGGTGGATATCGCCTTCCTGCTGCTCATCTTCTTCATGGCCACGACGCAGTTCAAGTCCCCGGAATCGATTCCCATCCAGCTTCCGGAGTCCCATTCGGCCATCAAGCTGCCTGAATCGGACGTCGTGATCCTGACCGTCGGACCGAAACCGGAAAACCGGTTGTTCTGGCGGCTGGAGCCACAGCCCGAAGTAGGGATCGAGTTGGCGGAAATGGAGAACGCACTGGTGGAGGCGCGCATAAGAAACCCCCGCCTGCGTATAGCCATCAAGGCGCACAAAGATGCCGAGTTCGGCGTAATCAGCGACATGATGGAGATCCTTCAGAAAACGAACAACACCCGGTTCAACCTGGTGACCAACTTCGAGGACGATACCAAGTCTTCGGACGACAGTCCGACCAGCTTGCGACCGGTCAACCACGACCTGGTAAGGAGGTGATGACACATGGCAGCTGTCCAGGGCACTCAGAAAGCCAGCGACAGAAAGAAGGAAGGCGCTAAAAAGAAAAAGGGCCGCGATCAGATCTTCATCGACATGACGCCCATGGTGGACATCGCATTCCTCCTGCTCATCTTCTTCATGGTCACCACGGTATTCAGGGCGCCGCAGACCATGGAGCTCAACATTCCGCCCGACAAGGACGACAAGGTCGAGATCGCGGAATCGAACGTGTTGCTGATCTACATGCTGGACGACGACCGCATGTTCTGGCAGATCGGCCGGGACATGACGCCGGTGGAAATGGAACTGGCGGACGTCCAGGAATTCATCAAGGAGAAGGAGGTGGAGAACGCCGAAACGCACGACGGCGAATCCAAGCTGGTGACCCTGGTGATGATTCAGCGCACGAGTCCCTACGAGCAGATGGTCAACGTCATGGACGAACTTCAGCTAGGCGCCATCGACCGGTTCAGTATCACGGTCCTGGAGCAGGATAAGTACGAGGAGGTGTTTGGCTCATGATCGGATCGCTGCTCAGCGTCGACCATTTTCCCCTGAAAAAAGAATCCCCCATCAAGTTCTTCTATCAGCGGAATGCCAAACGGGGCATCATAGCAGCCATTATCGTGCACATGCTTGCCCTGGGAACCTACTGGACCGTATGGTACATCCAGGAACAGAACCGGGTCTACGCGACAAGGATCCTGGAATACGCCGACCTGGGACCGCCCCCGGCGCTGACCGACGCGCCGGAAATGCCGGAGGTGCCGGTAGAGGCGCCTTCGAGGCCGGTCATCGGCATACCTGAACCCGTTGATGACGCCGAGGTGTCCGCCGAGATGACGATCGCCACCCAGACCGAGATGAGCCAAAGTATCGCTCCGGTGATCCAGGACATCGAGGAGGAGAACATCATCATCGAGGCGCCGGAGGAAGAGAACATCCGGATCGAGGACGAGGCGCTGCCTCCTCCCGATGCCTTCGTGGCTTTTGAGATCGAGCCCAAGCCCATCACGCCCATATCGCCCGAGTACCCGGAACTGGCTCGCAAAGCGGGCATCGAAGGTACCGTGTGGGTTAAGATCCTGATCGACAAAAGGGGAAACGTGCGAGACGCACAGATCATCAGAGGGATCGGCGCGGGATTGGACGAGGCGGCGGTCGAGGCTTTGAAGAATACGAAGTACACGCCTGCGATCCAGAACAACCAGCCGGTTGCCGTCTGGGTTGCGCAGCGGATCATATTCAACTTGCGCTGACAGGGTGAAACCGGTGCGACGCGGCCATGCGTGCCGCAAGGCCATACGAGCTGCGGCATGCTTCGCGCTTAATCCAAAAATGTACGCAGGTTAGAAACGGGGCGGGTTTTCAGACCCGCCCTCTGTGTGTTCAGCAAACTGGTTTTCAGCCGGCTGGTTTTCAGCCCACTGGTTTAAAGGAGAAAGTTTCGGAATATGAACGAGTTGATGTATGGTGTGATCGGCGCGGGCCTGTTGGGATTGATTTACTCCATCTGGAGGACGTCCTGGATCAACAGGCAGGAAGAGGGAACGGATAAGATGAAAGCCATCGGCGCAAGCATTTCCGAGGGCGCCATGGCCTTTCTCAAGGCGGAGTACCGGGTGCTGGCGATTTTCGTCGTGATCGTTGCCGTGCTGCTGGCCGTGGCGAATATGGGCAAGGTCGAATCGAGTGCGCTCATCGCCCTGTCCTTCGTCACCGGCGCGCTCGCTTCGGGGCTGGCCGGATTCCTGGGCATGCGCGTGGCCATCCGGGCCAATACGCGGACGACCCACGCGGCGCGGACCGGCCTTGCCCGGGCGCTGCACGTGGCCTTTGCAGGCGGTTCGGTCATGGGGCTCAACGTCGTGGGCCTGGGCGTCCTGGGTCTCGGCGGCCTGTTCATCCTCTATACGGGCCTCTTCGGTATCGATGAGTCCGGGATCGGCCGGGTGCTGAACGTCATTTCCGGCTTCTCACTGGGCGCTTCCTCGATCGCCCTCTTCGCCCGCGTGGGCGGTGGCATCTATACGAAGGCGGCCGATGTTGGCGCGGATCTGGTGGGCAAGGTCGAGGCGGGAATACCCGAGGACCATCCGCTGAATCCGGCCGCGATCGCCGACAACGTGGGCGACAATGTAGGCGACGTGGCGGGGATGGGCGCCGATCTCTTCGAATCCTACGTGGGTTCCATCGTCGGCTCCATGGTACTGGGCGCCGGCATCCTCGTGGCGGGCGTTTACGATCCGATCTTCATCACCCTGCCCCTGATTATCGCGGGCGCGGGCATCATCATCTCGATCCTCGGCACCTTCATGGTCTCCGTCAAGGAAGGCGGCAATCCCCAGTCCGGCCTGAACAAGGGCGAATTCGGATCCTCCGCGATCATGGTCGCCGTAATGTACCTGCTCATCGACTACCTGCTGCCCGGCGACTTCACCCTGGGCGGCGAGACTTACACCAGCCTGGGGGTTTTCATTGCGGCTACAATCGGGCTGCTGGCCGGACTCGGCATCGGTCTGATTACCGAACACTACACGGGTACCCACAAAGGCCCCGTCACCTCCATTTCACGACAGTCCGTGACGGGTACCGCGACCAACATCATCGCCGGCCTGGGCATCGGCATGCAGTCCACGGCCATCCCCATCCTGATCATCGCCGCCGGCATCATGGGCGCCTATTACTTCGCCGGGCTTTACGGGATCGCCATGGCGGCCCTGGGCATGCTGTCCAACACGGGAATCCAGCTGGCGGTGGACGCCTATGGCCCAATTTCAGATAATGCGGGCGGCGTGGCCGAGATGGCCGAGCTACCCCCCGAAGTCCGTCAGCGCACCGACAAGCTCGACGCGGTGGGCAACACGACCGCGGCCATCGGCAAAGGATTCGCCATCGGCTCCGCGGCGCTTACAGCGCTTGCGTTGTTCGCGGCCTACATGGTACAGGTGGGCATCTCGAGCATCGATATCGCCAATCCCCGCGTGATGGCGGGACTCTTCGTGGGCGGCATGTTGCCCTTCCTCTTCTCCGCGCTCGCAATGAACGCCGTGGGACAGGCGGCCATGGCCATGATAGAAGAGGTCCGGCGCCAGTTCAATGCCATCCCCGAACTCAAGGCCGCGCTGTCGGTAATGAAGAAGAACGACGGGGTGGCGGAAGGGGATTGGACGAAGGAGGACCGAGATGTCTTCGAGGCGGCGAGTGGCAAACCCGAATACGCCCGCTGCGTGGAGATTTCAACCAAGGCGGCCATACGGCGCATGGTGCTTCCCGGCCTGCTGGCCGTGCTGACGCCCGTCGCCGTGGGATTCATCTTCGGTCCGGAGACCCTGGGCGGCCTGCTGGCCGGCGTCACCGTGTGCGGCGTGCTCATGGCCATCTTCCAGGCTAATTCGGGCGGCGCCTGGGATAACGCGAAGAAGATGATCGAAGAGGGCATGACCATCGACGGCGTCCGGTACGGGAAGGGATCGGAGGCCCACAAGGCCGCCGTCGTGGGAGACACCGTGGGCGATCCCTTCAAGGACACCTCCGGTCCCTCGCTTAACATATTGATCAAGCTGATGTCGGTGGTGTCTCTGGTCATCGCCCCGCTCATCGCGCTTTAGCCGACCATGACCTCCTTCTTTTCCTTCCTTGGCAGACGCGTTCTCTGGGCGCTGACGAATATCGGCGACTTCGGCATGATGATGGTCGAAGTCGTCCGGAACCTGCCGCGGATCAGGACGTACTGGGGGCTGATGGTCCACCAGATGTTCGAGATCGGCATCCATTCCATGCCGATCGTCCTGATCATCGCGTTCTTCGCCGGCCTCGTGACCGCCGTGCAGACCGGGTACCAGTTCCAGGGGTACGTACCCGCCTACCTCGTGGGCAGCGTCGTCCTTTCATCGGTGGTCCTCGAACTCGCGCCGGTACTCGGCGCCCTGGTGCTGTCGGGACGGGTGGGCGCCACCATCGCGGCCGAACTCGGCACGATGCGGGTGACCGAGCAGATCGATGCCTACGAGGTGATGGCGATGAACCCCATCGTCTACCTGGCGATCCCCCGCATCATCGCCGGCATGTTCATGCTGCCGGTCCTCGTGGTGTTCGCCGACCTGATCGGGGTGCTGTCGGGCATGGTCGCGGCCATCGACCGGATGCAGGTGAGCATCCCCGATTTCGAACGGGGCATGCGGGAGTTCTTCCGGACCAAGGACGCATTCTTCGGGCTGTCCAAGGCCTTCTGCTTCGGGATAACGATCACCACCATCGCCTGCTACCAGGGTTTCAAGGTGAAACCGGGCTCAGGCGCGGAAGGCGTGGGCCAGGCGACCACCAATACCGTGGTGGTGTCGTGCATATTGATTCTGTGCCTGGACTATCTGCTGGCCAGGACGATCCTGTAAACCAGGAGGTTCGACGTGACGTACCAGAAAAACAGTCTGCTGCCCGACGAAGCGAAACTGGGCATGGTGTTTCTCCTGGCGATCATCATATTCGTCTGGGGCCTGTTCTATTTGAAAGAATGGCGCGTAACGGGAGATACCTACCTCGTCGAGGTGCGTTTGAGCAGCGCCGTGGGGGTCAAATCCACCGATCCGATCCTCGTGGGCGGCGTGCGCATCGGCAAAGTCGAGGCCGTGACGCTCGACGACCTGACACCCATCGTCACCCTGCGTATCGACGAGCCCTACGAGATCCCCGAGGATTCGCAGGTGGAAGTGATCTCGCGCAGCGTCATGGGCGAGAAATCCATCAACATCCGCAAGGGCGTCAGCACGAAGATGATTCCGCCGGGGGGCACCATCGAGGGTACGTCCGCGCCGGGGATTTCCGACATGTTCACCCAGGTCGATTCCGTTACCGTGAACGTGCGCGACCTGCTGAAAAACGCCAACCTGCTCCTGGACCCCGATCGGGACAAGTCGGTAAAGAGCAGTCTTGCGGCAATGCACGACCTGACCGTCGAACTGCAGGAGACCATTAAACGCGAGAGCGCGCAGTTCAACCGGGTCCTGGTGAACATGGACTCGCTGGTGGTCAACGCGAAGAACCTGAGCGAGACCGAACGGAACAAGGTTTCGAACACCCTGGACAACCTGGAAAGCACTTCGGGCCAGTTGAAGACCCTGGTGAACGACCTGCAGTCCACGAATACATCGCTGGATAACATTCTCGCCCGGATGGACCGGGGCGAGGGAACACTCGGCAAGCTGCTCCTGGATGAAACGCTGTACGACGACGTCGACCGCGTGTTCGTCAAGATGGACCGTCTGGTGACCAACCTGGACGAACTCGTCGTTGATCTGAAATCCAATCCCGGCAGGTACGTGACCGTCGAGATCTTCTGATCTTCTGCCTGCGTCCAGTACTGCACGATCGTGCACGTGGCGCACTTACCGCTTCCCAAGTGGTTCCCCGCCATCGCCATTTAAGTTTACGCGAATGAGCCCGTGTCCAGTTCGCATCCTGATTGCTATCTGTTCATGAGTAAGAAAACAGCATGGTACATTCTTCAACCCATTCGAGCCGGCATAGCTTCGGACGAAGTCCCGATGCCTGCCGGTTCCATCAAGGCGGAATTCATCACGGATGAGTTCCGCAAGTTCCTTATATCTTCATTTTGGATACGAACATGGGAACAAAGAGAAGAAATTTGAAGTTCTTGACAGAAGGGTTGATATTTGTTCTCCTTGTAGGATAGATGGCATTGACGGCTAAGGGCAAACTGGGATGAATTGCAGTAAGGTTGAATATGGCGCGGCGATCGCGTAAGAATCGATCCACAACGACGCCTAGCAAAATCGAGGTGAATATCCGGGCAATTCCCCTCCTTCCGCCCAAAGGATGGAAGCTTTACGACTTGGAAGAGTTCCCAATTGTCGGTACGGTTCCAAAGAATTACCTGGCTTATGGCGATACTCGTTCGCCGACAGCTCCTGGTTACATCGCAAAGAAGGGTCGGTTGAAGGCCGATGCAAGAGAATGTGTGACTGAGGAAATCATCTCAAAAATCGGCGCGATGTTGCCGGTCAAGATGGCTCGTTCAAAGCTGGTACGTATTTCGAAACAGGATGTCCGGTTTCTTTCTCGGAATTTCGTTGTATGGGGCAAGTTCGAGTTACTTCATGGAATTGAACTTGCGGCACAGTATTTCGAATCCAATCAATCTGAAGTTGAATCGGCGTTCGAGTTGTCGGACCCAGACAGGGAAGTTGATTTCTATACCGTGCCGAACATCCTGGAGATACTTGCTTCCTTGTATCCAACGGACCACCAAGCGCTGGAAGAAGGGTTTTTCAGCATGCTTGCTTTTGACGCGTTTATAGGAGCGCCTGACAGGCACGGAATGAACTGGGGCGTCTTAAGTCCTGTTGATGAAATAGCGGGGCCAATTCGTTTTTCGCCGGTTTTTGATACGGCGCGGGGCCTTTTTCGTGAATGCTCAGATGCGGATTTGATTGAACACGCTCAACGCAATGGTCGAAACGGTTATCTTGAAAAGTACGCTGATCGTTCTCGACCCATTTTCAGCTCAGGTCGGGAAACGAGAGATAACCACTTTTCCCTGGTAAGGTGGATTTCGGACGAATTGCCAGACCAGCATAGGAAGACAATGTGCAGAATGTTTAACGCAGTTTGCATACCAGAAATTGAACTGATGCTCCAGCGGAAATTTCGTCGTATTATTACCCAATACAGAATTGGGTTTATCATGGATCTTCTTGCACTTCGAATTGATCGTCTTCGGCAGGAGGTTCAGACATGAAAAGTAGCTTTTGGGATAGATTTAGCTTAAAAGCCTGGGGGGCAAACCTCGTTCAGGCTTCTTCAGATGAATATCCAGAACGTATTTTGGGAATCTATCGGCCTTCGTCAGGTGAAGATCGTTTGGTGGGTAGGCTCTACCGCGAGCAAGAAGAATTTGTATTCCGCTATGACTCTGATTACGATAGGGATCCCATCTCAGCGTTTCCCAAAATCGATAAGGAATATCGATCCAAGCATCTATGGCCTTTTTTTGCGGTTCGTATCCCACCGATGGATCGAGAAGATATGCAAAAAGAGATCGAGAGACGCTCACTCAACGAAAATCAGATCATTGAGATTCTTGGATCGGTAGCCAAAATTTCCGTCACCAGTCCTTATGAATTCAAACTCGTTGGAGATTGAGAGCCGCCAGGCTTGCGGTAAGTGTATTTAACAGCAGGAGCAACAACCCCATGCCCAACGTACTCTCGGAAGCGCTGGACGGCTATCTGACGGACCTGATGCCCGAAAGGGACGAGGTCCTCACCGAAATGGAAGAAAAGGCGAAGGCGGAGCGGATACCCATCGTCGGCCCCCTGGTCGGCCGCGTGCTGCATCAAATGGCCGTGTTAGGCGGTGCGCGCCGCGTGTTCGAGATGGGTTCGGCCATTGGCTATTCAACCATCTGGCTCGCCCGGGCGGTGGGTCCGGAAGGCAGGATTTACTACTCTGACGGCAGCGAGCAGAACGCCGACCAGGCCCGAAGGTTCATCGAGCGCGCCGGCGTGGCGGACCGCGTCGTGATCCAGGTGGGCGACGCGCTGGAACTGCTGGAGCAGACCGAGGGCAGCTTCGACCTGATCTTCAACGACGTGGACAAGCACGACTATCCCCGCGTGTTCGACCTGGCGCTGCCGCGCATCCGCCGGGGTGGCCTGCTGATCACCGACAACGTGCTCTGGAGCGGACGCGTAACGCAACCTTCCGACGACCGCTGGACCTCGGCCATCCAGGAATACAACCGGAAGGCCTATGGCACCGACGAGGTCTGGACGACGATCATCCCCTTGCGGGACGGGGTGGCCGTGAGTTTGAAGAGGTAAGATCCGCCGTGGGCATAACCGACAGCCCTTCCGAACTGGACATCATCTCGATCGGCGAGTGCATGATCGAGATGTTCTGCGAAGGTCCCCTCGCCAGCACCGATACCTACACCCGCACCTTCGCCGGCGATACCATGAACATGCTCGTGGCGGCCTCCCGCCTGGGTGCGAAGACCGGGTACGTCACGCACGTCGGCAACGACCCCTTCCAGGAATTCCTGATCGGGGCGTGGCGGTCGGAGGGTATCGACCTGCGTTGCGCCACCGCGCTGGACCGGCCCAACGGACTCTACTTCATCTCCATCCTGCCCGGTGGCGAACGGGAATTCACCTACTACCGGGCGGGCAGCGCCGCGAGCTTCCTCGAACCGTCCGACATCGATCCGGATTACATCGGCGGCGCGAAAGTCGTCTATGCCAGCGGAATCACCCAGGCCATATCGAAGAGCAGCCGGGCGGCCGTGCTGGAGGCCTTCCGCGTTTCGAGGGAAAGAAACGTCGCGACGGCCTTTGACACGAACCTGAGGCTCGGTCTGTGGTCCCTGGAGGAAGCCAGGGAGGCACTGGACGAGATCATCCCCTACGTGGATATCCTCCTGCCCAGCGCGCCGGAGGAGAGCGAAGCCCTCTTCGGTACGAACGATGCCCGCGCGGTGATCGGTCGAGCTCGTGAAATGGGTGTGAAGATGGTCGCGGTGAAATGCGGCGCGGAAGGCGCCGTACTCGGGTTGGACGACGTAATTCACGAACTCCCGGCCTACGTCCCGGAGCGCGTGTCTGATACGTCGGGGGCCGGGGACGTCTTCAACGGCGGGTTGCTGTACGGACTGACGCATGGCATGGGCGCCGTTGAATCCGCCCGTCTGGGCACCGTCATGGCCGGCCTCAAGGTTCGAGGCCGCGGGGCGACGTACTCCATACCCGCAAGGGAAGAGGCATTCGGCGTGTACGAGAGGTTACGCGGCCTGGCTGGCGCGGTGTGAGATTAAAACCCGTTCGAGATGATGAGTCCACACAATAGAAGACCAACGGCCAAACCCGATGTTAGTCTAGTTGGTTATGACCGGGAGGACGGGGGAAACACGTTTCATTGATTAAACCAGACTTGCCGAGGCGTATGTTTCATCATGGTTACCTACAGAGGCCTTCCAACAGCTTTTCCATCTATATAAAGCAATTCATATACGAAACGGTATTTTCTGTTTAATCTTACCGAGAACAGATTAGGACCGAATTTTTTAATCTGCGACCGGGTGTTAAACGGTGACTTCTGAATTGATCTAACAATCTTTGGAAATTTTGTTTTAAAGACGAGGGAAGTTTTTGGTGTTGCTCAAGGAAGGAATCATCTGGTTCTACGAATTCGGATGGAACGTCGAAGGGGTAATTCATGTTAATTTCGTTGTTTTAAAATTTGCTCAAACTCATCTCCACCTGAAAATGTATTTGTATGCCGAGGTGCAAGAAGCCCGTTATGGATCATAACCTCCCAGCGTAAATCCTGGAATTTACCAGCATAGTCTTTTAGTATTTTTGTTAATCTTTCAACGATATGCGGGAAATGAAAAGAGTCTGAGGGGATTTGGTTGAAATATAGATAGAGTTCAGAGCAAACCTTTTCATACTCTTGCACACACCCGACTAACGGCTGCTCTGGATCGATTATTCCATCTTGTTTTAAGAATTCTATAAAATCATGAGAGATCTCATATGCGATTTCCAGTCTCTTGTTAAACGACCGAACGGTGTATTCAAGTTTTTTTGAAAGTAACGCTTCATTTTGAACATTACTGTATTGTCTTAAAAAGTAATCAGGAAACTCGTCGATTTTGCTTATGATATGATTGGCACTTTCAATTTCCTGTGTAGCCATCATACTGAGCCTCTACAATCACTACGATTATTACTCTTATTCATCAACGAGTTTGGACTTACCCATTCCTCATAGCGAATTGTGCCTACATGTCTTCAATTTGTCAACTCGTTTCACTTCTAATTTGGTCCGCTTGCTCGTCCAAGGCTTTCTCCGCCCGATTTGCCCTCCGCGTTGTCCGTATCCACAGCGACGTCTCCATCTCCGGCCTCGTTTCCCTCCTCGCCCTCGCCTGCCGGGATTCCGTCCGCTTTTTCTTGTTCGTCCGGTGCGTCGTCCGATTCCTCGCTCGCCGAGACATCCCCCGCGTCTACTGCGAGGTCGCCCGCTGCGCCTTCCTCGTCCGCAGTGACGTCGTTCTGCCGCATCTCGTCGATGAGATTATTCACCTTCGCGCGCAGGGCATCGGCTTGCCGTCCCAGTTCGTCCATTTCGTCGAGCAGCTTTTCGAATTCCGCGTCATCCGGCTCGGAACCGTTTGCCCGCCTGTCTTTGCCGGCCATGGCATACTCCAGTCAGGGCCGGGACGTTAAACCTGGCGCCGCGGCCGTGAGTCAACATGGGAAAACTAAACATATGAGTACCTCTTTGTCAACTGAAAGCGCCGCGGCACGGGGCGGAACGGCATTCTCGGATTGACGGAAGCGCGCCATGCCGTATATTGGAACCGCGTTAATCCATGGCTCAAAACCCGGCGGATGGTATGGCTACTCAACGCAGTCCGGCGACCGATTGGTACAAAACCGCATTCCGTTACGACTACCTGCGGGTGTATCCCCACAGAAACGACGACGAAGCGCGCCGCCAGGTCGATTTCCTCCTCGGTATATTGGACATCCCGCCGCCGTGCGACATACTTGATCTCGGTTGCGGCGATGGCCGGCACAGCCTGGAGTTGACCCGGCGGGGCTACAGGGTAACCGGACTGGACCTGTCCGAAGAACTGCTCGAGCGGGCGCGTCGCCGTACAGCGGAAGAAGGGCTGGACATCAATTTCATCCAGGGCGACATGCGCGATCCACCGGGCGTCTCCTCCTTCGATCTCGTCGTGAATTTCTTCACCAGCTTCGGTTACTTCCAGGAGGACAGGGAGAATGCGCGGGTCCTGGAAGTCATCTCGCATGCGCTGCGTCCCGGCGGCCGTTTCCTCATGGATTATCTGAACCGCGCGTACGTCATCTCCACGCTCGTTCCCGCGGACAGTCGCAAGATGGAAGGCATGGAAGTCGAGCAGCATCGCTGGATCACGGGGGATCCTTCGAAGGCAGGCGCTCACGTGCGCATCAATAAACAGGTGCGGATCAGGGAAGACGACATGGAACGAAGCTACGGCGAATCCGTACGCATGTTTACCCTGGAAGAACTATACGCCATGATGGACCGGGCCGGACTTATGGTCACGCAGACCTACGGTGATTTCGACGGCCGCCCGGTCAGCGGCGACGCCCCCCGCAACATCCTGATCGGGCAGGCCAGTCAGACCAGTCAGACCAGTCAGACCAGGCGGTCCAGGCCGACCACCGAATCGAAATCTCGCACGGGCACCCCCTCCCGCGACGAGTAGAACCTTCTTTTTTATGTCCGTGATTACACTTCTTACCGACTTCGGTTATAGCGACGCCTTCGTGGGAGCTATGAAGGGGGTCATCCTCGGGATATGCCCTGAGGCCCGGATCGTGGACCTGTCCCACGGGATTGCGCCCCAGCGCATCGACGAAGGGGCCTTCATCCTGCGCACCGCCTATCACTACTTCCCGGACGGCACTGTGCACGTGGCCGTCGTAGACCCGGGCGTAGGCGGCGACAGACGCGCCGTGATCGTGGAAACGCCCCGGTACCGATTCGTCGGGCCGGACAACGGCATCTTCGCCCACGTTTACGCCAGGGAGCCTGACTCCTGCGTCATTTCGGTGACAGAGTCCCGTTTCATGCTGCCGCAAATCAGCAATACGTTCCACGGCCGGGACGTCTTCGCGCCGGTGGCCGCCCACCTCGCGCAGGGCAGGTCCGTTTCCGACTTCGGGCCCGAGATCGATGACTACGACGCCGGAACGGTCACAGAACCCGTTGTGTACGAAGGCGGGATCACCGGACACGTATTGCATACCGACCGTTATGGCAATATAATAACGAATATCGGAGCATCACACTTCCTTGAGACGACCCGGGCGAAGCGGTTTCAGATCAAGTTGGCCGGCCTGGCCCTCGACCGGGTCAGCGCTTCCTACGACGAAGCGGCCTGCGGGGCGGCCCTGGCCATTCTGGACAGCGCGGGACTGCTTGAAATCGCCGTCAACGGGGGCAGCGCCGCAGACCGGCTGGGCGCGGCGCCCGGAGACCGCGTAGACGTAGAAGTGGAGCATTGACCGGTATGCCTTCCGTCCACATCGTCCCGGCGGGATGAGACCGCCCCAGGACGGTTAAGGCCCGATCTGGTACATGCTGAATGTTAAAAGGAATCACCTGCTGGCAACAAACCGGAGACCGAACATGTCCGACATGTATCAGCCCAACGAATCCTTTCGCGAAAAGGCGCACCTGAAGAGCCTGGAGGAGTACCGGCGGGAATATGGACGGTCCGCCGCCGACCCCGAGGCCTTCTGGGCCGAGCAGGCGGAATC
>MKWU01004150.1_pt1 | contig 17631 bp, 17 predicted proteins | sample 809101 | NCBI WGS metagenome assembly MKWU01 (sample SAMN05860141, study PRJNA318959) | sponge metagenome | host: Aplysina aerophoba | place: Slovenia: Piran, Adriatic Sea, Gulf of Piran | collected 2013-05-07
ACGTGGGCCACACGCTGATCCTGGGCGCGACGGGCTCGGGCAAGAGCTTCACCCTGAACTTCCTGCTGGTCGAGGCGCTCAAGTACGATCCGCGCATCCTGATCCTGGATCTGGGCGGCTCCTACCGCTGGCTGACCCGGTTCCTGGGGGGCCGGTACCTGGAGCTTGCGCCCGGCGAAGCGGAGCCGACGCTCCGGCTCACACCCTTCGCGCTGCCCGCCACCACGCGGACGTTCCAGTTCCTCACCGGCTGGGTGCTCCGGCTGCTGAAGCTGGGCGGCTTCGAGGCGAGCGGCGCGGACACGAGCGAGATCCGCGCGCGGATCGAGGACCTCTACGCGCTCGGGACGGAGCGCCGGACGCTCAGCGTGCTGGCCGGTTCGCTCCCGTCCGCGATGTGGCCCGCGCTGAGCCGCTGGACGGAGGGCGGCGCCTGGGGCGCGTTCTTCGACAACCCCCCGGCGGGCACGACGGACATCGAGTTCCGGGACTGGCAGGTGATCGATCTGGCGGGGGCGGCCGAGCACGCGGACCTGTGCAAGGCGGCGCTCTCGTACCTGCTGGAGCGCATGCGCCTGGAGATCGAGGACCCGGCCGAGACGGCGCGGCTCAAGCTGATGGTTGTGGACGAGGCGTGGCGGTACATGCAGGACCCCGCCGTGCTGAACTACCTGGCCGAGGCGGCCAAGACGTGGCGGAAGAAGAACGCCGCGCTCGTGCTTGCCACGCAGTCAGCCGTGGACGTGACCGGGACGGCGGGAGCCTCGGCGCTTCTCGAATCGATCCCCACCAAGCTGTTCCTCGCCAACGCCGAACTGCCCGACGAGGCCGGGGCGCTGTTCCGGCTGAACGAGTCGGAGGTGGCCCGGATCCGGGAGCTGACGCCGAAGCGCGAACTGTATCTCCGCCGCCCGGACGAGGCGGCGGTGCTCCGGCTCGAAGTCGATCCGGAGAGCTACTGGCTATACACCTCCTCGCCGCTGGACGCCGAGAGGCGCGCCGAAGCCGTGGCGAGGCACGGCCTGGCCCGGGCGCTCGAAGCGCTCGCGGGCCGAACCCATCCCACTCCACCAACCGAAAGGACGTGAACACCATGAGAGCAACTCCAACCGCGGCGATCCTGTTAGGCGTAGTCGTTGTCCTGCTGACGGTGCTCCTGACGGCGCTCCCCTGCGATGCCGCCGCACAGCAAGCGACCGGCGGCGAAGCCCGGCTGACCGTGCCGGACGAGAGCAGGGACCGCATCCACAGGCTCCGCGCACGCGTGCGCCACACGACCCTGATTGTGCTTCCGGCCGGAGAGCGGATCCTCGACTTCGTGGTCGGCGACTCCGAGTACTGGCACCTGACCGGCGCGGCGAACGTCGCGTACCTGAAGCCTCTGGCCGAGGACGCCGCGACCAACGTCGCGCTCGTCTGCGAGTCCGGGCGCATCTACTCGTTCCTCGTCTCCGAGCACGCCGAGGATCCGACCCACCTGGTCTTTCGCGTCGAGGCGGGCGCGGAGGCGGCGGGCATGTCGCCAAGCAGTGCTGGCGGACCGGCGTTCGTGGCCCGGAGCGAAGTCGCGGCCTACAGGGAGATGGCGGCCGAGGCGGCCGAGGCCGCCCGCCGGGCACAGGAACAGACCGAGGCCGGGATCCTCGAAGCCCGGCGGCGGGCGGAGGCTGAGATCGAGGCGTTCCGGGCGGAGTATCCCGCACGGCTCGCGTTCGAGTACCGGCTGGACCGGGGAGCGTCGGGACGGCCGTTCCTGGTCGAGGCGATGTGGCACGACGGACGGTTCACGTACATCCGCTCGCGCGCGCAGGAGTCGCCTGCGCTCTACGAGACGAAGGACGGCGAGCCAAGCCTGGTCGCCTACGACCTCACCGAGGACGGGCTGTACGTCGCCCGGCGCGTGCTGGGCGACGGGTGGCTCCAGATCGGGGACAAGCGGGTGCGCTGGCGGTTCGAGCCCCGGAAAGGCTCCCGATGAGCGGCTGGAAGCAGTGGGTGAAGGAGCCGAAGGGCGCCCTGCCGGGCGGCTTCGTCACGAAGGCGGGGATCGTCCTGATCGCCGTGCTGGTCGCCGGACTGCTGTTCTCGTCGTCGCTCGCCGGTCCCGGTGAAGACGAGGCCGCCGCCGGAGCGCCGGCACAGCCGCGGGCGGTGAACGACCGCGAGGGCCGGTCGTTCGAAGAGGGTCTCCGCGACGAGACGGAGCGGGAGACGCAACGGGCCGCCGCCGAGGACCGCGACGATCCGGCGGACCGAGAAACCAGAGCACCCTCCGGCTCGGGGTCCGCAGGTACGGATGCCGGCGGAGGCGGCCGAGTTCCCGGCGTGGGCCGCGCCGAGTTCGAGTTGCGCGAGGCGCTTCGGCTCGAAGAGGTCGAGCGCAGGACGCGCTCGCTCCGATCGTTCCCCGTCGCGCAGTCGGACCGGGATCCGGACGGGGCTTCGGATGCGGCGGCGGCGTCTCCCCTGGCGCCCGAGTCTACCGATGCGGCACTCGACGGGGCGCTCGCCTCCCTCGGGCAATCCCTCGCCGCCCTTGAGGCCGAGATGGTGGCCGGACTGGCGGGGGGCGGGGCGGGGGGGCGGAGGCCGGCCCCCCACCGTGGCCGGTGCGGCGGCGCAGACCGGTCTACCCGCCCCCGGCACATCCGAGCCCGGCCGTGTGGTCCGGCCGCATGACCCGCCGGGCTGGGAACGCATCCACGAGGGCTCGTTCCTGGACGCGGTGCTGGTCACCCAGTTGTCGGGGGAGTTCCCCGGACCGGTGCTCGCCATGGTGTCGGCACCGCTGTATTCGGCCGACCGGCAGCGGGTACTGGTCCCGCGCGGCGCGCGCGTCGTCGGCACCGCCCGGGCCGTCCAGGACCGGGACCAGACCCGTCTCGCCGTCGGGTTCCACAGGCTGCTGCTGCCCGGCGGCAGCTGGGTGGACCTTGAGTTCACCGGTCTGAACCAGGTGGGCGAGAGCGCGCTGCGCGACCAGGTGAACCGCCACTACCTCTCGACGTTCGCCGCCGCCGGAGCGGTCGGCGCGCTGAGCGGTCTCACGCTTGCCGGAGCCTCGCCATACGGACTCCGGGCGGGCGTCGGCCAGGGGCTCGGAGGCAGCGCCACCTCGATGCTGGACCGGTACCTGAACCGGATGCCGGAGATCACGATCCGCGCGGGCCACCGGCTCCGCGTCTGGCTCACCTCCGATGTCCTGATCCCAACCCCCACCCGCACCACGCACCACTGACACGAAAGGACTCCCCCATGCATCACCGCATCCTCATCACCGCCCTTCTCGTCCCGCTCTTGCTGCTCGCGGGCGCTCGTCCCGCGAGCGCGCAGCTCGACCTCGGGAGCTGGTTCCAGCGGGCCGCGATCATCGCGAACCAGATCACGCAGATCTCGCACCAGGTCAGCCAGATCCGGTCGATGGCCCGCCAGCTTACAGAACTCCGGGGCCAGCTCGACCACATGGAGCGCGCCGCGCGCGGCGAGGTCGCAGCGCTGCTGCGGCCGTTCTCCGACCTTGCGGCCGATCCCGTTGGCCTCGTCCGCGACGGACTCGGCTGGGGTTCCGACTTCACCGGGACGGGCCGCGACATGGTCGGTGCGGTCCGGGACTTCGGCACTGGCGGCTCGTTCACCGGCCTATGGCGCACGGCACGGGGGGCGGCGGATCGTGTGACCGAGGCGGACATCCTGGCGTTGTACCGCGACCACCCGCCCGAGCTGGCGACGCGCGCGCTGGAGGACTATCGGCGCGCCCGCGAGGCCACTGACAGGCAGCGCGTGCTGGACTACGCGGCGCTCGACGCGGCGGCGGCGCTGACCGGAACCATCGAGAGCGCCCAGGGCTCGTTCGCCGACCTCACGGGGAACGGCAACCTGTCCAATACAGCTCTCCAGCAGGCCGGGGTCGCGGCCGCGCTGAGCCAGGGCCGCATCAACGCGGCGCTCGGTCAGGTGCTCGCCCATCAGACCGCAATGGAGGCGAGCCGCGCGCGCCAGGTCGAACTCGCACGCCTCGAACAGCTCGCCCAGTGGCGGGAGAGCCGGATGCGCGCGAACGGGTTCGCCAGGACGATGCAGGGTGCCGCGCTCCAGAACCGGGCCGCGCTCCGCGACGGGCTCCTGTTCCGCATTCCGTCGTTCTACCGGTAGGGGCGCGACGGCCATGCAACTGCCCCCGCAGTCCATCGACCCGAACGTCCCCACGCAGATCCCGGCCGATCAGCTTCAGGACTTCAAGGGCTTCCTCGACGTGGTGCTCGACACCGTCGTCGGAGGAGCCGCGCCCGGCGTGCATACGCTCGGGCTCCAGCTCTGGGGCGGGCTCGCCGCCGTGATGGTCGCCTGGACGGGTCTCAAGATCGCGTTCACCGGCACGTTCCAGCCCTGGGAGATCATCAAGCTCGTGATCGGGATCGCGATCCCCCGCACGCTGCTCCACTACTACATCGTCCCGATCCCCGGCGTCGGGCTCACGTTCCCGGCCATGGTCGCCGGAGGCGGGATCTGGCTTCAGAACCTGTTTCTGTCCGACGTGGTGTCGGCAGGGTACACCGAGATGACCGCGCTCGTGCAGGCGTACAGCGCGCACCTGGGCGCGGCGTGGTCCACGGGCAACCTGCTCTCGATCGTGACGGCGGGCGCGACCGTGATCTTCTCCTCCCTGGTCACGCTCGTGATGGGCGCCTCGCTTGTTGTCTGCCTGCTGGCGCTGTTCTGCGTCACCTACACCGCAAACCGGCGGTTTCAGGAGGGTTCACACGGACTCAAGAAGTCCGGCAACGTTCGGTAGGCATTGGATTTACGGTTCCTTGACGTCTCACGCGATTTCGCTTAGTCTCATTCATGAAGTGGTAACGGATGGTGATAACGAAAACCCGCGACGGGAGGAGAAAGTGAAGCGACCTCGACAGCTCAGCGCAGCGTTCGTCCGCACGGTCAAGCGGCCAGGCAGGTACGGAGATGGCCGGGGGGGCCACGGACTCTCGCTGCTCGTGAAACCGACGGCCACCGGACGGCTCTCGAAGACCTGGGCGCAACGCCTGAAGATCAACGGCAGGGCGATCAACATGGGATTGGGTGCCTATCCCATCGTGACGCTGGCCGAGGCGCGGGCCAAGGCTCTGAAGCATCGCCGGGCGGTTGCCCAGGGCCGCGATCCCCGAGGAGGCGGCATCCCCACCTTCGAGCAGGCCGCCGAGAAGGTGATCGCGCTCCACGCCAAGAACTGGAAGAACGGCTCTAGCGAGAAGACTTGGCGTCAGACGCTTCGTGACTTCACCTTCCCCAAGCTGGGGCGGAAGCGCGTCAGCGAGATCAACACGGCCGATGTGCTGGCGTGCCTGGTGCCGATCTGGAACACCAAACGCGTGACGGCCACGCGCGTGCGGCATCGGATCGGAGCGGTGATGAAATGGGCGGTTGCGAAAGGCTATCGCGAGGACAACCCTGCCGGCGACGCGATCGCGGCGGCCTTGCCTCGCAATGGTGCTCGGCAGAAGCACCACCGGGCAGTGCCTCACTCGGAACTCTCGGCTGCGCTCAAAGAGATCCGTGGAGCGGATGCGTGGTTAGGCACGCGGCTCTGCCTCGAGTTCTTGGTGCTGACGGCCACTCGCAGCGGTGAGGCCCGGTTGGCGCTGTGGGACGAGATCGACTTCGAGGCGGCCACGTGGACCGTGCCCGAGGGGCGGATGAAGGCCGGACGTGAGCACCGAGTTCCGCTCTCGAAAGGCGCTCTCGCGGTCCTGCGCCAGGCCCAGGACATCGCCGGCACAAACGGGCTGGTGTTTCCCAGCCTGCGGGGTCTGCCGCCGCAGAACGCACCCCTGTCGAAGCTGGTGCGCAAGCTGGGGATCAAGAGCACGGTTCACGGCTTCCGCAGTTCGTTTCGTGATTGGGCTGCGGAAACCGGCGTCGACCGCACGGTCGCCGAGGCGGCGCTGGCCCACACGGTCGGCGGGGTCGAGGGGGCGTACTTCCGCAGCGACTTGTTCGCCCGGCGCCGCGAGGTCATGGAGGCGTGGGCCGACTACCTCGGGGCGGTGATGGCCTACTGAGCGGGGACTTTTCTCCGGTTACGGGTTCAACTGGGTTTGGGTTCCCACCGCGAAAGTCTGCCAAGATCCTGTGCGTGGTGAATCCTCGTGGCTCGCTCCTCAGCGCTGGTCGGCAAACGGATCTCGGCGAGGAGGCGGTTGGCCGAGCAACTGGTGTCTACAACTCGTCGCCCGCTCCGCTCCGCGTCTTCCCTGGTCACAAGTCCCCAGCCATAGAATGTCCTCTGTTCTCCAGTAGCCTCGCTGCGCTTCTCGGCCCTCTCTTCCCCAAGACGAACCAATTCGGGGATCTCACCCGGTTGCCATTGGTCAACTGACAGCTTTAGGTGCCCCGCGTTCTCTCGTCGATTCTTGAAGAAGGCCCTGTGTTTGACCCGAGACCTCTTGCCAGGAGGCAAGGAGAAATCGCCGCTGCTAAAGACCCCCCGTGCGACAGATCCCTCGGAATTGATCCTGCCCTCCCGGACCGGATACAGCTGGAGTCGATTCACCGAGCAGAATAATAGGCTGTCGGCCAGAATTTGGAGCACGTGGTCTGTTCGACAACCCTGGCGTGGCCCTCATCAAAAGGTCGAAGCCAATACCGACGGGCGGCCCGCTGCCACGGAACCAACTGTGACAAGGCGTCTTTCAGAAAGGCCCCGAACACCTTGGTTCGGTTGTTGTACCAAGCCCTTCTCAGGTCATCGTCCATGCAGATGAAGCATCGCGTGATCCCGTCGGGGTAACAGTGGACATTGACGGAGATTTCGCCCCTGACACCTTCGATCGCGATCTCGCCATCGTCTGTGAGGTGGACTTCGTAACAGAATGGAGCCTCGCGATACATCTGCTTGAGTAGTTCGCGGGCGTGCTCCAAGAGATCCGCCGGCGGCGGGGTTGCCCGGTTCTCGATGTTGTGCAGCGCTTGGAGCGCCACCATCAGGTCACGGTCGTCACGATTCGGGGCATGGCCCTCATGATCTTCTTCTGACTCGAACCAACGACCATTGTGGCGCGGAGGATTGGGAAAGTGTTCCAACATTGACGCTTTGAGCGCCCCGCTCGCAGCCGTCATACTGTCTCCTCCTTCTCTTCCTCCTCAGTTTGCCGCCGACTCCAGGCCTCGGCTATCTGGGTGAGTTGCTTCCCAAGTCCACGGGCTGTAGCGTAGTCCATCGCGGCAATCGCTTGGATCTGGTAATCCAAGGCGACCGGCCGGCGTTCGTCCGAAAACGGAGGCGGGCTGTCTTCCTCCTCTTCGGGTGGACTGGTGGGTAGCGCCCGGTCGTGCAGTCGGGGGATGATGGTAAAAAGATGCACGAGAACCCGATCCTGCGTACCATAGTAGAGGGCTCCGTCCACCAAGATTAGGGGCGGGTGCCCAGAAGACTCCGTGATGTTCATCATGGCTGTGAGGCCTTTGTTGGTTGGGGGGGGAATAAGGGGTGTTTACAGTAGGATATACCCCATTCCAGAGTTAGTTGCCCCGTTGTCAAGGGGTTTAGGCCTGTTTTGGTTCGTTTGACCCGATTTTCGATTGCGTCGGGCACCTAAAACACCCCCGTTCGGCCAGTTTTCGGTTTCAGATTCGCCCGGCGATATTCCAGCGGGGTCCCGTGCCCATGATCCGAGCCAGTCTATTCGAGGTAGCGGTTCCATGTGCTACACACTCATCCTTGTGGGAAGGAGCCCACACGATGTCACGACTTGGTGTGCGGCGCGTTTTCGAGACGGGCGTGGACCGCGTGGTGGCGGGGCGGCTGCTGCTGGCGCACACGGTGGTGGGGCGGTGTCCGAGGTGGCCTGCCCGCGCGGAGCGACCTGTTTCGAGCGGTGCCGGGACGTTCAATTGAAGGTGTGCGTGGAGTGACTATCTCGATTCGGTCGGAAGTCCTCGTGCGCGGAGGGGGCGTCCCTCAGCCTCTCGTTTCAGGGAGTCTCAAGGCGTCCGCCAGAGTCCGGGCGGGGCCGTGACGCCCTCGCCCCGGCATCTCTTGCGGTGTCGGGAGGTCTTTCGCAGTGTGCATTGCGTCGTGGGACGTGACGTGGTGCGGTGGAGACCCGGTTTTTCCCCTTGACGAGCGGCGGATCACGTTGCCGAAGAGACTGACAGCAGCGTTCGTGCGGCATGCCAAGCCGGGCCGTTACTACGACGAGCACGGCCTGATGCTCCGGGTGCTTCCGACGGGGACAAAGCAGTGGATCTGGCGAGGCACGGTCGGCGGCCGGCGCGTGGACATGGGCCTCGGCGGATACCCCTACACCAGCCTGGCCGAAGCCAGGGAGAAGGCGTTCGAGAACCGGAAGCTGGCCCGGGCCGGTGGTGACCCGCGGGCGTCGAAGTCTGCCGCTCCGACCTTCGAGGACGCGCTCGAGGAGGTCCTCGCGATCCAGCGCCCGTCGTGGCGGCCGGGAAGCAAGAGCGAGGCGCAGTGGCGCGCGTCGCTGCGCACGTATGCGTTCCCGAGGCTCGGCCGGATGCGGGTCGACGAGGTTACCACCGCCGACGTGCTGGCCGTGCTGGCGCCGATCTGGAGCACGAAGCGCGAGACCGCACGCCGGGTGCGGCAGCGCATCGGGGCGGTGATGAAGTGGGCTGTGGCGAACGGCTTCCGCGAGACCAATCCCGCCGGCGACGCGATCGCGGCGGCGTTGCCGCAGGGCGGTGCGCCCCGGAAGCACTTCCGGGCCTTGCCTCACGCCGAGGTCGCGGCCGCGCTGGAGAAGGTACGGGAGTCCAGCGCGGGGGTCGCGGTCAAGCTGGCGATCGAGTTCCTGGTCCTGACGGCGGCCCGGTCCGGAGAGGTGCGCGGCGCGCGGTGGGACGAGATCGACGACGAGGCCGCCACGTGGACGATTCCGGCCGAGCGCACGAAGTCCGGCCGGAAGCACCGTGTCCCGCTGTCCGGGCGGGCGCTTGCCGTGGCCCGGGCCGCGGACGGGGTCGGAGACGGCTCGGGTCTGGTGTTTCCGTCCCCGGCCGGCGGGGTGATGTCCTCGTCCACCCTGGCGAAGGTCGTTCGCGACGTGGGACTCGACTGCGTGCCGCACGGGTTCCGGACCAGCTTCCGGATGTGGTGCGGCGACGCCGGCGTCGACCGGGAGGTCGCCGAGGCCGCCCTGGCCCACGTCGTGAGGAACAAGGTGGAAGCCGCCTACGCGCGGGGGACGCTGTTCGAGCGCCGGCGCGAGGTCATGAAGGCGTGGAGTCAATACCTCACCGGCGACGAATAGCTGTGGATGAGGCCCGATTGGCCGAACTCCGGCGCGAATGGTTCCGTGAGCCGCGAAGCAAGGAGGAGGAAGAGGGAAGACTGCTGGCGTTCATGGAGTACATGATCGCCGTTGGACCCGAGGATCTCCATGCGATAGCCAGAGTGTGGGCTAGGCGGTTGCGGAAACGCCCTCAAGACTGGGAAAAGTGGGTCCTTCGGTCGACGGCGTGCCAGAAGGAGACGTGGTGCCAGAAGGCGACGGGGTGCCCGAATGCAAAAGGGTGCCAGTTGGCATGGTGGGCTGTCCGCTACCTGGTAACTCACATGCGAGAAAATGCTCCGGGTCAGCTCGTGAGGTCGGCGCCGCTGATGTATTGGGCGATTGATGTAGCCACAGGCAGGTCCCCCGAGCCGAAGCCAGACGGTCGATCCTCCCTCCCGAACCTTTGGCGAGATTGCGTCATTTTCGTCACCGTGGAGGGGATCGTCGAGGTGGGTCTTCGGACGGCGACGGCGAAAGTGAAGGAAAAATCCGCCTGCTATCTCGTCGCCAAGCGGCTATTAGGCGTCGAATACGACCGGGTGCAGGACATCTGGACACGCGAGAAGAAACGGACCGATGCATCGCCCAAGCCAGACTTGAGGAGGGTAGAGACGCGATTGGCTTCCTCAGAGGCGCCGACGGTCTAACCTAGCGCCGGCGCAGTGCTCCCGTTTTCGGGGAAACCTGGCCCCCGACGGACCCGGTGTTACCCCGGTGGAGCGCCAGAATCTCGTTCCATCCCAGGGAGTGCCTCCGTGGGTAGGGATCTTCACAGGGTTTACACCCAACGGCCCCGGCCTTGATAGACTCTCGTGTGGTGTTCAAGAGAGTGCCTTTTGAGGAAGAGGGGAGCACATGGAAGCACGGATCCTGCGGCGCGCGGACGTCGAGCGGTTGACTCTGCTCCACAAATCGACTCTGTATCGGATGGTGCACCGTGGGGAATTTCCGGCACCGATCAAGCTCGGGCGGCGGGCGGTTGCGTGGCGCACGGCCGAGGTCGAGGACTGGATTGCAACGCGCGAGCGGTCGCTTGGTGAGGGCGCGGCCGTCGAGACATCAGTCGAGTTCGATGCCGAGCAGCTCGGTCTGTTCGCCAAACGTCTTCGGCCTGCGGATGGTGTCAATCTGCCGGTCCAAGACGCTTGGGAAGCTTGGTGCGACCAGCAGGGTGCAAAGCGAGATGCGAAGGAGGTCGGGGGCCTTGAACGCTACGCCTTCACTACCCGGCTACGACGGTTGATTCCAGAACTTCCGCTCGTGAAGGCCGTGAAAGTAAGCGGCAAGCGCCAACGTGTGTGGCCGAATTGGAAACTGGTGGCGTAGCAACGCGACCCACTGGGTCGTGAGATGCTTCCGCGCGATAGGCTGGACGGGTGTTCGTGGCCGCCTGAGACGCCGACGCGGCCCTCCGCGAGAGCACGTGCATGAACAACGGGTCTTCGGACGAACCGGCATTCGAGAAGACACGTGCAGGTAGCAAGCGCCCGCATGCGAACGGCCGGACCCCATCGGCCCAGAGCCACCACACAGAGCAGCCCGAGAAGTACCTAACCACCCCGGCCGCTCTGGGCACGAGGCTATTGGAGAAGTACCAGGATCGAATCCTGATCGTCAGCCATGGCAAAGACGGGGTTTCCGGCTGGCCGGGAGGTGGTCGGAGATTCTGGGGTGAGCCGGGGGCCTACGTTCTCAAGGACTCGGGATTGTGGGATCCGACGCCAGAGCCCTGGCGGGAACTCGTCGTCAGCCTGCTCACCGACATGGAGACCGAGGCACGGAAAGACCGAGACCTAAAGGGGAAGGAGCTGATGTTTGCTCTGCGGGCCGTCGAATCGGCGCAACGGGTCCGGTCGTTGGGCGAGCAGATACGGCTCAATCTGTCTGCCACGGCAAAGCTGAACGAAAAAGCCTATCCAAGGCTGACGCGGTGTACGGCGGACGACATCGACGCCGATCTGCGCTACCTCGGATGCGAAAACGGGGTCGTGGATCTCAGGAGTGGCAGGCTACTCGATGCAGCAGAAGGGCGGGAGCATTTGGTCACCTATTCCACGGGCGTGGACTTCCGGCCAGATGAGCCTCATGAGGACGTGAAGCGTCTGTTCGAGCACCTCGACAGTGAAGCGGAGGCGTGGTTCTGGAAAGCGTTGGCCCATGCGTTGTTCGGGCGGCCGTCCCGGCGCATCTACCTCGTCGTCGGACCGAAAGGGGGCGGGAAGACGGTCATGTCTACGGCTTTGGTGGGTTCGCTCGGCCAATACGCCCAAGAACCGATGGACTCGGCGCTCGCCAAGGCGGGACAGGCCGGTCAACACAACACGGAACTCTCGGCGTTCGCGAGTCCGACACGGGTCTGCGTTTTGGATGAGGTAACCGCTCCGCAGGGCCAAGTGAGTTCGGCCCTGATGAAACGGCTGTCGGGAGACGGCCGCATCACTTTCCGGAAGCTGCATCAGAACCCGCAGACCCGGGAAGCGACAGCAACTCTGTTCCTGATCTGCAATCCCTCATCTATTCCCCGCCTCCATTTGGAGGACGAGGCGATGCGCGACCGTTTGCGTGAACTCTCCTATCCCGCGGTGCCACAGGAACGGAAAGACCCGACCCTGCTCGAGACGGTGAAAACCCGTGAGTTCCGTGAAGCCTTCCTCGCCAAATTGATCCGCACCGCAGCTACCATGAAGCCGGGCAACCCCCCGGAGAACATTCCCACTGTGGACGAAGCGACGGCCAAGCGAATCGAAGAGGACCTAGGGGAGATCGGTGCCTTCGCCGCTCGCATCGTTCCGACCGACGGGCAGAACCTGTCCGTGTCGGAAACCTGGAAGGCTTGGTGCGAAATGAATGGCGCCGACCCAGACGACAAGGGTGCCAAGAGTGTCGGCGGCGTCTCGCGCAACGGATTCACTCGACGGCTACGAACCCAAATCCCGAATCTGCCAAACGTCAAGACCGTGAAAGCGCATGGCAAGGCCCAGCGTGGCTGGCGTGGATGGAGGCTTGAAGAGCCGCAAACGGCTACTGAGGCGGCAGGCGAATGACGACGCCCGCGCATACGCTCGATGACTGGCTGCACGCACTCGAAGCGAGTGGTTGGAAAGGGCGGAGATCGGGTAGGGAATGGAAGGGACCGTGTCCGCGTTGCGGCGGGGACGACCGCTTTCACGTCGGAGCTGGCAAGGCTACTGCGGTCGTCACTTCGTGTCGGGGCGGATGCACGTTCGACGACTTGCGAGGTGCGATCTTCGGCAAGCCGGGGGTCCCGGCGACCAGAGCGCGGGACCGGAATAGAGCGGGTGCCTGGAAGGCGCGGCAGACGACCACGACGGCCCCACCACCTGACGTCGACCGGCTGGATCCGGCACAGCTCACCCTTGACGTGCTGATGGCGCTAAAGCTCACGGTTCCGTGGCGGAAATACCTGGCGTCTCGCGGGCTGGATTCCGACCGTCTCTTTCGCTATGGCTGGCGTTCTGTGGATGGTGCGGCCGGCTGGAAGCCGCTGGCCGATCTGCCGGCGCGGTATGGATGGCCAGCGTGGCCGAACGGACGTCCATACTGGCCGCTTGGGGTAGACTACGACTCGGCTCTGATCATGCCATACCGTGGTCTGTCACGCCTTCCAGTGGGTCTGCGCATCCGCGCCGGCAGACGGTGGATCGAGCACCGTAAGGCCAAAGGCCAGGATGCACCCAAGTGCCTGGGGCTGACGGGAGTCCCTGCCCAACTGTATGGAGCGGACGCCCTCGGAGATCATCTGGAACCACAGGGCGTGATCCACATCGCGGAAGGCGAAATCGACACCGAATCGCTCCGAGAGCACGGCGTTACCGCCATAGGGGTTCCAGGGGCCAGCGTGTGGAAGACGGAATGGACCGAGTGGATACGAGAGCGAGAACCCAGGCGTGTAGTGATCTGGTTCGACGGAGATCAGGCCGGGGCCGCCGGCGGAAAAAGACTTCGTGACAAGCTAGGGGAGTTTGAAGTCCTCCGGCTGACGGGAGTCCAAGGCCAGGACGTGAACGACCTGGCTCGTGAGGATCGCTTGGCGGATCTCATCAAGGAGTCGGAACGCGGCTGACTCTAAGGCCACAGGTCTTCCTCCTTTAGCTCGGCGGCACCGGCGATCGCGAGGCGCTGGATGGCATCTGCGGTTTGTTGGTCCGCCCGCATGGCGGGAGAGTACGCGTTCATCGTCCTCAACTGCCTGCTACCATCGGGCAATGTCCTTGCTCCACCCGGCGGGACGGCCACTACGATCGAAATCGTAGCCGTCCCGCAGACGGGAGCCAAACCGGCGGGCGAGAATTCAATCCGGTCCGGTGGCCGTGCCTCGGGTTCCCAAATCCAGACATACAGACTGCGTACGGGCTTCCACGACGCGGCTCCTACGTGCCAGTGCGACCATTCGCCGGGCGAATTGAGCGCTCGCCCTGATTGGAGAGCGTTGCGGACAACGCGCGACCACTGCGCCGCCGCCTCGTCGTCAACGTCCAAACCCCCAATGATAGGTGGCAGAATCAACCCTGGTCCGCTACGATCCTGCCCGTTACTTCCATTGCGATCTGCCATGCTCAGGGTGCCTTCGCGCTTTTCCGTGCGGAACGCCCGCAGTCAAGCCAGCGCGTTGAAGATGGGTGTTACCATTGAATAGTAGGGGTTCTCGCTCGAAACGGCGAGGCATCTCTTGCCGTGCCGTTCGGAGTCCCCTGGGGAGAAAGGGCGCCAAAGTGAACGCGGAAACAGGGTTCCGCATGGCCATGTCAAACCGCCTTCCCCGGGACGTGAACGTTCGTTGGGATGGTGCGGTCCACCTGTTCTCGGGCCCCAAAGGGGGTGGGTGCTACCTAGCCTTTCCGGACCGGTCGGGGGTTGCTTTTTCCTGCCATCAAACCGGCGTGATGAAGTATTGGGTGCGGTGGGGGAAGGAGGACACGACACTCGGGCAGGGGGCCGATCCAGAAACCCCACGGGAGGCCATCGGGCGAGTCCAGGCAATCTGGGCGCAGGCGACGCCGGCGGACACCCACCCGTACCTCTCGTCGAGGAAGCTGGAGAATATTCCTCTGGACCGTCATGGGCTACGCGTCAGCCGCAAGGCGGATTTCAGTGACTTCAGCTTACGTGCTGGCGAACTGGTGGTCCCGCTTTATCGCGATGGCGAACTGGTCAACGTCCAACTGATTTCATCCGACGGGAGCAAGCGGTTCGTCCCCGAAGCCCCGGTATGGGGGTGCGGAGTGCTGGTCGGCGGTTGCGACGACCCCGACCTGGCATACGTCTGCGTGGGCTGGGTGACCGCGTTGACGATTCATGAAGCGACGGGTTGGCCGGCGGCGGCGGCCCTGTTCGCTGGCGGGCTGAAGCCGTGGGCTAAGGTGATCCGGGAAAGGTGGCCGGAGGCCGAGATTGTTGTCGCTGCGGACAACGACCGATGGAGTTGGGCCGTGCGCGGCTACGACGAGCGCGTCGAGAACCCGGGCGTGCATTTTGCTCGCGAGGCGGCGAAGGCCGCCCAAGGGCAGGTGGCGATTCCCGATTTTGAGGACCTGACCGGAAAACCGACGACCTTTGCCGACCTTTGGCAGCTTGAAAATGTTGAACGGGTGGAGGCGAGGCTGGATCCGGAAATGGCAGAGGCTGCGATCATACGTGAGGAACACGAGACCGCAGAGGATTGGGTAGCGGACGCTCCTTTCCGGATCTTGGGGTACCGTGACGACCGTTATTTCTATCTTCCGGAAATGGGCGGAGAATTGGTGCGGCTTACTCCGCCGGCCCACACTCGAGACAACCTGCTACGCCTGAATCCAGACGCTAGGTGGTGGGCGGGACATTTCCGCCCGTCAGAACGCGCTCGTAGAAGCTCCGGAGCGCGCGGGGAGTGGACCAGATCGGCGAGGGAGGCTCTCGTCAGCGCGGGCGATCGAGTGGGCTTTTTCGACCAAGAAAGCCAGTTACGGGGACGAGGTGTCTGGCGCGCGGACGATGGCGGGGTCGTCCTGCATCTTGGTGACCGGATGTTGTACCCGGAGCGTCGGAAGCTACCGAAGGCTTCGCGGCACGGTCCACCACAACTGCATCGTGAAGGCGGTCAAGTCTTCCGTCGGTTGTCGCCCTTGCCTGAGCCGGACATCGATTGGCCGATGAAGCTACCCGAGGCTCGGAAGTTGCTTCGGGCGTTTCAGGAAGACATCTCTTGGGAGCATCCGGCTGCCGGGACGCTATTGGCGGGCTTCGTTGCCGTCTCTTGGTTCGGCGGGGCGTCGCCGGGGCTGTCGCATGCGTGGATCGGTGGAGTCCATGGGTCGGGCAAGGAAGCCATCGTGAGCTTCATCGAGCGACTTTGCGAAAAGACGTGCCACTACTTCGAGGAAGAGAGCGTGGCCAAGATACAGAGGAAGGTGAAGCACGATGCTCTGCCGGTACTCTACGACATGGTGGGTGCCGCGCCCGGTAAGTGGGGGGAGCAGAAGCTCAAGAACGTGCTACGGCACGTACGTCGGCGGGCTACCGGTGCGAGTACGGCGTCAACGTTCCTCATTGTCTCTGACGACACGCACTTCGGACCTCTGTGGCGTGAAGCTGAAAGGTCTGGCGTTGTGATCCTCAAGCTGAGGGCGGAGCAGACTTTCGGAGAGGGACCGGGTACATCCGATCAGCGGACCAGGACCGGGCGGAGTCTCAGTGCGTTCAAGGCGGAGACGGGCCTGCGGCTCTTTGGTCGAACCGTTCTCTGGTTTTCGGATGGCAGATTCGACCGGCTGCTCAAGCGCAACAGGGCAGTGCTCCAGGGCCAAGGCCTTTTGGATGACGTTGGTGGCAGCGACCTATACGGGCCGTTGCTCACGGGGGCCTGGATGCTCCGGTCGGATCAGGTGCCCGACGAGGAGGAACTGCGAGAATGGTGTGAGGCGATCGATATCCGGGGTTTTGTTGCCGGACTACAGCCCGAAGGGCGACGTGTCCTATCAGTGCTTCTGGGCATGCCCGTGACGCTGACGACCGCGAGTGGCCCGGTCCGGGTCACGGTCGGCGAGCTCCTCCCGATCGCTACGGGGGACGCGACACACCCTGTGATCCGGAAGGATGTGGCAACCAAACACCTGCGGAGCCGTGGCTTTCTGGTGCGCTTCAAGGACTTGCTTATCTCAAATCAGAGCGAAGCGATCAAGGCCAGGTTGCGGACGACGTCGTTCGCTACCCGTTGGTCCACCACACTGCGGACGATAGAGGGGGCACAATCCCATCCCCCCGTGCGCTTCGGCGCCAAAAACCCGCATCGGTGCCAGGCGATCCCGCTTCACATCGTGTGGCGCTTGCTCGCAGTCCAGACTGGGGGCGCGAAGGGGGAGCGCACGGCGTAGGGCGATAAACGGAGAACGAGCCCGGGGGCGGGCGGATAATCGCTTCAACCCGGCGGCGGCATCGGGCCGGCGGGGCGCGAGGCCGGTAGCGCTTCTCGCCAACCGATTCCCAAAGCCGCCCGGGATCTCTGCGTCCGTGTACTTCGGCGATCAGGCACCATGACTCATCCTGCCTTGTCTCTCGACCAAGCAGCGAGCCGCGTGAGCGTCACGCCCTCGTCCCTGGACCCCATCCCGAAGGCCTGGCGCAGTAGTTCGCGGACCACGTTGGACCCTGACGGCTGTTTCTTCGACGACTCGGGACGCGTAGCCGCCGCCGCCGCTTTCAACCGTTCCGGATCCAGCGCTCGCATCTTCAAGTAGAAGGAGGCCGTGCGGCGGCCGCCGTCAGCCCCGTCGATTGCCGGCCCCCCGGTCTCCTCCACCCACTTTGAAACCCGCCGCACGACTTGGATGCTGTACGCGGACGAGTAGCCGAGACCTTCGTTTACCACCGTCCGAACGAGTTCGGAGTCCTGCCGATCCGATCCGGGGAAGACGGCCGCTGCCGCCTCGCTGATCGCTTGGCGAAGCACCGGGGTCATCCGCACCTCGAACCGGACAATCTCGTAAAGCCGGCGCTTGCGCTCCTCGGCTCTGCGCACCTGACGCCTAAACCTCTCCCGGGCACGACGCTCACGGGCCTTCGCCTTCGCTCGAAGCACCGGGTCGATCATCGCATCCCTCACCCCCTGACTGTCCAACACCATCTCCGACCTATGGTCCCCAAGAGAAGCCCGGACACAAGCGACACGCGCCCAGGCTCGACCCTCCTTGAAGGACAGTCCAAGTGTACTGCTGATTCCGGCGCATGCCGATCAGTGATTCCATTTCATGCCGATCACCGATTCCAGAGCATGCCGATCGGTGATTCCACCATGCCGATCACCGATTCCAGAGCATGCCGATCACCCTGGAGTGAG
>MKWU01004151.1_pt1 | contig 17629 bp, 15 predicted proteins | sample 809101 | NCBI WGS metagenome assembly MKWU01 (sample SAMN05860141, study PRJNA318959) | sponge metagenome | host: Aplysina aerophoba | place: Slovenia: Piran, Adriatic Sea, Gulf of Piran | collected 2013-05-07
CAATGGTAGATAGCCGTATACACCGGCGGTTCGTTTCCGACGTCGAGCGGACCGCGGCAGGGTTCATACTGTCCGGAACCGGCCCGCACAGGGGATAGAAGGTCGCGTCCGTGACCCTCGGAGGTGGCGGCGGGGGTGGGAAACCCAAGGAAAGAGGCACCTTCCGGTGGTTTTCGCGTTCTCGGGGGTTCGGAGGGGTGGAGGTGTAGCCCGCTCTTCTGTGACGAACTTCCGACTCGGGACACTAGGAGGGTGCTGAACAATGACGATTGCTCGGGCCTGCCGCCCGCCGGCCCAGGAAGAATGCCGGCGGTTGGCATGCCGCTGATGGATTGCTCAGCACCCTCCTAGTTGAGACCGAACATCGGGCAAGCACCGTCGAGGCAGGCCGCGTGGCCGTGAACATATCCGAGCGGCGTGCGACACCAAGCGCAGTTCACAGAGGTTCTCCTGTCGAGGTGGGAGAACCGACCTAACACGGATCAGGAGTTCGCACCTCGGATCAGGCTACTGCTGACGGAGCCGCCGGACCTAGAACTTGATACGGATAGACTTAGATTTTATGGCATAATTGGATGGAGTTCACTGTTGAACCAGATGGCAGCCCGCAACAATCGGTAGGAGACAGGCAACTCATGGATGCAAGCAGGTTCACCCAGAAGTCCCAGCAGGCCCTGGTTTCTGCCAGGGATGCCGCGGCCGCCGCCAACCATCAGTCGGTCGAGCCGGCCCATCTTCTCGTCGCCCTGCTCGGGCAGCCCGACACCATCACCTTGCCCCTGCTGACCAGGCTCGACGCCAACCCGGCCAACCTCCGCCGGGACGCCGGGCGACTGGTCGATGCGCTCCCAAGGGTGTTCGGAGGAACCGAGATCGGGTACTCGCGCGCCACGATCCAGGTGTTGGAGGATGCCCAGTCGGAGATGTCCTCGGCAGGGGACAGCTACACCTCGGTTGAGCACCTACTGCTCGCCATAGCCAACTCCAAGACCTCCGCCGGAGAACTCCTGCGCTCCTCTGGCGTCACCCCCCGAGCCATCTCAGAGGTTCTCCAGGAGGTCCGCGGAGCACGACGGGTCACCACCGACAACCCTGAAGCCACCCAGGGCACCCTGGACCAGTACGGGCGCGACCTCGTGGCCCTGGCCGCCGAAGGAAAGCTCGATCCGGTGATCGGCCGGGACGACGAGATCCGGCGGATGATCCAGGTTCTAAACCGACGCACCAAGAACAACCCGGTGCTCATCGGCGAGCCCGGCGTTGGCAAGACCGCCATCGCTGAAGGACTGGCCCTGCGGATCCTCGACGGCGACGTTCCCGAGGGGCTCAAGAAGAAGCGCATCGTCGCCCTGGATCTCGGCGCCATGGTGGCGGGCGCCAAGTACCGGGGAGAGTTCGAGGAACGCCTTAAGGCCACCCTCGACGAGATCAAGGCCGCCGAAGGCGCCATCATCACCTTCATCGACGAGATGCACACCCTCGTGGGCGCAGGCGCCGCCGAGGGTGCGATGGACGCCTCCAACATGCTCAAGCCCCTCCTGGCCAGGGGCGAGTTGCGCATGATCGGCGCCACCACGCTGGACGAGTTTCGCAAGCACGTGGAGAAGGATGCCGCTCTCGAACGCCGGTTCCAACCTGTGGTGGTCGAGCCGCCGACCGTCGACGAGACGGTCGGGATCCTCCGGGGCCTCAAGGAACGCTACGAGGTGCACCACGGCGTGCGGATAACCGACGGGGCGCTGATCGCCGCCGCCGTGCTGTCGGACCGTTACATCACCTCGCGCCACCTGCCCGACAAGGCCATCGACCTGATGGACGAGGCCGCCTCCCGGCTCCGGATCGAGATCGACTCGATGCCCGAGGAGATCGACACCCTGACCCGTCGCCTCCGGCAGTTGGAGATCGAGTCCAATGCCCTTGACAAGGAGCCCGACGAGGCATCCAAGGCCCGGCTGGCCGCCGTCCGCCAGGAGATCGCCGAGGTGTCGGAAGAACTCGACCGTCTCATGACGCACTGGCAGCACGAGAAGGACCAGATCGAGGCGATCAGGAACACCAAGCAGCAGATCGAGGACGCACGGGTCGAATCCGACCGGGCTTCCCGGTCGGGCGACCTGCAGCGAGCGGCGGAACTCCAGTACGGAATCCTGCCGGGCCTGGCGTCGGAGTTGGAGTCGCGCGAGCAGCAACTCGCCGACCTGCAGGCGGTTATGAGCATGCTGAGCGAGGAGGTGATCGACGAGGACGTCGCCTCGGTGGTGAGCCGCTGGACCGGCATTCCGGTATCCCGCCTCATGGAGAGCGAGATGGCCAAGCTCCTTCACCTCGAGGACCACCTCCACGAGCGGGTAATCGGCCAGGATCTCGCCGTTGGCGCGGTGGCGGGCGCCATCCGCCGCAGTCGGGCCGGGCTGGCCGATCCCAACCGGCCTATCGGCTCCTTTCTGTTCCTCGGTCCCACCGGGGTCGGCAAGACCGAACTGGCCAAGGCGCTTGCAGTGGTTATGTTCGACGAGGAGCGGGCCATGGTTCGGGTCGACATGTCCGAGTACATGGAGAGGCATTCGGTCAGCAGGCTGCTCGGCGCCCCTCCCGGCTACGTGGGCTACGACGAGGGCGGGCAGTTGACCGAGGCGGTCCGGCGCCGTCCCTACGCGGTGATCCTGCTGGACGAGGTGGAGAAGGCCCATTCCGATGTCTTCGGAGCCCTCCTCCAGGTTCTCGACGACGGACGGCTTACCGACGGCCACGGACGGACGGTCGACTTCACCAACTCGGTCCTTATCATGACCTCCAACCTGGGGTCGGAACTGATCGATCCCGATCTGCCCCAAGAGGCGGTACGCAGCCGCGTAATGGGGGTGGTGAGAAGGCACTTCCGGCCCGAGTTCCTCAACCGGATCGACGACATACTCGTGTTCTCCCGGTTGACCGAGGACGACCTGCGCCAGATCGTCGCTCTCCAATTCGGGAGGCTCGCCGAGCGGATCGAGGGTCGCGGCATCACCCTGGAGTTGACCGACTCTGCTGCTGCCTGGCTGGCGACCGAAGGCTACGACCCGGCCTACGGCGCCCGGCCACTCAAGCGCCTGCTGCAGACCGCCTTGGTCGACCCACTCGCCCTGGGCCTCCTCGAGGGCCGCTTCCGGTCCGGCGACACGGTTACCATCACCGCCGACCACGAGGGGCTCATCCTCTCCACCGAACACCGGCCGGTGGCCGGCGGCGACTGACACGCCCCCGGCGACCGCAACGAGGTGCCGCTGGAGAGATGGAATCCGGGGTCTGTCACATGCGGGTGTAACACTGGTGTGCATTACCCGAGCGGTGAAGGAGGGGAGGGATGTTCCGTAGGATCAGGGAGAGGAAAGAGCGCGCCCGGGCTGCCCAGCGACGGGCGGCTCTGGAGACCGAAGCTTCCGAAGTTGGTGCGAGGGCGGACACGGTCGGCAGTTTGGCTGACCTGCTCGCCGACCCGGCCGGGCTCTGGAACGAGGCGGGTCCGGAATGCCCGATCATCGCCAAGCGGGGCGAGGAGATCCTCTTCGTGTTCAAAGGGGTGTCCCTCTTGGAGCTCCGGACCCAGAAACGGACCTACAGGGGCACATCTCACGGGCTGAGTATCCGGGTCGCCAAAGGCGTCTACTACCGGCCCGGCATGCACGCCGGGAGCATCACCGAGACAGCCGAGACTTGGAAACCGATGGATGTTGGAGGTGACATGGTGGTCACCAACCAGAGGGTCGTTTATGCGGGTAGCCGGTACTCGCGGGAGTTCCCGTTCGCGAAGCTCCTGTCTTGGGGGCTGACCCTGGAGAGCAACGCTCTCGCTAGCCCGCACTACCTGGTGACCCTTCCGGTGTCGATCCGGGTACGGACCTCCGCTGTGGCGTTCCCATCCTCGCTCGACGACGAGACCAGGGAAGTGCTCGTTTCTGTCATCCAGTGCGGCATTTCTCTGTACAACGGGACCCACGGCGATTTCATAGAGCGGCTACGATCCGACGCCGCCGACCTGCGATCCCAGGCCAGGGAACTCAGAAACCAACTCACGTTCCTGTCCTGACTGCCTTGCACACCGGGCGACGCCGGCGCACTCCTGACCCCTCGTTGATCTCGGCGGAGGCGACTTCTTGCAGCCCGCTCCACCACTTTGTGGGGACTCCTGGGAGGTAGCGTGGGTCTGGACGAAGGTCTGCCCGATGGCGGGCGGGGAGGGCGGCCTACGGGGTACGGCGTCTACGCGAGGGATCTTCAGAGGTTTGACGGGTCCGACCATCCACCTGCTGCCGGCGAGGGTCCGGACCTGGGCGGGGCTCCTGATCGTGGTCCCACTCCTCCTCTACTCTTGCGGGGATCAGGAGCCCCGAGACGACATGGAGTACCTCGTGTGGGAGGTGTGCCGCCAGATCAGGATCGACGGGGTTACGGCTGAACAGGTCAGCGGCATCCTCCTGGATGCCTCCCGCCACGGTCCGGTTATGGAAGGCATCGAAGCCGAGTGCGGCGAGGAGATCGCTTCCGTGTTCGCCGGTCAGCCGGCCGGCAGCGGGTAGTCACCGGGTGCGGGCAACCCGGAAGGCGTCACGCTGCGTTGTGGTTTGGTAGACGGCTTACGGCCAACGACCTTGGCGTTCTTGTCACAGGCCCGTCGCATACTGGTGGGTAACCGCGAAGCACCAAGCGGCCCGTTTTCGGTACCGACCGGGCCGGGCTGGGATCATGCAGACCGTAGGACCCCGGGCAGGGGTATGGCGGGACGCGTTTCGGCGCCGAGGAGGCGGCGGGAGGGGGTGGGGCCCTCCGGAGGCGACAGGCCCGGCGTTTTTCGCGTTCTCGGGACCCCCGCCGGTGGTCCGCCTGTGATTAAGGAGTTAGTCGGCGAAACTGAGAATCAGGGACACCAGGAGGGTCCTCGGAAACCCCCTGCCGGCCCGGCGGTCGACGGCAGACTCCCAAGCCGGCAACCGGTGGGACAGCCTCCAGCCTCGTTTCGGTACTCCTAGCCCCAATTATTCACGGATAGGGGTTTGAAGGGGAAAAGGAGCGGGACCTCGGGTCGCCTGACATGGGGGTTATTGCCGTTTCACAGCCCCGTCCTCAGCCTGGCGCGGTATTCACCGCCAAGGTGAGGGGCAGCCGCTCCGCAATAATATGGTTGAAGTGGCCTGGTGCGCATCGGTGTGCTGTGAACGTGAATAATCAGGGCTAGAGGCGGTCCCGAATCCAGGCGAGGTCGGCATTGTGCTCGTCGGCGGGGCCGGGGGTTTCGATGAGGGCAGGAGCTCGGGCCGCCCGCACGACCTCTGCGAGGAGATCCCCGGGAATGTGTCCCCGGCCCAGGTTGGCGTGGCGATCGCGCCGGGAGTTGAAACGGTCCCGGGAATCGTTGAGATGTACCAGGTCGATCCGGCCCGTCGCCTCCAGAACCCGGTCGACGAGTCCCTCCAGCGCCTCGCCTCCGGCCCAGGCGTGGCAGGTATCGAGACAGAAGCCGGGTCCGAGGTCGCCGATCATGTCCCAGAGCTTCGCCAGGTGATCCAGGCGCCGGGCCTGGGCATTCTTCCCCGAGGCGGTGTTCTCGATGAGGATCGGGATGTCGGTCTCGATCGACTCCAAGGCTTTGCGCCAGCGGGGAAAGCCGTCCTCGACCGCTTCGTTGTTGGTGACATGCCCTCCGTGAACGATGACACCGGCGGCGCCGATCTGCTCGGCGCCCTCCACCGTGTGGGCCAGGATCTTGCGGCTCGGGATACGAACCCGGTTGTTCGGACTGACGAGGTTGACTAGGTAGGGCGCGTGGACGTAGAGGTCTACCGGCGAGGCTCGGAGCCGCTCGGCGTCCTGCCTCGGAGGAGGCTTCCTCCAGGACTGCGGGTTGCCGAGGAAGAACTGGACCGCCGAAACACCTCTAGCCTCCGCTTCCGCCAAGGGATCGGCGGCAGGAACGTGAGCGCCCAGCTCGATCACTCCGCGAGCCTCCCGGATGTGCGGGTGGGATCGGCATGGGCACGCCCATTGTCGGCTTCGTCCTCAGGGATCGCTCCCGCGGCCGGATTCGAGGGCTCTTCCGGTTCCGATCCAGCCGCGTGGTCATGGCCCGACTCCTGCTCGGTTTCGATCGATGTCATGACCGAACCGTCCTCCTCCATGTCGGATGCGCGCAACCCCTTGGCCTCCGTTAGCGTCTCCGCTACTTCTTCGACCCGCGAGTCCCACTCGTCGGCCGGAATTGACAGCACGCCGTCGTGCCACCTGGCGCCCCAAAGAGCCGAACTCGCGAGACCGGGATCATCTACCCGCAAGAGCAGACTCGGGGAAGCACTGAACTCATCTGCAACTTCGCCGACCGATATGTCACGCACATGGCCCCAAGGAACCGGCACGGGGCGGGCGAACGGACCTCCCACCGAGAGCAGTATCCCGTCCTCGCCCGCTCGGACCACCGGCCTCCTGACCACGGTCCGCCCGGCCGTGAGAGCAATCAGGAGGGCGCCGACGATCAGGAAGGCAGCTCCCCACGCCATATCGCGACTCTCGAAACCGGGTGCCTCCCTGCCCGGATACAGGAGTTCCAGGATGCGCACCGTCGGGTACCAGCCGAACAGGACGCCGCCGCCGTGAAGGACCATTACGGTTCCGACGACCGCCAGGTACCAGCCGCGCCATGGGATGCGACGGACCTCAACGGTGTACTCACTCATCGCGTGGACCTGGCACCCTCATCACCGGATCCCGAGATCATCCGGACGCAGGACCGCGGTGTAGGCGATGCCATGATTGCTGACGAGGCTCTCCGCCACCCCATTCGACCTGTCCACAAGCACCACCACCTGGATCACCTCCAGGCCTTCCTTCTCGGCAACCTCGATAGCCTCCATGAGGGTTCCCCCGGTGGTGGTCGTATCCTCAAGCATCGCTACCCGGTCACCCTTCCCGACCGGGCCTACCAACCGGCCACCCGTTCCATGATCCTTGGCGGTCTTGCGGATCGAGAAGGCCTTTAGGGTGCGTCCCATGTTGGCGGCGTGCAGCGCGGTAGCCATCGCGATCGGATCGGCGCCCATGGTCATGCCTCCCACCGCGTCGGCGCCGTCGAGGAACTCCCAGACCGCCGCACCCACGAGTTGGGCGCCCTCCCCGCTGAAGGTGGTCTGGCGCGCATCCATGTACCAGTCGCTCATCCGCCCCGACCGTAGGCGGAACGGGCCATCGGTCCGGATCGCATGGGTTCGAAGGTGGAGGGCGACTGCTTCCTGTGAACTGGAAAGGGTCACTCGCCCACTCTAACAAGCGCCGGGCGTGGCGGTGGCACACGAACTCACCCTTCGTGACTGCCTCGGAGGGTGCTGAACCATGACGATTGCTCAGGCCTGCCGCCCGCCGACCCGGGAAGGATGCCGGGAGGGTTTCGACGACTCGCCAGCCGATGACAGAACCCCGGTAACCGGACGGAGACGCAACCGTGGAGGCGGCTCTTGAGCGCCCTTCCTAACGGCCGAAGCGCCGATCGGCGGCTGCGTAGTCACGCAGCGCCCGGATGAAATCGACCCTCCGGAAGGCCGGCCAGAAGACATCCACGAAGGCGTACTCGGCGTATGCCGCCTGCCAGAGCAGGAAGCCCGAGAGCCGGGACTCACCCGAGGTCCTGATCACCAGATCGGCGTCGGGCTGGTCAGGCTGGTAGAGATGGGCGGCGATGGCCGACGCCTTCACGTGCCCGGCCATACCGGTCGGTGGGATTCCCCGCGCCGCCAAGTCCTCCACCAGATCCCGGCAGGCATCGACGATCTCCTGGCGGCCTCCGTAGCCCATGGCAATGGTGAGTTGACGGTCGCCCGAAGCGGTGGCCTCCATCGCTCGCTTGGCCGCGGCCACCAGTGCGGTGGGCAGCAGGTCGAGACTACCGATTACGTGCAGGCGGAAACCTAGCCGGCCGGCACTCGAGGGAAGCCGTTCGAACATCTCGGTGAGCGTCTCGAAGTAGGGCTCGATCTGCTCCCGGGGACGGCTCAGGTTCTCGGTTGAGAGAACCCAGGCAGTTATGGCCGGGATCGGCAACTCGGCTGCCCACCCGAGGAACTCCTCGAATCGCCGCATACCGCTGCGATAACTGTCGGTGTAGGTCTCGAGGCCTTCAGCACGGGCATAGCGTCGGTGCCCGTCGAGGATGATGCCGATGTGGCGGGGCAACCGTTCGTGATCCAGGCGCCGGAGCAGGCGACCCTCGTAGAGGCGGTACAGCGGCAAGGTCAGTCGCGGTTTGGGCACCGGAGTGGCCATGGTCTCCCTCGGGGTCGCGGTGGTTCGCCAGGGTTCAGCGGCTACTGGTGGATTCTAGCGGCCCCCCCTTTGCAAACCGGTCCAAATGGAACTCTCTACCCGGTGGGGAGTGGATTGAGTGGCCACTGATCCGAGCCACATCCAGTACCAGGACCGGATACGGATTGCGGGCGCCATGCGGTAGGGTGACCGCCCTAAGCGCTTGCAGTCCGGCCACCATGGATGCCGAACATGAACCTCCTGTCCCAATACGTTCACCTGGATGCTGTCGAGATGGGCGCGTTGATCCGCTCGGGGGAGATCCACCCACGCGAGGTGGTGACGGCTGCCATCGGTCGCATAGAGCGGCACGACACCCGCATTAACGCGATGGCGTGGCGCCGCTACGACCTTGCCCTGCGTGAGGCCGAGCAACCGCTTCCGGACTCGCCTGTGTCCGGAGTGCCGTTCCTAATCAAAGACCTGTCGCAGTCGCTTGCCGGCGCGCCCAACACCATGGGCTCGCGGATGCGCCGGGGTCTCATCGCGGACCACGACTCCAACCTGGTGACCCGTTACAAGACGGCGGGCCTGCTCATCGTCGGCCAGAGCACCTACCCGGAGTTCGGTGTGTCCGCAGACACCCGGTCGGCTCTCAACGGAACCACGCGCAACCCGTGGAATCTCGACCATTCTCCGGGCGGGTCGAGCGGTGGGGCGGCCGCGGCGGTTGCAGCCCGCTACCTGCCGGCGGCCCATGCGAGCGATGGGGGAGGTTCCATCCGTATCCCTTCCTCCATGTGCGGCCTGTTCGGACTCAAACCCACCCGAGCCCGCACGCCCAAGGGGCCCCTCGCCGCCGAAGGCTGGTTCGGGATGTCGGTCGACCACGCGGTGACCAGAACGGTGCGCGACAGTGCCGCCCTGCTAGACATCTCGCAAGGCCCCGATCAGGGCGCGCCCTATTACCCGCCGCCTCCCGAACGTCCCTACCTCGAGGAGGTGACACGGCCGCCGGGCAGTTTGAGGATCGCCATCTCGACCGGCTCCATGCTCTCCGACAAGATGCACCCCGAATGCGAGCGGGCCGTTGAGAACACCGCGGAGTTGCTAGAGGATCTCGGGCACCGTGTCTCGGCGGCCCGCCCCTCCATTGACGGGGCCCGCTTCAAGGAAGCCATGTCGGTACTGATAGCCGCCGACATGGCCTGCACCATCGCCAACTCCGCCCGTGATGCGGGGCGCCGACCATCAGGAGACCTCTACGAAGCCGCCCCATGGCTGACGGGACTGGTCGGACGGCGGCTTCCCGCCGTCGACTTGGTCCGCGCCCTCCGGTACATGCGGAACATGGGAAGGAGCACCGCTCCATTCTTCGAAGACTACGACGTACTCGTCGAACCTACGATCGCCGTCCCGCCCTGGAAGAGCGGCACGGTGGGCGACCTGAGACTGCTTCCCCATAAACGGTTCCCCAGGAGGGTGCTGAACAATGACGATTGCTCCGGCCTGCCGCCCGCCGACCAGGGATTGTGCCGGCGGTTGGCAGGCCGCTGGTGGATTGCTCAGCACCCTCCTAGACGCCTTGCCATCATGAAGGCGATGCGACTGCTACTCGAACCGTCCGTCGCCGCCGTTCCCAATACCGCCCTGTGGAACGCCACCGGCCAGCCGTCAATGTCGATGCCACTGCACTGGGCGGATGGCCTCCCGATTGGAGTCCAGTTCACGGCACGGTACGCCGACGAGGGTCTCCTGTTCCGCTTGGCGGGGCAGATCGAGGAGGCCCGCCCTTGGATCGACCGCCTGCCTCCCCTCCTGACCGGAGAGTGATCGGCGCCAACCCGGAGAACCAGCGCCCCTGAGTCCCACACTTCCTCAGGACCCAGCCACGCTCAAATCAGGACGGCGCCAGGTAGGGCAGAGCGGAGACCTCGCTGCATAACCCTTCGACGTCCTCGGGGTTGGTGGGCACTCCCGCAGTGAGGATTTCGTGGCCGGAGTCGGTGATCAGAACGTCGTCCTCGATACGGATGCCGATCCCTCGGAAGGCCACCGGTACCTGGTGCTTGATGGCGGGAGCCGCCTTCCTCTCCTTTTCCTCCAGTTCCTTGGCCTTCTCGGGACCGTGGATCATACGACGCTCCATCCACTGGTCGAGGTCGAACTCGAGCATCTCCAACTCGACCTCTGCGCGCTCCGGATCGACGTAGATCCCGGGCTCCACGGTGAAAGCCATTCCAGGAGCGAGCGGTCGGGGCCGTCCCTCGATCCCGTAGGCGCCCGCGTCGTGCACGTCCATCCCCAGCCAGTGTCCGGTTCCGTGCATGAAGAACTCGCGGTAGTGGTGCATCCGCACCGCCTCCTCGGCCGTCCCGGGAAGCAGACCCAGGTCCACCAACCCCTCGGCCATAGTCCGGACCGCTCTTTGATGGAGTTGCTTCATGGTCGATCCCGGCCCTGCCAGCTCGAGCGCGGCGTGCTGGGCTCCCAGCACCAAGTCGTATAGCTCCCGCTGCGGACCGCTGAACGTGCCGGAGGCCGGAAAGGTCCTCGTGATGTCGGCGGAGAAGTAGCCGTACTCGGCGCCGGCGTCGATCAGAACGAGATCCCCGTTCGCGATCCTGCGGTCGTTGTCGGTGTAGTGGAGGATGCAGGAGTTCCCACCCGAGGCAACGATCGCCGGATACCCGTCACGGCGGGCTCCCCTCGCCCGGAAAATGTACTCCATCGCCGCCTGAACCTGGTACTCGTAGTGACCCGGCCGGGTGAAGCGCATGGCCTCCGAATGGCCCTCGGCGGTGATCTCACAGGCGATTCTGAGCCTTGCCACCTCGTCCGGAGTCTTGTGGAGGCGCAACTCGGCCAGGTGCGGCGAGGCGTCCCGCACCTCGGTGGGCACCAACCTCCCGTAGCGGTTGGCAAGCCCTCCCACTGCCCGCACCGCTCCCATGACCCTCCGTTGGAATGCGACGTTACCGAAAGGCAGGTACACGACCGGACGGCCCACCAGCCTCCGGCGCAGCACTCCGTCGAACTCGGACACCGGATAGGAGGCGTCGGCTCCGTAGCGCTCCTTCGCCCCCTCGGTACCGGCTCTCCGGCCGTCCCATATCTCCCGCTCCCGGTCCCGCGGCCTCACGAACAGCACGTACTGCTCACCGGCCGCCGACGGATCGAGGAGCATCAGGGCATCGGGTTCGTCGAAACCGGTCAGGTGGTAGAAGGACGAATCCTGGCGGAAGGGATGCTCCACGTCGTTGTTGCGGATCACCTGGGCAGCGGCCGGGATCAAAGCGATTCCATCGCCGATCAACCGGCCGAAACGTTCTCGGCGGTCCGCGTGCAGACCGTGGGCGGCAAGGGTCTCGTTCGGTGGGCTCTCTGTCACGAGCAGAAGGCTAACCGCTTCCAGGTAGTGCTTTCTGCTGAGGGTCCGATGGCTCCCCGTCATTGGATCCGGCTATCGGATCCCGGCCATCGCGCCGATCCCGAGATGGCCTCGGTTCTGGCAGGGCGTTGGCCCAGGTCCGTTGTAGGTTCACCCTGCCGATCGATCTTGCGGCTCAACACCCGGCGGATGCAGCATCGCACCTACCTAAGGAGAAACGTGGGAAAGGCTACCGCCGCGATCACGGCACAGCCCATGACTCACGCGGTTCTGGCGACACCGGTACCGGGCACCAGACGAGCCTCCATCCCGGTCAGCCGCTGCTCCACCCTCGCCAGGCGTCCATCCTGGTTGACCAGAAGCTCGCCCTGCTTGACCAGAAGCTCACCCTGCTGAGTGATGCGTTCACCCAACTCGGCCAGATCAGCTTCGACCGCAGTCAGCCGGTCCTCCACCCTCGCCAGGCGTCCACCCAACTCGGCCAGATCAGCTTCGACCGCAGTCAGCCGGTCCTCCACCCTCGCCAGGCGTCCACCCAACTCGGCCAGATCAGCTTCGACCACGGTCAGTCGGTCCTCCACCCTCGCCAGGCATTCGCCCTGCTTGACCAGAAGCTCACCCTGCCTGACCAGGAGCTCACCCTGCTTGACCAGAAGCTCTCCCTGCTGGTTGATGCGTTCACCCAGCTTGGCCAGTTCCTCACGCAGTTCCGTGTTCCATTGACCGGCCTGATCGAACTTGCGGCTCAACGCGAGGTGACTCTGCCAACTGGCACCCATCAACGAGATGTAGAGGAGCGCAATCGTTCCGATCAGGGCAGTGTCCATAGCCCGATAACCTACACGATCAAACCCGGATTGTAAAGTGATACGTTGGTCAACGTCCGGTAAGAGTCCGATGCCAATCCCGGAGCGCGGAACCGATGAGGTCGGCCGAGTCCTCCTGGATGAAGTGGAGACCGGGAACGGTGACCTCGGTCTGGTTGGGCCAGGAACGGCATACCTCACGGGCTCGCCCCACCAGGATCGAGCCGGGCTCGGCGTTGACGAACAGCTTCGGGACATCCCAGCTCGCCAGCTTGGATGCGTAGTCCTCGACGATATCGTGCACATCGGACGGGTGCCCGTCCATCGGGATCTCCCTCGGCCAGGTCAGCATGGCCCGGCGGCCCTCTCCAGGCTCCCGGAAGGGACGGCGGTACTCGTCCAGTTCCTCGTCCGTCAGGTCCCGCAGGATTGACGCGGGGAGTATCCGCTCTACGAACACGTTATTCTCCAGAACGATCCCTTCACCACCGTCCGAGCGCATGGCCTTGAATATGGGACGGGCGGCGGCCGGCCAGTCCTCCCAGGTCATAGGGGTGACGATCGCCTCCATGTAGGCGATGCCCCTCACTGAGTCGGGATGGCGGACTGCCCAATCGAAGGCGAGGACCGACCCCCAGTCGTGTCCTACCAGCGTGACAGATTCCCGCACGTCGAGCACCCGGAGAAGTTCGTCGAGATAGTGCCGGTGCTGGACGTACCTATAGGCGCCCGGTCCGGAGTCTGCCAGCTTGGCCGAGTCCCCCATCCCGATGAAGTCGGGAGCGATGCAGCGACCCAGAGAAGCGACCTCGGGGATGACATCCCGCCACAGGTAGGAAGATGTCGGGTTTCCGTGGAGGAACACGATCGGATCTCCCGACCCCGCCTCGACATACGCCATCTCGGTATCGAACACCCGCCTGGTTCGTTTCTGGATTCCCATCACTCCTCCGGTCAGATCAGCGGAGGGTAACCGCGCCGGGTATGGATCGAACCGGGATCCTGCCCGCTCCACGGGCGCCGCCTGGCAACTCCATAGCCGTGCCCAGCGGTCGTCCACGTGAGAACAGCAATCGGTTTGCCGCGCGGGTGGCCGAGTCCGCCCAACCGCGCGCTCTATTCAGCCTTCGAAACCGACTTCGTTGTGGGACCCGTCACAGAGCGGCTTGTTGGAGGAGTGACCGCATCGGCACAACGTGACCCGGTTGCGGGTCTCGAACGACTCGCCGTCCGCCCGCTGAACGGGGATCCCACCGGTGATCCACAGCGGGCCATCGGCTACGACCGCTATCTCCATCGGCAGAGCGGGTTCGACCTCGACGCCGTCAACGGTATAGGAGAGAGCGCCCGAGGGGCACCGCTCGACCATGGCCATTACCTGGGCCCGGACCACCGAGTCGTCGGTATCGCGGGTCATCTTCCAGACGTTGGTTACACGGTTGCCGCAGAACCCTGCGTGTACGCAGATGCTCCGGTCGTCCGAAACCTGGATGCCGGTTCCGCCCAGATCCGCACAGCGTTCCCGGAAGGAATCGGCCGGCGCAGTTTCCGTACCGTCGAAGCCGATCTTGGCGTGAGTCCCGTCGCAGTAGGGCTTCCGGGACGATTCACCGCATCTGCACAGCGCGTACACGGGACGCTGCTCACTCGCCGGTTCGCTCCGCCACGTCAACGGCTCGCCATGTTCCGACACGACCGGACGCCGGTCCCTTAGCGGGACCGGTCCCGTAACTACGTATGGACCGTCGGTTTGGACGATGACGGCCGGTGTTTTCTCAGCCACGGGGCCTCCCTGGTGATCACGAGTCCGTGCAACTATACGCGACCACCATCTAACCCGAGTGGCGGATCCCCGGACGTAGTCAGGCCAGTCGATCCCTCAGCATCCGGAGTTGCTCGTGTACGGACGCGAAGCTGGCTCCACCGGTGGACCGTCTCCTGCGAACCGACTCAACAGGCGCCGTGAGGACCACATCTTCGGCTTCGAAGCGCTGATCGATCGCCGCCAGGTCTGCGGCGGTAGCAGTCGCCAGCGTCCTCCCGTCGGTGAACAGGGCTGACAGCAGGGAGCCCACCGCATGGTGGGCTTCGCGGAACGGAACACCCCGCTCCACCAAGGCCTCGGCGAGGTCGAGCGCGGTAACCGACGACTCGGGTGCCGCCGGATGGAAGTCGGCATCGGCGATCAGGGCGGTCATCGCCTCCAGTGCTCCGGCTAGAGCATCGTCGATGGCAAACAACGCTGCCTTGTCCTCTTGCAGATCACGGTTGTAGGTCATGGGGAGCCCCTTCTGGAGCGCCATCAGTCCTGTCAGGTGCCCAATGGCTATGGCCGCCCTTCCCCTGGTCAACTCGGCGATGTCCGGGTTCTTCTTGTGCGGCATGGCGGACGAACCGGTGGTGAGGGCATCGCTGAATGTGACCCAACCGAACTCGGTAGTGGCCCAGAGCACGCATTCGGTGGCCAGTCTCGACAGGTGGACGAGCGCTTGCACACACGCGAACGCGTACTCGGCGACGTGGTCCCGGGCGGCCACGGCGTCCATGGAGTTGACGAACCTTCCCTCCATCCCCAGCAGGTGGGCGGAACGGTCCGGGTCGAGCGGAAGGCTGCTCCCTCCCAGCGCACCGGCACCCAGCGGTGACACATCGAGACGCCGGCCCAGATCTTCGAACCGTTCGATGTCCCGCGATGCGGTCGACACGTAGGACAGCAGGTGATGAGCGAACGGGACCGCTTGGGCCTGCTGGAGGTGGGTATAGCCCGGGACCACCTTCTCCCCCACCGACTCGGCCACCGCCATCAGCACATGGGCGAACTCGCGCAACTGAGCGATCCTCTCGGAGGAGGACCTGAGCAGGTACAGGCGTAGGTCCAGCGCCACCTGGTCGTTGCGCGAACGTCCGGTGTGCAGCTTGCCGGCTACGTCTCCCACCAACTCGCCGAGCCGTCTCTCGACGGCCGAGTGCACATCCTCGTCTGCGTCATGAAACCGGAAGGTGCCCTCCCTTGCCTCGACCGCGATGCTCCCCAAACCCTGCTCCAGAACATCAGCCTCGTCCTGGTCCAGCAGCCCGATTGCGCTCAGCATCTTCACGTGTGCCACCGAGCCCGTGAGGTCGTCGTCCAGCAGGCGCCGGTCGGAGTGGTCCACGGTGAAACGCCACAGCACCTCGGCGGGACCCTCCTCGAACCGGCCTCCCCACATCTGGGCCACGCTCACACCGCCTTCATTGCCGGCGGAGTCGTGGCGTTCGGGATTCTCATCCGAGTCCGCCACCGGCCTGCATGCGTAGCCGCAGGGCGTTCAGCCGTATGAAACCCGTGGCGTCGGCCTGGTCGTAAGTCCCACCTGCCTCGAAGGTCACGGTCTCCTCGTCGTAAAGAGTATGGGAATCGGACCGACGGCCGACAACCATGGCTCTGCCCTTGTAGAGGCGGAGCCGCGCTTCGCCTGTCACCCGGCTCTGTATGTCGTCCATGAACTTCTGCACCGCCTCGCGCTCGGGAGAGAACCAGAACCCGTAGTAGACCATCTCTGCGTAGCGGGGCATCAACTCGTCACGCAGGTGGGCCAGTTCACGATCGAGCGTGATCGATTCGACCGCCCGGTGGGCGTGATGGAGGAGGGTCCCGCCCGGGGTCTCGTAGACCCCCCTGTTCTTCATGCCGACGAACCGGTTCTCAACCAGGTCGACCCGGCCGATTCCATGAGCCCCGGCCACCTTGTTGGAGTGGGCCAGCAGCCGGGCGGGGGACATCTCCACACCGTCCACCGCTACCGGACTACCCCGCTCGAAGGAGACGACCACCTCCTGGGGCTCATCCGGCGCGTCCTCGGGGTCGGTGGTCATGTTGAAGATCCCCGCCGGGGGCCCCACCCAAGGATCCTCAAGCACCCCTCCCTCGTAGGAGATGTGGAGCAGGTTGGCATCGGTCGAGTACGGCTTCTCGGCCGTGACGGGTACCGGGATACCGTGCTTGTCGGCGTAGGCGACGAGATCGGCCCGTCCCCTCATGCTCCACTCCCGCCACGGCGCAACCACCCGGATGTCCGGCTTGAGCGCGTATGCCGAGAGTTCGAAGCGCACCTGGTCGTTGCCCTTGCCGGTGGCCCCGTGGGAGATCGCCTCGGCCCCGAAGGTCTCGGCCGCCCTCACCAGACCCTTGGCGATCACCGGCCGGGCCAGCGAGGTGCCCAGCAGGTAGTAGTTCTCGTACACGGCGTTGGCGCGGATAGCGGGCCATACGTAATGCTCGGCGAACTCCTCCCGGAGGTCCTCGGCGATGGCCTCGACAGCCCCGGTCGCATACGCCTTGGCGACCGCTTCCTCCACCTCTTCGCCCTGACCCACGTCTGCCGTGTAGCAGACCACCTCGTAGCCGCGCTCCTCGATGAGCCATTTGAGAATCACGGAGGTGTCCAGCCCTCCCGAGTACGCCAGTACCACCCGGCTCATCCGCCTGCTCCTATCTGCTCTATCGTTCTGGCGACCGCCCGGCCGCCGGTAGCTTCGTCAGCGATGATCAACATCGTGTCATCGCCTGCCACGGTACCCAGGACCCCGTCGAGATCTGCTGTGTCGACCGCACCAGCCACGACGTGGGCGGCGCCGGGATCGGTCTTGATCACCACAAGGTTGCCGCTCGCCTCGATCGACCTCGCGAAGCTCGACAGCGTTACCGCGAGCGCGTCCATGGCATCGGGACGGATGGCACCGGGTTCCGATACGTAGCGCATGGTCCCGTCCGCCGACCTTGCCTTGGCCGCGCCAACGGCTCGAAGGTCGCGGGAGACGGTGGCCTGAGTCACCGGGAACCCCCTCTCGGCAAGCAGCCGCGCCAAGTGTGCCTGGCTCGAGACCACCTGCTCCGCGAGGATGGCTCTCACCGCTCGATGCCGCGAAGCCGTTCCGTTCATGGTGCACGATTATGCACTGAAATGAATGAGTATTCAAGACGTGGCTCCATGCCGGCAAACGCCCGTCTCGATGGCCGGTTCCCGGCTTGTGTCCTGTATCGGGAAATCGCTGGAGACAGCCTCCTCCGCCTGGCACGCACCGGTTCCGGGGAGCCGAGACCGCGAAACCCGTCGAGGCGGTCTCCTCCGGCGGCCCCTCCCCCACCCGCCACCTCCTCGGCGTCGAACGCGTCCCGCCGTACCCTCCA
>MKWU01004152.1_pt1 | contig 17624 bp, 13 predicted proteins | sample 809101 | NCBI WGS metagenome assembly MKWU01 (sample SAMN05860141, study PRJNA318959) | sponge metagenome | host: Aplysina aerophoba | place: Slovenia: Piran, Adriatic Sea, Gulf of Piran | collected 2013-05-07
GGGACAGCGGCACCCTGCGGGGCAAGCGGGCCGTCTGGGGCGGGCGCGCCCGAGTACGAGCCATTTTGTATATGGGAGCGATGGTAGCCAGCCGTCACAACCCGGTCATCCGCGACTTCTACCAGAAGCTGCTGGCAGCCGGTAAGCCGAAGAAGGTGGCGCTCGTCGCGTGCATGCGCAAATTGCTGGTCATACTCAACTCCATGCTCAAACACGGCTCCCCGTGGTGCGATATGACACTGCCAGAAGTCGCTTATTCCTATTGACATTAAAGACAGTTGCTACCGGAATCGACCCGCATATTGCAAAGCCCGAAATCGGACAAGCTATCCCAAACCTAATCAGAGCGTCCAATAACTGATTCATAACTGCGTAGCCTCATGTTTGTGATTTGCTTCTGCCGGTAAGAGGGTGGACCCCTACCAGCAGAGGATGTCGCCGTCGTCGCGCACGGCGCAGGCTTCGTCGCCTGCGGCCTCCACACGGCAAGGAACGCGCCTTCGGTCGGGGTCTGCTCTGTTCTCGACGCAGAGCTGGTTGGCCCAGAGCGGGGGGCCTCACGTCAGTTCCTACGTTCGCGGTCAAAACGGCCGGATCGCCTCACAGTGGGACCTGACCAGGCGGATGCCTGAAACGTCCCATTCGGCGACGGTCACGATCGGCTGTCCCGGCCCGATAATGGTGGCAGTCATCACCATCCTGGTGGTCTCCTCATTGAACGGGACGGAGTACAGGCCGCGTATCGCCTGCCGAAGTTCCCCCATCGAGCCATCGTTGATCTGAGTGCGGTCCGATAGCACGATCCAATCGCCCACGATGTCGGCCAGCGACGGCGGGCCATATTTCCCTTCCTTATCGGGGTCGATGAATTCCTGGTAGAAGGCCAGGGCAATGCGGACACTGCGGTGCGTCCGGTCGCGCAGCAGGTCCACCAGCGCGTCAGGGGTCGGGTCAGCGTCGAGATGCGATGCCCCCTGGCCGATAAACCACCGATCCTCCACCTTGTCCCAGATCTCGTCCAAATCATCCTGTTCTCTGGGGCGTCAATCGCAGGTCGTCCACAAACTCCAGGAGCCCGCCTGCGTATTCCAGCAGAGCGTAGTAGGGGATGTCGCGGTACTGGCTGAACGGGTCGCGGGAAGCGCTGGGGCGGTCCGATGACCCAGCAGTGATGGGGCCGCGCCAGTTGATGTACATGGTGCGACCCCCGCGGGTGTCGCACTGATAGGTGAGTGTCGGTGGCTGCACCCCGGTCTGCTCCAGCGCCTCGTTCTGGAATCGATGGATCTCAAACCCTTCATGGTGTTGCTGCTCATCCAGTGTCCAGCTGCCAAACCGCGTCGCCTCAGGAGCTGCTGGACCCGGTGTAGGAGTTGAAGATGCCATCGGCGTCATGGCGGGCGGTGGCGTCGCGGTGGGCGTATCCACAGGGCTGGCGGTCGGAGTAACCGCTGGCGTCGGCGACACCGCCGCGGACCGAGTGACGGGAGCTTGGGGAGTGACCTCGACGGTCTGCGGGACCAACACCTCCCGCGTGACTTCCACGGTCTGCGGCACCACGACCGTGACAGGAACTTCCTGCGTCACCGGGACCTCGCGGGTGGCGGTGACCGTCCGGACCGTTTCCACCGTCACTGGCACTGTCACCGGGACCTCCTGCGTCACCGGCACTTCTCGGGTAACTTCTACCTCGACGGTTTCGGGTGGGCTGGCGCATCCCACGGCAACCAATGTCAGCGTCATGCTGATGGCGACGACGCCTGCTCTGAATAACATGGTGGCTTTCTCCCAATAGCACGAGCCTGTCTTCGAGACCGTGGTGAACATTTTCATCGTCAGCAGAAGGGAAGGCCAAGCCCGTGGTCGCCAAACCTTCGCAGTGAGGCGGGAATGCAACCGGTCAGAGGGTTGCCGGTCAGTTCCAATTGCTGGAAGCGTGGCAGGTCGCCCAGTTCCGGCGGGATCTGACCTGTCAGTTGGTTGTCGCTCAGGAACAGGCCCTCCATCTCGGTGAGGTTGCCCAGCTCGGGAGGGATGTTGCCGGTGAGTTGGTTGCCGTCCAGGGCCAGGAAGCGTAGGTCTCGCAGGTTGCCCAGTTCCGGCGGGATTGGTCCGGTTAATCGGTTGTAGCCCAGGCCGAGATGGTCCAGGTTGGCGCTAAGATCGATGTGTCGGAGGTTGGTCAGGTTCGCCAAGTCAACAGGGAACTCACCACGTAGCGAGTTTCTTCCCATATCCAGGCGGACTACACGGTTGGCGGCATCCGCTGACACGCCATGCCATGTGTCCAAAGGCCCGCTGCTCAACCAGTTGTCGCGGTTGCGCCAGTTGTCCCGCGTCAACCATTCTTGCCGATTCCTGTTGCCTCATTCAGAAATGTTACCGAAACTTTAGCACTTGGGGTCCGCCCCAACCAGCGCTAATTCCGGCATTGCAGGGAGTCCCGCCATGGGCTCGCCAGCCGCGGCGTAGACTAGCTCTTTGCTCATGATGCCGCGCCACTGCTGCACTCTGCGTTGCAACGTGCGCAGGTGAGCCCGGCTGAAACGATCTGGCTCAGCTTCTTGCAGTCGGCCCAGCAATACCACCGCACTGGCGTCCGGGTCTTCCTGCAACCAGCCCAGCACGTCGCACCACACTCCCTCGAAAGGATCTGGCCGAGTTCGCCAGGTGCGGGGCGGTTGCACCCGCCGCTCCTTTGAGGTGTGCGCTGCATCCTGCTGCCACAGATCAGGCAACTTGGCCAGGAACTGTTCCAGGCTCTCGCCGCTGGGAGTGGGCCGGATTTCGGGGAACGTAACCGCTGCCAGGGCCGACTGGGCTTCCCGGATGGCGTGCAGCAGCGCCACTGGGTCCAACTTGCCCCGATACTCACTCAGCGCCGCTTTCAGCTCCGCGCTGACCGCGTCGTGCTGCATCACCCGGTCGCAGGGCGTGGCGGGCGGACTGTACCGCTTCACCACCCTGGAGCCGTGCCGAGTTTTCTCCACCAACTTGAACGACGGCTGGAAGTAGTTCACGTACTGCCGCACCGCCCCATACAGGTGAGCCATGGTCTGACCGGCCACCGAGCCGGAGTAGCGGTCATGACCGACGAAGTGGCGGACCACCGCGCCGTTCTTCTGCTCGATCCAGGCCTGGTCGTTCTTGCGGTAGGGTCGGGAACGGGTGAACTCGATGCCCCGCTCGGCGCACTACTTGATCAGCGTTTCGTTGATGAACACGCTGTCGTTGTCCGAGTCGATGCCTCTGACGGGGAAGGGCAGCTGCCGTCCGATGGCCTCCAGTCCTGCCACCACCAGGGATTGCTCCCGCGCCAGCAGGGGCAGATATCGGTGGCCACCAGGCTATGAATCATGGAGCCCCACAGGGAGCCGCCGTGGTGGTCCACCAGGTCAATCTCCAGGTGTCCCGGTGGCGGCCCATTCCAATCGGCGAAGGTCGGCACCCGAATATTGCGGCCCAGCGACTGTTGCCTCCGGCGTCTGAGCCGGCGGCCCGCCGGTGTCCTGATGGGCTGGAGCAGTCGGTCCAGGGTGGCGGCGCTGGCTGCCAGCAGCCGTTGGCGCACCCGAGGGTCCAGATCCAGGTGGCCATGGCGCTCCATGGACTCCACCAGGTGGGGCAATGCCGCCTTGAGCCGTTTCCCGCAGATCCGGTCAGCAGCTTCCCAGACCAGGATGACTGCTTCTCTCACAGCCTCGTCGTAGATGCGCCGGCCCTTCACGGCGGGCTGCTGCTCTCCGTCGTCGCTGGACTGCCTCAGCAACCTGATGCCATGCTTCCGGTGGTGGCCAGTTACCGCGATGAACTCGTCCAGAATCCGGCTTTTCTCCCCCTTGGATGAGGCTCGGTAGCGGTCTCGGATCGTAGCCAGCAGTTCCTGTTTTGCCATCTTGCTGATGCCGCCTCCCACGCGATTGCCTCCCCATTTTGGGTAACATTTTATTTGAGGCAACCACTTTCGTTGGGTAACGGTTTTGTTGCGGCAATGCGCTACCTGCGTTCTCCCGACGGCGCGCGCGGTGAGACCCTGATCGCGGGCCCTCTGCTGGGCGCGCTGCGCACGGTGCGCACGGTGCGGGAGGTGGAACGCCTGGCTGATGCCGTCGAAAGCCTGCCCGACGATCGGCCGGAGCTGGCCCTGCTGGACGGCACCCTGGCCTTCTGGGATCTGCAGCGGAGTGAGTATCTCCGCTATATCACGGTGGCGAAAGACGCTGCTACGTTCTACAATCAAAGACGACAGCCAGAGTGACAGATGACTACACCCATCGCCACCTTCGAGGACATCCTGGCCGCCATGGAGAACAACCCCAGGCTCCAGGCGGCCCTACGCCAGCATGTCCTCGACCAAGAGTTTCTGCAACTGCCCGCCATCGTGAGGGAGCTCCAGCAGGCCGTCGCCCAACTGACCCAGCTGGTGCACGACTACATTACCGCTACCAACACCCGGTTGGAGCAGATAGAAGCGCCCTTGGCCAGGCTGGAGGGCGACGTGACGGAACTGAAAGCCGGGCAGGCCAGGCTGGAAGGGAACGTGAACCGGCTGATTGGCTCGGACTACGAGCGCAAAGCGGCTCGTCGCGCCAGTCGGCTGGCGCAGCGCAACCTGTCGCTCCGGGACCTGCATGTCATCTACGCCATCACCACGCCGGACAGCAATAGGCTTCCGGAGTTGCTGGACCGAGCCATAGCGGCCGGCCGCATTGACGCTGATGAAGCCGACGATCTGGAAAACGCGGACGTGATCCTGTCCGGCCCCGACCACTACGTGGTGGCGGAGACGTCGGTAACGGTGGACAGAAACGACGTCATGCGAGCCAGGACTCGGGCTGACCTGCTAGCTCGGGCCACCGCAGCCAGCGTGACAGCGACGGTTATTGGCGCGCAGGCCCTGGACTTGGCCGTTCAGGACGCGGCCGTCAACGACGTCGCGATAATGATCCTGCCAGAATAGACCGCAGCCATCGCTGCTGACATCGAAAGAGCATCTGCACGGAGTCGAGCAAAGTCGGAGACCTCGTGCTTCGTCTCACCAATTTGTAGGCCCGCCATGGCGACCGGGGCAGCCTATGGTATCGACCGTCAGACCCGTGTGGTGCACCGCGTGGCGTGCGACCGTTACCAGAATTTGGGTCGAGGTCGCGCGCTTTTCCTGGGAAGGTTTCCGACACCGACCGGCGCGCTGATGACAGCCTGGAACATCGGATATTATCGTGCTCGCATCTGTGCCGCGTGCGATTATCTGGTGGCTGACGAGATATTCAGAACGCGTCGCCGCCGATAGTGGAAAAGCCGAAGACGGATCGTCAGTTCGCTTCGGTCAACACGCCCGTGCCCGTACTGCTATCAATGAGGCCGCCGTAATTCCGGCCGACCAGCAGTCCGATGTGTCGCCGCCCGGTCACGTCGCCGCTGGCTTCACAGTTGCTGATGTCACCGCCGTTGTCTCCGATCAGCCCGCCCACATATTCGTTGCCCGACGCGGCTCCCGAGGAGACGCTGCCGTCGACCGAGCCCTCGGTGTTCTGACCTATGAGGCCTCCAACATAATCGGCGCCGGTGGCGCTTCCTGCCGCCATGCTGCTGCGGATTGATCCCTCTTCGTTAAGTCCCACCAGGCCGCCGACATGGTTGTTTCCCACAGCGGAGCCGCTGGCGTCACAGCGCGTGACGTCGCCGCGGTAGTTCCGGCCGATCAGTCCGCCGACAAAATCCTCGACGCCGGTGGCGTCGCCGCTGGCGCTGCAATCGCTGATGTCGGCGTCGTTGTATCCCACCAACCCACCGACGTTGGAATCGCCAGCGGCATTGCCCCGAGCGATCCCTTCCTGCACCACACCGTCATTATGGCCGACCAGACCGCCCACGTTTTCGCCGCCGGCGGCCGAGCCGTTGGCGGAGCTCGCGGTGATGGTACCGGCGTTGCTTCGGCCAACCAGCCCTCCCACGTTGCCGTTACCCGTGACGACACCATCGGCCGAGCTGTTTTCGATATCGCCCTCGCTGTTGCCAACCAGACCGCCGACGTCGTCTTCGCCGGACACTGCGCCGGACGCGGAACTGTCATCGATCTTTCCGCCGTCTTCGTGGTGTCCTACCAGACCGCCTACTTTGTCGTTACCCGACACCTCTCCGGTAGCTGTACAAGATGTGAGGGTGCCGCCATTGTTTCGTCCCGCCAGGCCGCCAACGTTGTCAGCGCCCTGAACTGCCCCCGATGCGGCGCAGCCGTCGAGGTCTCCGCCGTTGTAACCCGCAAGCCCACCGACATTGCTGTTTCCGGTGGCCGGGCCTTCTGCAATGGTCTGCGTCAGCATACCTTCTTCGTTGCGCCCGATCAGACCTCCAACGTTGTCGTGGCCCGAGGCAGGGCCCGTGGCGACGCTGTTGCTGACAACACCGTGTCCGTTGTAGCCAACGAGCGCCCCTACATTGTCCTGGCCCGTCGCAGCACCGTGTGCGCTGCTGTCGCTGATCTCGCCGTCGTTGCGCCCGATCAGGCCGCCAGTGTCGGTTTTGCCGGCGACGTCACCGCGTGCAACGCCCTTGCTGACCCTGCCGCCGTTGCTTCTTCCCACCAGTCCTCCGACGTTTGCGTTCCCGGACACCGCGCCACTGGCAGTGCCAGCGTCAATGACGCCGTTGTTGAACCCTACCAGCCCTCCAACGAAGACCGTACCCATCACGTCGCTATCCGCAATGCTGCCGCGAACCGCGCTCCCAAAATTGCTGTCGACGCGTCCGACGAGGCCGCCCACATGTCGCATTCCGGTTACGCTGCCGCTGGCTGCGCTGTCATTGATTCGCCCCCCCTCCTTATCATCTCCGGCCAAGCCCCCCACAAAATCGTTGCCCGTTACGACGCCGCTGATCGTGCAATCAAGTATGCGGCCTCCCGCTTCATTGTTTCCGACTAACCCTCCCACGTAGTCGCGGCCGGTGACTTTGAGATTAATCAGCCTGACGTTCTTGATAATCCCGCCGCTGCTAAATCCGAACAGCCCGGCGTAGTCCTGGTCCGGCCGGTTGATGTACAGATTTTGTATGGTGTGTCCGCCACCCTCAAAAATGGTTTCGAAAAGCAGTTGATCGTTGGAACCCGAAGAGTAACCCAACGGCTCCCATCCCAAACCGGAATTCCAATGGGCGTCACCAGCATCCGGGCTGCCATTGCGATTGGTGTCCAAGTCGAGGTCGGTAATCAACTCGTAGCCTTCGCATCCACCGCCGAGACATCCCATGTCTTCCGCAGAGTCTGGGAAAGCATCCTGGTATTGAGCCGCGTTAACCGGCTCATCAACTACTCCGTTACCGTCCATGTCATATCGGATCGCATTCAGTTGGGCCGGGTTGGAGATTTCGATCAGGCCGTCGTCGTCAATGTCATAGTCTCCATTCAATCCTGAGACTGGACCTTTAGTGGGCTCCGGTTCCGGAGCCGGTTCCTCTGTAGCATCCGGAACGGCAGTGGGAGTCGCCCGCAGAGCAGACACTGCATCGCTTACGGGAACAGGCGTAAACAGCGCCGTCACGGAGCGTGTTGGAGCGGCACCGGCAACACTCGGAGACGGGGAAGGAATCGCCGTCGGGGTTGTACCCGTCTCGGTGCGATCAACTCCCGCCGGAATATCAGGTCCTGCCCCGAAGCAGGCGACGGCGAGCATGAGGACTATCGCCAGGCCAGTGGCGGAGGGAAGTACTTTCGTCCAGAACGCGAGTTGGGTAGATTTCATCGCCTTGAGCACGCTTATCATTCTGCCTCGCTGGGGGATATCTGAGTGCGGCCAAGCGGCGCGCGGCGCAACCGGACCACCAACTGGTGCCAATGGCCGACTCCGGGGACCGCAACATGTACGCCACAACGAAGCGTCGGTCTCCGCGTGAAGACGTTGGTTAGTGAGGAGGACTCTGGATCAGAGCACATTGAAATAGATTAGATTATGGCTCTCAGTTACGAGCCCCCGCCGTTGCCGACGGGGGCTCGTTTTCGGATCGTCGGTCGCCGCGCGGGCGATCCTGATCCGGCGCGTTTGTCAGTGACTACGCGGTGGTGCGCCGTCCCATGACGATGGCCACGATCCCGATTATCACGGCCACGATGGCCACGATCAGCGCGATGATGCCCATGGAACCGGCGGAACCGGCCGGGCCGATGTTACCCGCGGGACCCGGAGCGCCCGGAGGGCCCGGAGGCCCGGCGATGCCCTGCTCGCCCTGCGGACCCGGAGGCCCGTCTGCGCCTGCGGCTCCGTCGCGGCCAGCGGCTCCGGCGGTGCCGTCAGCGCCAGCGGGTCCGGGGACGCCCGGAGGGCCAGCCGCGCCGGCAGGACCCGGAGGCCCCTGGGAACCGTCCTGCGCGGCCAGGTCGGCCGACAGGTCCATGACCATGCGGTCACCGCTCATCCAGGTGTACTCGTAGTCCACCGTGCGCTCGCCGACCATGAAGGTGACCATCGAGTCCATTTCCATGGGCTGCATGAGCTGCAACTCGAAGCCGCCTCCCTGCATAGCCATGGCGGAACCGATCTTCTCGTCACCAGCCATGGCGACGATCATGGTCCCCTCGGGCACGGGAAGGCCGTCGGCCATCGCGTTGCCGAATATGAAGGCGGGCGGCACGTTGGCCCGTGGCGCATCTCCCTGAGCCGCAACCAGGCCCAGGGGCAATGCGATCAGCAGGGCAATCAACGCCACCGCCGCCATCGCTCCAATTCTCTTCATCTCATTTGCTCCTGCTTGGGGTGGTCCCCCCACCCCCGTAGCCTGGGCCACGGGAGCAGGGGCGCTTTACTGGACACTCATTCAGTCGGTTGACTGTCGATCCCCTGCGGGGACGACGGCCTACCAGACCTCCAGGTTCCAGCAGTCGTCGCCGCGGCAGGTGAGACTGCGGACCTTGTTGTTCAGCACAACTTCGTCCATGGTCTCGCTGACCAGGATCCAGTAGGCCTCGCCGTTGGACATCTGGGTCAGGGTGTTGAGCTCGGCGAACTCGGGGCGCGGGTCGTGGAACGACCAGCTCTTGCCCACGTCGTCGAAGTGGAAGATGGCAACCAGGCTGTCACCCAGGTTCTCCACGGCTCCGGGGAGCTCGGCGGGAGCGCCGCCGGCGGCGGACTCGGCCAGAACCTTCAGTTCGCCGATGGCCACGGTATCCTTCACCTTCAGCTGGACGCTGTAGGTGCCGGGGTCGAGGCCGGGAACCAGGACGTCGGCAACCGTGATGTTGCCGTCGCGGTCGGTGTGGGCGTTCAGGTTGCCGATCTCGCTGCCGCCGATCTTGACGCTGGTGGCGTCGGTGTACACCGGCATGTTGGTAGCGGAGATGCTGATGGTGTCGCCGGGCTGAGCTTCGCCCGGGTCAACCGTGATGGTCGCCACCGGAACGTCGAAGGTCGCAATCTTCACGATGGTGTCGTCGTACTTGACCTCAACCTGGATGGTGGAGGGGATGGCGACGCCGCGATGCACCTGGTGCTCCACGGTGAAGCGGCCCGCGGTGTCCGCGAAGGCGGAGTACATGCGGCCCCTGGCGGTGTTGTCCTTCACCGTGATGGTGACGGCTTCCTCCAGCGGGTTCTCCGGATTGTCCACCGGCCAGTTCTGGCCGGCGACGCTGATGTAGTCCCGGGGGCCGGCCACGTCGGGGGTGATGGTGATGGTGGGTTCGGCGATGTCGAGGGTCACGCTGCCGGTGAATCCCTTGTCGTCCTCGACGTCCAGGGTGTGGCTGCCCGCGATCAGGGTGGGATCGCTGGCGTTGGTCATGGCCGGCGCGAGGTGAATGGTGGCCACGAACTGACCCGCGTTGGAAGTGCTCACGCCGTCCGCGTCACTGGGGCCGCAGTTGTCGTTGGACTCGTCGTCCAGCGTCATCTGCACGTTGTCCAGGGTGATGCTGGAGGCCAGCACACAGGAACTGCCGGCGAAGCCGTTGCCGGTGAGGGTGATGCTGTCGTTGGGCAGCACGTCGGTCTGGCTGGCTGTCACCGTGGACGGGGCCACCGTGATCTTGGCGTCCTCGCTGACTCCACCCCACGCGGCGTCAACGCGAATGGTGCCCTTCAGTCCGCCCGGCATCTCAAAGTTGACGGTAGACGAGCCGTCGGCGCCGATTGCTCTGGCGGCGGAGACCCTGACCATGGGCAACTGGCCCGTGGCAGTGGGGTACACCTGCTGGCCGGCGAGCTTGAGGGTCTCAAAGCCGCCGCTCTTGAAGTCCTGGGCGAAGACGGTGACCGTATCGCCGGAATTCACTTCGGAAGGAGATACCCGGATGGACGGCTCGAGGTTGAAGTCCTCGACGTCGGTGTTGGACATCCGGCCCTCACCGTCAACCATGCAGATGTAGTTGACGTTGCCGGGCTTGAAGGTGGGCGCCGTGACCTCGAAGGTCACCGCAACCTTGTCGTCGGTACCGACAAGCGCGCCGCCTACCTCGGTGCCGTCCTGGATGATGGTGCGGCACAGGTGCTGCGTGAACACCATGTCGGAGTACTTCTTCTTGTTGTCTGCGCTCAGTGCCTTGAAGGCAGCGCTACCACCCCTCGTCCCGTCCGACGTATTGAGCATGTAGCTCATGTTCGTCGAGTTCAGGTCGAAGTGGAAGCAGGCATTGTCGCTATCGGTGCCCAGGGCCGCTTTCATGCCGGCGCAGTCCAGGGTCTCCCACCACTTGGCGACCTCGAAGCGAGCATGGGCCAGGACATACACGCCGGCGGTGGTGCCGTTGTTGAAGCCGGAGCCGGTGACGGTCATCTCGTAGCCGCGGCTGTTGTCCGGGTCGGAGATGCCGATCTTGGCAAGGGTGCTCAGCGGTGCGTTGTCGATCGTGGCGTCCTTGTACATCGGGCCGCCGACGTTGTCGGCGGGACCCAGCACCGAGGCTCCCACGCTGTGTGTGCCAGCTTCCGACGGATTCTTGATGCCGGCGCTCTTCTGGATGACCATGGTGACGGTGTCACCGGACTCTAGGCCATCCCGACCCTCGCAGGCTTGGGTATCGCTGGTGCACAGGTCGGGCAACGACACGCGGATGTCGATGTCGTCCTTGTCCGCGGTGAAGTGGTCATCGGTGTCAATCTCCGGGTTCTGCGTGGCGTACACCCGGGATCCGCTGCCCGTCACGACGGAGCGGCGGGAGTTGGCAGGATCGACGACGAAGTACACGTCGCTGGCGGATATGGACTCGGGCTCCTGGAAGTCGTCCTCCAGGTACAGCACGATGGCGCCGCCCACGGGGACGACCTGCTTCAGCTTGACGGTCAGCTTCAACTCCACGGTGGCGCTGCCGCTGGTGCTGCTGGACTCGATCTTGACGTCGCCGGCCATCGGCGTGGTCGTCGGCCTCGCTGTCGGCGTCGTACCGGGGGTCGGCGTGGTCGTGGGCGTGACGCCCTGGCACTGCGGCAGTAATGGACCCAGCGGCCCGTCGCACAACGGGTCCGTCTGCGCGGCGGCCGGACCCGGCTGCGCAGCCAGGGCAATAAAGGCTGCCAACATCCCGACTACGGCCAGTGACATCGTCAGGACCAGTAGACGAACGTGTTTTCTGTTACCTTTGTTCATCTTCGTTAATCTCCTTCGAGATTGTTCGAGTGGATTGCCGGCGTCCGCGTCAGGACATTCCAAATGCGGACACCGACGCAATCCTTTGTCTCATCTTGCCCGCGTTGCCTAGTTGGCCGCGAACTCCGGCGTCAGGATAACGAACCGCAGAGCGCTGTAGGTACCGCCGGTAACCCGCGCGTACACGGCGAAAATGTACCGTGTTCCACTGCGGATGCCGGGGAAGCGCGCAGTCCTTCCCGTCTCCGGATCACCGGCCGTAACGGTCACCAATGCCGGAGTGCCGTGGATGGTGTACCTGGCAGGGTTGGTCGTATTGATCACCGCGACGGTGTACTCTGTCGCGTTGTCGATGGCTTCCCAGGTCACGACTGCGGTGCCGGTGTTGGCGGCAGTGATATCCGCGGTATCGAAGGATACTTTCAGTTCGTTGGCGCCGGGCTGGAGCGGGGGCACGCAGTCGATCATCTCGCGGTGCCAGCCGTTCTGCAACTCTTGCCGGTTGATGTCTTTCTGCTCGAACACTTCGACGTAGAAGCCATCGTTGGCAGTGCCGCAGGGGTTCTGGACCCGGAACTTGCCCTGCGCGTAGAGGTCAGCGTCGCCAGCGAGGTACGGGGGCGTCAGACCTCCGGGGTTCAGCACATCGTACTGGTCGTACATCAGGGCCATTGCGGAGTTCATTGCTTCGCTCTGCTGGTGCAGAGGCAGCTTCTGTCCGCTGCTCAGGCCCTGCACGTCCAGTCCGGCCGCGCCGCGGCAGGTCGGGCATTCGTCGACGTCGGTGCCGATGACATTGCCGGCCATGTCCAGGAACCGGATCCACACGTGGTCGGCCATGCAGCCAACGCCGGCGTTGGCAGTGACAGTCAACTGCACGCTGGAACTCCCCACCAGCACCTCTACGGTGTCCTGGCCGGTCTCCGGCGTGGGGGTGACGTATCTGCCGCCCTGGACCTGGTACTCAACCTTGTTGACCTTGTTGCCCTGGCGCACGTAGTACAGCGTTTCGCCGTCCTTCACTTCGTACACTATCTGGTTGTTGTTCAAGTGGTGCCTCACGGCGCCGTCGGCGGCTACCGTGTAGAGCGCTTTGCCGTTGAAGCGCGTCTTGTACAGCGTGCTGCCGGCGCCGTTGGCCACCGGCTCCGGCGACAACTCAAGCCGCGAAACCTCGGTAACCCGGCGGACGATATTGCCGCTGGAATTCCGCACGTACTTCGCCGCGTCGTACTGGCCTTTCATGGTGGCGTCCGGATGGTCCCGGTCGTCCCGCATCTGGTCCACGTGGCCCGTCACCGAGTAGCAGTCCTTGCCGGTAACCTGATCCGGCGGCACGACGATAACGGGTTCTTTGCAGTAGATTGCTCCCTTGGCGACCTCTATCAGGTCCTTGTCATCCACCGTGATAATGGCGAAGGCGCCCACCTGTTCACACGCGCCCTCGATTTCAAAGGCGCGGGAGCCGTTGTCGGTGGCTTTCACCGTGAGTGAACCTTCCAGGTCGGTTTCTCTGGTGAAGCTGGCGCCGATCAGTCCGTCGGAGTCCGTGATGGTGATGCCGCCATCCTCGGGCTCGCTCGCGGTAATGGTGACCGTGACGTCGTCTGTGGAGCCGCCCACTTGGAGGTGGAACTTGGCGTTGTAGCCGCCGATTTTCTCCACCACGTAAATTTCGCTTGCGCTCATGCCCCGAAGGTCCGCATACGGGTCTTTCGGTTCCGGCTCAGCCGTGGTGGGCGTCGGCGGCGCCGGCAGCATCGGGTCGCGCTCCGGGTCGGCGGTGAGGGTGTAATCCTCGGCCACCGTCACACTCAGGGTCGCGCTGGCGTTTCCACCTTTGCCGTCGTTGGCGGTGACCCTGATGACGGCGGTCCCCCTCGTCGTTCCGGATATGACGGTCATCATGTTGCCGCTGATGCTGACAGTGGCTACGCCGGTGTTGCTGGATACCGCAGTGTAAGTCAGCGTATCGCCATCAGGGTCGCTGAACGCTACGGACACGTCGATGGGTTGCGACCGCTCGGGATAACGCAGCGACACATCAGCCAAGGAGGTGCCAGACAGGACTGGGGCCTGGTTGGGCTCGGCGGACGGGCACGGTTCCATGGTGCCATGTGCGCCGAGCTGGGCGTGAATTCCGTTGTGGATACCACGCTGCGCTTCTGTCATGTCCGCGCAGGCCGGCCAGTTCTGGTTCGGGTGGTCGCCGGGCCCGTGGGCGTTGGCAGCCCCGGGGTTTGCGGCCAGCACAAGAAACGCGGCCAAGGTGCCGACGATGGCGATTGACATCACCAGCGACACCGGCCAGATGTGCTTTCTCACTTTGTAAGTCATTTGACTAAATCTCCTCTGAGATTGTCTCTGATTTCAACCGTGTCGTTCCGCGAAAGGGGTTGTCGCCAGTGGTTGGCGACGCAATCCCCCTCGCGTTCCGAGGCTAGCCACCGCCCACGCTAATGGTGTTCGAGATGGCCAACTGGATGTTGGTGTCGGCATCGTAGGCGACCACCACCGCGATATAGGTTCCCCGGTCAAGATTGCTGAATGACGTCATCCCATCATCTTGTTGGGTCGCGGCAGGCTTGGCCACGGAGTAGTCCGAGGTGTCGAGCAGCAACACCAAGTGGGACAGGGCGTTCGCGCCGTTCGTCCAGTTGACCTCGATGGTGAGGTTGCCGGGGCTCTCGGTGGTATCGGACGCCATCACCGCGGTCGGCGCGGTCAGCATGGCCGACGTTACCGTGACCCTGAAGGTCTGCGTGGCCTTCGCGCCGGCTGCGTCCGTGGCGGTCACCGTGATGGTGGCCTCGCCTTCCGCCACGCCCGTGATGGTCAACATGCTGCCGCTCACCGCAGCGGTGGCGTACATTTCCATGTTGGACATCGCCGTGTAGATCAGCGTGTCGTCCGTATCAGCGTCGCTGAAGTACATGGACACGTCCATCGCTTCGGACATCTGGCCGGCCATCACCGTCAGATTGGCAATCGTGCCTTTGGCCATGGGGGCGTTGTTGTGCATCAAGTCGGCGGCGGGGAAGCGGACTTCGGCCCACTCGCCTACCACGCTGGTTTTGCTGACGGCGGCGACCCGGTAGTATCGCATCTCGCCGTCGTCCGGCTCATCCGAGTCGGTGTAAGTGGTGCGGGTACCGGTGCTCATACCCAGGGCTATGTAGTCACTGTCCTTGCCCATCACCTTCCGTTCAATCTTGTACATGCCGACCATGGACCCGGCCGGGCCTTCCGGCATATTCCAGATCAGGAGCACACCCCGGGCGCCCACAGCGGTCAGGTTCGAGTCCCTGGCGTTTTCCGCCACCAAGCCAATGGGCATATCGGGCTTGCCCGCCTCGGGAGTCGTCGCGGTCACCCATGCGGTGTATTCGCTGGCCATCGGATTATCGGTCCGTCCAACTTTCACCGCCGCCACGCGATAGAGCCAGGTTTGGCTTTCGCTCAGGCCCTTATGGGGGTAGGTCGTGACCGAGCCGGACTCCGTCATCATGAAGGCAGTATCGGCAGGAATGTCGGTGCCCAGCATTCTCATCTGGACGTTGTATTGCTTGATATCGCTGGCGCTGGTGTCCATAGGGCGGTCCCAGGTGACGGTGATTTGGGTGGAGCTATCCGCCACTGCCCGCACGTTCTGGACCTTGCCCAGGGCGCCGGCCTCGTCAGTCGTAGCGTCTTCGGGGCCGGCCGCAGCGCTGATTGTCTGGGCCGAGCCGATGGCAAAGACGCGGTAATAGACCCTGGTTTCCGGCTTCAGGGACTGGTGCGTGAACCGGGTGTCACTGAATCCGGTGTTGCCCCACAGCGGCTTCCACATCAACGTATCATCGGCTGCCGCAGCGGCCATCCCCTCCGCGTAGTCGATCCGGTAACCGGACGCGGGAAAGTCAATCGGAGCAGTCTCCGGAGGGTCAGCATTAGGATCATCAGCAGTAGCACCGTCGCCGTCATGGTCATACGTCCCGGCCTTCCACATCAAATCGATTTCGCCGTCTCCTCCGGTAGCACCGGTATCATCATCATTGGCGCTATCGAAAATCGGCATGGTCGGGTTGGAGCCGCCGTTCACGACAACGGAGGCGGTGTTGCTATAGCCGCTCCGTAGCACATCGTTATCAGCAACTGTACCCGTCTCGGTGAAAACGCGATAGTACAACCGCTTGTCGGTTACTCCTACGGGGACAGCGTGAGTATGGGTCGCTTGCTCCATTGCCGTTAGGCTCTGAGCACTTGCCGCCGTAACCGGTGGCAGCACGCCGTCATCATGCACGGCGGCGGTTGTACCAACGACATTCGTAACGGTAGCGCCGTCAAAGCCATTGTCGGAATCTGTTTCGGACGGCTCCGGCCAATTTCTTTCGTTCGTGGTCACTTCGACACGAAAGTTCGTGATGGCCATGCCGCCGTTGCTGTTCGGCCAGTACCAGTAAAGATTGACCGCAGTCCCAGCAGCGTTCTTCGCCGCCCGCAGGGTTCCCGGCGGCATCGGAACCTCGCGGGCAGCGGTTATGGCGCTGGCCTCGTTGGAAGGCATCTCGGATACCGCTGTTGCGCTGGTCATCGCAAAGACCCGATAGTACCGCCTGGTTCCGGCCGGCTGCATCTCATGCTCGTACTTGGTCATGGCGTTGTCGGTGAGGATGACGCCGGCAGTTGAGCCGGTAGCAAAGTCCACCGCGACCGGAGACGTAGCCCTGCACCCTGCATCATCGTCCGGCCAACTTGTCGTAGCCGCATTGTCCACGAACTCGATGCAGTATCCGGTTATTTTCTTCCCACCACCGTATGGTTCGGTCCAGCTCAGGTCGATCTGGCTCCACTTTGCGGGGGTGGTGGCAGCGCGGGCTGCCGTCAGGCCGGTGACATCGTCGGGCGTGCCGGCCGTGCCCATGGTGGTATTGGAGTACGTCTCGGAGACCGGCCCGGTGCCAGCGCTGTTGATGGCGAACACCCGGTAAATGTACATCTTGCCGGAATCCAAGCCCGAGTGCGTGTACGTGGTTGCCGTGCTGGCAGAGTCAGGCACGAGCTCCTTGTAAACCACGTTGTCCATGGAATAGTCGATGCGGTAGCCGGTGACCGAGCTGTTTTCCGGCGCTGTCCAGGTCAGCACTAGCGATGTCCGCGCGTCGTTGCCGGATGCTGGCTTAACCAACAGGTCGGTCGGCGCGCCGGGCAGCATTTCGTGGGTCGCCAGGGCCGCATTGGGCGCCAGGGCCGCAAAGATGGCCAAGGCGCCGGCGACGGCTAAGACCGCCACCAAGGGCGCTGACCATATCAGCTTTCTCGTTTTTCTACTCATTTGACAATATCTCCCTTTCGAGATTGTCCTCTGGGTACTTTGAGTTTCTCGGTGCGCCCTCGGCCCGTGGTTTCCGGAGCCTGTTCTCCATCCTGGATTCCTGCTTTCGCAGGAATGACGGTATTGATTGCCTGCGGGCGGGCGTGGGGCGGCTTTCGACAGGTAATTACGCTCACACCTCCTTGTGGTGAGGCCGTCTGCGAGGCCGGTCCTTCGACAAGCTCAGGATGAGCGGATGGGCCGGCCGTGGTCGACGGCTGGGTAGACTTCCAGACTTGCCCGGCAATTGTAGCGACGTCAATATTACGCAAGTATTACCGTAAAACAACCAAATTTGGTTGTTTTAAAAATACACGGCAGCTGCAGCCCAGCCAACGACATCAGCCTGATCCAATTCACTGCTGGTATCGCCGTCTTGCTGCGAATCTTACGCCTAGCCCGGCGGGTCACGTCCGGCGGGTCAGTGACGAGGAGTACGCCCGGCGCAGCGGCGAGGACGCAGAGAGCGTCTCGCCTCCCGAGCCTTTGCACATTGCCGGCGCCCTGCTCAGCGGGGAGGTGCCGATGGCGGAGTACCCGCTGCCTCCGGCGGAGGGCCTGATGCCACCGTTGCCTGATGCCATCCGCTTTCCCGACGCCACGGAGTACGAACTCCGGCACTGGGAGGAGATCCTCACCAGGACGGTGGAGTGGCTCAACCGGTCCCGCATCATGACCCTGGCGAACGTGCCCG
>MKWU01004153.1_pt1 | contig 17618 bp, 13 predicted proteins | sample 809101 | NCBI WGS metagenome assembly MKWU01 (sample SAMN05860141, study PRJNA318959) | sponge metagenome | host: Aplysina aerophoba | place: Slovenia: Piran, Adriatic Sea, Gulf of Piran | collected 2013-05-07
TGCTGACCTCCGGCCGGGCCTCTGCATACGATGACGGGGGTGCGCGGCTCTATCAGCTTGGCCCCGGCGATGCGATCTGGCCGGCGGGCGCGCTCGAAGGGAACGCGAGCAGCGTCGTTGCAGACGAGCCCTGCCGGTCTCTGACGCTGCCGCCCGATACCCGCCGCTGGCTGGAATCGCACCGGGAGCAGCTCGCGTTCAGGCTCTACCGATACCTGCTCACCGGGCATTTTCAGGCCGAGCCGGAAGGCGGTTTCTCGCAAGAGAAGACCGGCGACCAAGGGGACTCTTCGCCGTGAAACGCTTCGGCGCGACCGCCGCCTCCGCGACCGCCGCCCTCGTGGCTTCCGTCCTCGTGACCGCCTCCCTCGCGAGCGCCCAGGAACAGGGTGCCATGATCGAGTGGCCCTATGTCGGCGCCGGGCAGGCGCACGCCAAGTACTCGACGGCCGAAGACATCACCGCCGCCAACGTCGGCGAGCTGGAGATCGTCTGGCAATGGGAGCCGAACGAGAGGCCTCTGGAGGAGTACGGCACGTGGCCGGGCCCGTTTCAGGCAACGCCCATCATGGTCGACAACGTGCTCTACCTGTCGACCATGTACATGCGCGTGGCGGCCCTCGACGCGGAGACGGGCACCGAGCTCTGGACCTTCGATCCCAAGGTCTACGAGGGCGGCCCCAAGGGAGCGGGGCCGCGCGGCTTCAAGCACCGGGGCGTCGCCTGGTGGAGCGACGGAGACGATGCCCGCATCTTCCTCAACAGCCGCGACCGGCTCTATGCCATCGACGCCGCGACCGGTGAGCTGGACGCAGCCTTCGGCAGCGGCGGGAGCGTCCTGCTGACCGAAGGCCACGGCCGCCCGGTGACCCGCTTCGAGTTCGACCAGACCTCGCCGCCGGTGGTCTTCGAGGACCTCGTGATCGTCGGCAGCCGCATCCCCGACCGGCTGCAGCGTAAGTTCGACCCGCCCGGCTCGGTGCAGGCGTTCGACGTCCGCACGGGCGAGCGCCGCTGGGTCTTCTTCACCATCCCGCAATCGGCCGACGACTTCGGCGCGGACACCTGGGAGGACGAGTCCTGGCGCTACACCGGCCACGCCAACGTGTGGGGGTTCATGTCACTCGATGCCGGGCGCGGGCTTCTGTACGTGCCGACGAGCACGCCGAGCAGCGACTACTGGGGCGGGCGCCGCCCGGGGGCGAACCTCTTCGCAGAGTCCCTGGTGTGCCTGGATGCGCGCACGGGCGAGCGGCAGTGGCACTTCCAGACCGTGCACCACGGCTTGTGGGACTATGACCTCGCCGCAGCACCCAACCTCGTGACGATCACGGTGGACGGGCGCGAGATCGACGCGGTGGCGCAGGTATCCAAGCACGGCTTCACGTACGTGTTCGACCGGGTGACGGGGGAGCCGGTGTGGCCCATCGAGGAGCGCGCGGTGGACACGACGACCGACGTGCCGGGCGAGGTGCTGTATCCGACCCAGCCGTTCCCGACAAAGCCGCCGGCCTTCAGCGGGCAGGGGGTGTCGCTGGAGGACGCGAACGATCTCACGCCGGAGATCCACGCGCTCGCGGTGGAGGAGATAAAGCAGTTCCGGCTGGGGCCGCTCTTCACGCCGCCGAGCTTGCAGGGGACGCTTCAGCGCCCCGGCGCGAGCGGCGGCGCCAACTGGGGCGGGGCGGCATTCGATGCCGAGAGCGGGCTCCTCTTCGTGCGGACATCGGAAGAAGCCGGCACCAACCAGGTGTGCGTGAACGAAGGCAACGATCCGGAGGTCGACGTCGCGTACAGCAACAACTGTCCCTACGGGGCGACGCTCCTCATGTTTCGAGAGGCCGAGGGACCGGGCGCCGCGCCAACGCCCGAGAGCAAGCTCGGCCCGATCCCGCTCATCAAGCCGCCCTACGCCCATCTGGTGGCGATCGACCTGAACGCAGGCGAGATCGCGTGGAAGGTGCCCTTCGGCGAAGGCAGCCGCGAGCTCCGCGAGCACCCGCTGCTGCAAGGCGTCGCGCTGCCGGAGCGCCTCGGCACGCGCGGCAATTCCGGTCCGATGGTGACCAAGGGGGGCCTGGTGTTCCTCGGCGGCGGCGCGCCTTACCTCTATGCCTTCGACGAGGCGACCGGCGCCGAGGTCTGGCGCGGCGCGGCGCCCTCCAAGACCTACGCCAATCCGATGACCTACCGGGCCCGGTCGGGGCGGCAGTTCATCGTCATCGCGACCGGTGCCGGGGCGGACGCAGCCCTCGTCGCCTTCGCGCGGCCCCGGTAGCCGGGCGGCCGGTGACCCTGCGCGGCCCAACAAGTTGCGTCCGGCGGAGCATGACCGACTCGTGAATGGCCGGGTGTAAGGGACCGGCGTTGCTGATAGCGTTACAGAGGGAATAGGGAGGACTTGAAATGACCGTAAGAGTGATTCTCGACGTCAAGGCGAAGCCCGGTACCGGGGACGAGGTGGTTGCGTTCTTCAGGTCGATCCTTTCGGAGACGCGGGCCTACGAGGGTTGTACGAGAGTCGAGACGCTGCAGAACAGCGCCGACGCCGACAATGTGCTCCTGGTGGAGGATTGGGACACTCACGAGCAGTACGAGAAGTATCTGTCCTGGCAGCGGGAGAGGGGCGTCAGCGACCGGCTCAAGCAGGCCCTCGCCGGGCCGCCGAGCATCCGGCACTTCGACGTGACCGACGCCTGAGTCCCGAGCGGGACAAGTCCGACGCCTTGCGCGCGATCCGTCCGCGCGACGTGGCGTAAGCAGGAATATCCGGCCCGCTTTCGAGCCCCCTTACGCCTCGGCCCAGCCGTCCTTGTGGGCGCAGAAGGTCTTCACGTCGAAGACCGTGTGGGCGAAGAGCCACTGGCCGTCGCGCTTCACCAGCCGGTCGTCGTAGGTCGCGAAAATCCAGCGCGCCTCGTCCTGGCCCTCGTCGTTCAGCGCCGTGCACGGCATGAGCAGCCACCACTGGCCGCGCGCGGTGTCGCCGTCCACGTCGATGATCTCGTTCAGCGCCAGATGGGCGGCGAAGCTGATCTGCTTGCCGACCCCGCGCACCATGTCGCCGAAGGCCTCGGCGCCCTCCTGCCGGCCGAAGGCCTCGCCGCCGTCCCAGACCGCATCGGGCGTCATCAGCGTCATGATGCCGTCGGCGTCGTAGCCCGCGTCCGCGTAGGCCATGTAGCGGTGCTTGAGGCGGCGGATCGCCCCGATGTCCTCGAGCCGCTGGATGCGCTCTTCCAGAGTTCCGCTCATGGTCAGGCCTCCACCCAGCCGTCCTTGTGCGGCTTCACGAAATGGATATCCACGGCAAGGCTCTCGAACATCCAGGTGCCGTCGCGGCGCACGTAGCGGTCGTCGTACTCACCGAGGAGCCAGACGGCGGTCTTCACGCCCTCCATCACGATGGTCGCCGGCATGATGATCCACCACTGCCCGCGCGCGCTATCGTCATCCAGGTCCACGTCGATCCGCTCGTTCATCACCAGGTGCCCGGCGAAGACGATCTGGGACGAGACACGGGTGAAGTGGGCGTGGATCGCCTCTCGGCCCTCGTAGCGACCGAAGTCGTCGCCACCATCCCAGATCCCGTCCTCGACGAACTGCGCGGCGATGCCGTCGGCGTCGTAGCCGTCGTCGCAATAGGCGCAGTACTGGTGCTTCAACCGCTTGATCGCCTCGACCGATTCGAGTGTCTCGACGCGGCGTTCCAACTCGCTCACCGCCATAACGTTCTCCCCTCTTTGCTGCGCGCGCCGCGATCCGGCGCAGGTCGCGGGGCCCGCGGCGCTGGCCGCGGACCCCGCGCCGAGTGCTAGTTCTTGAGAATGACGTCCTTCGGAATCGGGCCCGCGGTCACGTAGCCCTCCATCCGGGGCGTGCCCTCATCGGTGCAGATGATGGCGTAGCGGGCCTTGTCCTGGATGTGGAGCTGGTCGGAGAAGCTGCGCGGGCCCATCAGCGTGGGCTCATCCGTGAACTTCTCCATCTCGGCTGTGACCGCCGCCGAATCCACCGTGCCCGCACTCTCGACGGCCTTGGCCCAAAGGTCCATCAACACGTAGCCCGCGATGGGGAGCGAGGTGGCGGTGGGCTCGCCTTCCTTGGCCTCCAGCTTCTCGAAGAACGCGTCGACCTCCTCGCCGGCGCCGCCGTACAGCGAGCTGAACGCGGCCGCGCAGAAGTTGCTGAGGTTGGGCACGGCGTCGAGCCAGTAGTGGCCATCCATCGCAACGCCCGAGACGATCAGCGTCTCGATGCCTGACGCGCGCATTTGCTTGATGGCAGACGCAGCGCCCGGCACATAGGAGCAGACCGCGATCACGTCAGGCGTCGTGTCGAGCGCCTTGATGCGGTCGATCTGGCCCTGGACCGACGGGTCGTTGTTCTGGAACACGTCGAGGCCCAGCATCGTGGTGCCTTCCAGCCGCGGCCACGCCCACTCGAAGCCGGCGCAGACCGACTTGTTGTACTCGATGGTGTCGTCCCGCAGCAGATAGGCCGTGCGCGCGCCGCGATTGTCGTATGCGTAGGTGGCGATGGAGGCGCCGTCGAGGTGCGCCGCCTGGCCGCCGGTGAAGGCGAAGGGGCCGATGCCCTCGATCCCCGCCTTGGCATCGCCCGCACAGAGGAAGAGCGAGATCAGGCCTGCGTTCTGCGCCGCATTGGCGGCCGGCGCCCCCATGTCGAAGTCGCAGTCGACGAAGACCACGCTCGCGCCATCGTCGATGACGATCTGGCCCGCCTTGACGCCTTCCTCGCGTTCGGACTTCGAGTCCGCCTGCGCGATCACGAGCTGCTTGCCGAGCAGCCCGCCGGCGGCGTTGATCTCCTCCAGCCTGATCTGCGCCGCCAGCGTCGCGGGGCCGGTGTAGGCCGCCTGCCAGCCGCTGGTCGAGACGGCGAAGCCCACCACGATTTCGTGGTCGTCCGCCTGCACAGCGGTTGCTCCGCCGGCGACGAGTGCGCCGGCCATGACGGCGCCCACCATACGTTTCAACATCGACGATCTCCCTTTGGTCGGTCGTTTGATTTGTCGCGACGGCCCAAGGTAGGGCGAGCGGCCGGGTGCATCAACCGCGCGCCGCAGGGTATCTCGGCGCAGCACAAGGGAGGGCGGAGGGGGAATCAGCGGTCGAGAGTGTCGGCCTTGCCCGGTATCTCCCACCACGCATCGAGAACGGTGCCATAGACCGGTATCGCCTCGGGCCGGCCGAACTTGCTCCAATAGGCGTAGCGGTCGTCGTTCAGGTGATAGAGGGGGAGGAGGTAGTGCCCCCACAATATCACCCGGTCCATGGCGCGGATGATATCGACGAAATCCTCGCGCTCCCGCGCCTGGGTCATGCGGGCGATGAGGTCGTCGACGACCGGATCCTTGATTCCCGGATAGTTGCGCGTGCCTTCCTCATCGGCGGCGGCGACGCCCCAGTAGAACGCCTGCTCGTTTCCCGGCGAGAGCGACATGCCCCAGCGGTAGATGATCATGTCGAAGTCGTAAACGTTGCGCCGGTACTGGTACTGCGCCGTGTCCACGGTGCGCACCTTCGCCTCGACGCCCAGCCGCTCGAGATTACGCGCGAAGGCGAGCCCGATCTTCTCGTTGCCCGGGTTCACCAGCAGGATCTCGAACGCGAGCGGCAGGCCGTCCGTCGCCCGCTTGAGAGTCCCGTCCTGTACCTGCCACCCGGCCTCCGCCAGCAGGCGCCGAGCGTGGGCGAGGTTCTTGCGCAAGCCGCCCTCGACGGCGGGCGCGTGATAGGCGGTATCGAACAGCTCGGGCGGGAGTTGGTCACGATGGGGCTCCAGCAGAGCCAGCTCGCCGCCCTCCGGCAGGCCGCGCGAGCCCAGCTCCGAGTTGTCGAAGATGCTGTTGGTGCGCACGTAGGCGCCCTGCAGCAGCGCCCTGTTCACCCACTCGAAATCGAAGGCGAGCGAAAGCGCGTAGCGTGCCGCGCGATCCTCGAACATCGGCCGCCGCGTGTTGAAGACCAGCGCGAACATGCCGGAAGGCCGCCCGTGGGGCAGCTGCTCGATGGTGACGCGGCCGTCTTCCACCGCCGGGAAGTCGTAGCCGGTCGCCCACCGCGTCGCCGAGCGTTCCAGGCGCAGGTCGTACTCGCCCGCGCGGAACGCCTCCATCATCACTTCGTCGTCGCGGTAGTAGTCGAAGCTGATGCGGTCGAAATTATGTTGCCCGCGGTTGATCGGCAGGTCCCGCCCCCAGTAGTCGGGATCCCGGCGGTAGACGATGCCGCGGCCGGCATCGACGCTCTCGATCGTGTAGGGGCCGCTGCCGAGCGGCGGCGTCAGCGTCGTCTCCTCGAAGGTCACCGACGAGTAGTACGCCTTCGAAATGATCGGCATGAGCCCGAGGATCAGCGGCAGCTCGCGGTCCGGCGTCTCTGTGTCAAAGACGAACCGCACCGAGCGCGCGTCGGGCCGCTCGATCTTCCGCACCTTGTTGTAGTAGAGCCGGTGGTTGGGGCGGCCCTGCTCCTTCAGCGTCTCCCACGAGAAGATCACGTCGTCCACGGTGATCGGGCTGCCGTCGTGGAAGCGCGCCTCCGGCCTCAGGCGGAACAGGACGGACGAGCGGTCGTCCGGCACCTCGATCGTTTCGGCGATCAGCCCGTAGAGGGAGAACGGCTCGTCCCAGGTGCGCTTGAGCAGGCTCTCGAAGAAATGGTGCCGTCCCGGCGCCGCCACGCCCTTGATGATGAACGGGTTGAGATTGTCGAAGGTTCCCGTGACGGCGCGCCGAAGCTCCCCGCCCTTGGGCGCGTCGGGGTTGGCGTAGTCAAGATGCTGGAAGTCGGGGCCGTACTTCGGTGCCCCATGCATCGCGATTCCGTGGACCGACGCCGCCATGGACGGCGCGCCTGCAAGCACGAGCGCAACCAGCGCCGCCGCCGGCAACAGCCACCGGGCCGTGACCCGGCGGCGAGTATCACCCTCGGACATCAAAAGGTGACCACGCTGCGGATCGATTCTCCCTGGTGCATGAGGTGGAAGGCCTCGTTGATCTCGTCCAGCGGCATTGTGTGGGTGATCATCGGGTCGATCTCGAGCTTGCCGTCCATGTACCAGTCGACGATGCGGGGCACGTCGGTGCGGCCCTTGGCGCCGCCGAAGGCGGTGCCGCGCCAGACCCGGCCGGTCACGAGCTGGAAGGGCCGCGTCGCGATCTCCTGCCCGGCGCCGGCCACGCCGATGATCGTGCTCTCGCCCCAGCCCTTGTGACAGCACTCCAGAGCCTGGCGCATGGTCTCCACGTTGCCGATGCACTCGAAGCTGTGGTCGGCGCCTCCGCCCGTGAGGTCCACCAGGTAGGGCACGAGGTCGCCTTCGACCTCCTTCGGATTCACGAAGTGGGTCATGCCGAATTGCTCGCCGAGCGCCTGGCGCTTCGGGTTGATGTCCACGCCGACGATCATGTTGGCGCCCACCAGGCGCGCGCCCTGGACGACATTGAGGCCGATCCCGCCTAGGCCGAAGACCACGACGTTGTCGCCGGGGCGCACCTTCGCCGTGTTGATTACGGCGCCGACCCCGGTGGTCACGCCGCAGCCGATGTAGCAGATCGTCTCGAAGGGCGCGTCCTCGCGAACCTTGGCGACGGAGTACTCCGAGACCACCGTGTAGTTCGCGAAGGTCGACGTGCCCATGTAGTGGAAGATCTTGTCGCCGCCGAGCGAGAATCGGCTGGAGCCGTCCGGCATCACGCCCGCGCCCTGGGTCAGGCGGATCGACTGGCAGAGGTTGGTCTTGCCGCTCAGGCAGTATTCGCACTGGCGGCATTCCGGCACGTAGAGCGGGATCACGTGATCTCCCGGCGCCACGCTGGTCACGCCCTCGCCGACCTCCGCCACCACGCCGGCCCCCTCGTGCCCGAGGATGGCGGGGAAGAGCCCCTCCGGGTCCTCGCCCGAGAGGGTGAAGGCATCGGTGTGGCAGACGCCTGTGGCCTTGACCTCGATCAGCACCTCGCCGGCGCGCGGGCCGTCGAGGTTCACGGTTTCGATGCTGAGCGGCTTGCCTGCGCCGGTCGCCAGCGCCGCGCGGACTTCCATCGCTCCCTCCTTGTCGCTTCCGTCAGTTGCGAATCGCTCTCAGCCTACTGTCTCACCAGGTGCAGGGGCGGGCAAGACCGTCGGCGTCCCGGGCAGCGGTGAACCACGGGGAGGGCTTGTGATGCGCGCGAGGTCTACGCCCTCACTTAGGACCGTTCGGCGAACCCTCTATCGCGATCGTCCGTTGCTGTGCCTCCTCCCGAAGAGCGGGCGGCACATCGATCGTCATGCGCAGGAGAGCCGATCCCATCGCCTTGCCGGTCTGGTCGAAGCGCAGAGTCTTCGTCGCCCCGCCGCCGAGGCTGTTTCGCAGAACGATGGCCAGGCTCTCGATATTGTCCATCGGGTAGATTTCGATCTCGCCCTGCACCATGTCGCCGAAATGCTCCTTCACGGCGTCGGCCGTGATGGCGGCGCGAAGATGGCCGTAAATCTCCGGGCTCTTCGCCATGATGCCGATGATGCAGGTGTCGCCCTTGTCGCCGGAGCGGGCATAGGCCAGCTCCCGCAGCTCGACGTCGGGCATCAGTTCACGACCACCTGATCGGTGCGGACGTCGACGTACTCCCAAGGTACGAGGGTGGGCCAGAGCGCGATGACCGGCCGCACTCGCGGCGGCACGCCGACGGCGGAGCCCACCGCGCCGAGGGTCCAGAGGTGCGTGACCTCCTTGCGGACGATCTCGGCGACCTCGCGATCGACGGTCCGGGCCGAAACGCGGAGCCCGACTTCGTTATGGTCGATGTCGCGGATCGGAGCGGTCTCGCCCTGCATCATGTTGATGCCCACGAAGTCGATCCGGGTCTCTTCGAATCGCGGCCCGAGCTCTTCGAAGCGCCGCTCGATCCAGCGCGCCGCCGATTGCGCCTTGGGCAGCGCATCGGGCCAGCCATACCAGATGGTGCCCTCGCCGATGTAGCCATCGCGGTAGCCGATGCAGACCTTGGCGCGGTCCGGCCGTCTGGCGCCGCGCACATCCGAGACTGCGACGCGGTCTCCCCCGAGATCGTCGAGCTGCACCGACGTGAAATCGGCCACCCCATCCGGCATCACGTAGTTGTTGGGATCGATGATCTCGTAGAGCAGGTGCTCCTTGATCGTCCATTCGTTGACGATGCCGCCGCTTCCCTCGAGCTTCGTGATCGTCGCCGTACCGTCCTCGGCGATTTCGGCGATCGGGAAGCCCACCTGCCAGGTCCGATCCGAGATCCGCCACATGTTGGACATGCCGCCCGTGGCGCAGGCGGTGCATTCGATGAGGTGGCCGACCGTGATGGCGGCCGCGATGCGGTCGACATGCTCGTCGTCGTAGGACCAGCCGAACTCGTGCATGATCGGCGCGACGTGCAGCGCGTTGTCCGAGACCCGCCCCGTCACGATCACGTCGGCATCACCCTGCAGCTGCTCGATGATGCCGTCGGCGCCGAGGTAGGCGTTCGCAGCGACGATCCGGTTGGCGATCCGATCCAGCCCTTCCTCGCCGGTATCCATGTTCTCCAACGTGACGCCGTCCGCGCGTAGCCGATCGAGGGTCGGCAGGAGGTCGTCGCCTTCGACGATGCCGATTCGGGTTCCGCCCAAGCCTGCGGCACGCGCCACCTTCGCCACCTCCCGCGCTGCGGCGCGGGGATTGGCGCCACCGGCATTGCTGGTGAGCACGATGCCGCGCTCTCGCGCCGGCGGCAGGCACGCCTCCATCCACGGCACGATGTCCGGAATGAACCCCTTGTCCGGGTCCCGGTCCCGCTGGCGGGTCAGGATCGCCATGGTCAGCTCGGACAAGTGATCGAAGCCGAGGTAACCGATCTCCGCCCGCTCGGCGAGCTGGACGGCGGGCTCCAGCATGTCGCCCCAAAATGCCGAGCCCGCACCGATGTTGACCCGCCGCATTTCGCGCAGCCTCGCCTCGTTTCGGTCTGCAAACGCTAGCACACGCCGGGGAGGGCCACACCCGCCTTGCCTGGTAAGGCCGTAGGTTCGGCGAGCCGGTTTGACATCGGCCGGGCCATGGGGCCATACGATTGGCGTCTCGGGCGGTTCTGCCAATTCTTCACGGTGGGGTTATGGGTATCGTCTTCGGGGGCAGGACCCTCAAGCAGGCCGTCGACGAACGGGATCGCGCGGAGGCGGAGTCCGGACATTCCTATGGCCTGCGCTCGCTTCCGCTGCTCGATGGCGATCCGCCCAAGCTCCAGCGGCTCTATTGGAAGCTGATCACCGCCGCTCAATATGGCCGCGATACCTGCATTCTTCTGTCGACGTCGCCGGCCTCCATCTCCGGCGAGCTCCTGCTGACCATCGCGACACCGGAGGGTAACGCGGTCGCCGCATCCTGGGGGCTGACGGGGCATGCCGGTGCGCTCAAGCTCATGATCTCGACCATGGCCGAGTTCGGCTATGACGAGGATCCCGGCACGGGTGGGATCAACGACGGCGATATCTTCAGCTGCAACGATCCGGTCTACGGCAGCTCCCAGAACAACGACATCTACACCTGTCTGCCGCTAATACACCGGGACCAGCTGGTTGGCTGGGTCGCCGGCAGCCTTCATATCGTCGATGCCGGCGGCGCGTTGATGCCGGGAATGGCCATCATCTCGCCCACCACCTACACCGACGGGCTGGTCGTGCCGCCCATGAAGACGGGCCAGAATTTTCAGCAGTCGAAAGCCTGGGAACTCACGCTCACGCGCCGCACGCGCCTCGGCCAGCTCAACATCATGGACGACAAGATGAAGCTTGTCGGCGCCATGATCGTTCGCGAGCGGCTGCTGCAAATGGTGGACGAGTTCGGGTCCGAGTATTTCATCGGCGCCGCGCAAGAGATCCTCGAGCGAGACCGCCGCATCATCGTCGACCAGATCAAGGCCTGGCAGGTTCCCTGGACCTCCCATCACCCGCGCGTCCGCGTCCTGCAGCTTGCGGACGTGATGGGGAAGGCGTTCCCGGCGGCGGCAACCGACCACATGATGCACGAGCCCGCGACCTGCCAGTTCGAACTCGACGGCACCGTCGTTCAGGATTTTCGGGGTGCGAGTTCCGAGAACCTGACCAGCCACAACATCTACGAGGGCGGCTACAACCTCGGGCTCTACATCGACTATCCCGTCCTGGCGATGACACCCACTATCAACAGCGCCATCCAGAACGTCACCAGGCGCAAGACCGATCCCGGCACGATCTTCAATCCCAACCGCACCGACCTCGGCTCGACGCTCGGCTGCGTCGTGGCCCTCGATGTCGGCGGCTACGGCCTCGGCCACGGCTACGTGCAGTCGCGCTTCGCCCGGGGTTTCCTGGAGCAGTGCTGGATTGACGAGATCATGTGGTCGATCGCGTCCACCGAAGGCACCTTCGCCAACGGCGAGCCCTACGCAGCAGCAGACTGGAGCCTGGTCTCCAACAGCCCGATGGGGGTGGGCGCCTGGCGTGATGGCATCGCGTGCTCGCTCGGCACGGGCAACCCGACCGGCGATATCGGGGAGGCTGAGGACCACGAGTTCCTGGGCCCGGTGATGGTGCACCTCGCGCGCGGGCTGCTGCAGGATGCCGCCGCCCACGGCAAGTACCGCGGCGCGTTGGGCTTCAACATGGGATGGCTGGTCGACAATCCGGGCGGCACCACCGTCTTTCATTTCGGGGGCTCGCCGATGGGGGTCGGCGGCTCGATCGTCGGCCTGTTCGGCGGATATCCGGCCTTGCCCTATTACGTGCTTCTGCTGCGCGGCACGAACGCGCGGGAGCTGATCGCAAAAGGTATCCCGCTCCCGGCCAGCTTCGTCGAGGCCCGCGAGGCGCTGGCCGAAGGCACGCTCACCGCGCGCGAGGTGACGGACAGTGCAACCGAGGCGCCGGACTGGCAGGTCGAGGACGGCGACCTGATCTACGTCGCGACCGAAATGGGAAGCTCATGGGGCGAGCCGCTCGACCGCGCGCCGGAGCGGGTCAAGGACGATCTCGTGCAGGGGTGGATTTCGCCTGCCGTCGCCGAGACCGTCTATGGCGTGGTCGCCTCCACCGAGGGCGGCACCTGCGCGGTCGATGCGGAGGCGACGGCGGCCGCACGCGCGGCGATCAAGGCGAAACGAAAGGAGCGCGCCATACCGGTCAAGGAGTGGTGGGGCCAAGAGCGGGAGCGGGTCCGCAAAGGCGATCTGCCGGACCTGACGCGGGCCATGTACAAGGATTGCCTCAAGCGTCAGACGTTCCGCGATGGCTTCCTGCCCTTCTGGCACCTGCCGGATGACTATGGGGACACGCTTCGATGACCGGCGCAGGCGGCGGGGATCGCCTCTCCAAAGAGAAGATGAGGCTGCTGGTCGACGGCGACTTGCCGGCCCACGATGTCAAGCAGCTCATTCACGCGAAGGACAAGGACCCCGATCGGTTCTGGACCTATCTCGAGATCCTGCAGGAGCGGGTGCCCTGGTCGAACAAGATCCTCCTGCGCATCTCCGAGCATCTCTACATCGTTCGCAAGGAGCCCGAGGGCCGGATCGTCAAGTGCGACTGCGGCCACGAGTTTGGCGATTACCGCGTGAATTGGAAGCTGAGCAGCGAGATATTCGTGCGCCGGAGCCGGGAAGCCCTGGACGAGATTTACACGACTGGTATTGCACCCGATCCCGCGATCGTGGAGGTCCGGGAGTACTATTGTCCAGGCTGTCACGCGCAGCTCGGTGTCGAGGTCGCGCCCCACGGCTATCCGCCGGTGTTCGAAGCCCTGCCGGATCTCGACGGCCTCTATCGCGATTGGCTCGGGGCACCGCTCCCCGACGAGAGCCCCAATTGGTACCAGGACCGCTCTACCAGCGTGACCAAGAATTGGGCGGGCCAGGATCGTGACTGACGTCGGACGCTACGTGCTGGCGTTGGACGCCGGCGGCACGATGACCGACACCTTTCTCACCGACGAGCAGGGGCGCAGCTATCTCGGCAAGAGCCTGACCGTGCCCGAGAATGAAGCGGTCAGCTATCTGGAGTCGGTCGGCGATGCCTGCGAGACCGCCGGCGTATCTCGCAGCGCGGTTCACGCCAGCTCGGCGCTCGGCGTCTATGCCGGCACCGGCATGCTCAACCTGGTGCTGACTCACAGCGGCGCCAATATCGGTCTGTTGACGACCAAGGGCTTCGAGCTCACGCACTACCTTGAACGCGGCCTCACCTGGCTCGGCCAGACGCGGGAAGAGGAGGCCAACTTCCAGCTCCACGAGCATACCGAGCCGTTCGTCGACTTCGCCAACGTGCGCGGCATTTCGGAGCGCATCTCCGGCGGCACCATCTACGATTCCGCCGGCCATTCGGCGGGCCGGGTCATCATCCCGCTCAACGAGGCCGAAGTCGAAGCCGCCGTCGATGAGTTCCTGGACGGCGGGGTCGAGAGCATCGCCATCGTGTTCCTCTGCTCATACGTCAACCCGGCGCACGAGCGGCGCGCGAAGGAAATTGCCGAAGCCATCGTGGCGCGGCGCGGTGTCGACGTGCCGGTGGTCATATCGGCGGACATTTGCCCCCGGCGCGGCGAGACCAACCGGATGAAGGCGACGCTGCTCGAAGCCTACGGCGGCGCGCCGGCGCGCAAGCAGCTCTTCGGCGTGGAAACGGCGGCGAAGTCGGACGGCTACGCGCACGACATGAGCACGCTGCTTTGCTACGGCTCGGTCGCCAATATCCGCCATCCGCGCATGTGCGAGAGCGCGGTCTCGGGCCCGATCGGGGGCATCACGGGTGGCAAGGCGCTGGCCGACCTCAAGGGCTGGAAGAACCTGGTGTGCTGCGACCTGGGGGGAACCAGCTTCGACGTCGGCGCCATCGTCGACGGCCTGCTTCCCTTCGCCTCGACCATGGACTGGTGCCGGCACCGCCTCAACATTCCCTGCGTCAGCATCGATTCCGTCGGTGCCGGTGCGGGCATGGAAATTCACGTGGAGGCGGCCTTCAAACAGGTCCGCTTGGGCCCGAAGAGCGCCGGCTCCAATGTCGGCGTCTGCCTCCGCCATCCAGAAATTACCGTGGCCGACTGCGACCTCGCGCTCGGCTACCTCTCGGCCGACAACTTCCTCGGCGGCAAGGTGCGGCTGGATCGGGAGAAGGCCATCGCCACGCTGGAGGAACGCCTGGCCAAGCCTCTCGGCATGGACGTCTACGACGCGGCGCTCGGTGTCCTCGACCTCCTGCACGATCGTCTGGGCGATCACATCAATGGCTCGCTCCTCAGCCGCGGGCTGAACCCCGGCGAATACACTGTGCTCGCCTACGGCGGCAGCGGACCGCTTCACCTCTGGGGACTTGCCGAACGAATTGAGGCAGCGGGCATCTGCACCGTGCCGTGGGCCGCCGCGTTCTCCGCGTTCGGCATCGTCGAGGCGGAGCGTTTCCACAGACTGGAGCAGACCGTTGTCTGCATTCTTCTGCCGAACCGCTCGCCGGAGGAATGGCTGGCGGAGGCCAGGAGCGTCGATCGCGGCTGGCGCAATCTCGAAGAGAGGGCCTACGAGGAGCTCGGCCAGCTCGGCATCGACAAGGACCAGATCAGGTTCCGCTACGGCATCACCGCGCGCTACGTGGGCCAGTACTTCGTGAGTTGGAGCGCGCACGTTCCACGCGGCCGGATTACGGCCGATCACAAGGACGTGCAGATGCTGATCGACAGCTTCGAGGCCGAATTCCGGCGCATCTACCCGGTCGCCGGCCGCTTCCCGGATGCGGGCTATCAGATCGACAGCGTGTTCGTCGAGGCGATCACGCCGAGGGCGCCGACCGCTCTGGCGCGCTACGAACCGGCCGGTCCCATGCCCGATGCCAAGGCGGAGAAGGGCCGGCGGCAGGCCTACACGCCCGATGGCGGATGGTCGGAATTCCGCATCTGGGACATGGATTCGCTGAAAGCGGGAAACGTGATCGAGGGGCCCAGCATCATCGAGCATTCGATGACCACGTTGGTCGTACCCGCTGCCAACCGGGTCGAATTCGACGAGCACAAGGTGATCTGGTACCGGCCCAAGTGACGACGACCGGGACGCTGCGATTTAGGCGGTCTCGTCGAACAGCTCCCGCCCGATCAGCATGCGGCGTATCTCATTGGTTCCGGCCCCGATCTCGTAGAGCTTGGCGTCGCGGAGCAGGCGCCCCACCGGAAACTCGTTGACGTAGCCGTTGCCGCCCAGGGCCTGGATCGCCTCGAGCGCCAGCCACGTCGCCTTTTCGGAGGCGAAGAGGATCGCTGCAGCGGCATCCTTCCGCGTCGCCTCGCCCCGATCGCATGCTTGCGCCACCGCATAGGTATAAGCCTTGGCGGCGTTCATCGTGGTGTACATGTCGGCGATCTTGCCCTGCATCAGCTGGAAGGTGCCGATGGGTCGGCCGAACTGCTCGCGCTCGTGAACGTAGGGCAGGACCGCGTCCATGCAGGACTGCATGATTCCGAGGGGTCCGCCCGAGAGCACGACGCGCTCGTAGTCGAGGCCGCTCATCAGCACGTTGACGCCGCGCCCAACCTCGCCGACTACGTTTTCCGCCGGCACCTCGCAGTCCTGAAACACCAGCTCGCTCGTGTTCGAGCCCCGCATGCCGAGCTTGTCGAGCTTCTGGGCGGTCGAGAAACCCGCCATGCCCTTCTCGATCAGGAACGCCGTGATGCCGCGGCTGCCGGCCTCGGGATCGGTCTTGGCATAGACGACGAGGACCTCGGCGTCGGGGCCGTTCGTGATCCACATCTTCGTGCCGTTGAGCACGTAGCGATTGCCGCGCTTCTCGGCCCGCGTGCGCATGCCGACGACATCGGAGCCGGCGCCGGGCTCGCTCATGGCCAGGGCGCCGACATGCTCGCCCGAGATCAGCTTGGGCAGGTGTGCTTCCTTTTGCGCCCGGCTGCCGTTGAGGCGAATCTGGTTGATGCAGAGGTTTGAGTGCGCGCCGTAGCTGGTCCCGACCGAGGCGGAGGCCCGGCTGACCTCCTCCATCGCGACCACGTGTTCGAGGTAGCCGAGGCCGGCGCCGCCCCATTCCTCTTCGACCGTGATCCCGTGGAGCCCGAGTTCGCCCATGCGCGGCCAGAGGTCGCGGGGAAACTCATTGGAGCGGTCGATCTCATCGGCGCGCGGCGCGATCTCGGCCGCCCCAAAGCGCGACACGGTTTCGCGGATCATGTCGGCCGCGTCTCCGAGTCCGAAATCGAGACCCTGCGGGTAGTTGTTCATCAAGCCTCGCAGTTCGCAGGTGACCGACACCCTTGGGGTGCCTTCAGCGTTGTCGGTTCTCCCAGTCGGGGTGGACCCAGGGCACGTCGTTGGCCGGCGGCAGCGGCTCGCGGCCCAGGACGTGGTCCGATGCCTTCTCACCCACCATGATGGAGGGTGCGTTGAGATTGCCGTTGGTGATGTGCGGGAAGATCGAGCTGTCCGCCACGCGCAGCCCGTCCACGCCGATCACCCGGCAACTTGGGTCGACCACCGCATCCGCGTCGTCGGCCGCGCCCATGCGGCAGGTGCCGCAGGGATGGTAGGCGCTCTCCACGGCACCCTTCACGAAGTCGTCGATTTCGTCATCGGACTGAACTTTCGCGCCGGGCGCGATCTCTTCGCCGGTGTAATCCGCGAGCGCCGGCTGGGAGAGGACTTCCCGCGTCAGCCGGATGCAGGCCCGGAAGGTCTGCCAGTCCTCCTCGTGGGACATGTAGTTGAAGAGGATCGAGGGCGCGGCACCCGGCTCGGGCGACGCGAGCCGCACCCGGCCCCGCGACTTCGAGCGCATCGGCCCCACATGGGTCTGGAAGCCGTGGCCCTCGGCGGCGGCCTTGCCGTCGTAGCGCACCGCGAAGGGCAGGAAGTGGTACTGGATGTTCGGGTACTTCACGCCGGCGCGGGACCGGATGAAGCCGCATGACTCGAAGTGGTTGGTGGCGCCCAGGCCGTTCCTGAACATGAGCCAGCGCGCGCCGATCAGCGCCTTGGAAAACAGGTTCCAGTGGCGATAGAGCGTGATCGCCTGCCGGCACTTCACCTGGAGATAGACTTCCAGATGGTCTTGCAGGTTGGCGCCGACGCCCGGCCGGTCGGCCGCGACCTCGATGCCGTGCTCCCGCAGATGCTCGGCCGGGCCGATGCCGGAGAGCATGAGCAGCTTCGGCGAGTTGATCGAGGAGGCGGCGAGGATGACTTCGGCCTTGGCCCGCACGCGGCGGATCGTGCCGCCGGTCTCGTACTCGACGCCGACCGCGCGCCGGTCCTCCATCACTACGCGTCGGACGTGGGCATGGGCCCGGAGCGCCAGGTTGCGGCGCTGCAGGGCGGGCTTGAGATAAGCGTTGGCGGCTGACCAGCGGCGGCCGCGCCACACGGTCATCTCCATCGCCCCGAAACCTTCCTGGCGCTCGCCGTTGTAGTCGGCGGTCATCGCGTAGCCGGCCTGCTCGCCCGCCTCGATGAAGCTCTGGTAAAGCGGGTTCTCCATGGGCCCGCGAGTGACGTGCAGGGGGCCGTCGCTGCCGCGCCACCCGGCCTGGCCGCCGTGCGCGTGCTCCAGGCGCCGGTAGTAGGGCAGCACGTG